>Ga0335081_10001003_pt1 | contig 45267 bp, 40 predicted proteins | sample Lox_Sample_35_FD_206713 | JGI IMG/M metagenome (GOLD analysis project Ga0335081, IMG submission 206713) | Soil microbial communities from Loxahatchee National Wildlife Refuge, Florida, United States - Lox_Sample_3.5 | ecosystem: Environmental > Terrestrial > Soil > Wetlands | place: USA... | reverse complement strand
TAGTGCTGTATAATTCCGCCACTCCGGAGCCTCAATTAGTTTCCCCGCGTTCGAAGTAACCCGGGGTCCGTCTCTCGAAATTTAGGATTCGCGGTTCTGTAAAACCGACAGTATCGGTCCAGAACGGTCGGTGGGTGTGTCTGCATAGTGACTTCGGAGAAGTAGCAAATGCGAGAATGTTCAATACCACTGTTTTTTCTTTTGATTATGACTACGGCGTGTGGCGGAAGTGGCAGCATCCCCACAGCAAGCCCGAAACTTTCCGGTGCGTACGAATTTGTCGTAACTTCCAATGTGACGGGAAGTACAACGCTGGTAGAAGTCAATCTCGCGGCCGACGGCGGGCAGAGCCATGCCCGTGGGCCAAATCAAGTACAGATCCTGGCCCGGGAAAACAAGCTGTGGTACGTGAATGGCGTCTGCTTTGGTGCGAACCCCGGACAAAACAGTATCACTACATCAATGAGCGGCAACAACATCAGCGTAGCCTTCAACGAGGGTGGCAATACTTTCAACGGGCAAGGCGTGCTAAGCGGTGGCACCATTTCCGGAAACTATGCATTGAGCAACAAACAGTGTCCTGATTTGCCGGGTATCATAAGCCTTACTCCTCCCGGCATGGATTCCGGAGGGTTTACCGGTACTCCAGTGCCTCCACTCTCCGGCAGTTTCTCCGGAGCTTTGACGCTGCTCGACGGGACGGACAACGCAACTTTTACTCTCGCAGAAACTGCGAATCAAGCGCTGACCGTCACTGCTGTTCTAAAAGGGGCTACCGACAACGGCACATTCACGTTCAGCGGGAGGACCGTCGGCAATATTATGTTCGTTTCCGGAACCGTCAACAATGAACAGCTGTCGCTCCTTGGATATTTCGACGGCACCGGCACATTCACGGGCACCGCGAATTCCCTGTTGGTGTTCAATTATGTTACTTTGACCAACGCTGGGCTATTATTGAGACAGTAAACATCTATCTTTGAGAAAGATGCGAGCATGATTTTAGCGCTCGCCGGATCCGATCTCATCAGTCATTCCTGACAAACGGAAGCCCAATCAACGCCTGTCCTTTAGTCCTGAGCGGTCGAACTCGTAGTCCCCGTTAGAACTAGTCCGATCGTTATCTGTCCTCCACCAGACCCAATTCCTAGCATGAGGTTGGACCTCTTCCGCCGCGGTTGTGCAGTGGCGGGGTCCATGGATTCTCATGTCGTCAACCTCCCTCGCCCCACTTCTCAAGCTTGCCGGATCAACTCCTTCCAGCTTTCGACTGAAGAGAACGCTTACAGTCTTACTACTCACGGCAGCTTTCGCCACATTGGCCGGGTGTTACGGATTGTCTGGTTCTTCGAGTACGCCCGCCAGTCCAACAACAGCGCCAACGCCCGCTCCGACAACAGCGCCCGGCTCGAATGCCGTGAGGATTACAACGGCTTCGCTCGCCAGCGCCACCGCCGGCATGACGTACAACGACACTTTGTCGGCCCAGGGTGGGCGGCCGCCGTACGAATGGAGCGTTGCCGGGGGAAGCCTGCCGGCAGGCATTCAACTGGATAGTTCAATAGGAAGTATTAGCGGCACGACCGAAAGCCAAGGAAGATTCACAATTGCATTTGGGGTTCGAGATAGTGAAGGGAACACAGCGGCGCGCAGTTTGGCGTTGTCAGTGAATGCTGTACCGGCATGCGGACCACCCACGTATGGCTGTGCTCGGACGGATACGGACGTCATTCCGTTGCCTGTTGATCTCCCGAACTGGGGTGGTTTGATCGGAGCCAACATCATATTCAATGACCCTTCATTCAATGAGCACCACCCACCGAGGTATGCTCGTGTGACGGATGCCACGACGTCCTCGCTTTGTGGAGTCACATACGCCAGACAGTACGCCGGATATGGCGTCACTGATGGTTCCGGCGATGAACGAGTATTCAATGCGAACGACACGCTGTTCTGGTTTAAGGATGCTGGTAATAACCCATGCATTTTTGGCTTAAATGCAACTACGATGCAGACCGGATTTGTGTACCGGGGCCAGGGCAATCTTAGCCCGCGAGTGGAGTTCAGCCAAGTCAACCCAGCGTATCTCTACGATCTTGATGGCGCAGGCGGCGGATTGTACTTTGCCAACCTGATCGACAGCACTAGCAACACCTGTCATATCGGAGGGCCAACATGCTCGCCGACATTTAGCCAGGTCTATAACTTCGTAGACAACTGCGGAGTCGCTCCTCGCTACAGCTATTACATTCTCGATCTCGGCGGGAGCGATACTACCTTTCTTGCCCACTTCTCATCGGGTGGACAGGATCACGGACATCAAGTCGTAGCTCTAAAGTGGACGGGAACGCTCTCGACCTCAACTTGCTATTTTTACAACACACAAGTGGGTACTGTTCGCAGCTATACGGGCGCGCAGACTCCGGTAACCGGAACTGTGACGTGCAACGGAACTACCGTCAATTGGGCTTCCGGAACTCTTTTCGATTTCACTACAGGCGGGGTCGGGTGGGCGGGGGTCAACATAACCATCAACGGCGTGAGGTACGTGATTAAGTCAGTACATTCGTCAAGCGCGATGACGGTTAATGCCAATTGTCCGGCGGGAGGGGAATTCTCGATTGAGCCGGGTGTCTTATTGGGAAGGGTGAACACAGCGGATTTATACAGCGTTCACAATGTGAAGATTGACCCTACTGGAACATGGGCAATTGTCGTTGAAGGCGGCAACTGCTACAGCGCGTCGTGCCACGTTATCCATGCCTGGGAGATTGGTACAACCATGGTCAAGAACTGCATATATGAGGCCGGAGGTACTGACGCCGGTAGCTGTGGAGATCATTTTACCGAGAGTGCTTCTGGATTGTTCAATACCGACACCATGCCAGGACTTGGGAACAGCCCTTCGATGCTCCACCGAAACTGGGCTAACTTCAGCGCAACCGCTAACACGTGTTCGGCTGTTGCATGCAACATCTCCGAGCTGAGCACGACAAGCGCAGCACTATTCAGTCCTGTCGATTTTCACCCTTCAAACAAGAACGACCCCTTGGGAACGCATGCGTACCCCATCCTCAGCAGCGTCTATGCTCCCGAAAGTCTGGGCACGATCACTGCACCCTACTCGAACGAAATTATCGGTTGGAGGCAAACTCCGGGAGCTCCATTGCGATTCGGACACACCTTTAACTCCTCGCTTGAGCCTGGCGCAATCCAATTCTCTGCTACTTACGCCATCGGTGCGGCGTCGAGCACCGGTCAGTTCTACATTTTCACGACTGACGGTGAAGGCACACTCGGCTCTTCCGGTGGGGATACATCCTGCTCGATCAGCGATGGAACATGTCGAAGCGATATTTTCATCCTGAGCTTGTCACCACGATAATGAATCATCTGCTCGCAGAAAAAGCAATTGGGACACCCACACACCGATATCTCACCCAGCACCGTAGGATTGCGGAGCTTCAGGTTCTGAGTTCCGCTACGATCCACAGCTACGCGACCTAAGCGCGGGATGCGACACTGCGGCGAACATTGCCAGGAGCCCTGGATCTCGATGCCGCGGCCCGCAGCGCAGTCGTTTGGGTTCTACAGGCATGACAGTCACAATTCAGCGTGTCCACCGACTTCCATGCTGCGCGTGCGTCCCATCGATAGCCCACCCCACGTACAGTCTTAAGCAAAGTTGGTTTGCTCCGGTCAGGCTCAATTTTCTCGCGAATTCGACGGATACAGGCGTCCACACTCCGTGGGGTTATGAACTGCATTTCTCCCCAAACCGCGTCGAGAAGAAAATCGCGTGTGAAGACTTGGCCACGGTGCCGAGCGAGGTATTCAATCAGCCGAAACTCCAGAGTGGTGGTGGGAACTTCGACTCCGTGAACCAGGAGCTTCATGGACCAGGTGTCGATCACCATGTCTGCGCTATCCGAACATTCTCTGCCCTGGGCTGCAGCAGATCTGCGCAACATTGCGTGCACCCGTGCGGCTAATTCGCGGGGGCGAAAAGGCCTTGTGATGCAGTCGTCGGCGCCAGCTTCAAGCACGGCGAGCTGATGCTTTTCCGCGGCATCATCGAGAAAGACGATCAGCGGGATTTTTCCCGCTGTCTTACTTCCCATAAACTTGACAGCAGAAATATCCCTCTCCGAGAAGCCTGACCCAAGCACCACTAGAGCAGGAGACTCACTGATTGCTTCAGAAAAGGCCCCAAGCTCCGAAAACGTGTGTACTCGGTATCCAGCCTCTTCGAGATATTCTCGAATGATCTGGCTAATTTGGGGTTGCTTATCTACTACAAAGATCAATGCCCCCATGCACCAGTTCCTCAGTAAGCCGGCGCAACAACACCGTAGTGCTAAACATTGCCAAATATCAGAATTTTGCTGAGCGAAGGAGAACAATCTGCACGGTCAATGCGCACGCAGTGTAGTTCTTGGTCTGTTACGTTGAGATGACGAAAATGTGAATCTCACGTGAATTCTTCACTTGAAAATTGTTGGCGTGAATGTAAGGCCAGCATTTCACGCCGCGTGTCGTCGTCCTGCGATAATCAATCGGGACTCGGAGCCGTGGTGCTCGATTAACTTAGCTTTAATCTTCCCGTGCTCTAGCCGCCGCAGAAATCTGTTATCACTCTCACCAGCATCCCTACACACCAGCGGCTTGAGCGACTACTTCGGCACACTTTGCTTGAGAGCACGTGATGCAATGGATTTTTTGGAGTACAGCTGCACTAATCGCCTATACCTACTGCGGCTATCCTCTATTTTTGTGGCTACTTAGTTTTTTCTATGCACAGCCCATCAAACGTAATCCTTATTTTCCTTTTATTTCAATCGTCCTGGTAGTCCGCGACGAGGCGGCGCGCCTGGAGGCCAAGCTGAGGAATCTCAGCAAGCTAAATTATCCGGCAGATCGTACCGAGATCATCGTGGTGTCGGATGGCTCAACCGACGAGACGAATAGCATTCTCGCTCAATTCGCAACATCAGCATCTCGGCGCGTGATTTTGAACCCGCATCATAAAGGCAAAGCTTCTGGACTCGATGATGCCATGAAGGCCGCACGAGGCGACATCATCGTGTTCACCGACGTGCGGCAGGAGGTTGATCCCGGTGCGGTGACGCTGCTTTTGGAGAATTTTGCCGATCCGAACGTAGGTTGCGCCAGTGGTGAGCTCATCCTTGGCTGCAGGAATTCCGCCGAGTCAGCGAACGGCCTCGGTACTTACTGGAAATTGGAAAAACGATTGCGTCAATTAGAAGCAATTTCAGGATCGACAATTGGGGCAACCGGTGCCTTTTATGCCGTGCGTCGAAGTTTATTCCGGACCTTGCCCTGTGACACCATACTGGACGATGTCTATATTCCGATGAATGTTGTCAGGTTTGGGTCGCGCGTAGTGTTCGATTCGCGGGCACGAGTGTGGGATATTCCGGACCAAGGCCGAGGGTGTGAGTTTTCCCGGAAGGTAAGGACGTTGAGCGGCAATTACCAATTGTTGCGATTGGCGCCTTGGTTGTTGAGCAGCGCCAACCCAGCCCGCTTCCGCTTCGTGAGCCACAAACTAACCAGACTGCTTGTGCCGTTTGCTCTATTGGCGTTGCTACTAAGTTCCTGCTTCATAAGCGGACCAATCTATCGAACTGCTCTAGCTCTACAAATAGGCTTTTATGCTCTGAGTGCCAGCGCATTCATTATTCCAAAACATGCGCGCTTGTTGACACGTATCGCCGATGTCGCATCTACGTTCGTGCTCGCGAACACGGCGGCAGTTGTAGCCTTCGCAAATTTCGTTACAGGGCGTCAGATCGTCTGGAACAGTTCGAGTTCTAAAGTTCCAGCAGGCGTATTTCCTCGACAGGCTGTCGCCGGACCGCGCGTTTGAGATCGACATTACACACGGCGTATGGGCCGCGTTCACGGCCAGCCCCATAAAACAGTACGCCAAAACGTGAACCGTGCAAGGCTAGAGTTCACTCTCAAGTCTCGCTGGGCTGCTGAACGCGCGTGTACGCGCGACGGGTGCAGTACCTAGCCGGCAATCTCGAAAAGGAAATATGGGAAGTTTGGAAATCAGCTCAAATTGCGCTAATGCAGCGGTTTGACGTCCCAAGCGTTGATTGTGCTAAGTCGTTGGCAAGTTTCTGGCGGAGAGGGCAGTCTCGTGCGAACTCTGCTCCGCTCGATTTCCCTGCTAACAGGGAAATTTACAGGGAATTTATACGATTTTGCCGTCCTCATCACTGCAAAGCACTGGTAAGACCTCGGCAGATCATCACTTGCACGCAGATGCCAGTCTTCTCAGTGCAAATCGGAACAGGGACCGAACAGGGAAATATCAGTGAATGGTGATTCCCTGCTCCGAGGGGAAACAGGGAATTAATTAATTGGGCTTATTGCTGAATCCGAACTGTTCCCTCTGCTGAGCCCAGTCGAGAGGTAGGTTTGAGATCAGTTTGGCAAAGCTGAGATCCGGAGGCTGGCGTCCATCAAGAATGGCTTCCACAATATCGGGGGCCAAGAAGGCACACCGGAGGACCTTATCCACATATCGGTGGTTCATTCCCAACTGCCTGGCAAGATCAGATTGGCTCTTGGCAGTCTTGTCGAGTAGCCATGTCGACCATACAGACGCCCGAGCGATGGCCTTCAACAATGAACTCGCTGGACGAAGGGTTTGTTCCCGAATACGGTGCAGCTACGAGTCGAACTGCCATGCCGTGCCGTCTTACCTTCGCCTGTGCTTCCAAACGCAAGACGTCGCCTTCAGAAGAACGACAAATGTCCGGGGTGGTTTCATGTTCCAAACGCTTGTCATCACTGGTCAGGATTTTGCGAAGGGCTGACTTGCGGATCAGTAGCTCGACACACTTGGGATGAACAACCACGCGCTGGATCACCTTGGCAATAAGCTGCCGCAACTCGTCTGACGAGACCAACACAAGTCGTTTCGAAAGCTTTGCTCCCGCGTTGACCGTTTTCTGCACAATAGCGGCATCATCATTGTTTGCAATGTGATCCATCAGCTCTGTAGCTGAGCTCAGAAATGTTTGGAGTCGTCGCACCACCAAATGTTCTATGTCACCGGCAGGTAAGCGAATCACTTTTGCTTCGGGGCCTTCCTCATTAGCAGATACCGGACAGAAGTAGTAACGATAGCGCTTACCCCCTTTCAACGTATGGGAAGACGTGAACCGTTTTGCGTGCTCGTCGTATAGCAGCCCGGAGAGCAAGCTCGCGGAACCTATGTCGAATCCGGTTCGGCGCCCTTGATGGGTGCTCTTAAGCTTCGTCTGCACTGCATCCCAAAGTTCCGTCGACACAACAGCTTCATGCTCGCCGCGATATCGTTGGTCGCGATGCTTAATGTCGCCAACGTAGACGGGATTCTTGAGCAGCTGATAAAGCGCGCCACGCGAATAGTACACCCCTCCAAACCGCTTACCCGTTTTGCTGATATGAACCTTGCTACGGATTTCTGATTCGATTAGCCGTTGCCTGAGTTTGCGCACACACCCCAGCTCCAGGTAAGTGCGAAAGATCAGCCGCACACGCTCGGCCTCTTCGGCATTAACGGTCAACTTGCCAGCCTGGCTGGCATACCCGAGCGGTGTGACCCCTCCCATCCACATACCTTTGCGTTTGGAGGCGGCGATCTTGTCTCGTATTCGCTCGCCGGTGACCTCGCGCTCGAATTGTGCAAATGAAAGCAGAATATTGAGTGTGAGTCGGCCCATTGAGGTTGTGGTATTAAATTGCTGGGTCACGGAGACGAACGAGACTCCATGAACATCCAGGATCTCGACGATTTTCGCGAAGTCGGGAAGACTACGGGTGAGGCGATCTACCTTGTAAACGACGATGGTATCTAGCTTGTGCTGCTCGACATCCTGCAGAAGTTGCTTGAGTGCTGGCCTCTCGAGTGTTCCACCGGAATAGCCACCGTCATCATAGGCAGTCGGCAAAACCCTCCAGCCTTCTTGCTTTTGGCTGCTGATGAACGCGGCACATGATTCTCTTTGGGCGTCAAGAGAGTTAAAGGATTGCTCGAGACCTTCTTCAGAGGACTTTCTGGTATAGATCGCACAGCGGTTGATTCTGTTTGTTTCCGTCATTGGACCGACTCCGCTCGTTGATTTTGTTTTAAGCCAAAAAACAGAGGGCCTGACCGTCGGGTGCCAGTGATGAGCCGAGCGATTTCGGAAAGGCTGTCATAGCGGTTGCCGCGGTATTCGAATTTGTCTGCATTCACGTTCACAACGTGCATTTGATCGCGCCACTGCCGAAGCAGTCGGGTACCGGTCCTGATCGGTGGACTCGCAGTGAGCTGTGCTTTGGGATTGCTGGCGAGCGCTGAGGATAATTCCTTGATCCTCTCCTGGGCGCGCTTAGAGAGGCCTCGGTAAGCCTGTTCTTGTAGACGGTACGCAAGAAAGCGGATCATCAGGGATTTACGAGTTATTGGGATTGCATCGGCACCGAAGAGCTGCCGCCATAGCTTGCGTAAAGCGTTGGTGTCCAAGGTGGGCAGGGAAACAAGTTGTTGCTCGATTGAAGTGGAATTGGCCATACTCTCCTCCAAAGCCGCAGCAACATTCCCGCTTCCTTTGCGGCAATAATCAAGCGATTTCGAGAAGGACACTTGTTAACCCCGGAGTTAATGAATTCTGAGGTGCTGTATTCAAGAACCTTGGCTCTCGCCCTATTGGTAGGCTGATAATCGAACTACTCCCCTAAACAACCTCACGATCGCGGACTGACTAGTCACCTACTTTAGGCAGAAAATCGAACTAGGAGGCCAAGGTTATGAGTAGACCCGGAAGACCCAAGAAGAACGGCCAGAAGCCCTTGTGGATGCTGAGGAGGGATACGATTGTTCTCTATAGATACCTACAGGCCAGGGCAGCCGGTGAAAAGCACTCTGTAGCAGTAGAGGAAGCGATTACTTATCTCCGCGAGCGCGAGCCCCGGATGCCAATTTCCGCAACTGAAGTCAAACGAATTGTTGCGAGATGGCGTCCACGTAGTCTCCCTTACGGTTGTGTGGTGGTTCAACCGGGTCCTGGTGAGAACACCATCACCCTACCGGGCGGATACGTGTTTAAAATTGGATTAACGGTTTGTGTGCAACCGCGTGTTGATTATCCAAGAGCCAACGCCGTAGAAACTCCGCCTCAGAATCAGAATTAGAAAAAGTCACAAAGCCTGCTACTACATCCTTTCTGAAGAGAGTCCTTCTTCGCGCATACTTGGTAATTTTTTGGACCCAAAGATTTGAGTCAATTCCGCCGCGTTTCGTGTGACAGTGCCCTTGAACGAAACCAAGACGAGGGGATACAAAACACTTGACCAAGACGGAGACGCTAATTGAACGTGTACGCAAATTGAGGGTAGACATCGTACCGATTGATCGGCTGAAGCCTGAGTCGCACAATCCTCGCATCCATTCCGACAAACAAATTCAGCAATTGGCAGCAAGCATTCGGAGCTTCGGCTTCCTTAACCCTCTTTTGATCAATAAGAATCACCAAGTAATCGCGGGGCATGGCCGGTTACTGGCAGCGAGGGTTCTTGGGATGACTGAAGTACCGGCATGCTCGGCTGAGCACCTCACGGATGAGCAATGCCGCGCATTCATGATTGCCGATAACAAGCTTACCGAGAACTCCACCTGGGACAAAAAGCTGCTGGGTGAGCAGTTGAAAATCCTCTCCGAGGCAGAGATTGATTTTAGCCTCGAAACGCTCGGCTTCGAGATGGGTGAGATCGACCTTCTGATCGAAGGCCTAACTTCATCGCCCCAGGAAGGTGATGCCGATGCCGCTGATGCCCTACCGCAAGAGGACAATTTGCAACAAGTCACACGCTCGGGCGACTTGTGGGTGTTGGGACGCAATCGTGTCCTCTGCGGAAACAGCCTTTCACAAGCCGGCTACTCTGCACTGATGGAAAAGCGTAAGGCCGACCTAGTTTTCGCAGATCCTCCATACAACGTACCTATCGATGGACACGCCACAGGCCTAGGTGCAATCCGCCACCGCAATTTTCAAATGGCTGGGGGAGAAATGACGGAAGGTGAGTTTATCGACTTCCTTGCCCAAGTATTTTCACTACTCGCGGAGCATAGTGCAGCGGGGTCAATGCATTTCGTATGCATGGATTGGCGCCACGCTCGCGAGCTACTTACGGCTAGTCGTCACATCTACTCGGAGTTCAAAAACCTTTGCGTTTGGGTCAAAGACAACGCCGGCATGGGTTCGCTCTACCGTAGTCAGCACGAACTGGTATTCGTCTTCAAGAATGGGGATGAGACACACTCCAACAATGTGCAGCTGGGGCGCTTCGGCCGTTACCGAACGAATGTGTGGCAATACCCGGGATCAAATTCTTTCTCGCGTTCAACCGACGAGGGCAATCTTCTGGCTCTCCATCCCACCGTGAAACCAGTGGCACTGGTAGCTGACGCCATGATGGATTGCTCGAAGCGGGGCGAGATTGTTCTTGACCCCTTTCTAGGAAGCGGCAGCACTGTCATTGCGGCCGAGAAGACCGGCCGAATTTGTTACGGGATCGAGATCGATCCACTCTACGTGGATACGACGATCCGTAGGTGGCAGAAATTTACAGGCCTGTCGGCACGGGATGCGGTGTCGGGCCGGACGTTCGCGGAATTGGAACGGGAGGCCAGTAATGGATCAAGAGAATAAATTCTCGCTAATGTCGCCCGCGGACTCCGCTGAAGATCGTGGGAATGAGACTGGCTACGGCCGCCCCCCAATGGCCAACCGTTTCAGGAAGGGTGTGTCTGGAAATCCGAAAGGACGGCCTAAGGGCAGTTTCAATGTCTCAACGCTTTTTATGAAAACGCTGCGGGAGAAAGTGGTCATCAACGAGAACGGACAACGTAAGAAGGTTACTAAGCTCGAAGCGGCTCTGAAGCAACTCGTGAACAAGGCAGCTTCTGGTGATCTACGCGCGATCAATCAATTGTTCGACCTGGCACGGGAGTCGGAGGCCAAGCAGAACCTCTCTGCAGGTGCAACCGAGCAAATCACAGAAATCGATCAGGAAGTAATCAGCGGGATCCTCGAACGGTTCCAGCCACAAGAAATGAAAGAGCAAGCTCAAGCAAGCGACGAGAACAAGGAGGAGAAGCAATGACCCTTAGCCCAATGGAATACCGAGCGTTTCTACGCAACGACCTGTACACCTTCACCGAGCGCGCATTTCGCGAGCTGAATCCGAAAGTTCCATTCCTGCATAACTGGCACAACGAACTGATCGCGGCCAAACTGGACGCCTGCCGCCGCGGCGAAATCACTCGTCTCGTTATTAATGTGCCGCCACGATCTTTAAAATCTCACTCCGCCTCCGTCGCGTTTCCGGCATTACTGCTCGGCCACAATCCCAGCACGCAGATCATATGCGCCAGCTATGGCCAGGATTTGGCGAATAAGCATTCGCTCGATTGCCGGACGGTGATATCGAGCCTGTGGTATCAGGGCCTGTTCCCTGCGAGGCTGTCTCAGCAAAAACAATCAGTACAGGAATTCCAGACCACACAGAATGGTTTTCGTATGGCCACCTCAGTGGGTGGTGTGCTCACCGGTCGAGGAGCGGATTTCATTATCATTGACGATCCGCTTAAGCCAGATGAGGCCCTATCTGAAACCCAACGCACAGCGGTGAACGAATGGTTCGACCACACCCTGTACAGCCGCCTCAATAACAAGCAAACGGGCTGCATCATCATTATTATGCAGCGCCTGCACGAAGATGACCTGGTGGGGCACGTACTCGAGCAAGAGGACTGGGATCTGATACGGCTGCCAGCCGTGGCTGAAGAAGATGAGACGCATATCATCAGCACGCCTTATTGCACGAAAACAGTACGACGTCAGATCGGCGAAGCGCTCCATCCCGAACGGGAATCTCTCTCATTACTCAAACACCTTCGGCAAACGCTAGGCGAATACAATTTCGCTGGCCAATATCAGCAGCAGCCGTCACCCCTGGGTGGAGGACTGGTAAAGACCGAATGGTTCAGGACCTATTTTCCCGAACAGCTGCCTGCGAAGTTCGACTTGATCTTGCAGAGCTGGGACACAGCTAACAAGAGCACAGAACTGAGCGATTACAGCGTCTGCACCACCTGGGGACGGAAAGGGAAAAGAGTTTATCTGCTTGACGTGTATCGTGCACGGCTAGATTATCCAAACCTGAAGCGGGCCGTCTGGAGCCTAAGTCAGAAGTACGAAGCCGGAAACATCCTCATCGAGGACAAATCCTCCGGAACTCCACTCATTCAGGAACTCAGTCAGGACGGAATTTATGGTGTAACTCGCTATGAACCAAAAATGGACAAGATCATGCGCCTGCATTCAGTGACAAGCATGATCGAGAACGGGCATGTCTACATTCCGACCGAGGCTGAGTGGCTGCCGGAATATCTTCACGAGCTGACCACGTTTCCGAATTCAAAGCATGATGATCAAACCGACTCCACATCTCAAGCCCTGGACTGGGTGAAACAACAGACTCATCGGTACCCGTTGATTGAGTATTATCACCGACAGGCAGTCCTGCAAGGACTACCCCCATCGTTGTCCGACCTTGAGGAACTCTGGGTCTATGAACTAGGACGGAACGTCTGCCTCAAATGTGGAAACCGTGGACCAGCTCAATATGGGCGCAAGTACCACTGCAATCAATGTGGTAACGTGTGGCCAACCATCCAAGCTCTAAAGGACGATCCTAGTGCCCATCGTTGCACAATACGTGAGGGCGTAACCCTTATTTGGGATCCCTACACGAAACTCTGGATCGACCCAATTACAGCGGAGACGTACGCACAAGGGAAATAGATTGCTGCCATGGCTTTGATGTTTAGGTCCCGCTCGCCTCACATAGGGTTCGTTACAAAATGCTCAAAATGACGATTCGGCGCGTGACGACCGCTGGAACCGGTCTCTTAGAAAGCCTTCGTCAGAGGGTTGAGTTGTAGCGTTCTGCGCCCACGTGGAAACAGGAGACAGTCCAAGTGCAAAAACCGCCGCAAGAGTAATTATGATGAGATTTTTCAAAGCATGCTCCTCAGAACATCTGGCTCCTTGATGCCTCAGCCGCGCTTGTGCATGTGGCTGAGGAAGCGCACCAACAGCGTCATCAACACTGGGAAGCCGGGCGCATTGGTCCGGGCCAGCTTAGCCTTGGCGGTGGGAAGCCAGTTCAATAAGTGGCGTTCTAGAAATTCAGTCTCAGCTCTCACAAGCCAAACAGCAGTGCTCTCTTCGGATGTATGTTCGCGCGTATAGCGGAGAGCAGCCAGGAATTCGAGTTGGGTGACAAGGTAATCAGGGACGGCGCGGCCGGGATCCGACTTAAGCTCAAGAACCCCGTAGAAGTAGGTGTTCTCCAGCGCAATCTCCTGCGCCGGGTGAGACTTGTCATGGGCCGACTCGAATAGAGGCACGGGCGGCTCGGGCACGCCGACATCAAAGAGCGCGATATAGGCTGACTCGTACTGCTCGTAACTGGCGAACCATTCGAATCCCGGATATTCTCCCTCGCACTTCAGGCTCTGCCATAGATTTCTTAGTGCCTCCGGGAGGGCGGGTTGCGACAGAAGTCCGAAGCACTCTTGCGTTGGCGGCGCAAAGACGAAAGCGAAGAATCGGTAGAGATCATTCTGCTGCCAGTCGATCGAGGTGATGGTGTTTTCTTCTGGAGCGATTATCGGCATCGTGGCTCCTGTTTGTGAACTTGTCTCTACTCCAGCACTTGCCAGACCGAGAAATACTTGCGGCCATCGCGGTCCTTTTGGCTTCCGTTCCACACGGCGAACGCCACGGTCGTACCAGTGGGCAGATCGGGCAACTCGAAGATCACGCTCCACTGCCCATTTTGATAGGTACTACTCACTGGAAAACTCTGGCCCGTGCGGCGCGTGGTACCGCGTCCCTGGGCTTGCATCAGCATGGCGCCGCGCGTGGCGTTCCAGTAGTAGATTTCTACCGGATGCTCAGCATCCCCCATCTGCAGCGAAGGGGCGATTGCACCGGAGCCTGATCTTGAAGGAATCATGACGGCGGCAGCGTCGAAGAATCTCTCGTTAGCTTCCGTCTGCACCTTGCGGAAGCGGGTCTCGGGCGGCGTGTTAGGGACTTCCGCAAGTGCTATCGCATCACGCGTCGGATCGCGCCAACTCAACTGCACCAGCAACTTTCCACCGGCTCGAGCAGTGCGGACGTCAACGCTCGGAATCTCCAGTGTCGCGGGCTCGTCGGTGTCATAGAGCGGAGGTGTACGGTTCAGCGCCACGCGCTTCACTGCAATCTCGTTCCACGCGGCAGGTCCGCCATTGATCAGACTGTCGGCACTCTCTGACGACACGGCGACGGACAGAGACTGCCCGGCAGCTGGCTTTGCCCCAGCCTGCGCCCAGATCATTGAGGAGAGGAGCAACTCGCTTGAAGCAATGATCAGAAGTTGACGAATTCTCATGACGTTCTCCTACTGCTGGATCTGGACGAGCTGGGGCCGGACGTGGAAACGGGTCTCGGCGTCGCGACCGATGAGCAGTTGGAGCGCCTCACTGCGCCCGCCTTCCTGCGTCTTCTTGAGTTCGGCCTCCAGACGTGTGATCACATCTTTCACGTCCGGTCCGAACAAATAGATCAGATAATCGAGCGGCACTCGAGGATCATCCTGAATGCTTTTGCCGTAGTTTTCTCGTTTCGGTGGATTAAACGGCGGTACGTAGAAGACGTTGGGTTGCGTGCCCTTCTCGGGGAAAAGAGGCAGAGCGATCTTGTGTACCAAAACGAGTTTGTGCACCGGAGATTCGGGATCGTCGAGCAGGCCGACAAAGCGCAAGCGTCCGGGACACTGCGCAGCACAGGCGTTGACCTGCCCCTTTTCCAGCCGCGGATAACAGAAGATGCACTTCTCAGATTTCCCAGTCACTTCGTTGAAGTAGATCTTCTTGTAAGGGCACGCCTTGACGCAGTAGCGGTAACCCTGGCAGCGATCTTGGTCTATGACTACGATGCCGTCCTCTTCACGCTTGTAGATGGCCTTGCGCGGACAGGCTTCCAAGCACGCAGGATGGGTGCAGTGGTTGCAGATACGCGGCAGGTACAAGAAGTAGTTCTCATCCTCATTCATGCCGCCAACGTCTTCGTCCCAGTTACAACCGGACTTCGGTTCGGGAGACGGCATTACCGGTTGTTTCTTGCCCTCATAGAGACGCTGCTCGTAGTTGTATTCCCAGGCGTGGCCGTAGTCATCCATGGTAGGCAAGGGGCTGGGCTGAAGCGAGCCGTCCTTCCAGCCGCCACCAATACGATCCCACTGACGCGGATAGCCGAGGCCGGGACGGGTCTCGACATTGTTCCAGTACATGTATCCGGTGCCATCGCGGTCCGTCCACAGCTTCTTGCAGGCGATGGTGCAGGTCTGGCAGCCCAAGCACTTGTTCAGGTCCATCACCATTGCGTATTGGTGTTTTGACATGGCTGCTTCTCCTCAGACCTTCGCCTTCTCAACTTCTACCTTGATGTCACGGTTGTTGCCGGTCGGTCCCCAGTAGTTCAGCCGGAAGTTGACGTGCCCATATTTGCCGATGAGTTGCGTCGGCTTGATCTTGATGTAGGTGAGCGACTGCCATCCGCCCTCCTCGAACCCGAGATATTTCTCCCAGCCGTGATACATGGTGACGCGGCCGGGCTTTTCCCCGGGCAGTATTTGCAAGCGACAAACGCAGTGGCCGACCTCATTGTGGATGCGGACCCAGTCGTTGTCTTCCAGGCCGCGTTTGCGGGCGTCGTCGGGATTCATATAGACGATCGGCCCACCGCGTTGCAGGCGCAGCATGGCGCGGTGGTCGCGCCAGGTGGAGTGGATGGACCAGCGTCCGTGGGGCGTGTTCCAAAAAAGCGGGTACTTTTCTTCGACCGGCTCCTTGAATGTAGGAAGGGCCTCTCCCAGTTCGATGTACCAGGGATGGTCGATGTAGAACTGCTGGCGACCGGTAAGTGTGCGCCACGGACGCTTCTTTTCAAGCTGATGCTTGAAAGGGGTGTAGGCAACGCCCTCTTCAATATCGCTGTTCCAGGACTCGGGGTCGGTTGCGATGAAACGCTTCGGCTTCTCCTGCAACTGCTGGTATGTCATGCCCTTGGTTTCTTCTGCGTTACCGAGGATGAAGTTCACAGCCTGTTCATCGCTTTGAATCGTGCCCTTGCCGGTCCAGTCGTGCGCGAGTTGGGTGAAGTCGCGGTTCCAGTCGAACGCCTCGTCGTGAAATGGCTTGAGTCCCTTCCTGGTGGCGACTTCCGCCATCTTCTCGGCGAGCGCATGGAAGATATCCCAGTCGGTTTTGCTCTCGAACAACGGCTCGCAGGCTTTTCCGAAGGGATGAATGTAGCTGTGGCAATCGGTGGAGTTGATGTCTACCTTCTCGTAGTAGCTAGCCGCGGGCAGCACCACGTCGGAGTAGAGCGCCGTGGTGTCCATGCGGTAGTTGATGTCCACGATCAGGTCGAGATCTTTCCAAAGTGACGATTCCAGAATCTCGTTGCCCTTGGCTTGGTTTAGGTAGTTGGCACGCCACACGATGAATGCCCGTGGCTTCTTCCCGTTCTTCGGCCACAGCGGCATCCATCCGTTCTTCACCGATTCCTGGATGTACCACTCGATCGGCTTTCCGTTGTAGAGATGCGGGTCTTTGTTGCTGGAATGCACGTAGCTCCAGAGCGTAGTGTTCTGGAAACGCTGCTTCTTACGCGTTTCGGGAAAGGCGAGCTTGAAAAATCCCTGCTCCGGCCAGAGGCGTTCCTGCCCGACGTAGTGATTGAATCCACCGCCGTTCTTGCCGGTGTTTCCAGTGAGGGCAACCAACAAAATGAAGGACCGGTTGGTCAGATCGTTGTGGAACCAATGGTTGGTGCCAGCGCCGTGGATGATCATCGCTGGTTTGCGCGTGCCCAATTCCTTGGCAAAGAGTTCGATTTCGTTCGCGGGCAGGCCGGTGCGCGCGGCGACTCTATCGACTGTGTATCCGGCGATTTCTTTCTTCAGTAGTTCGAAGACCGTGGTGACTTCAGCGCTCTTGCCATTGGCGAGCTGCACCTGAAACGTGCCGGTTAGCGCGGGGTCTGCACCGCTGAGTTGGATGGTCTTTTGCTCCGATCCCATCGAACCCGGCGTAGGAACGACGCGCTGTTGTTTCGCGTCCCAGAAATAGAAGATGTCTTCCTTGCCGCCGTTCTTGAGGTCAGACTCGCGGAGGAAACGGCTCGTGCCCGAGAGCACGAGCAGAGGCATGTCGGTTTGTTCCTTCACGTACGGCACATCAATGAGGTTTTGATCGATGAGCAGCTTGGCTACGCCCAGCGCGAGAATGCCGTCGCTCCCTGGGTTGATGCGGAAGTACAGATCGGCGTGGATGGCACTGGAGTTGTAGTCCGGTGAAATGCACACGATCTTGGCGCCGTTGTAACGAGCTTCGTAGGCAAAATGCGCATCGGGGATGCGGGTCTGCGAGATATTTGATCCCCAGAGCACGATATATTTCGAATTGAACCAGTCGGCGCACTCACAAGATTCGGTCTGAACACCCCACGTCAAAGGCTCGCCGGGAGGTAGGTCGCAGTACCAGTCATAAAAAGAAAGGAAGACTCCACCGATGTAGTGAGCCAGGCGCGAACCCGCGCAGAAACTGACCGGACTCATGGCGGGGATGACACTAAAGAAGGAATTGGTATCCGGGCCGTGGTTGTAAATGTTGTCTAGCAATTTGTCGGCAACCATCGTGAGCGCTTCGTCCCATGTGGCGCGACGCCACTTGCCCTCGCCGCGTTCTCCGGTGCGAATGAGCGGATAGCGCAGGCGTTGCGGGCTGTACACATACTCGGTAAAGCAGCCGCCCTTCTGGCATCCGCGTGGATTGTAGTCGGGGAGGTCGGCATTGATACGCGGATAGTCGGCGGCCTGCTCTTCCCGGACCATCACGCCATTGCGCACGTATACCTTCCACGAGCAAGAACCGGTGCAGTTAGCGGAATGCGTAGAGCGAACGACTTTGTCCCACGTCCAGATCTTGCGATAGAAGTCCTCCCATCCGCGATAGGGATAGCTGCGCAGTGGATCAAAGTCCCCGGTCAGCGTAGTCAAGACAGGCTTCTCTTTGCGCGAGCACCCGGGGAGGGCGAGAGTTGCCGCTGTCATGGCGGCAGTTTGGATAAAGCTGCGCCGCGAGAAGGGCTTCTGCGGTTTGTTCTTTTCACTCATGGCTTGCCTCCCGAAGGAGTTCCTGAAGTTGCGTTCTGGGGCATCGCTTTCTGACCTTTTGCCTCTCCGAGTGTCCGCAAATGAGCGAGAACGTCGGCGATATCCTGATCGCTGAACGCCGGCCCCTCGGTACGCTGGAAAGCAGGCATCGCGGTTCCGATGCGGCCGTTGCGGATGGTGCGAATGATGAATTCGTCGATGGCAGCTTGTTGGAATACCGGATTGCCGATCTCGGGGGCCATTCCACCACGGCCATTCATGCCGTGGCAGCCGGCGCAGTTTCTCAGGAAAAGAGAAAGACCGTTGCTGGCGTCCCCATGCTGCGTCAGCGCCGTCATCGCTGGCCTTGCCGTAGCGCCCAAGCCCGAAGCACATGAACGGAGATACTCGATCACTCCCGTGATTTCTTCGGGAAGCAATCCGCCCGCATGCAGGCCCCAAGCCGGCATCTGTGTGCCAGGACGTCCTTGCTCGATGTTGCTTCGGAAATACTCAGGAGTTGCTGTTGAAATCAGAGAGAAGCCGCGAATCGCCGGAATAAAGCGGTTGAATTTCTTGTCCCATCGAGTGTAGGTCCCGTTGCCGTGGCAGGCAGTGCAGTACTGCCTGTAAACCTCTTCGCCGGCCAGTGGCACGGGATGGAGCGCTCGGTATTTCTGCTCGATCTTGTCGGGCGCGAGATAGCTTTCCGGCACATCCCGCTTCCACTGCGAGAGCATGTACGCGGTCAACGCCAGCGCTTCCGTCCGTGTGACGGTTGGATTGCGCATCAGGCTGTCGGGAACCACTCCGCCGGGATCGCGAAAGTGCGCATTCTGCCAAGCCCAGGTGGTGTGCGGCGGCTTCAGGTTGGTCATGATGAGCTGGTGCTTGGTCTTCGCACCTTCATTGTCAAGCGCTGGACCGAGCACACCGCCGCGTCCACCAAGCTTGTGGCAGGACCCGCAACTTTTCTCCCGATAGAGCTTCATGCCAGCAGTCAGCAGGGGAATTTGTTCGGGCGGTAGCTTTTCCGCGTCGTGGCAAATGACGCAAGTAGACTCGGTCAGCTCGGGCGGCAGCAAGGGGTAGTCCCAGAACACGTCTTCGGCCTTGGCTTCGTTGAACGTTATGGCCGCGCCCTGCCCGTGGTGACATACCGTGCAGCCGAAGCGATCTACGGGATGCTCGTCGAGGATATGACCGGGATGGGTACGATGCGGCTGTGGGACATCCGTCATGCGCGGATCGTCGACGCCGTTATGGCAGGTGACGCAGCGATCCACCGTGCCGAGCGCGGGAATGCTGACCTGCTTCATCTCTACGCGGAACTTGACGAGCAGTTCTCGGCCACGACCGTCGGTGGCTTTCTCGCGAAGAATGTCGCGATAATCCTGTTGCACGGTCCGCCACTGCGCCAGATAGTTTTCGCGTACTGCTGCGCCCACCAAATAGACGATGGTGACGACGCTCGCTACCAGCAGGAGCCAGCGATAAATCCGGGATGGATCTTTCATCGCATTCTCCTCAGTGCACCGGCCATTGCGAGGGCCACCAGTAAAAGTGCCAGTTGGGCCCGCGATGGACCGTCGCAAAGTAGGTCAGCAGAGTGAACCCGACCAGAAAGCAGGTAAATAACGAGACTGCTGCGAGGCGCACCGAATCTTTGCGCTTCAGAATGAAGAGCGACCAGGCAGCAAAGATCAGGACAAACAGCGAACCGGGATTAATCGCGATAATCCAGAGCTGGTGAATGTTGGGGAACCAGTTTCGTAGCCAACCATAGTTGACCGTGAAAGCAAGCATTCCGACGGTTACGGCGCAGGCAAAGAACAAGGATTGCCAGAACACCGAGCGCTCGTGGCTGGCGCCGAACCACGTGCCTTCGCCTCCAGGACGGCGATCCAGAAATGGAATCAGCGCAAGTCCGACTAAGACGATCATGGGAATCAACATGCCTCCCATGAACGCCGAATAGGAGACCAGTTCCTGAAGCCCAAGGAAGTACCAAGGCGCCTTCGCCGGATTTTCCGGAATGGCGGCGTTCGCGAGTTCTTTCAGCGGCGCATCGCTATAGAAAGCGAGGATCAGAGTGACCGCCACCGTCACCATGAAGACGGAGAGTTCCGCCCAGAACAAGTGCGGCCAACTCATCACCGTGTTTTCGGGCCCGCGATTCACCGGCGGACGCTTGCCTTTCACCAACGCCATCAATCCATACGTTTTCGTGGCCAGCGGCTGGAATACCGGGCGCCTTCCTCCGCCCCACTCGGCCAGTCCGCCGGGCGGATCTTCGGGCTTGGCGAGGCCGCCATCTTTGCGGATACGCCAGAAGTGCACACCGAGCAAGGTGACCAGTGCGAGCGGAAGAACGAAGACATGCAGAACATAGAAACGAATCAGCGCGTCCTCCCCGACGTAGTTCGCGCCCAGCAGAAGTCGCTTCTGGAAGCCGCCCGGGTCAAAGAACTTGGTAATCCCGATCGCGTCGGTCAGTTCGCGCGGAGAGTTGGCGATGTTCGAGCCGATCGTAATCGCCCAGTACGCCAATTGATCCCAAGGCAGGAGGTAGCCGGTGAAGCTCAACGCCAGAGTGATTACTAGCAACCCCAGCCCGACCAGCCAGTTGAATTCGCGCGGCTTCTTGTAACTCGCGGTAAAGAAGACCCGCGCCATGTGCAGCAGGACCACCAGAACCATCAACTGCGCCGACCACCGATGAATATTGCGGATGAAGCGTCCAGTGGAAACAGTGAAGTGAATATCTTTGATCGATTGATACGCGAGATCGGTCGAGGGCTTGTAGTAGACCATCAGCAGCACGCCGGTGATGAGGGTGATCAGGAAACTGGCCGTGGCTACCAAGCCGAGACCGAAGGTAAGCGTAGGTTTAAGCGTGCGCACGTGGACCCGGACGCTGTGGATGTGCAGAAAAAGATTATGAAACGTCGCCTGCGATTCTTCGCGCTCCGATTCTGGCTCTTTGCCCAGCCGGAAGCAGGAGTCCTTCACCGTCTGGGGGAGTTCGCGCAGGTTGTGCAGGAATTCTTTGATTGCGGTCTCTGCCACGGTGTGCCTCCTACACGCGGTAGTGCGTGCCCTCCGGGACTTCGTTGTCTGCGTTGACGATCAGATCGCCGTTGGCCGCGCGGCTGACTTCGAGCCAAGGCAGTGGTCGCGGCGCTGGGCCGCCCACCACGCTGCCCTTGCTGTTAAAACGGGAACCGTGGCAAGGGCAAGCAAACCCGTCCTTTGATCGCGCGACGGTGCAGCCCAGGTGCGTGCACGTGCTCGAAATCGCGTAGAAGCCCTCGTCGTCGCGAAAGAGCACGAGGTTTTGTTCGGCAAAGGGTGTTTCACTTCCTGCGGAAAACTGCTCCGGCGGCCCGAGTTTGAAACGGCGCACCGGGCCGGGCAGCACCGCCGGGTTCGGCAGGCGGAGCATACCGACAGCCGCTGTGCCCATTGCGGCAAAGAAGCTTCCCAGCGACGCCAAGCTCAAAAAGCTGCGCCGGCTAACACGGGGTGGATCTAGACGGGACATGGCTTCCACTCCTTGGCAAAACTGAAGTGTTCCATGGTGATGGCGGTGGTTGGACAGCGCTGGGCACACAATCCGCAGCGGATGCAGCGTTCTTCATCCTTAATGATGGCGGAGAGATCGGCAGGATCGAGGTTCAACTCGCGCGTGGCGGTCTCAAGTTCGGGCGTAGGTGTTAAACGGTCGAACGTCACCAGTTTCAGACAAACAGTGGGACAGACATCCACGCAGCCGCCGCACAAGATGCAACGTTCTCGGTCGAAGATGGTGTTGATGCCGCAATCGAGGCAGCGGCCGGCTTCGGCACGCGCCTGTTCCTCGTTGTACCCGATCTCGACGAGTGCGGTCGGACTCTTCAGGCGTTCTTCCGCTGAGCGTGTAGGAATGTGCAGCCGTGCCCGCCGCTCGTAATGTTTTTCACGGCGATAGTGCTCGATGGGGAAATGGAACTGGACTTCTTCGGGCGTGATTTCCCTGCCGCGTAAGTAACGATAGACCGAACGAGCCGCCTGCTTGCCGCTGGCAATGGCATGGATCATGAGCCGGGGCCCGTAGGCAATGTCACCCGCGATGAATATGCCCGGCGCCGAGGTCGTACACGTCGCGGGATCGTTAACGATCTGCTGCGGCGATCGCATCTCGATTCCGTCGCGTTGGGCGTCGATAAAACTAAGATCAGCAGACTGCCCGACTGAGAGCAGAACGGTGTCGCCCTCGATCTCGGTTGTGACCGACTCCTCGAACTTCGGAGCGAAGCGTTTGTTCTCGTCATACACTTGCGTGCACCGGGCAAACTTCACGCCGCGCACTAACTTCTGGCCGTTCCTCTCATTCACCAAGACTTCTCTCGGCCCCCAGCTGTTGTGGCGACTCACGCCCTCCTCCTGGCCTTCCAGGATCTCAACAGTGTCGGCAGGCATCTCTTCAAGAGATTCCAGACAGACCAAGTTCACTTGCCGCACACCCGCCATGCGGGCCGCCGTGCGCGAAACGTCATATTCTTCCTGCCGCAAAACCGTCCGGGCGACGTCGTAGGCAACGTTACCGCCGCCGATCACAATCACCCGCTGTCCCAGCGAAACGTCTTTACCCAGTGACACATCGCGCAGAAAGTCGACACCACCCATCACTCCGATGGCGTCGGAGTTCGGAATCGGTAGGGCTCTGGATCTCTTAGCGCCACAGGCGATGATGACGGCGGCAAAGTCGCGCCGAAGATCCCCAAAGCTGACATCCTTCCCGACCTGTGTGTTGCAGCGGATTTCGACTCCGAGGGACTGAATCACCGCGACTTCCGCCTGGATCAAATTGCGTGGCAGACGATATCCGGGAACGCCGGTGTACAGCATGCCCGCAGGCTGCGGCTCCATCTCAAAGATCGTGGGGCGGAACCCCATCAGCGCGAGATCGTGTCCGGTGGCCAGCCCCGCTGGTCCCGAACCGATAATCGCCACTCGTTCTCCGGTTGGTTTGGGAAAGTTTGCATTCGCAAGGAACTCAAGCAGGTGGCTGAGTTCTTCAATGTCATCACACTGGCGCGTTTCCGTCTTGTTCTTCAGGTAGGGAAACAGTTCGCACCCTGCATCCGACCGGGCATCACTTCCGAATTTCTCGCAGACGAAGCGCTTGAGAGCACGGATGGAGATCGGCTGATCAATGGTTCCCCTGCGGCAGGCCGCTTCGCATGGCGCACCACAAATACGGCCGCAGAGGGACGCTAAAGGATTGGGCCCACGTGCAATCAAGTACGCCTGTTCGTAATCCCCCGCTACAATGGCCCGCACATAACCGCGAGCGTCGGTGTGAACTGGACAGGCATACTGGCACTTGATCTGTTCGCGCCAGTACCCCTGGTCCGCCACTCGGACGCTGTAGCGTGGTTCGTCCACTGTTCTCGCCTGCTGTCCACAGATACGCGACAGTCCACCTTATGCAAGGGGACAGGGGCAGTCTGTGACCAAAGTCACGATTTCAAGTCGCTTATTGCGCCTGTTCCATCGCGATCGCTCGGGGAAACAGGATGTTGTTTTCAAGATGAATGTGCTGGTGCAGATCCGCTTCGAATTCCGCCAGGACTTTGTAAAGCGTCTGATAACTGATGCATGCATCGGGTGGAGCGGTGTAACCGCCACTCGCTTGGCGCATGGCCCGCAATGCAGCACCAGCGGAGTCATGCTCATGCTCCATCATCGAAACCGGGTTTTGCACGCTCCCAAAAGGTGGTGGCAGGATAGGTTCATTCTGAATGACAGCCTCCTCCATCCTGACGATGTAAGGGAACAACACCATCTCTTCCTTCATCATGTGCATGGTCAGTTCCTGCGCCAGCCCGGCAAAGCTTGCGCGAATGTGCAGCAGTTCGGGATGGTTTTTGCCGTGGACCGAGCACACTTTCTCGAGCAACGGACTGAGGCGGGCAATCTCCTCGCGCGTGTACTTGTGATGAGTACCGTTGATGTGGGCGACCAGATCGCTCAACGGCTCCCTTTGCCACTCATGGATCTTCTGGATCGCTCGCGTTGTCTCTTCTGCCATTTCGAGGGAATCCAGTACCTGATCCACCGGCAGATTGGCCGCGCGGCAAGCTTGTTCCAAAGACTGATTCCCACCGCAACAATAGTCGATGCCCAGCTTCTCAAAAACCCGTGTTGCGGCAGGGTTTTCCAGGGCCAGTTCCCGCACGGTTTTCTCCGTGGTCACACTCATCGCGTCTTCCTCGGCAGCGCATCCTTACTCCTTTTGGTGCGCTTGATCTGAAGTTATTGGAAGATTGGCGGCGTGCCGATGACTTTTGTCACGGCGACCGCAAGAAGCCGTCAGACTTCCGGTTGGGAGGTCTCGCAGTAGCTATTCGGCAGATCGGAGTTCAGCTTCTAACGCCTTCAGATCGTGAATGATCACGCTGCGTCCATCGATCCTTATCAATCCTTCGGATTGAAAGCGGGAGAGATTCCGGGAAACCAGCTCGCGAACCGTTCCGATCTGCGACGCCAATTCCTGGTTGCTGACCGGCAAAGTGACTTCCACTCCGTCAGCCGTGCGCTTGCCTTCGGTTCGGGCAAGACGCAAGAGGAACGAAGACAGCCGGTGTCGCACTGTAGTAAATGATAACTCCTCGATGATTCCCACCAGCCGTCGCAGCCGGGCACCGACCACGCGCAGGACTTTCAGCGCAACTTGAGGATGAGCCAGGCAGAGTGCCTGAAAGTCTTGTTTACTGACAAACAGAAGTGTGGTGTCGTCGACCGCGGTCACCGAGGCCGGGTAGTTTCCCCCGTCGAAGACCGGCAGCTCTGCGATGGAGCTGCCGGGCCCGTCGACACTGAGAACCTGTTCACGTCCACTGACGGAACTTTTGAAGATGCGGACGTGTCCGGACTCAACCACATAGAGTCCAGCGCAGGGTTCCCCCTCGCCGAAAACGGTTTCGCCCGAAGAAAAACTGCGAGGCACCGCACGCTGGGACAGGAAAGCTAGTTCAGATTCCGTGAGCCCAGAGAAGATCTGGACCTTCGCCAGCGTCTGAGCGTGCTCAACCTTGATTTCCGCCACGGTCGCTATTTTATCGAAGCGAGGCGGACAACCACGAGGCCAACGTGCAGGCGCAACCTATCTCGCACCGATTGGAAATGGTGCAGTCAACAGCTTGGCGGCTAGTTTTGACGATGTTCATGGTTCTCCACAGTTCTACTCCCCACCACAGGAGCGCCGCAAATTCGACGAAACCCGTTAGTCCCACTAAAGGAAAAGCAACCGCAGGCATGAGATCGGTTAGCACCTGCAAAAGAACAGGTCCTGTACAACCAACGTTGATGAGAGAAGGGTGAAGCGCAGCAATGGACCGGCCAAGTACGGCAAACGATTCAGAGTCTCGCTTGCATCAACATGCTTTTGCGCTGCTGGACGTGTCGCCATCACCTTTCTCCCTCGAACCCATTGATTTATTATATATCGTGTCACGATATACGCTGAACTGGGGGGCGTCGAGAGCAAGTGCAAAGCTGTGCGGGGACCGCTCAATCTCCTGGCACTTTGTGATGAGAGACACGACGATTTGCGGCTTCTGTCGACATCTTAGCGTGTGTGGAGCGAATGCCTTGGTCAAGCGTAGCCTCAGGATTCGGCCATGATTTCCTTCGATTCCGCGCATGCGCCAGTGCACTACCCCAGGGATCGCCGCTTTCGGGTTTGTGTTCGCCCCTCCATCCTTATCGGAATCGGAGCTGTGGTTCTGGCCGCCGTTTTCGCCTCCTGGATTGAAGTTGCGATAGCTGGTCTGCCTATTGTTCCTCCAGTCCCTCAGATCTATCCCAATAACTGCGCCGGGCCACACGGGTTCCCACTCTGGGTGCGCTATTGCCATTTCTTCAATTTCTTTTTTGTGATGCTCCTGATCCGAAGCGGGCTGTCAATCCTGTTTGATCATCCTCGTCTCTATTTCAATGATGACTGCACGCCCGGAAGCGAATGGATCCGGTTCACGCCGCTCAAGGTTCCGCGCGATCGTATCTGGACCGCGAAGGACGATTCCCGCTATATTTCGCCGATCATCGGCACACCGGGTTACAGACATACCATCGGGGTCGCTCGGGTGTGGCACTTCATTGACGTCCACGGATTCATCTTCATTGGCATTTGCTTCATCATCATGCTGTTCGATACCGAGCAGTGGCGGCGGATTGTTCCTGCGTCTCCGACGGTTCTTTTGCAGGCATGGAATACGTGGGTGCACTACGCGACCTTCCACATGCCGGCGGAGCCAAACGGCTTCTATGGCTACAACGCCCTGCAGCAGATTGCCTATTTCACTGTCGTTTTTGTTCTCGGACCTTTGGCCATTGCGACGGGCATCGCCATGTCACCGGCGGTGGTGAACCGCTTTCCCTGGTACGCCAAGATATTTGGCGGCAGGCAGTCGGCCCGATCCATCCATTTCCTCGCTATGCTCAGTTTCTTGGCCTTTCTCGTGGTGCACGTCACGCTGGTTGTGATGACCGGATTCGCGAGAAACATGAACCACATCGTGATGGGAACGGATGATCAGGGGCATATGGGCATGTATCTGGGATTCGTGGGAATTGGCGTGGTTGTTCTCTCATGGATTGTGGCGCACTACATTTCATGGAACCATCCGCGTGGTCTGCAACACGCACTGAAGTCAGTGACCTACCCTATGCAACTGCTCACGCTGAACCGACTCGTTCCGCACCAGAACTACGCGGAACAGAACATCTCGCCGTACTTCTGGCCCAATGGGAAGATGCCGGTGCGAGAGGATTGGAAACGTCTCGCCGAGCGCGGCTTTCAGGATTTCAAGCTGCAGGTGGGCGGGCTGGTCGAAAATCCAGTTGTGCTCTCGCTGGCAGACATCGAGAGAATGGGCATGGTCGAGCACATCACCATGCATCACTGCATTCAGGGCTGGAGTGGCATTGCCAAATGGGGCGGAATTCCGATGCAGGTGCTGATTGATCTCGTTCGCCCGAAACCGGAAGCCAAGGTGGTGGCTTTCTTCTCCTTCGGTGAAGCGCTTTATGGTGGCCCATACTACGACACGCAGAGACTGGAGAATGTACTGAAGGCGGAATGCCTGCTCGCAACGCGCATGAACAGTCAGCAGCTTCCAGACGTGTATGGCGCCCCACTGCGGCTGCGAGTCGAGAATCAACTTGGCTACAAGATGGTCAAGTGGATCGAGCGCATCGAGTTTATCCAGTCAGAGAAACAGTTGGGCGCAGGAGAGGGCGGCAAGAACGAGGATGACGAGTACTTTGATTTGCTCCCTAACATCTGAAACGACCCGCTCTGTCGAAGCGTAACTACCCTGCTTCGCCGAGAGGTTGCGCTGCGACAGCGGGAGCCGGACGTGCAAATGTAATGAGGAGATTGAATGCAAAGATGGTGACAGCAGCCATCTCGCAAATCGCGGACGTCGGAAGCCATGACCAGGCAGCGCGAACCATACCTTGATAGGCCAATACCTCCGAACTGACTCGCAAGAGACAGCCGACTGCAAGCAGCGAGAGAGAGCAGAACATTAGTTTGGTACTGAACAGCAGGCGCATCCCGGAAAATGCCGGAAGCACGCGCTGGCCGATGGCAAACACCATCATAGCCAGGAAGCCGACTGTGAGCGCGTGACGCGAGGCCCCCCAGATCCCGGACGAATCTCGGCTCATCGCTGCCCAAAGGCTAAGAAAGGCTGCAATCAACGCCCAGATGTAGGCGAGTCGCACGAAGAATGGAAAGCTCACGTGAACTCCCTTCACCTTGGCTGGACGTTCCGCAGGTTCGAACAACCGTAACGCGGTAATTGCAGTAACTAACCCTGTAAGGATAAATACCGTTGCAGGCAAAATCGCGCCAGCGAGCGCGAGCAAAACTCCACCTGAATTTAAGGCAATCGCTATGGGTAGAATCCGTCCACGCACGGGCCGCAAACCAAGAAAGACCGGTAGCCATTTGGCGCTAAATCCCCAGACAAAGGGCACCAAGCATCCCCAGGTCTCAAGCACAAGGAACCTCTGATCAAAATTGGCGGGCACTTCAGGCGAGCTACTTTGAAACGACAGGTAAAATGCGAGGCCAGCATTGACCAGCAATGTCAGCAACAGCCCGAGTGAGCCTGCAATTACAACAAAGACCCATTCATCTAACGTTGCTTTTCCCGAATCTTCGGAGCGATGGCCCGAGACAATGCGGAAGAAGACGAGGAAGGCGACCAACTCGCAAACCGATGAGACTGGAACAAGCACGCGCCAATGCCAAAAATAGACGCTCCCGAGCCAGCGCAAAGCAACACCCGAAGTCCAGAGTCCCCAGGCGCACCACACCGGGGCAAGGGCGAACGAACTCATGCGCCGCAGCTTGGGGATTGAGTAGAACCCGATTCCAAGAATGAAGCTGCCGATCCAGCCGAAGATCTGTGCGTGGCCGTGTGCCTGAATCCATGCCGGCGAAACGGAATTGGCCGCGCGATGGCTGCTGATCGTCAGCAAGTTCCAGACTCCGAGAAAGGTTCCCGGAAGTAGCATGAACAGTATGCCAGTGCTGATGTAGAGCATCAGCATGCGGGATAGCGCCCTCTCACGCGCGGCAGTGATATTAACGATCTCGCTCGTCGCCAGCCGCCTGCCTGCTTCCCTTTCGATACGCGTTGGGAGAGTGGACATGTGAGTTGAATTCCCCTCAGTTTACGTTCTTCGTTCAGGCTCAGCGCCCTGAGCGTCGAGTTCCCATTCGATCCAGTCTTCCCCGAAGAGCTCAACTGGGTGCTGAGTTCTAATAGTTCCGTTTCCGCAGCGAAGGTCATTGGCTGCGCACAACTTCTCGCACCCCCAGCAAAGACGCTCCGGGTGTTTCGGATTCACGGCTATTCTGGGCTTCGCCATGGCACACAAATTCCGGTGGTGCTCACATCCTGGTACTAGATACCACGTGACAGTCGAAACCAGAGCTTTTGCCAGAAACGCAATACCAAGTGTCTCTCTGTTCTACGCCCGGATCATGGTCAACACCATTTTGAAGCGACTGGAAGCTTTGACTGCGTGCGGCTTTTCAGCCGGCAATAGAACCACGTCGCCTGTTTTCACCGCTATGGGTTTACCAGCGACCGTAACCTCTGCTTCGCCTTCGACAGCCTGTACTAGCGCATCGAATGGAGACGTGTGCTCGCTTAATCCTTGCCCTTCGTCAAAGGCAAAGATTGTGACATTGCCCTTTTCGCGCTTCAGCATGACCCGGCTTACCACCGATCCGTCCTGGTAATTGACCAGACCAATCAGGGGTTGAGCCTCTGCTGCAGCAATCTCTGAACGTGAAATCGTGGTTGAACTCATGTTCTGCTCTCCTGCCTTTCTCCACTTCTTAGATGTGCTGCGAGGACTCTCAGTATCAACACCAATGCGCGATGCCGAATCACCGTGCCGCCAGGGGAAACGGTGCCCTCAGCAATGTTGCACGAGTCGTGCGGGCGATGTTCATGGTGCGCCACAACTCGATTCCCCACCACAACAAGGCACCCAATTCAATGAACCCTGTGAACCCGATGAGTGGGTAAGCCACCCTGGGAATGAAATCGGTCAGGATTTGTAGAGATACTCGTCCTGCGCAACCCGCGTTGAACAACAAGAACGGTACCCATAGTGAGTTCATTCGTTTCGCGTCGATTCCGGCCAGGATCGGCACAACGCGGGAAGAGACTCCCAAGATCATCATGCTGATGAAGCCCACGGTGAATGCGTGCCGGTGGGAGCCCATATACGTGTGCGCAAACACCTGATGAGTTAGCGCTCCGTAGAGCGGAAAGAACGGCATCATGCCACATGCGATCACTAACCAAACGTAGGCAGCACGAACGAACTTGAAAGTGCGATCGGGCTGCATTGGCTTCCGGAACACTCCGATTTGCACTGCCAGCAACACAGCCCACACCGGCATGAGAAGATAGGCCAATTCGAGGCCGACTGCGAAATAAAGCTCGTGAGTGGTGAGCAGCATTACGTAGCTGACGATATTCAGTAGTAAGCTGCCATTGATCAACCAGAAGATCAGCGTCTGGCGATCGTGCACGGGCTTCCCCAGACCATAAACGTGCGGCACAAAGCGTTGGCTGACCCCGGCGATGATCAGCGCCGCGAAACCGAGCAGCTGAATGTCCCGCAGCGGACCATCGATCAGCACGATACGCATGATCAGGCTGTCCTCGGAATGTGCTGTTGCCTTGGCAAAGAAGAACACAGCTTCCAGGATCGTTCCCAGCAAGAACCAGAGGAACGAACTGGCAATAAACTTTTCGTATGGGTTGTGCGGTTCGATGGAGTGTTTCGCCGTGCGGTACAACACCAACATGAAGATCACGACGGCCGTGATTTCCGCCGCACCCGACAATCCACCAAAGACAAATGAAATCGTAGTGGGCAGCAACATCTCGGCAGCCATTCCCATGATGATCCCCGTTCCCAAAAGGTAGAAGCTCAGGTTTGCCAACCCTGGTCGCCACAGCGTCGTGTTCTTGAAGCGTGGATACGACTGGTAAGCGAAGCCCATGACAAACATCCCGACCCAACCGAAGATCATCGCGTGGGCGTGAGCATGGATCGAAGATAGCAGGCGCAATTGCAGGAAGTTCTTCCCCAACGCGATTTGCAGAAGGTTAATCGCTCCCCATAGGCAACCAACCGTCAAAACAATCGCAACCCCAGCCTTGAAGAAACGGCGATAAATGTAATCCTGCAAGCTTTCCTTGTAGATATAGGGCTGGGTCGACGGTTTCTCCATCTCGGCATTGATCTCGCGGAGCAGTTCATCCAGGTTCGCCTGATGGACCGTAGCGAAGAACCCAAGTGGTTCGCTGGGGCCGTGCTCCCCGCCACAGCCCTTCAATCCGTGCTCGTCGAAAATGCGTCGCACGCCTGGGCAGAGTTTCACAATCTCTGCCACGCTGGTATTGGCCGTAATCTGACTCATGACGCTATCCCCTTTTCTCCCTCACAACACCATAAAACCGAAGCTGCGAGTCAGCCATGACTTTTGTCACGCTGGAAAATAGCAGCTTCAGCGAATCTATCGCTTCGCTGCCAGCAGTGATGACGGTCTGACAATGACTACTCCCTTCATGCCGGATCCCTCGTGCAACGTGCAAACGTAGCGGTAAATACCTGGCTCTGTAAAAACGCGGGAATAGGATTGTCCGGGCTGCAGCAAACCGGAGTCGAATGGACTTGCTCCTGAAGGCAGTTTCACGTCTATTCTGGAAAGAGCCTTGCTCGCATCGTCGACTATGTTGTGGATTACCTGCGAGGAGTTCTTCCAAACCACCTTGGTGCCAACATTCACCGTTATGGCCGGTGGCACAAATCCCATGTCAGTCATGCCTACCGTTCCCTGCGCGACTGGCTCTGTGAGTTTGGCCAAAGTTCTACGGATCGCCGCCGCAGAAAGCTCGACCGAACAGTTCGGGGCGAGCGGCTCCAACGTGTCCACCACGAAACTGGGAATTTTGGGATCTTCCACTTCGACTACGCTGCCGAAATACCCAGTCACGTGGATGAGACGATTGGCGTTCTGCGAGAACAACAACGGTCTTGCTTCCACGCGATAGACCTTTGACGACCGGAGTAAATGCAACATCGCTTTGCCGTCATTCGATAACGTGAGGCACCCGTTCAGTTCTTTGGGCGCCGGTTCACCTCTTACAGGTGCTGGTCTGGCGTAGGACTTGGGCGAGTTAACTGTGCAGGCTTGCCCACATGTACCATTGCGTCGTGCCTGGCGCTTCAGTACCCGACACTACGTTAACTGAAGAGGGCAAGCTGCAGCTCGGCGCGCGCATCACTGTCGTGCGGGAACTGATTGGACACTGTGCCGAAGAAAGTTCGATCACTGGTTTCCTCATTGGATGGGAGGCTCGGATGGGCCGAAGAATATATGGTTCGAGCCTCATGCAGGCAAATTCGGTTCCTTCGCGAAAGATAAGGTTGAACTGATGCTCTGGCGGAAGGTCTGCGTGGACAAATCGATGACGCTTGGTCAGGCGAAGGTGCAGTACCTTCAGGGCTGGACGAAGCTGATCCCAAAACATTGAGATCTGCATTTAAGGAGAGCAAATGAAAAGCTGGGGCGTGCTAGGCATCTTCTTGTGGGCTTGGGCTGCCAACGCTCAACCGCCACTGAATTATGCTCTCACGTATAGTTCGGCGGGTGGGAACACCGTTCAGGTGCGGATCGACCTCCCCTCACCGCGATCAACTCCAATCGTAATGGTCATGCCGCGCAACTATCCCGGTGGGTACGGATTCGTCCCTTACGATTCCTTCGTAGAAGATGTGCGAGTCTTCTCTGACCAGGGCAAGGCCGTCAGCGTAAAGCAGGCGTCCATTGGCCCGCGCTGGTTGCTGGGCAACGCAGGGGAAAACGTGGCGCGCGTCGAATACTCGATTGACGTGGTGCGCATGGAGAAAGAAATTCTGTCTGCCGTCGATAGCTCTAAGATTCGCCCCCGTTACGTGGGCCTCCTAGGCTACTCCGTGTTTGCTTATATCGATGGCCTGGAAGATGCCAGGATCGTGCTGCACATCGAAGGGCCACCGGGCTGGCCCGTTTTCACTACTCTCGTCCCAGCAATTCCGGCACGTTTGCAAACAGCGTCTGCATCTGCAGCGAACTACTATGCCCTCGCCGACTCCGAGGTCCTGATGGGACCGGATTTACAACTAAGACAGTTGGACGGAGCGATCGGCTTGGCAATGGCTGTCTACGCGGAAGGCGAAGAGGATCTCTCACGAGAGAGCCAACTGGCGCGCACTGCGCTGGATCGCGTTCAACAATATTTTGGTGATGTGCCCTTTTCGACCTATACGGTTCAGCTTGAATTGCTGAAGCCCCTGCCCGGGCACGATTACTCGTTCAGTCAAGAACATCTCAACAGCGGAACTTTCAGTCTATCAACAGAACAAGCTATTACCGGGCGCACTACGCCGCAACTGATGCGAAGGACACTCGTCGGCTACGCCCACCACATGACGCATTCATGGATTCCCAAACGCGCATATGGCGAAGGATACATGCCCTTTTTATGGGAGATGCCGCCCGTCATCGATAGCATCTGGTTCAATGAAGGGTTTGGCCGCTATGCTGCCATCGCAGCGCTCGCCAATGGCATGCCCGCACATGAAGGTCAGGAGTTCCGGCAAGGCCAACTGGATGGGCTGCGCAACATCGTCAATGACGCGCCCGCCTTTATTCGCCGGATGCCCACCGTGGTCCTTTCGCGCGAGGCGTCCTTCCTCTACTCCCAGGATTTTCGCACCGGCATGAACATCTTCGCGCGGGGCGCATTGATGGCCGCTCAAATAGATGACCGTATCCGTCGGCAGTCACAAGGCAAAAGAGACCTGCGCGATGCCCTGCGCGCCGTTCTGCTTCAAACTCAGAAGGAGCATCGGCCCTTCAAGATCGAGGAGTTGGCGCCCTTGTTTCAGCAGGCCACCGGGGTTGACGTGAGCGAGACTTTCCAGCATTGGCTGCGGCCGTCGGAGCCTTGACCGTGTGGACGTCAATTTGAAATTGTGAGTGTCCATCGGTAACAAAAAATTCAGTGAACCAACGCGTTCGCTTTCTCAGTTTTCCTGGTGAATCGCTGATCGCGGTTTCAGGCCTTGAGCTGCAGTATAGGGCAAGGCGCCCACTGACCATCGGGTCGTACCAGGCTGCCACACGCAACACTGGTCTGGCATCCCCACAAGTCAGCTCGTGCGCGAGCTCTTACAAAGCAGTCGAGAGCTATTAAACCGCCTGCACACCGGTGAATTGGGAAGACCTCATGCTCTTCGCGGTGCATGGGGTTCATCCGGTATTCTTCTTCTGCTGTCTGCTGTTGCTTGGGTGTGAAGTGTGCGTTCGGAGAGGGGGCCAGTCCTTATTATTAGGACGCAGCCGAAAGAGCTTTCGTTTCCCTTCCCCGTTCCAAGCTCAACACTCGTAATCAGCCGAGCCTTCGGCAAGTCCGTTGACTGGCTACTTACAGGAGAGGAAAAGAAGTAGGGACCATCGACGGGACTCGCTCGCCGGACGCAATTCTAACCCGGGCAAAACCCAGTTTGTCAGCAGCCAAGAGCATCAGATTTAAACGCCCCAGCGCTTGAGGCTTTTCTGTCGCTTACCGGCAGTCGTGAAAGCCCTTCGGCTGTCGAATTCATCTTTCTCTTTTGCGCAGATCAATCAGCAAAAGTGGCGTCCCAAACAAAAAGATTTTCGAACACCTGGAGGCGACATTAGCCGAAGCAATACCGCTTCATGAACTCTGCGAGAACGTGCTAAATGCATCTCAGTGAAGTGGATGCGTGTTTGGGATTGCCGTCAACACGATCCGATCACCAATCCCGCGCGGTTTTGAAGATCATCTGGAGTATTCCGATGCGCGATGAAAATCCTCTACTGTCGCGGGTTCTACGCCCCTCTCCCGCTCCCGAAATCCATCACAAGTTTTTGTGTCCTTCGTCACTGCGGCTCAGTCAATTGTTGTGACCACAATGCAGAGGTGCTTTCGCGGTCGCGCTGATCGACCTCGGCGGCTCCCGAGGTGTGCTATGACCAGGTTACCTCCCGCGATGTTTGCCGCAGTTTTGCTGGCTATGATTCCCATGGGATCCTGCTCTACACCGCCTGCAACTACTCCTCCTCCCGTGACAAGGACGCCTCAGGCGCAAACTGAGCCGACACTCTACACCGCCAAGCAATGCTTCGGCAGTATGGTCAATTTGGCGCAACGCTGGCAGCCCGACGCCTTGCCTTTTCATATGGAATCGGAGTTGACGAGCGAGACCACCGGGCAAGGTGGAAAATCCTCGATCTGGCGGGCGATCTTCGCGTCTCAAAGTCGTGGAACTATGAAGAGCTTCGTGTGCTCCGGAAGCCGCGATCCATCGGCCCCCGCGCGTGGCTATACGTCCAGCGCCGAATCTCCTTATCCGCCCAACGTTCCTGCGCTGTTGTTTGACCCTTCATACTTCCAGAACGACTCCGATAAGACATTCGCGACAACGCTGGATCATGGCGGTTCGGCGTTGATCAAACACGATCCTGAGCAACCTGTCGTCTATCTGCTGGATTGGAATGCGAAACAAAAAGCTCTGCTTTGGACCGTCATCTACGGCAAGACGCAGACGGACAGAAAGGGCATCTGCGTGGTCAATGCGGCGACAGGAGCTTTCATTAGCGCCGGCAAATAGGTTCACTTCAAGCCTACGCGGACACTCTCGTCCGCGACGTCTTAGAACCAACTTGGCGATCAGAGGCGGATTAGAGTTAACCCCGCCAGTAGAAGAGCACTGGCAGGGTCTTTGCCCTGTTGTCTATTTGTCTCTAATTCTAGGTTGGAGTTCCACGTCAACGTCTGTGACTTTGATCACTGTGGATCGTGACGTGATGGCACAGCAAACATTTTTCTACGGTGGCGGCAATGCGGATGCCACCACTAACGCTGCCCGGATCGGACCGATCGAAGTCTGATGTAATAGCTTCCGGGCGGAATGCTTGTGGCTCTGCCGCAGGAGTTCGCGTCGCGCTTCGAGGGCATAGGTTGCAGACAATCGAGTTGCTGGTGCCGGAACCATCACAGTATTGCTGGGAGCGAAAAGGTCCGGTTCGGTAGCAAGGTTATTCGTTGCACCTCAGCAATACTGGAAATGGAATTGTCATCCAGAAAATTGGATGGCTACCACCAGACCTCGCGCTCGGTCCGCTGCGGCGAGGAACCGACAGTGCTCCTTAACCGATATAAAGCTGCTGTAGCAACTTGGGTTATCGAGTCACCGTCACTGATCTGCGTGATGACGATCACAATAAGTCCTTTCGGGCAAAAGACTTGCGGGGACTTTTGCTGTCAGTTCTGATTCTCCCGTTAGCCTCTTTGAACTGATATTTCGCCACCATCTCCTAGGAGGCACTCAAATGAGAAATTGCTTATATCTAGCGCTGATGGCGGTTTGCCTGTTGGCTATGGGGAACAGAGATTTGTTCGCCCAGGCTACGGCAACCGGCACCATCCAGGGAACGGTTATAGACAAAATGCAAGCTCTGGTGGTTGGCGCTGAGGTGACCGCCACCAACAACGAAACTGGCGTTGTTCGAACCACAACAACCAACGACGCAGGTCTCTACCGCTTCGAACTCCTTCCAGTAGGGAATTACGCAGTCAAGATCAGGCAAAGGGGGTTCAGCACGGTATCGCAAGTTGTGGAGTTGATAGTAGGCCGTACTGCCACGGCGAACGCCACCTTAGTTCCTGGTACCGGGACTGAAGTGGTGGAGGTTACCGCGGCAGCACCTCTGGTTGACGTAGAAAAAACCAGCGTTAGCCAAAACGTTTCCGTCACTGATGTTGAGAAACTGCCAATGTTAGGCCGTGATGTGGCTAATCTCGCCTATCTTGCGCCCGGCGTGAAGCCAACAGACTCTTATGATCCCACTAAGAACCGATATGCCATTCTGTCGGTTAACGGTCTCACCGGCCGCAACGTAAACGTAACCGTCAACGGCATCGATAACAAGGACAGCACTGTGGGCGGCCCGGTACAGCAACTTCCGCTGGAATCAGTGGAAGAGTTCCTGGTTAACACCCAACGTTTCTCGGCAGTCAATGGCCGCTCCGAAGGCGCCGCCATAAATATGGTGACCAAAGCGGGGACTAACTCGTTTCATGGTTCTCTCTTCGGTTTCTTCCGCGACCAAGATCTGAACGCGATCGACTACTTCTCGAGTAAGGCAGGAACGAAGCCTCCCTACAGCCGCCAATGGTTTGGCGGTTCTATCGGAGGACCCATCAAGAAAGACCATGTGTTCGCTTTCTTCGCGTTCGAGCGGCAGCGAGAGCACACCAGCATCCCTGAGAGTGGCGACGCCTTTACGCAACTGAGTCTGGTAGCCGCTCACGCATCGTTGCTGCCTTCGTTTGTAACGCCACCCGAGCCAGCGTCCGTGATCCCGACGCCATTCTTTGAAAACCGCTATAACGGACGTCTGGACTGGAAAATTAATGACCACAATAGTGCCTACGTCAGCGCCAGCATCCAGGCGAATAACGGCGACAACGATCAGTCAAACGGCTTCTATGACTTGACTGCTGGCAATTTCACCTTAAACCACATGCAAACCGCCAACTTCAGCCTGAACTCTGTGCTTTCCAACACGTTGGTCAATAGTTTCACGTTTGGCTACCAGTACTGGAACAACGTGATCAACAGCAAGCTCCGGTCTGACTACATCACCTTTCCGGGCAGTGAGGCCTTCGGCACGAACGTTAACGTCCCGCAGCAGTCATTCCAGCACAAGTGGCAGTGGCGGGATGACATGACTAAGACGGCTGGCAAGCACACCCTGAGGTGGGGAGGCGATATCATATGGGACCCACGCCTAGGCGGATATTTTGAATTTAACCCTACCCTCGAAGTCGACTTCGGCCTTGAGCCAAGCGCGATTCTTGCCCTGCCTGCCGCCTATGCCACGCCAGGAATCGTGACCGGCATGACGATCGCCAATGGCAATCCCGACTTCATTGAGCACACCAAACAGTTGGGTCTGTATTTTCAGGACGACTGGAAAGTCACCCGCCGGCTCACATTGAACCTGGGCGCCCGCTGGGACAAAGACTTCGGCTTGGTTGGTGGCGCTTCTATCCCGAACAGCAAGACTTACCTCGAACTGAAGCAAATCGCGAGCATCAGCCCGCTGGCAGCGTCGCTGGTCTCGAAGGCGGCCCAAGACGAAAACAGGGACGTCAGCCCGCGGATCGGCTTCGCCTATGATTTGACAGGCTCCGGGAAGCACATTATTCGCGGAGGATATGGTCTGTATTACGGCAATATCTTCCAGAACCTTCCATTGTTCATGGAGCAGCAGGCCAACCCGACCGTGTTCCAGACTGTGTTTGCTTTGTCTTCGGCAGATATCGTGCCGGGTACCAATATCCTGCTTTCAAATTACCGCTTCGGCATCGATCCGTTGCCCACCATTCCCCCTCCGTCGGGAATTCTGGACTCGGGTAGTGTCGGCCGGCTGATGGATGGAAATTATCGTAACCCAGTTTCGCAGCAGTGGAACGTGGGATATCAGTGGGCCGTCGATAAGAACTCCGTAATTGAGGTTGAATATGTCCACGTTCTTGATTTGCATCAGAATAAGGGCCTGACCACGAATCTGATTGATCCCGCGACCGGTGACCGTCCGCTCGCCGCAGCATTCACCGCTGTCGGATTGCCACCAATCGGCAGGATCACGGTGGAAAGTTCGGTAAACCGCGACCGCTATGATGGCGCGAACTTCAGCTACCGTAAACGCATGAGCCAGCACTTCAGTGTGAATGCGACTTATACGCTCTCACGTGCCTACGGTTGGGCTGTGAATTCGGGCGCCAATGGCAATGGCTTTGGAGGAACCGCATCCAACTATCGCGCCTATCCCCATGACCCGCGCAATCCATGGGATCCGCGTGATTTCGGCCCAACACCTAATGACGAGCGTCACCACGTCAGCGTCAGTGGCATTGCACTTGTGCCCTGGGGCTTCGAGGTCTCGCCCATTTTGCAGTTCGGCACTGCACGGCCCTATGACCTGAATCAGGGCTACGATGTCCTGGGCATTGGGAGTGGATACTCCCGACCGCTGATCGTTAACAACAGTGAACCGACAAATCTCTTCGCCTATGACCCTGAGACTAGCTTCGGTGGATCTACAGACGCTGCTGGCGCGGCGGCGCGGGCGTGCCTGGCCGCAAAAGAGTGCCACCAGGTGGGCTACGACACAGTGCGAGGCGACCCGTTCTTCCAGATGGATGCCCGCATTTCCAAGAACATTAAAATCGGTGAAGGCCGTAATTTAGAGCTTATGTTCCAGGCGTTCGACCTCACCAACAAGACGAACTTCTCAAACGACTTTTTCAACACTGCCACCTCGGGAGCGAAGCTGAACACCCCTAAGGGCTACTTTGCCCCAGGCTGCGCAGAGTGTGCCCATTCCTTCACCGGTGAGTTCGGTTGCCGGTTCACCTTCTGATGGATTAGGCTCTGCTGAGCCGCACTCTTGTGTGCGCGCTCTCAGGAAGTGAAGGATTGCGAGTAGAAGATTGGGGGGGAACGGAAAATGCCGTTCCCCCCTTTTTTGTGTGGGTGTCGCTCCGAAGAGCCAGCGGCAAGACAGTCCCGCTTATCTCCACGAATTCCAGAGGCGGTGCGCCGTGCAGTTCGCAATTTTGTGGGGAACAGCCGTGGTCAGCGATTCGTTCCGTTGACGGTCACCGTGTAGAACCTGTTTGAGCCCCGTTAAAAGGAGAAGTTGGCCTTATTGCCTTTCCGCTTTGTGTCCTTCTAGCCTCCTTGTGATTCGCTCACCGGAGGCTGAAAGGTGACGGGCTTAAGGGCCAGAATCACGACCGTTGCAATCAGTTGGCTGGCCGTAAGGTCGCCAGTCACCGTTTCACTCCCGCTCACGCTCGGAAAGGTTTTGTGGAAATTCAAAATATCTATAGCAGTTATCAGGAGTAGCGATGGATTATTTCGCCGATCCATTCCCGACTGAGCAGCTGGTTTATCCTGAGATGACCATCCCGAGGAATCACCTGAGATACAGCCGCCGAGCAGGCGTGTCGCCGTGTTTCTTCGTCGCAAGTAGCCACATGACGGCATGGCCCGCAATGATCTTGCGATGAGCTGGGACGTTCTGCTGAAAATGATCGTATACGCGTCTATCTGCCTGAAATGCTGATTGGAGAGTCTGGTGCGGAGTACACCACGTCGCCGTCCAGCAAGGTCATTAAACATTTCAGATCTTTGATTTGATCGCGCGGAACGCCGTAAAGGTCGCGATCCCAGACCACGATATCGGCTCTCTTGCCCACCTCGATCGTCCCAATCTTCTTTTCCAAAAACATCTGCCGCGATCCCCAATCCGTATAGCTGCGCAGGGCCGTATGGATGTCGATGGCTTCTGCCGTGCCAAATGGATGCGGGCCGTAGCTGCCCTTTAGAGTTTCGCGCGCCATCGCGGCCCATAGCCCATAACGTGCAGCGACGGGTGTCACAAAGAAATCTGAGCCACCCGACCAAAGAATGCCCCGAGAAAGCAAGGTCTTGAATGGCTCCAGCCGCGCATCGCGCTCCGGCCCATAATTGCGGGCATAGATGTCGCCGATCCACCATAAGAACTCTGGCTGCATCTCGGGGTAACCAGCATCGTGTTTATTTTGCAACTCCGACATAACTTCCAACGCATGCGCAGTCGGCAGATTGGCGTGAATGATGCTGTGCCGTAGACCATTGCGCGGTTGTTCCTGTTCAACGAGAGCGTACGTGTCGACAACCCAATCCATGGCACGATCTCCCACCGCGTGAGTTCCGACTGGTACTCCGTTCTGGTGAAAAAGGCGAACCATGTCTCGATATACCTGAGGATCAACTTGCGGGTAGCCTGTATTCGGCGTGCCATTGCGCGTGCGATCCGCCGTTTTTCCCTCCCGAAGCCACGGATCATAGACCCACCCGGTTCGCGCACTACCAGAACCATCCATGTAGATTTTTGCTCCGCAGGAAAGCAGTCGATTATTCCCGAGCGTAGCGGGCAGGCGAGGCACGGACTTGATTTCCTGCAGCGCTTTTCGTGCAGAATCCAATGTATTGCCCGCGTGCCACAAAACACAAATATGTTCTTTCAGTTGCCCTTGATCAAGAAGCGCCTCATAGGCGTCCCAGTGAAGGTGGTATATGTCAGGATCTTTTACTGCAGTCATCCCTTCCTTATGCAGCACTTCCTGGATGTGAAGAATGCCATTTCGCATCTGCTCGGGTGTGGTGGGCGGTATGAGCCGGGTCAGCGGCTCCATTGCTGCCGCTTCTTTCAATACTCCCGTCGGACTGCCGTGGGCATCACGGTCAATAGTGCCCGTGCTCGGGTCGGGCGTGGTGGCGGTAATCCCAGCCAGTTTGAGTGCGGCCGAATTCGCTACCCCATAGTGCCCTGTCGTGTGCAGAAGCCATACCGGGTTATTCGCAGCAACCTTGTCGAGATCTGCAGCCGTCACATAACGATGGTCAGCAAGTTTGCCTTCATCCCAACCCGAACCGGTAACCCATTCGCCCGGCTTTACTAGAGCGACCTTCGATTTCACGCGGGCAAGTACGTCAGATATTGAAGTAGCATCGGACAGCTGAACTCCATAGAGTTCTTCTACGCCTCCGTCCGCGATGTGGGCGTGAGTATCGATGAGGCCCGGCGTAGCAGTGTGGCCATGCAGATCAATAATGCGGATTCCAGGTGTATGGCCGGCGAATTCCAGAACCTCAGCATCACTCCCAACTTTGATGATCACTCCTTGCCGGATTGCCAGCGCTTGAACAATAGAGTCGTTCGCGTTCACAGTTAAAATGTGCCCGTGAAGAATGAGAAGGTCAGGGGCGTCTTGAGCGCAACAGATCAGCCTGAAGAACAACAACAGAAATACTGCTCTTACGCAACGTAGTTTGCGCCTCATGTGCATCCTGCTTTTCCTCCTGCGGTTTAGCTCAATATCGCAGCGGTTCAAGGCGTAACATCTTAGCTGAATTTGAGACGGATGGCGTGGTTGCAGGATGGAGCCGACGAGCGGACTTGAACCGATGACCTGCCGATTACGAATCGTCACTTGCTCCCAGACGTTCCACCGTTAACTGTATTGAAAGAAAACACCTTAACTAAATTCGGCCCGCACGGAAGCGAGTTCTGGCGATGTTGAAAGCGTTGGCTTTGGTTGAAGTAAGTTGAATCGCTACGTCACAAACACGTCACAAATTCCCAGCTCCTCTAGTTTGGGGGTACCCCCTCTACCTAGGTAGTGAAGACAATGGCAAACTGTCAGTTTCGACGGAAAAACGGCAGCATATGCGGTGCGAGCGCCCAGCCACGAAGGACACGATGACGTCGGTGGCTGGCGTCACTACGTTGTCTGTTTCGACAAACCCAAAGCTGGAATGCTCATCATGACCGACAGTGCCAACGGAGAAGACATTTACGACGGTCTGCTACGGACAGTGCTTGGCGACACGTTCACGCCCCTCGAATGGGAAGGGTTCAAGGTCCCCTACGATGGCCCAGGATCCCATGGACCTAACCTTAAGCAGGGTTAATAGTCGGTTTCCAATGTGCCCGAAGCCATGACCATGTAGCTCTAAGCGTAACCCACACAAACATACTGACGATGCCTAGAAGCCCAAGGGCCGCAATCCCCATAAGAATAAAGAAGGCGTACTTGTAGAATGAGACTTCCATCACAAACCTCTCATTCTGGAACATCCACTAACGCCAGCACGAGCTCGGCTCGCGTGCTCTCGCAACTGGAAGTTCCGGTGAAGGTCTTCGGCCGCTCAGTAACTGATGAACCGCCACCCTGATTGGGACAAAATTATCTGCGCACTCTAAAGTTTTGTGCCGTGACCTGCGACACCTATGCGGGTGACAAGCAACCAAGGTAATGCAAGAACTTGCCTGTGAAGATCTTCTCCTTACATGATTGTTCTGCTCAAAAGTACTACCGCTCGCTTCTAAACACGATGGTTGTCTTGGGTTTTTCAGATCACCTAACCAATTACAGTAGCTAAATGACATCACATACAGTTGTGATACAGGTACGGATATTAGGTGATAAAGCGCATAGCGATGATGTGACATGTTGCGATATTTAACAATCACATCATGCCTGATTTCACAGACTCCGGGCATCTTTTCCGACTCGCTGCTGTTTTCGTCATTGCAGGGTTAGTTTTTGCAGGATTACGCGCCTATCTGGTGCCCAAGAGTTTCGGCCAATATGGACACTACCGTGGGAATGCCATCATGGAGATCGCCGCTCAGCTTCCGCACTATGCGGGTCACCAGACGTGCGAAAGTTGTCACGGCGACATACTTGAAAAGAAGAAGATCGGCAAACATGTTCGCGTCAACTGTGAAGCGTGCCACGGTCCTTTGGTTCAGCACGCAGACGATCCAGCATCCTTCCAGCCTGCCAAACTTGATGTCGCCGTGTTGTGTGTCCGCTGTCACGAAGCGAACATTGCTAAACCGAAAGATTTCCCACAAGTCGCTTCCGTCGAGCACTCGTCCGGTGTCCCCTGCAACACCTGCCACCAACCACACAATCCCGCCATCGAGGGGGCGCAGAAATGATAGTTACCCGGAGGCATCTTCTTCTGCTGTTGCCGTCGGCTGCCATCGCCTGGAAATATGTTCTTGCGGAATCGCCAGCAGATTCACCGAATTACAAGATCTCTGAGCACTGGTGGGGAATGCTCATAGATCTAACCAAGTGCATTGGCTGCGGAAATTGTGTGCGCGCGTGCCAGGCAGAAAACCATGTTCCTGATGACTATTTCCGCACCTGGGTGGAACGGTATCATGTCACCGACTATGATATCGAAAATCCCCATGTGGACTCACCTGACGGCGGCAAGGAGGGGTTTCCCCCGTCTAGCGAGAAAAGCGGAAAGAACTTTTTCGTACCCAAGCTCTGCAACCATTGTGCTGATTCACCGTGCACACAGGTTTGCCCGGTAGGAGCAACCTTCATTAGCCCTGATGGCGTTGTGCTGGTCGACCAGAAGTACTGCCTTGGTTGCCGTTACTGCGTCCAGGCATGCCCTTACGGCTGCCGTTTCATCAATCCTAAGAAAAATGTCGCGGAGAAGTGCACGCTTTGCTATCACCGAATCACCAAAGGCCTGACCACAGCTTGCTGCGAAGCTTGCCCAACCGGAGCCCGCCAACTGGCGGATTTGAAAAATCCCAACGACCCGATTCATGAGTTCTTGAAGACACACAGCGTTCAGATACTAAAACCGCAAATGGCCACCCATGCCAAGGTCTTTTACAACAACCTGGATGGTTCGGTGAGATAAGGAGACGATTATGCCTGGCGTGGACGGGTTCATGTACCCGAACGAGGTCGAGCTCCAATGGAGTGTGCTGATCGTGCTCTACCCGTTCATCACAGGATTAGTCGCGGGGGCCTTTATCCTTGCCTCGTTGGAGCGCATTTTTCGTGTGCAGGCGGTTAAGCCAACATATCGACTCGCCCTGTTAACTGCACTCGCCTTCCTTCTCGTAGCACCCATGCCACTTCAACTTCACCTCGGACATCCAGAGCGTTCCTATGAAATGTACTTAACGCCACACCGGAGCTCCGCGATGGCTATGTTCGGATTTGTTTATCTGTGGTACCTCTTGGCAGTCTTAGTTTTCGAGATTTGGCTCGATTACCGTCGCGACATCGTGCTGCTGGCGCAATCGAGCGTGGGATGGAGACGCTTGTTCTATCATGTGATGACCCTAGGATCACGCAACATCAGTCCGCACGCACTCGAAGTGGACGAGCGAATGGGTTGGTTGATCACGCTTATCGGCATCCCTTCGGCATTCCTGTTGCACGGGTACGTTGGTTTCATATTCGGCTCGGTCAAGGCCAACCCGTGGTGGTCAACGCCCCTCATGCCGGTAGTATTTCTGTTCTCCGCAATGGTCTCGGGGATCGCGCTTGTGATGCTCCTTTATATGCTGCTGACGTGGTTGCGCGAGCAGCCGATCGACATGCATTGCGTAGACACCGTCGCACGATATCTGTTTTATACGTTCATCATCGATTTCACCTTGGAAATGCTGGACCTCATTCATCGTGTCTATGAGGCTGATGAGTCATTCCGCAGCTTAGATTTCATGGTTCATACCAAGCTTTATACGTCTCAGATTGTGCTGCAAATCATTCTGGGAACGGTTACACCCATTGCCCTGCTTTCGATCACTCAGGTAATCCGCTTGGGCGAGGGGCTCCGAAAATACGTATACGCACTTGCGGGACTTTTGACGCTGATTGGCATTTTTGCCATGCGCTGGAATGTCGTCATCGGTGGGCAGCTATTTTCAAAGAGTTTCCTAGG
>Ga0335081_10001002_pt1 | contig 45317 bp, 38 predicted proteins | sample Lox_Sample_35_FD_206713 | JGI IMG/M metagenome (GOLD analysis project Ga0335081, IMG submission 206713) | Soil microbial communities from Loxahatchee National Wildlife Refuge, Florida, United States - Lox_Sample_3.5 | ecosystem: Environmental > Terrestrial > Soil > Wetlands | place: USA... | reverse complement strand
CGATCAGCACGGCTACGCGGATCGGCCCCAGCAGCGGCACCTGGCGCAGGATCTGGGCGTCGCTGTGCTTGCGGCATTCCACGATGAGGTCCCGACGAGCTTCGCGGCGCAACTGCTGCAGGCTGTCGAACTGCGCATACAGCCGCTCAGCGCGCCGATATAACCCCGGCTCGCGCAACTGCTCCAGGTACTCCTGCCGATGTCGCCGGCCGTAGGGCTTCTTGCCGGCGCAGCCGATCGCCTGGCCGCGATACAGCGCCTTCAGCCTTCCCATGGTGCGCGTGGTGTCTTCGGTCAGCGCGCTGTAGCTGCGCACCAGTTGCTTCACCGTCTGCGTGCTGTTCTGTCCGTGATAGACCGGCGACAGCAACCCCGCGCGCAGCAGCTCGGCCAGCTTGCGGGCATCGATCGAGTCGCTCTTGTTGCCCGCCTTCAGCAGCGCGTTTTTGCGCGGATTGCACACCACCAGCTTGGTCACGCGCCGCACCAGCAGATCGTAGAGCCACGCTGAATGCGTGCCTTCTTCCAAGGTGACATGCAACTCGCCGCGCACTCCGGCAAAGAAGTCCAGGATGGAGCTGGCGTGAGTGGCGAAGATCGCTTGCTGGATGAGCTTGCCTTCGCGGTCCAGCACGGCGGCGGTAATCGTGCTCTGATGCACATCCAAAGCGATATACTTGATGCTGTTCATCAGGGTGTTCCTTTCTTAGGCGGCGGTTCTTGCTTCCCACAACAACCATACCAACCTAGAAAGGGGCGCCCTTTTATAATGCGTGCCCCAGAGCCTGCCCTAAGCTTGCCGAAGGCTCTCTCGGTTACGAGACTTGGGCAGGTGCGAGCCGATAACCGAAACTAATCCCCTCCATAAATAATTCGAATTTCTCTTCCACAGCCCAAACAGTTAACAATCTTGGAAAGGCAGCAGTGCTCGAGCCCTGCACAGCGGTGACGACAACTTCAATTCGCAACCTCACTGACGTGCGCCTCCGCGCGCTCGTCACAGTACAACCGCATTGTTAGCCGATGGAGTTGTGGACATGCGATTACTCAAGAAGCTCTCTCCCGTCCTGGTTGTCTTGTTCTTCGCCGGAATGCTGGCGGCGCAGCCCGCGACTTCCGCTCCGCCCGACCGCATCGCTTTGCTGCAGCAGCAGGTCGCCGACGCGAAGAGTTCGGCTGACAACGCCTGGATGCTGGTGTGCTCGGCGCTGGTGCTGCTGATGACCGGCCCCGGCCTGGCGCTGTTCTACGGCGGCTTGGTGCGCAAGAAGAACGTGCTGGCCACGATGATGCAGAGCTTCGCCATGATGGCCTTGATCACCGTGCTATGGGCGATTATCGGCTACAGTCTCTGCTTCGCTTCCGGCACCAGCTTCCTCGGCGGCATTGAGCATGCCTTCATGCACGGCGTTGGCGCTGCACCGGACGCCGATTACGCGGCCACCATCCCGCAGCAGACCTTCATGATTTATCAGCTCATGTTCGCCATCATCACGCCGGCACTGATCTGCGGAGCGTTTGCCGAGCGTATGAAGTTCAGCGCCATGCTGCTGTTCATGGGCATGTGGTCGCTGCTGGTTTACGCGCCGATGGCACACATGGTCTGGGGCAAGGGTGGATTTCTGAATGCGAGCCTGGGCGGGCGTTTCCCGACGCTGGATTTCGCCGGCGGTACGGTCGTCCACATTACCTCGGGAGTGTCGGCGCTGGTGTGCGCGCTCTTCCTTGGGCGTCGCGTGGGTTTTGCGGAAGAAGAGATGCCGCCCCACAGTGTGGTACTGAGTTTGATCGGGGCGTGTCTGCTGTGGGTGGGCTGGTTCGGATTTAACGCCGGCAGCGCGCTTAGCGCGGGTTCGCTGGCGACCAGCGCCTTCGTCGCGACCCACTTCGCCGCGGCTACGGCGGCCATCGGCTGGGCGGGCGCGGAGTGGATCCGCAACGGCAAGCCCAGCGTGTTGGGCGCGATCTCGGGCAGCGTGGCGGGATTGGTCGCGATCACGCCGGCAGCGGGATTCGTCGGGCCGATGTCGGCGCTGATCATCGGCTTGATTGCCGGCATCTTCTGCTATGCGATGTGCGCGGTGGTGAAAGCGCGCTTCGGCTATGACGACTCGCTGGACGCGTTTGGCGTTCACGGGGTTGGCGGGACGATTGGAGCGCTGCTGACCGGCGTCTTCGCCTCCAGCTTGATCAATCCCGTATTCAAAGATGCGCAGGGCCGCGTGCTCGCTTCCGGCGCCCTCGAAGGCAATTTCCATCAGTTGGTCAATCAGAGCGTCGGCGTGCTGATCGCGATCTCGCTATCGGCGGTGGGAACCTACGTTATCTTGCTCGCTGCCGATCTCGTGCTTGGGCTGCGGGTTTCGCCCGAGGAAGAAGTGCGAGGCCTCGACCTCACGCAGCACGGCGAAGAAGGCTACTCCTGGGAGCCATCGCTGCCGTAGGCAGTTTCGAGTTTCTAGTTTCGAGTTTTCGCGACCCGCCTGTCCTGGAGTTATCCCGGGAGGCGGGTCTCGATTTTGCAGTCTTTCCGGAGCCGCCCCCAACCGCCGGCCGAATTCCGGTTCGACTTCAATTCATCCCACACGCTGGAAAGCTCACACGCTGGCTTCCTCACGATAACTAGCCGGGTACTCCCCGACGTACGAACTTGAATGCACCGAGCGCAGTGGCTACACTTGCACTTGTTCTGGTGCGTTGCCCCGCCTGCCGACTGCTGACGCGACAAGGGAAACGAGTGCGATTGCTGCAATGCTGGTGCAATATGCTGCGGTTTCCACAGCATAGCCCCAAAATCTTGTGGTAACTCTCTTGACCCCTTAGAACTTCGGACGTAAAGTTGACTTGCTCTGAGGCCTTCAGAGCTGGTCCGATTTCCATTTGGGACGTCCGAACAGTGGCAGTCGTATTTGCAGGGCAAGCTTCGCTGCCTCGAAGGAGTGCGCATTGCTCAAACTGAAGAAGCTGCAAATTCTTGGGTTCAAGTCGTTCTGCGACCGTACCGATCTTCGTTTTCAGGGCGACGGCATTGCGGCCATCGTCGGCCCCAACGGATGCGGAAAGTCGAACATCTCCGACGCCATCTCGTGGGTGTTGGGCGAGCAGTCGGCGCGGCTGCTGCGCGGCGTGCACATGCAGGATGTCATCTTCGCGGGCACGCGCGACCGCAAGCCCACCGGCATGGCCGAGGTTTCTCTCACGCTCGTCGATCCCGAGGTCTATGGTGACGTCAGTGAGCCGGAGATCGACATCCAGAATGACCTGCCGGAAGACGATTGGGACGAGTCCGCGCTGCGCACCGAGAGCGCTGCCGAAGTTGAGCGCTATTCCGAAGAAGTGCGCCCGGGGCAGATGGATGAGGAGATCGCGACGACCGATGCCGGTGGCGAACAGCAGATCCCTCGCCTAACGGCCCGTGATGACAATTTCGTGATTCGCGCGGCGTCTGACACCTCGGAAAGTGCGGGTGCGGGTGCCCCACCCTTGTCCGCAGGACAGGGTGGGCCAAGCGTCGTTCTCAAGATCCGCCGCCGTAAATTCAAGCGCAGCTTCAAGGCGGGCGAAGTCCAGATCACGCGCCGCCTCTTTCGCTCCGGTGAAAGCGAGTACCTGCTGAACGGCAAGCTCTGCCGCCTGCGCGACATCCAAGACATCTTCATGGGCACGGGCCTTGGTCCTGAGTCCTACGCCATCATCGAGCAGGGACGCATCGGACAAATCCTCAGCAGCAAGCCCACCGACCGGCGCGCGATCATCGAAGAGGCCGCGGGCATTACGAAATACAAAGCGCGCAAGCGGTTGGCCGAAGCGCGCCTGGAAGATGCCAAGCTCAACCTCGCGCGCATCAATGACATCTTCGACGAAGTCACCCGCCAGATGAACTCGCTGAAGCGGCAGGCCTCGAAGGCCGAACGCTACGCTCGCCTCCGCGACGAGATGCGGGCCAAGCTGCGCGCCGTGCTGGCCAGCAAGTTTGCGCAGCTCGATGCCGAAGCAGCGGCGCTGGATCGGGAGCTCAGCGCAATTGCTGTCGAAATCCACAGCCAGAGCGAAGGTGTGCAGCAGATGGAAACCGAGCACGGCGAGCGCACGCAGCGCGGCTATGCCATTGAGCGCGAAGGCCAGGAGAACCGCGAGAAGCTGAACTCGTTGGCGCTTGATCTCGATCGCGCCGCCGCGCGCTGCCACACCAATGAAGAGCGTTGCGCCGAGCTCGATGCGCGCTCTGCCGGAGCGCAGGCCGAAATCGCCAACACGGAAGAGCAGTGCGCGCGCTTCGAGCGCGAGCTGGAGAGCGACCGAGCCACGCTGGAGTCGGCGAACGCGGAAGTGGCCAAGGCGCAGCAATTCTTGCAGCAGCGCCGGGAAGAGGCGGCACGTGCAGCCGCTTCGCTGGCGGAAGTGGAGTGCGCGCAGGAGCAGCGCCGGGATGCGATTCTCGAGGCCGTTTCGGCAGCTTCCGCGGTGCGCAATCGTCTGGCGCAGGCGGAAGAGCGGATCGCCGCTCTCGACCGCGAGTCGCAGCGTTTGCAGTACGAAACCGCCGCAGCCACCCAACAACTGGAAAGCTTCGGCGGACAACGCGGCCAGCTCGGGCTGGAATTTGAGACGGCTTCGCAACGCGTCAGCGCATTGGGCGCGCACATTGCCGAGACCCGGCAGCAGCTGGAGACGAGACGCAGCGCGGAGAACGATGCCAAGCGTCATCTCGATTCGCTGCGCGGCGAGTATGCGTCGCTGCTGGGGAAGAAGAGCTCGCTCGAAGGCAGCATCACCGAGCACGGCTACGCGACCGAGTCGGTGCGCAAGCTCTTTACCTCGGGTGCGTTGCAGGGCGGACGTGCGCCGGCGGGCGTGCTCGCCGACTTCCTTGAAGTGGAAGATCGCTACGAGCACGTCGTGGACGACTTCCTGCGCGACGAATTGAATTACATTGTGGTGAAATCGTGGGACGCCGCCGACGAGGGCCTGCGCTTGTTGCGCACCGATGTCGATGGGCGCGCGACGTTTCTTGTGCATCCCGAAGATTCGCAGGCGAAATTTTCTTTCGACTTCAATGAATCGACGCACCACGTCTCGCATGAGGACACGGTCGTTCCGCTCAAGAACTGCATTCGCGTGCTCAACGGCTTCGGCAAATCGCTGGAGGTGATCCTGCCCAAGCTGGGCAACGGCTACATCGTGCCCGATCCGAAAATCGGCCGCGGCCTGGCGCTGGAAAATCCCGACGCGTTTTTCCTCGCGCAATCGGGCGAGTGCTTCCACAACGTGACCGTGACCGGCGGCAAGCAGCGCAGCCAGGGGCCGCTTTCGATGAAGCGCGAGCTGCGCGATGTCCTGCTGCAGATGAGTGAACTGGAGCGCGCCATCGGCGAGAAGGAAATGAGTGTGGCGATGATGGGCCGCGAGATCGCCGAACTCACCGGCCTGTTGCAGCGCCTGGAAGACGAGAAGCGCGAGGCCGAGCGCCAGGCCATGACCTCTGAGCACACGCTGCGGCAGCTCGAAAGCGAGATGGCACGGCTGCGGGAACGGCTGGGAACCTATGAGCGCGAACTGCGGCGTGTTGCCGACGAACACGCGGAGCGCGAGACGTTCCTGGAATCGCACCGTACCGAGCTGGTTCAGCATGAGGAACGGCAACGCTTGCTGGAAGCGGAGATGCAAGCGGCCCAGAACAGCCTGGAGTCGCTGCGCCAGCATCGCGATGACGCCGTGCGGATTGCCGGAGAAGGTCAAGCCAATCTCGCCGCGCTCGAGGAGCGGCGCCGGGGCGCCATGCTGGCGGTGCAGCGCATCGAAGCGATGCTGGCGGAAGTGTCGGCGCATCTTGGCAAACTGAAGGCGCAGCTCGAGGCGACAATTGCCGAACGGCAGCAACGCGAAGCGGAGAACGTTTATATAGCTGAGCACATCGTGGCTTGGAACGCTGAGCGCGAACTGGCGCAGCAGCGCGACCGCGAACTGCAGGACGAATTGCAGGCGGTGCGGCTGCGCGCCGGAGAGCTGGAACAGGAGCTGAAGTCGGCGCGCGAGGCGCTGGATGTGGCTCGCGATCGTCGCGGCGAATTGTCCGCCGCGCAGGCCCGCGTGGAGTCCGATGTCGAGCACATGGCGGAAACCTGCGTGCAGGAGCTAAGCCAGCAACGGGATGAGCTGATGGCCGATGAGTCGCTGCCGCGCGTTGCCGGCGAAGAGCTCGCCAGCGAAGACAATGCCTATCGCGAGATGCGCACGCGCCTGGACAACATGGGTCCGGTCAACATGATGGCGCTGGAGGAATACAAGGAGACCGCCGAGCGCCACCAGTTCCTGGAAACCCAGCGCCAGGACCTGCTGCAATCGATCGAGAACACGCAGAACACGATCAAGGAGATCGACGTCATCTCCCGGGAGAAGTTCGAAGAGGCGTTCCACATCATCAACGAAAACTTTGGCCGCACTTTCAGCAAGCTCTTCGGCGGCGGGCAGGGCTTCATGCGGCTCACCGATCAGGAGAACTCGGCGGATAGCGGCATCGATGTGGTCGCCTCGCCTCCGGGCAAGAAGCTGCAAAACGTGCTGCTGTTGTCCGGCGGCGAAAAAGCGCTGACCGCGCTGGCACTGCTGGTCGGAATCTTCCAGTATCAGCCCAGCCCGTTCTGCGTCCTCGACGAAGTGGACGCGCCGCTGGACGAAGCCAACGTCGGCCGCTTCACCGAGCTGGTGCGCGAGTTGAGCGAGCAGACACAATTCATCATCATCACCCATAGCAAGAAAACGATGACGATGGCGCCGGTGCTCTACGGCGTGACCATGCAGGAGCCGGGCGTATCGAAGCTGGTGTCGGTGCGGTTCAGCGAAGAGGCGAGGCTGCAAACAATTAGCGCGTAGCTACCCGCGAAGGAGATGGCGTGCCCGGCTCAATTGCCGCAAGCTTTGGGTGTCCGAACTGTAAAAGTACAGATGTTAGTGAGAACAACATCCTGCCGGTGTTCGTACGCGTCTCCGCTTGGGATGATGATGGCGAGCCAGCCGACTACGCATATCCGTGGCACGAGAGGGGCGGGCTAATTACGGACGACAGTAGTCCGCGCTATCATTGCCATTCATGCGAGCAAGACTTCGAGGAGGTGGTCGCCGTAGACAAGGACGCCACCCGTATGCCCTAACTCTGAACCAATGAACCTTCAGGCTCGCGCCGAACTCGGAAGCACATTGCGTTCGCGTAGTCAGATCGCCAGGGTGGTTACTGAGGACTGGTGTGGGCGCGAGATGTACTGCCCCGCCTGTGATGTGCAGAGCTTGGCAAAGACGAGGCCCGGATCACCAAGCTGTGACTTCATCTGTATCAGATGCGAGGAACGATATGAACTCAAGAACTGCAAGCATCGATTTGGAATCAGAATTCCGGATTCCGCTTATGCGTCTATGCTGGCCGCAATCCGTTCCGATCGCACACCCAACTTACTAGCTATCCAGTACTCGCCGACATTCAGCATCGTCAACTTATTCGTCGTGCCGCGTTACTTCATTACCGAGAATGTCATTGAGAAGCGTCCGCCCCTGGGTACTCATGCACGTCGCGCGGGTTGGATTGGATGCAACATCCTCCTGAGCCGAATCCCTATAGACGGTCGGATCACGGTGGTTCGCGAGGGCGTACCAGCCGCATCGCCGGATGTTCAGACGCTGTTCCTGCGGGCGAAGCAGCTCAGAAAGTTGCCTGCGACTAGCCGTGGTTGGACGGTGGACGTTCTTAATGCGATCAGGTCTCTTGGCGCAACCGAGTTCAGCCTTGCGGATGTTTATAGGTTTGAGACGCATTTTGCGGAATCGCATGCGACCAATCGCAACATCAAAGCCAAGATTCGCCAGCAACTGCAAGTGCTTCGCGATTTGGGGTTTCTGGCGTTTGTTGCGCCGGGGCGATACCGAATCATTGCATAGCTACGTGGCGCCTTTGGGGTCCGGTAGCAGGTCCGCGCTCGATCCCGTTGATGATCTTTTTGATTTCAAAGACAAACTTGTGCCAGCCAACTTCGTTGAGCGCGTGGCGCATTCTTTGTGTTCCTTTGGCCTCGCCGCCGCCGGAGCCTATGATTTCCAGAATGGGAATGTCGAAAGCTAGGAGCGCGTGTTCTAATTCATCCAGCGCCGCAGGAAAGTCTTTTTCAAGGATTGCTGCTGCGTGAGATTCGAACCGAATCTCGAATCCCTTGGCCGTCAATTGCTCAAGAAGTGGCAAGGACAGTGCCTCTCAGCTCTCAGAAAACTAGCGGTCATGCTTTAGGCTTACGTCTTTTCGGCCGCTCCCTTGGCGGGTGGGCGTGATATGCAAATGCCGACGTGGTTGCGAGGCGCCGCACTGCGACAGGTATTCGCGCAATGCGTCCTTTACGACGGCGCTCAACCGCGGTCGCACCTGTTGCTCTTTAGCATAAGTTTCCAGTGCTTCTTCGAGCTCATCGGGGATTGTCAGCGTGACTCGCATCATAATGTTGAGGATAGCACCCGTTGCTGACGACGGTTTGTGCCGCCCCTGAAGGGGCTCAAACACTTGAATTGCATGTTACCCAGCGCTGAAGCGCTGGGCTAGGCTCTTCCGCGCGCCTACGGCGCTCGGTTAGCTCCGGACATCGATCGCGGGAGGTTATCCGGGAATTGTGGTCGAACATTACGATAGGATGATTATCGCGCGTACGCGGCGATCGTCTGATGCACATTCCCGACGGATATCTGAGCCCCTCCACCTGCGCCGTGCTTTACGCGGGCGCGGGCGCGGGATGGTATTCCGCGCTGAAGCGGCTGAAGCGTGTGCTGCTGGCCCGCGTCATTCCGCTGATCTCCGTATTCGCGGCATTTTCGTTCGTGGTGATGATGTTCAACCTGCCGCTGCCCGGCGGCACGACCGGGCATGCCTTGGGAGTGACCATTGCGGCCATCGTGCTGGGGCCGGCGGGAGCGATTCTGGCGCTTTCGATTGCGATTGCCATCCAGGCACTGTTCTTCGGCGACGGCGGCATCAGCACGCTGGGCGCGAACTGCTTCAACATGGCGATCGTCGGCTCGCTGGTCGCGTACGGCGCCTACCGGCTGATTGCGGCGCGCGCTGCGCTCACCTCCAGGCGGCGCGTGATTGCCGCCGGAGTTGCCGGGTATCTGGCGGTGAACGCGGCCGCATTGCTCGCCGCGATTGAGTTTGGCCTTCAGCCGGTGTTGTTCCACGACGCCAGCGGAACGCCTCTGTATGCGCCGTATCCCTTGAGCGTCGCTATTCCAGCGATGATGATTGGGCATCTGACGTTCGCGGGAATGGCCGAGGCGGTCATTTCTGCCGGACTCGTCGCGTATTTGCAAGTGGCCGATCCGGTCCTGCTACGTGGGAGTTCGGATTGGGCGCAGGGGCCGTCGGGAGCGCTGGAGTTGCGGCCAGCGGGGAGCTCGCTGCGGCGGCTGTGGTTGGCGATCGCGGTGCTCATGCTGCTCACGCCGGTGGGAATTATTGCCGCAGGAACAGCATGGGGCGAGTGGTCGCCGGCAGAGCTGGCGCATTCGGCTTCGGTTTCGGTGGCTGTGAGTTCACAGGGCGCGACCGTGCCCTCCGGTCTCGAGCGTTTATCTAAGCTCTGGACGGCGCCGTTTCCGGCCTACGCGCCCGGGTTCGTCCGCAGCCGCAGCTTCGGTTATCTTCTTTCTGCGATGTTCGGCATTGGACTTTTGCTGTGCCTCTCGTTGCTGGCGCAGGGTGTGGTGGCGCGTTATCGCCGCAGGGGATCTCCCGCATGAGCCGCGGATTCCTGGAATCCACCACCATGGCTTTTGCTCGCGCCATTACGCGCGCCATGCTTTCCGAGCGCACGGCGCGCCAGCGCGGGCTGCTGCAATCGCTCGATCCCCGCGTGCGGGTCGTGGGCCTGTTTTCCCTCGTGCTGGCGGTAACGCTTTGCCGCAGGATTGACGCCGTGGCCGGGCTGTTCGCCCTTGCAGTTGTCCTGGCGCTGTTGTCGCAGGTCGGCCTGGCGATACTCGCCAAGCGCGTGTGGTGGGTGGTGCTCGCGTTTACCGGGATCATCGCTCTACCGGCAATCTTCATTACGCCGGGAGATGTCGTGACGCGGCTTGGGACCGTTTTCATCACCGCACAGGGGCTGCGTGCTGCCGGCCTGCTGGTGCTGCGCGTGGAGACGGCGGTGACCTTCACGGCGCTGCTTGTCTTCTGCACTCCGTGGAGCCATGTGCTGAAGGCCCTGCGCGCGCTGCGGCTGCCGCGGGAGGCGATCGCGATGCTGGCCATGACGTATCGCTACGTGTTCCTGTTGGTCGAGACGGCAGCGCAAATGTTCGAGTCGCGCCGCAGCCGGACAGTCGGTGTACTTGCCCCGGCGGAGCGACGGCGCATGGCGGCACGCACTGCGGGAGTGTTGCTGAGCAAGACGATCGAGACAAGCAGCGAAGTCTACCTGGCGATGCAGTCGCGCGGCTTCGCCGGCGACATACAGGTGCTCTGCGACTTCCGTATGACAATGTGGGACTATGCCGGGCTGTTGCTCTTTCTCGCGGTGGGCAGCTTCGCGGTCTGGGCAGGCAGGTGAGCCAGCGTGCCGCCGCTATTTGAGCTCCGCGACGTCTGCTTCGATTACGAAGGTATCGCTGCGCTGCGCGGGTTGTCGGTCGGGATAGCGCAGGGCGAGCGGGTCGCGCTGCTCGGCGCCAATGGTTCGGGCAAGTCTACGCTATTGCGAATCTTGGACGGGCTCTATCCTGCGGCGCAAGGATCGGTGCGCTTCGACGGTCTGCCACTCACGCCGGAACGCCTGCAGAACGACGATTTTGCGCTGCCGTTCCGGCGCCGGGTTGCGCTGGTCTTCCAAAATCCCGATGTCCAGCTCTTTAATCCCACAGTGTGGGATGAGGTGGCATTCGCGCCGTTGCAACTCGGCTGGCCGAAAGAAAAGCTGATTGCAAAAGTAAACGAGACTTTAGAGCTGATGGGGATCGGGCAGCTTCGCGATCGACCGCCCTATCGGCTTTCGGGCGGGGAAAAGAAGCGGGTCGCGCTGGCCTCGGTGATCGTGCTCGATCCGGAGGTGCTGCTGCTGGATGAACCGACTGCGACGCTCGATCCGCGCAGCCAGAGCCAGGTCATCGATCTCATCCAGGAGTGGAAGGGTTTGTCGAAGACTGTGATTACAGCGACGCATCAGTTAGAGATCGTCGAAGATGTCGCCGACCGCATCATCGTGCTGGAAGAGGGCAGGATTGCGGCCGATGGGACGACGGCAGAAATTCTCGGCAATCACGAACTGCTGCTGCGCGCCAACCTGGTCCACGCGCACCGGCACTCGCATGCGGGAGTTGTTCACTCGCACCCGCATGTTCATTCTCACGCCAAGCACGAGCACTAGCTTCATCTACACCATCTCCGGATTTGCGCGTGAAGGTATGGGCGCCGTTGTTTCGTAGCCCTCCGACACCGCGGGATACTTCGCCTTGGGGTAGACCCTGGCCAGGAGAAGAATGCCGGCTACGGTCACGAGGAGGTCGAACACGCTGGCTTCGGGACCCACCGTGCCGCCGCTCAGCCATTTCGATCCCATCAGCGAGGCATTCAGCATGTGTCCGGTGGCATGAATGCCGCTGTTGGGCGTGGAATAAAAGAAGCTCTCGCCCCAATCGAAGGCCATGTGCCAGCCAATGGCGAACCAGAGATTTCCGGTGCGTCGCAGCGCCAGGCAAAGGAAGATGGCGATCAGGACGATCTCAACCACGCCGACCCAGTTCTCTCCCGAATTCGTTATGTGTCCAGCCGCGAAGAGCGCCGAAGTAATCACCGCCGCCGGCCAGAAGCCCAGTCCCGTGGTGAGCGCGAATTGCAGGTAGCCGCGCGCGACGAACTCCTCGAAGAGGCCAACCAGAAGGAACGCCAGCGCCCAGCCTAAGCCGTACTTCACGATGTCGAGCGGCGATAACGCCAGCGCACCCAGCGAGTAGGCGCGCGAAGCCGCCATCATGGCGACGATGAACGACAGCATGACAAATCCCCACAACGCGCCGGTCCAGAACTGCTTTCCGAGCATGAGGCGGAGGGGCAAGCCATACTGGGCAAGGCTGCGGCGCTCAAAGCGCGCCATGATCAGGCTTGCAATCAGCACGACGCCAAATTGCAGAAATTCACCCACCACGACCGTGGTGACCGTAAAGCCATGCGGCAGGAGCTTGGGCAGCACTCGGCCCAAGGAGTAATGGAGTGGAGTTGCGATTGCGACGAGAAGCGCGATGAAGATGAGCAGACGCCAGCCGGCGCGAATGCCCTGCGGGCCCACGAAGATAAGTTTCCAGCCGGGTTGCGCTGCGATGGAAGATGGCTCGGTTGCTGGCATGGATGGCCTCTCGCCGTAGACGAAACCACGACAGGTTTGGTTCCCGCAAGATTTCTGGTGAATTGAAACGCCTATTTCCCAGCATCGAACTGTTGCGAAATAAAAGTGCCGATTTTCATCAAAACATGCCGTTTCGCGCGAGTAAATCATTGCCAGCACGTTAACGCAACCTGATAATCGTTCCAACTTAATTCCCCTACAACCTAGCAGTCTCTGGCCAAGAACGAGAGGAGACGAACATCCGCATGAAACGGTCACACGCGTGTGTGGTTTTGTGTCTGTTCACCTGTCTGGTCTTATCGTCGGCCGCGCAGGTGGCGGTCACCACCTACCAGAACGATAACTACCGCTCCGGAACCAATACTCAGGAGACGACGCTTACGCTGAACAACGTCAACGCGTCGCAGTTTGGGCGCAAGGCAGTGTTCAACGTTACCGGATACGTATACGCACAGCCTTTGTACGTACCCAATGTGAATATCAACGGCACCCTGCACAATGTGGTGTACATCGCTACCGAGCACGATCAGGTATACGCGTTTGACGTCAACAGCGGCCAGCAGCTATGGAGCAAGAACCTTTTAATCAGCAGCGGCGCCCTGATCCAGGTCAACCCCATTTCCAGTAATGACGTGTATTGCACTGACGTGGTACCCGAGATCGGCATCACAGGCACGCCGGTGATTGACGTCGCCAACCACGAGATGTTCCTCATCGCCAATACGAAAGAGTACAACGCGGTCACGCAGACCACGACCTTCTTTCAAACCATCTATGCGCTCGACATACGGACCGGTGGCCTGCGCACGCCGCCGCAGCGCGTGACCGGAACGTTTCCGGGTACGGGCCAGGGTTCGCAAAACGGTTTGCTGACCTTTGATCCTCTGCTGGAAGGGCAGCGGGCGTCGATGATGTTGCTCAACGGCAAGGTCTATGGCGCATGGTCATCGCATTGCGACATCGTTCCCTATCACGGCTGGCTGATCGGGTTCGACGAGCTCACGCTGACCCGCACCGGTATTTTCGTCGACACGCCGAATGGCAATGAGGGAGGCTTCTGGGGCAGCGGTTCCGGGCCGGCTGCCGATTCTGCGGGTTCCATCTATGTCGCCAGCGGCAATGGGGACTACGATGCGAATTCGGATTACGGGGACAGCGTGATGCGACTGATTCCGGCAGCACAGAGCATCACGTTGGCCGACTACTTTGCGCCCTGGGACCAGCTCACGCTTGATATGGATGACACGGATGTCGGCTCAGGAGGAATCACCCTGCTGCCGGACCAGCCGGGCTCGCAATATCCCCACCTGCTGGTGCAGGCCGGCAAAGAGGGCACCATCGATCTGATCAACCGCGACAATATGGGTCATTTCCACCCCGGCAACGACGACCAGATCGTGCAGACGCTGCCCTTCATCATCGGCCCGCTCTTTGGCGGTCCCGCGTTCTGGAACAACAACGCTTATTTTGGCGGCGCAAACGATCATCTGAAGGCGTTCACGTACAATCGCCAGACCCAGCTTCTATCCACCGGCCCGGCGTCGCAGTCTCCGGAAACATTCAGTTTTCCCGGGCCCACTCCGGCGATTTCTTCCAATGGGACCAGCAACGGGATTGTCTGGATCGTTGAGACCGATAACTATGGCGGCGGCCTGGCCGTGCTGCGCGCCTACGATGCTACCAACCTGGCGAATGAGCTCTACAATTCACAGCAGAATCCGTCACGCGACAGCCCGGGTGATGCGGTGAAATTCGTGGTGCCGACCATTGCCGACGGGCATGTCTTCGTGGCCGCGGAGAACCAGGTATCGATGTACGGGCTGCTGCAATGAGACCCACGCACGGCTATTGCGCCTTGGACTGTTCGCTCGCTTGCTCGGGCGAATTGTCGATGCGAATATTGCTGGCCTTGTACTGCTTGCCGTCGAAGACGGCACGCGCCGTGACCTCCGAGCCGACCTTCAACTGCTGGAAGTCGGCAACATCGGCGCGGGTGAAGTGCAATTCGTAATTCTGGTCGTCGCTCTTGTTGTCGACGAACAATGAATCGGTGCGCATGTCGAGGTTGGTCACCACGCCGGAGAAGATATAGTTGTCGCCCGGCTTGGCGACGACGGTGATCACGCGCGCGATGTCGCGGTCGGTGCGGCGCGGTGAGAACTGCACGTCAACAATGGCCCCGGGTTGCACATCGCCGGCGCTGGCTGTGCCTTTGTTCGAGCTGTAACTGGTGCCGGCACTGACGGAAAAGGTCACCGGCTTCGCCGACAACAGATCGCGCACGGTCACGGTGTCGCGCCCGGGATTGGTTGCGACCACCTGCCCGCGGACTTCGGCCAAGCCCGTGTCCGTGATGACGCGGACGTTCTTCGCCAGGACCTTGTTGTCGCTGCGATCGAGCAGCGTGTCAACGTAGACGCGATCGCCTTTGCGAATGCCGAGAATCGTGGTCGGCGTGCCGTTGCGGTAGATGTGGGAGCGCTCATCGACCACGACTTTGACTTTCTCGCCTTTGCCGAACGGCTGAATCGTGATGCGATTGCGCACGTGGTCGACGCCGGTAGCTATTCCCCCGATCAGTGTGGCCTTGCCTTTGGGCAGCGGCGGCGGCTCCAGAATGGGGTCGTAAGGATTGTCTCCCGAGTCCGTGGAGAACTGCGTTGTAGTAGTGGGCTGGCTGGGCGTGGCAGGCTCGGGCGCAGGCGGAACTTGGCTTGATGCCGGAGGCACATTCGTTGTCGCGCCTGTCGCGTTGGACGATAGCGGTGGCTGCGCCGCCTGTCCGCCTTTCTCTATCGCGTTCGAGTTGTTCTGCTGCGCCGGCAAGCCGATGGTCAAGGCCAACGCCAGAATCGCGCCGCTCCAAATGCTTCGAATCCAAACCCGTCTCATAGATCTCCGCGGCCTTTCGGCGATTGAGAGCTTCCCCTGAGCAGAGTTGGATGCAAGCTTTTCGCGAGGCGTTGGCAGAGCCGGTATCAACCACAGAGACCCAGAGACACAGGCTCTGGTCCCGCAATCTCGCTTTCGGAGTGATCAATGGAGATTGCTGGAAATCAGGAACAGGGTCGAGGCTTCGGTAATCGAACGCACCAGAGCGCAAAACCAGGAAACTTTGTGTCTCTGTTGCTCCGTGGTTCAACAAACCTCCCACCAATGCCAGCCTCATGGCACGTTCACCCTCACCTGCTGCGTCGTCCGCCCGTACTGGTTGGTTGCGTACAGCGTGTATGTGGTCGAGACCGTTGGATTCACGACGACCGTGGTGCCGCGAATCGCCCCCACCGCCGGCGACACAACGTAGTACTCGCCGTTGGTCACATTCCAGTTCAGCGTCACGGGTTGTCCGGGGCCGCCCGACGACGTTGCCGTAAAGCTGTTAATCGTGGGATTCGGACCGGTCGGAACATTTTGCGGCGTGTACAGCGGCGTGATCAGCAGCACATCGAAATCCGATGCCGTCACGCCGGTCAGATTATGCAGATCATCGTTGTTCCAGCGGTTGTCCGTCGTGCCGGTGATGAACAAGGACGAGCCGTTGTCGGCCATGATCATCCCGTATTGCTTCAACGCGGTGAGGATCACCTGGTTCGCCGGCGAGAAGCCGGAGATATTGAAGTTCGCCTTCAGGCGCAGCCGCATGCCCATCGGCGCGGCGTACTGGTTGCTGGAATTGGGCGCCCAATGCGAAGCCGGCGGCGTGAAAGCCTGCTTGCTGTATTGCAGCGTGACGCGGATGGCGTGGTTGATCGCGCCGGTCGCAACCTCGTCGTAACGGACGAGGCCGGGGAAGATCGGTAGTCCCGCAGCATCGGCGGAAGTCCAGGTATACGGCCGCTGTTCGTTGGCTTCCAGGTCCCATACGGCTCCGGAGCCCGCAACCCACAGTCCGGGATTGAGGCGGGTCGAGGCATACAACTCGTACAGCCAGCAGTTGCCGTTGTCGATGATCAGCACGTGGCGATCGCCGTTGCCGGGATTGGGGAAGCCCTCGATCTGCGCGTAAAGCGGAATCGGCATGGGGCCGGGATCGCTCTCATCGCCGTATAGGTTGTAGTTGACGTAAACCGGCGGCTGGACGCCGGGTGCCACAGAGTAGGGGATGCCGATGCTCTGGCCCTGGTATAGTCCCGAGCCGAAATCCGGATGCAACGGCGTGCTCGAGCCAATGAAGTTGATGATGGCCGCGGAATTGGGATCGACCGGCGCGTTGGCGATGTTGGTGTTCCAAAGACTGGTGGAGGGAAACGGAATAAAGCCGTTCAGGCTGCCTTCCGGTCCGAGGCTAATGCCGCTGCAGGGGTTGTTTTGCGCGAGCGCGAGGTTGGCGACGAGCAGGCCGGCGACGAGGAATAGGTAGAGCGATAGTCTGCGATGCACGGCGGTTCTCCTGGTTGGAATCTCACAGACGAGGGAGGCGCTCTTACCGCGCAGCATAGTCTTGGACCTGCGGATTTGCAATTTTGAAGTTGGTTCGAGGAGCATTACTTCGGTAATCCTCCAGTCGCCGGCTTCGCTCCGGCTGTGGACTTCATGCTGGCGGGCGTCTTCTTCGCGCACGAACTCGTCTCGCTTGCAGGCGACTGCTTTCTCACGACCAGCTCCGCTGCTCTCAACTTGAGCTTGTCCTTGTGCCTGAGGTTCATGCCCGCGGCCTTCAGCGCCTCCAGCACAAGCTTGGCCCGCCGCGCATCGATGCGGTTGTCGGCCACCCCACGGATGAACTGCATGTAGCCGATCTGTAGCGCCTCAAAGTCCTCCAGATAGGGCAGTTGATAGGGATAGGTTGGGTCGATCTGCATCACCGGGCTGTCTGGCAGGAAGACGTGAGTCCGGGGCACGAGCCGGTGCACGCCGGCGTGATGATGGCAGTACTTCTGGTTGCGTAATGCCGGCGAGCCGCAGCGTGCGCCGCCAATCCTGATGTGCTCGCAGAGGGGAATCGGATTCATGGCTGTGCTCCAAAAAAAATATAAAAAACGATATTGAAATTAAATGGCTTATGTGAAGATATTGATTTCATTGCGCTTACGGCTTGGCCTAAGTTGCTGATTTTGCAGGCAGTTGAACCGTTTTCGGCAAGATATTGAGTGGCTGAGGCTTGCCTGTAAGCCATTGGGTAAGAAGCAGTTGTCGGTTGTTGCTCGTTAGAAGCGGTTGTCAGTTGTCGGCTGTCAGTTTTCAGTGGGGCGCAGCGCGAGAGAGTTGTCTGCGTTCGAGCATCGCTGGCCAACAGCCTTGACCCGGCCTCCGGCAAGGGAACTGACAACTGCCAACTGACAACCGACAACCGCTTCTCCGACCGCCTCTCCATAAACACAAAAAGGGCAGGCTCGCCAGGAGTGAGGCGGATCCTACCCTAACAGGCTATTGTCCCAATCCCACAAAGTGGGAGTCAATGAAAAACCGGGGCTGAATCCGGCGCATTCCCAGAATGGGAATGCGCTTTCCCATCGCCGCCGTGTTCGTAAACCTCAATCTAAGTTTACGAACAAGCTAGCTTAAGCTAGATTGATATAGGGGGAGTATAGCCATGATCGAGGTTGGGGCGTTCGAAGCCAAGAATACCTTGGGGGCCTTGCTCGATCGGGTCGAGCAGGGAGAAGAAGTGGTGATCACGCGACACGGAAAGCCGGTGGCGCGCCTCGTCCCCAATGGAGGACGGCTGAATCGTGAACAGGCCCAAGCAGCTGCCAGCCGCATTCGTGTCCGAGCCGGTCAACTAAAGATCGGCCGCTTTAATTGGAAGAGCCTCAAACGTGATCGCGATGCGGGCCGTCCATGAGCTTAGTTCTCGACAGCTCCGTGACGATGGCTTGGATCTACATCGAGGAAACCAGCCCGGAAGTCGATCGTGTGCTGCAGTTGGTAAGCAACGGCGGCGCATGGGTTCCATCTCTATGGCGGCTGGAGGTAGCCAACATCCTTGAGATCGGCGTGCGACGCGGCCGTCATGACGCTGCGTTCCGCGATGCGACACTGGGAGATTTGGCGTTACTCCCAATCAATGTCGATCAAGATACAGACGCGCATGCCTGGGGTGCGGCGATGCGCCTGGCTGAGCGCCATCGCCTGACGCTGTACGATGCAGCGTACCTGGAATTGGCCAAGCGGCGAGGCTTGCCTCTAGCGACGCTGGATGAAGACCTTCGAGCCGCGGCGAAGGGCGAGAAAGTGACTCTGCTCGGCATTTGATCCGTGACGAGTCTCACCCAAGCAAATGAAGCTTGGGTGGAGTACCCGGCTAGCTGTTTGTCGGCTGGTATTGCCGTTCATGCGGATAGGAACGAAGAAGGACGTTGTTCATGCCGGACTGGCACCAGCTTTTCGCAACACCTTACGTTTACCTGCTGTTTGGGTTGTTCTTCATTTTTATGGCTGTGGGTTACACGGTTAGCGGGAAAATCCGAGTACGCAACCAGGGTTGGGTTTACCGCGCCGAACAACCGGCGCAGTTTTGGACGCGCATCGCCTTCTACTATGTGGCCGGCGTTGGTTTTATTGGATACTACTTGTTTAAGGTCTACGAAGGTTCTCACTGAGCCGATTTCCGCGTTGCCGCGGCTCATAATCCAGGGCTCACAGGCTCACTGTCACGAGCGGTTGCTCGGAAACCGTCACGCTCGGCGGCAGCGGCTCGCCATCTTGCTCCAACTCCTCCAAAACCATCTGCGCGACTTCCTGCATATTGCGAAGCGCATCTTCCTGGGTGTGGCCCCAGGTCGCAGCGCCCTTCGCCTCCAACTCGGGAATGTACGCCCGCCAGACATCTTCGTCCGGTTCAAGAACGACGCGGAGAACAAATGAGCGCATGGGTTCCTCCTTGGGAGCCTTGTGTCGCAGTCCAATCCGGCATGGATGTGCGACAAAACTAGACGGCCCAGTTTTGCAGCTTCAAGCCACGCACACGCCGGAATTCCCGTTCGTTATTGGTAACCAGGGTCAGATTCGACGCTAAGGCGTGGGCGGCAATCCACAAATCGTTATTGCCAATCATTTCGCCCCTCGCTTCCAGATGGGCGCGGATGGTTCCATAGGTTTCGCCTGCCGTTTCCGGCAAGGGCAGCGCAGGAAGCAAGCTAATGAGTTCGCGTAATCGCCCCAGCGCCTCGATGCGCTGCGCGCTCTTGCTCGCCCCATAGAACAGCTCGCCGTAGGTGATCACGGACAGCGCCGCCTCGCCCGGATGCAACCTGCGAAATCGGCGCAGAATCTCCGCTGGACGTTTCTGCCGGATGTAAGTACAGATGTTGGTGTCCAGTAGAAAACGGGTCTTCATGTCACAGGCCCTTGCGCTTCTGCGGGATGTCTTTGTTGCGGCCGGCAAGCTTCATGTCTTGCGGCAAGCAGGCTAGCAGCTCGAATGCCCGCACCATGTTGTCCTCCCGCTCGAGCAAGACGATTTCATCGCCCCGGCGGAAGATCTCCACCTCTTTACTCTTGAGGCGAAACCGTTTCGGCAGCCGGACCGCCTGACTGTTACCGGAGCGGAATACGCGTGCGGTGTCCATCCCGCACCTCCCTCATAAATGTATACACGCATAGTATACACGGAGGCCTTCTCATCCTGATGGGGGCTGTCTCAAAAGAAATCCCCACCCGAGGCGGACAGAACCCACCCAAGCAGACGAAGCTTGGGTGGGGCACGCGGCGGTTCCGACGTTGCCCGACGCGAACCTGGGGCACCAGGCGAAGGAAGCTTGAGGCGCCCTGCGTTTTCGGTTACCGGTTGCGAACGGTCTCAACCTGTACCGCCCTCGTTCCGTCTCTCGCCTTCTTCACCTTCAGAATTACTGTGCCGTTCTCCACACGAAATCCAATTGCCTTGACGAAGATCGATTCATCGAGGGGCCGTTGCAGGAACACGCTCGCGGAGACGCTACGCTCGCCCAGCACGTCACTAGCCTTGTTTCCGGGATTGTCGAGATTCGAATACTTAGCTATTTCGCTGTACAAGCGGGAAAAGGCGTCGTCCGCCGAAGAGAAAAGGGGTGAGTAGCTCCAAACTGCTATCAGCTTTCCCTTGCTGAATATGACCTCGTGATATGAATATCTTTCGTCATTCCTAGCGAGAATCAAATCGTCTTCAAGTCCGTCCTTTGGCTCCTCATCGACCTTCAGTTCGCATCCGCGATGTTTCAGTTCGGACAAGATGACTTCACGCGTTGTTCCAATTTGCAGGTCATAGACTCTGCAGTTATCCTGACCAAGAATAGGGCAAGAGGAGAGCAAGAGGATAGCCAGTGCCCACCGCATTTTGAGTTCCCTTTCGCCACGAACTTACTCCGCACGAAGGTTGTCTGCAAGATGTTTATGCGCCGGGCACCCCACTCATTCCCGCTGTTGGAAAGAGTGGGGATTGTCGCCATGAGCATCACAGAGGCCTGGGGATTCTCCTGCACGCCCACACATTCGAGCACCGAGAATGTTTGGGGCACCCGCATCCTGCCCGCAACTGCGAACAGCAGATCCCTCGTCGGCCTCGGGGGCCTCCTCGGGGATGACGAATTAGGAGAGAAGAGCGCTTCGGCACGGCTAAAGCCGTGCCCTTTCAAACCGACTCCCGACAACCGGCAACCGACAACCGGCTGGCCACTACTTCATCACCAGCTTGGCTATGGTCTGCAACTGCATGTTGCTGGTGCCTTCGTAGATCTTGCCGATCTTCGAGTCGCGGAAGAATTTCTCTACGGGATAGTCTTTCGTGAAGCCGTACCCGCCATAGATCTCGACGCAGAGCGATGCCACGCGTTCGGCCACCTGCGAGCAGTAGAGCTTGGTCATGGCGGCTTCTTTCACGAAGTTCATGCCGGCGTCTTTCATGCGCGCGGCGTTGTAGAGCAGCATGCGCGCGGCTTCGATCTCGGTGGCCATCTGCGCGATCTGGAACTGGATGCCCTGGAAGTCGGCGATGGGCTTGCCGAACTGCTTGCGCTCCTGCGCGTACTTCACGGCGAACTCCCAGGCGCCGCGCGCCAGGCCGAGCATCTGCGCGCCAATGCCGATGCGGCCTTCGTTCAGCGTCTCGATGGCGATCTTGTAGCCCTTGCCGACCTCGCCCAGCACGTTCTCCTTGGGCACGCGGCAGCCGTCGAGAATCAGCTCGCAGGTCGAGGAGGCGCGGATGCCGAGCTTGTCTTCTTTCTTGCCGACGGTGAAGCCGGGGAAGTTCTTCTCGACGATGAAGGCGGTGATGCCCTTGTACCCCAGTGTGGGATCGACGGTGGCGAGCAGGATGAACACGCCCGCTTCCTTGCCGTTGGTGATCCACAGCTTCTGGCCGTTGAGGACGTACTCGCTGCCCTTGAGTTCGGCGCGGCATTGCAGCGCGAAGGCGTCGGAGCCGGAGCCGGCCTCGCTCAGCGCATAGGCGCCGACGGTGTCCTTGCACATGCGCGGCAGATAGCGCTTTTTCTGCTCTTCGGTGGTCCAGCGCAGCAGCGCGTTATTGACCAGCGTGTTCTGCACATCGACGACGACGCCGGCGGAGGGATCGACGCGCGACAGCTCCTCGACCGCGAGGATCGCCTCGAAGAAGGTGCCTGCGCCGCCGCCGTATTGCTCAGGGACTTCGATGCCCATCAGGCCGAGCTCGAAGAACTGGTCGATGAGCGAGTGCTCGAAGATGCCCTCCTCGTCCATTTTCTTGACGTGCGGGCGGACGCTCTCGTCGGCGAATTGGCGAACGGTGTCGCGGAAAAGGACTTCGTCTTCGGTGAGGGCAACGAGTGGGGCGGGTGCGGTGGATTGCTGCATAGTAGCTTCAGGCATGATGGCGATCCTTAACGTAGATTACGAAACCCTTGATTTTATCGCACCATGTAGCAAGGCTGCGCGGGGGCGATGGTTGTTCCTGCGGCTTTCTCCTGTTTCGGGCCGTATTCACTTTCGAACGGAATTGCAGGCTGGGAAGCCTGGCATGATGAGCGTAGCGTGCACGTACCCAGGTCTCGGAACCCCGAGATCCTGCGGCGAGCTCAGGACAGGCTCTGGGGCCCGGCACATCAGGACACCCAAAAGTCATTGGGAATTGGCGGCCGCTGGCGACTGCGACACAGGGCTGCTGGGTTCGTTGCGCAGCATGAGCAGCAGGCCTCCGGGAAGCTTCACGCTAGAGACAGCAGATACCAGATAAACGGTTCCGTCCTCGCGACGAAAGATGCGGATGTCGTGCGTCAGCGTGGGATGGCTCTGCGCTAGCGTGTCCTGCGATGGCTCGCTCGCATCCTGAGGCGGCTTGATCACACCGGTCAGCTGCGGGTCGTCGGCCAATGCGGCGCGAAGGTTTTGGCGCCGTGGGTTCGTCGTCGGCTGGGAGTTGCCGGATGTCGGCGCTGCCGCGTCCTGTCGGCTCGACAAGGCTATCTGACCCGAGATGAAGGCATGCAGCGGCAGGCGGTGCTGCTTCCATTCGGCGCGCTCCACCAGCACCGCCAGCCAGGAGGGTCTGTCGCCGTGCTTGGCGGTGGCGCTCAACACGCGACCGTAGAGCCGACTATCGGCGGGCATCACTTCCTTGTTCACGAGCACAGCTTCCAGAGTCCGGAATTCCACGGCATCGCCAGGATGAGCTTTGTCCGCCCGGAGCGTCTTCGCGAGTTGCACCGGAATCTCCAGCGTGCCCGAGAGGTCGCCGGCGGGTATGGGAGCTTGCTGGGCGCAGGTCAGAAGGGACTGGAACAGCAACAGAACAAGGCAGCAGGTCTGCATACGTCACCCCACGATGCTGCTGACAACAGCTTAGTCCGCGACGCAGCCCGGCGGAAGTGAAATCGGCCGGCTACATTGTAAAAAAGATCCTTGCGGCCGACCTGCAGATCCTTCCACGCCCCTCGGTCGGGATGGCAATCATGAAGAACGGGCCGGACTCGTGTATCACGCTTTGATCGCGGCGCGCAGTTTGGGCGAGGCGGAGACGGCGGCCTTCATCTGCTCATCGCCGCCGATCACCTCCATCAGCTTGCGGGTGAGCTGGTCGTCGATGTCGGCGGCGTGCTGAATCTCGACGGGATAGCGCACGACGAACTCCGGGCCGGTGTCGCCGAACTGGAGCTTGCCAACCGGAACCGGCGCAGCGAGCGGAGTGTCGAGGATGCGTTCGACCAGCGCATGCTGGCGGTCAATACTGTGCCGGTATTGCGAGAAGACGGAATTCACCGCGCCCATTAATTTCTCCTCCAGGACCGCGAGATCGGTGTTGGGAGCGAGCGTCACCGCCAGCTCATGCCAGGCGTACGCCGTGCCGGGAAGCTGCTTGAAGAACGGCACCGACTGGAACATCACCGCGTTCGAAAACACTACGACCCGGCCGGTGGGATACAGGTCGATGCCGGTGCCGGACAACTCCAGCAGGTAAAGCCGCACCAGCCCGATCTCGATCACGTCGCCGGTGACGCCGGAGACGGTGATGCGATCGCCCACGCGAACACCGTAGCGCCCAATCAGGAAGAAATACGCGGCGATCGACAGGATGACGGTCTGCAAAGCGACCGCGATGCCGGCAGTAAGGAAGCCGGCAAAAGTAGCCAGCGAGCTGAACTCGCTAATGAAGCCGGCTACGATGACCAGCAGCATCAAGAATCCGACCACGACGCGCCGAATGAGCGTGAGCTGGCGCCGGCGGCGGACATCGCGGATGTAACGGTAGGTAGCGCGGCGCCAGAGGTAGGAAAGCAAGTAAACGAAGAGCAGCGCGATCAGAATGGCAATGACGCGCGTCAGCAGCGTGCGCAGGACCCCGGTATATTCTGCTGCGATGGATGCGCGCCACTGCACCAGGTCGCCTTTGCAGTCGTCCAGCAGGATGGTCTCCTGCCGTAGCGGCACTGCGGCCGCGGCGATCTGCTTGTATTCATCGGTGAGCGACGCAAACTTGCTGCGCGTTTGCGCGATTTGTGTGGGGTCCGCGCTGGGAGGCTGACTAACGAGGCTCTGGCCTTGCTGAATGAGGCTCCTGATACGGTCGCGCAGCGGCGCGGCAAGTTTGTCGGCGGTATGGCGCAGGCGCGTGGTTTCGGAGATGACCTGATCGATGTTATGGATCTCGCGCATCTGCCCGAAAAGAATGGAGCTCGCGCCGAAGAGGCCGCTGTTCTGCGCCTTGGCCGATTTGGAGCCTTGCGCGGAAGATGTCGCGCTTCCCTTCTTGGTCGCAGACACCTCCGGCACCGACTGCTTGAGTTGGTTGATCTGCGCGGCCAGCCCGCTGAGATTTCCCTCCGAAGATGCGCTTACGCTGGAGATTTTCTGCAGGGCGTCCTGCATCGCCTTCAGCAGGTTGAGCTCGCCTTGGAGGGCATCGCGTTGCGAAAGCAGTTGCTCGCGCTGCTTTCCGCGCGCCTTTTCGATGTGCGCGTCGAGGTCCTGCAATTGCGTTTGTGTCTGCTGAATGCGGTTGCCCGTGTCGGTAAGCGCCTTGGCGATGTTCTGCTGCGGGCCGCTTGGCTGGGTATTGGTGGCCGCGGCGCTGCCGGGGTTGTTCTGGCTGTTAGCCGCGAGTAATGCGGCCTGTGCGGTTGCCGATTCGAAGGTAAGCTGCAGGGCCTGGGCGGCGGTATTGCGTGCGTTTTCCAGGTACAGAGTGTCGCTGGGCTGCCCGGCGGTAATGTCCAACGCGTCAAGGTGCCGATACCAGGTTATGGCTTGATTCAAGTGCGCCAGGATCGCCGCACTATCGGGCGAAGACTCCTGCGGGGCTGCTGCCAAGCACACTAGTCCGAATGCGAAACAAAGAAGGGCAACTCCTGCCCTATAGGGAAAGCTAAGCAATAGTGCCTCACTTTTTTCTTAGCTCTGGGTGTGATGCACGGAAACGGGTTCGCGTCCGCGGGGAAAATTCACCACGGAAACACGGAAGGAACGGAGATTCTTGCAGATAAGTCCTTCCTTGTTTGTGGCCTGCCACGAGTGGAGGCGAGGGGTTCTGTGGTGAATGATTTTCCAGGAGCGCAGCCGTAACGGCGCGCAATACCAAATTGGTTCGGACCGCTTTACGGCGGCCCGCGGAACTCAGCAGCACACGCCCATCTCTTGTTACAATGCCTCTCTTCGAGCATATTGCGTTGCGATTGACCCTGACCAGTGAATCGAAGGCATTCGTTTGTACGGATGCAAGATTCGGGCAGGTGCGGAAACGAAGATTTCGATCGATGCGGAAGGCCTGAACGCCACCAGCCGCAGCCAATTACCAGGGAGAAAAGGATGATATTTCGTCTGCATTCGATATGGGCCACGCTGATTCTGCTTGCATTGTCCGCGGCGAGCGGGCGGGCGCAGCAGCAACCTGCGCAAGCTGCCGCACCGACCGGACAACAGGCAGCACCGGCAGAACACGACAATGCGGCGCCGTTGCAGCAATCCATGCCCCCGGCGCCCATCGAACCGGTGATGAGCGGGCCTTACCCAGTGATGAGCAAGGCGGCCGAGGACCGCGCCCGCGAGATCTTCCAGATGTTCAATCGCGGCGAGTTCAGCCAAATGTATGCAGCGCTGTCGGAAGGCCGCAAGAAGCAAGTGAAGGAAGACAAGTTCATCGAGGGCAACAAGAAGTTTCGCGAGCGTATGGGTACCGAGACGGCCACGCTGGGGGAAAACATGGTGCCGAGCCTGCTCGCTCCGGACACGGTTTACTCGCGGCTTACGACCTTCTCGAATGTGCGCCCCCCGCTTGACTTCGTGATTACCCTCAATCAGCGCGGGCTGGTGGACGATTTCGAGTTCAATCCCGTTGCCGATATCATCGCCGAAGGGCGCTATGCCGGTTACGAGGACACCGCGAAACTCAGGCTGCCCTTCAACGGGGCATGGCTGGTCTACCAGGGCGGGCGCACCGCCTTCGAGAACCCCTACGCGACCAGCGATGATCAGCGCTTTGGCTTGGATTTTGTGCTTCTGAAAAACGGCCAGCTGTTTTCCGGTCCGGGCGGACTCAGCAGCAAGAACACAGACTACTACTGTTTCGGTCAGCCCATACTGGCGCCCTTTGACGGCACCGTTTCCCGAGCGATAGCGGGTTTCGACGACAACCTGCCGGGCAGGCCTTCCGGTGATCCCTCAGACGGTAATGTTATCGTGATCACGCATGAAGAAGGCGATAGCCATGAATCGGTGCTGATGAACCACCTGAAACAAAACAGCCTCAAGGTCAAGCATGGCGACAAAGTAAAGCAGGGCGATGTGGTCGCCGAATGCGGTAACAGTGGAGCGGGTCCGGTGCCGCACCTACATTTCCAGTTGGAGAAAACGGGGGGCAATCCGCTGCCGGCGCAATTTGTTGACTACCTTGCAAACGGCAAGCCGGTGGCTTCGGGCGAGCCCAAGCGCGGGCAGTTCGTGCAGAATGGGCCTTCGACGTCCAGCAGCAGCATCAGCACCGCTTCCGGCAAGGCGTCGGTCGTGACGGCGAGTCCGGCGCAGAAGCCCAAGCAGTAGAACCGTGGATGGAGCAGGCGTGAAGAGTATGGGGTTTGTGCAGCGGTTTTAGCCGCTGAGGTGACTTCGCCACACGTGCTGACTCGACGGCTGAAGAGACTCTGATTAAGCTTCAGCTTTGCAAGGGCACGGCTTCAGCTTTGCAAGGGCACGGCTTCAGCTTTGCAAGGGCACGGCTTCAGCCGTGCCGTAAGCGCAGCGAGATCAGCGGGGCTTTAGCCCCCGAAGGTGACCAGCGGCTTGGTCCGAGTCTTCCTACCGCCGGCATTGGGTGCTGTCTTGTGCGCCCCTGAAAGGCGTGCTCCAGCCAGCTCCGGACGACGAACGCCTTGGATACCCAGAACAGAACCGCACCCGAGCGCTGCGAACCGCAGGTGTATGAAACCCGGCTGCGCGTACGCTATGCCGAGACCGACCAGATGGGCGTGGTCTATCACTCCAACTACATCATCTGGTTCGAGGTGGGCCGGGTGGAGATGCTGCGCGAATTGGGTTTTACCTATCGCGAGATGGAGCGGCAGGACGGCACCAACCTGGCGGTGGTGGAGGCGCGCTGCCGCTTCAAAACGCCTGCGATGTACGACGATCTCGTGGTCATCCGCACCCGGCTGGTCAACGTTCGCGATTCCCTGCTGCACTTCACCTACGAGATTCTGCGCGACGCGGACAGCGCGCTGCTGGCCGAGGGCGAGACCATTCACCTGGTCGTCGACAGCGACTTCAAACGTATGCGGTTGCCGGAGAAATATCGCAGCTCGTTCCTGAAGGCGGCAGGAAAGAGTTAGAGGGGACTGTGAACAAGCCGCTGACCGCCCTCCGGGGCTAAAGCCCGCACTGATTTTGCTGCACTTGCGGCACGGCTGAAGCCGGGCCCTTTCAAAGCTTAGGCTTAATCAGAGTCTCCCCGGGCTTTCTGTCGCTCTGCTTCGTTCCGTTCTCTGTGGCACACTGAACTGATGCACGCACTTCATATCAACGGCAACGATTTAAGTTTGGAAGATGTTCGCCAGGTGGTTTACGAACGCCGCCCGGTACTGCTGCAGCCGGAAGCGCGCGCGGCGGTGGAGCGCGCCCGCTCGGTGGTCGATCACCTGGTGGAAAACGAGATCGTGGTCTACGCCGTCAACACCGGCGTCGGACATCTCGCCGACCTGCACATTCCGTTGCACGACGTGCACAAGCTGCAGCTGAATCTGGTGCGCTCCCACTGTGTAGGAGTGGGCGAGCCGCTGGCACAGGACGTGACCCGCGCCATGATGCTGTTGCGGGCGAATTCGCTGGCCAAGGGCTTCTCTGGGGTACGGCCGGTGGTAATCGACACCCTCTGCGAGATGTTGAACCGTGGCGTGCATCCGGTGATTCCGTCGCAGGGCAGCGTGGGCGCGAGCGGCGATCTGGCGCCGCTGGCGCACCTGGCGCTGGGCATGATCGGCGAAGGCGAAGTCATGCACGAAGGCAAGCGCGCAGCCGCGTCCGCGGCAATGAAAAAAGCCGAGATCAAGCCGCTGGAGCTGCATGCGAAAGAGGCCATCTCGCTGATCAACGGCACACAGGCGATGCTCGCAGTGGGCGTGCTCGGCGTACTGGAGGCGGAGGTCCTGGCTGACGCCGCCGACGTGATCGGGGCACTTACCCTCGACGCGCTCAAGGGTACAGACGTTGCCTTCGACGAGCGCATCCAAGCGGCGCGACCGCACGCCGGACAGTTGCTGGTGGCCAGGAACCTTCGGCGCATGCTGCAAGGCAGCGTCATTCGCGAATCTCACCTGGAATGCCAGAAGGTGCAGGATGCCTACTCACTGCGCTGCATGCCGCAGGTGCACGGCGCGGTGCGCGACACGCTGGCGCATTGCCGGCGGGTCTTCGAAATCGAAATCAACTCGGCCGTCGATAATCCGCTGGTATTTCCCGAAGAACGCAAGGTGGGCGCGCCCAGGCGCCCCATCGGCGTCAGCTTGCCGGGCGTGATTCTTTCCGGCGGCAACTTCCATGGCGAGCCGCTGGCTTTCGCGCTCGATTTCATGGCCATTGCGCTGAGCGCGCTGGCGGGTATCTCCGAGCGCCGCATCGAGCGGCTGGTGAATCCTGCGCTCAGCGAAGGTCTGCCGGCATTTCTTGCGCCGGGAGCGGGCTTGCATTCCGGCTTCATGATGGCGCAAGTCACGGCCGCAGCCCTGGTGAACGAAAACAAAGTGCTGTCCTATCCGGCCAGCGTGGATTCGATCACGACTTCGGGCAATAAAGAGGATTACGTGTCGATGGGCATGACCGCGGCAAACAAGCTGCTCCGCCTGGTGGCGAATACGCGCAATGTACTGGCGATAGAAGCGTTGGCGGCGGCGCAGGCGCACCATTTTCGCGCTCCGCTGGAAACCAGCAAACGCGGACAGATGGCCATCGCGGCCATACGCGCGGTCTCGCCTCCGGTGACGGAAGACCGGGTGTTTGCTCCCGACATCGCGAAGACCGCCGCCGTCATCGCCGCGGGAAAACTGGGCGACGCCCTGCGCTGAGAGGCCCGCGCAAATGAGGAGGGATTGGAGCGGTTTCAGACGTAGCGTATCCGGCTTTTGAAAGGGCACGGCTTTCAGCCGTGTCGTCATGCCACGCCGACGGGGGCGCGGTTAGTCGCTGGGGAACCTTCCCGCAGCGGCTGAAGCCGCCATCGAAATGATTGACCTTACGGACGGTCTGAAGACCGTCCCTTTCAAGCGAGGCTTATTCAGGGTTTCGCTAAGTCCGGGTCAGCTTTGAAGCTGACCCGCAGAATCAGTGTGACTGTTGGGCGGCGGTACCCGACTTTGTCTCGCCTTGCTTTTCAGCGGCCTTCACCCCGACGGTCGGTGCGATCTTCTCGGCTTCCTTATATTGCTTTTCCAGGGCAGGCAGATTCTGGTTCGCCCAATTGATCATGGCCTGGTTGTTCCCGCTCTTGGCTTCTTTCTTGAACTGCTCGACGTCTGCCCGATGGCCATTCAGCATCGCTTGCATGTAGGCCTTGTCGAAGGCTTCGCCGTGCAACTGCTGGAGGGATTCCAGGGTGGCCTGATATTTCGGATCGATATCTGTGGGCAACTGGACGAACTGCTGATTGGCAATGTTCGTCAAGGCCGTGGTCGAGTTGTAGTAGTCGAACAGGATCTGCCGGGCGAATGCCTTCACCTGTTCGCTGTGCGCGTTTTGCAGCGCGATCCAGGCGAGATGCATGGTCTCGGCCCCTTGCTGTGCGGCCTTACCCATGAATTCCCGGTCGGCGGTTTGCACGCCTCCATTGCCGTTGGCGTAGAACTCGGCCGAATAATCGCTTTGTGCAAAGCCGATTGCAGATAACAGCACCGCTGCGGTCAGTAGCAAAAGACCACGTCTCATGGTTCCCATGTTCGTAATCCTTTCGTGCCAATTGCAGAGTAGAACCTTAGCGCTATCCGGGTCAACAGGTTTTGCGATGGCCGAGGAATTACTGCTGTGTCGTGCCCAGGCGCGTTCATCGCCCGATGAATGCGACGCTGGGACGAAGATTATCCGGCCTGCGAAGAGATTTCTGACGGCCAGGCGGCCGGCACCCGCGATTCCGCTAATTCGTTCCTCCACAGGCTGCGGACAATGAGCGTCTGCGGCACGATCAGCACCACCACATACGAAACGATCGTTCCGGCGATGACGCCCAGCGAGCCGATCTGCCGCACCCACAGCAACGACAACGCGACATTCACCCCGGCGGCGACAATCGACAACAGCGCCTGCGCGCGGGTGCGATTCAAGGCCGCCAGCAAACAGGACTCGACGGTCATAAAGCCGCTGATCAGGGCCCAGAGGCACATGGCCAGCAGCAATGGCCAACCCGGCACGGCCGCGGCGCCGGCCCACAAGCGAATCAGCCCGCGCCCGAAGAGCAGCAAGACCGACACGCACAGCGCGTGGAGTGCGACCGTTCCGGTCATGGTCATGGCGAAGGTGCGGCGTATCCAACCGTAATCGTGCTTGGCGTAGGCCTCGGCGTAGGCGGGCCACAGTGCGGGAAAGACCAGCGCCGGCAGCAGCGCTACAAAACCCACCATGCGCCAGGTGACGCTGTAAGGCGTGACCTCGGAGGCTCCCAGGTAGTGGCTGACAACCAGATTGTCGGAACTGAAGACGACGACCGCGGCCACCTGGATCAGAAAGAACGACGAGCCGGAGCTGAGGAGTTCCGCAATCGGCCCGCGTTCGATCAGGCTCAAACGCGGCATGAGCCACGGCTTCTGGAAAGCCATGACCACGATCAGCGTAACCAGATTGGCAAACGTGAGGCAGCCGGCGGACATGACGAACAAAGCCGGCATCGAGACATGCAGCGCGACGCCGAGCGCCAGCCCGCACAAGTTTGCCACCGCGCCGGCGCACGCCGCGTAGTTGCTGCGATGCAGCTCCTGATAGCCCGCAAGCACTTTGCTCGCCAGATTGCAGGGTAAGGCCATCAGCATCAGGAAGACGGCGACGGCAACGGTATTCGTCACTTCAGCGGCGCTGACCTTTGCACTCACATTCAGCAACCGCGCCCAATCGATGCGCGGAATCAGCCATGCCGCGGCGGATCCGCCGAGGGCCGCCATTCCACTACTAAGAGCGAGCGCATTGGTGAGATAACGCGCGGCATCTTCCTGATCGCCCAGAGCGTAAGCGCGCGAGATTTGGTTGGTCAGGGTGTTGGCGATGCCGAGGTCCAGCAGGTTGATCCAGACCGCCGTGGTGGTGACCGTCGCCCAAACCCCGTAGCGCTCCGCGCCCAGGTAGCGCACGGCCAGCGGCAGAGAGATCAGGGCAATTGCGCTGGACAAGACGCGCGCGAATCCGCCGGAGCAGACTGCCTTAACCATGCGGCCATAGCGTGACGACGCGAGATTCATTTCCACGGTTAGAGCGATTTCAGATTCGGCGTAGCTCTGCTTTGAAAGGGCACGCCTTCAGAGGCCGCTGAAAAAAATCGAGCACGCAGATCCCGCGCGGCCTGAAGGCCGCTCGGGATGACAAAAATAAAGGGCTTAGAACGGCGCAGCTAAAGCTGCGCCCCTTCAAAGCAGCCCGAATCCGAATTTTTCAGTGGCCTGTTCAGGCGTGTCGCTAATGCCAACAATAAAATGCGGCTTTAGCCGCCGAGGGACGGCTGCCCCCATGGCCTAAAGGCCGAAATCCTCTGTGCGCCCCGACGGCGCGGCTGAGGCCGTGCCCCTCCAAAGCGTGATACACCGCGTTTGCGCTGCTCTCGTTTTGCCCGATCACGGCGATGGCCCCGTGGCCGGCGCATGGAGCGCCTGAATCGCCGCTTCGAGCGCGTCAAGCGAGTGCGAGTGCAGCAGCTCCGGTGGAATCGCAAGGCGCTGTTTCGCAGGCCATTGCTCGGCAGCGCGTGTGGGGCTTGCGCTCAGCATCCCCTGCGCAGCGGCGACGACTTCATCGACGCTGATTTGCAGAATGCAGTGCGGCTTGCCCGAAACGCACGCCAGCGTGCAGCCGTCCCGTCCAGCCGCGGGTTGCAGCACGCGCACGTCGAGCCCACACGGCGCAAAGCGCACCGGACTATTGAAGTGGTCGGGATCGCCGTTGTGCGGATGGCGCGAGATCACTAGCGTCTTGCAGCCCATGGCTGCGGCCAGATGCGCGCAGCCGCTGTCGTTGCCGATGAACAACTCACAGTGCTCCAGCACGGCGCAGACGTCGCGTAGGCGCGCGCCGCTGACGATCACCGGCGGGCGCGGCAGAAGCGCAGCAAGCTCTAGCGCCTCACCGAATTCGGACGCGGAGCACACGATCACCGGCCACAGGTGTTGCGAAAGGTCGAGATGTCTGATCGCCCCTGCATACCGTTGCAGCGGCCATCGTCGGCTTGGGCTTTGCGCCCCGATCCCAAGGGCGACCATCCGCGCCGAAGCCGGTAGCTTTGCCAGGAGCCGACGTGCCCGTTTCCGGTCCTGCTGGGTGACGTGAATTTCCGGCCGGCTGTCGCACGCGGTTGCCCCCAGCGCCTCCGCGACGGCGAGATTACGCAGCACCTCATGCCGCGGGGATCCAGGTTCGAGGCAGATGTCGTAGCCGCGGTCGAAGCCGCGATTCAGCTTGCGCTTGGCTGGGGTGGCTTTTTCGCTGTAGCCGATGCGAGTCGCGGCGTTGGTCATCGCGCATAGAAATGTGGCCAGGTGCTCGTCGACGTCCCAGCGTGGCGAAATGGCAAAATCGAAATGCCGCTTACGCAACGCGGTCCAATAGAAGACCACGGCGGCGAGTAACCTGCGCAGTGCCTGTGGCAGCCATGCGGGGCCGATGCGGGGCAGCGTCAGGATTTCATCGATGTGCGGGTGCGTCGCCAGCAGCGACTTGTAGGGCTTCTGCACGACCACGGTGCAGCGCGCGCGGGGGAGTACCGCCTTCAATGCCCGGAACAGCGGTGTCGTCATCACCACGTCTCCCATTGCGTCGAGCCGGAAGACAATGATCGACACCGGACCTTTGCGCGGTGCGCCGGAGATCTTTGGGTGGGCGAGATGGGCGCGCCAGAAGATCGCCGCCAGCGTGGGAACACGTAGGCAGAAGAATTGTGCCAGCAGGCCGAAGACGTTCACGCCGATATGACCTTCGAGAGGGATTGGGAGGATACGTGTGAAGCCGATTTGCGGATGAGGCATGTGGTGCTGGTGCCCGGCACCAGGGGGATGAGTTCAGTCCGGCCGCCCCAGGCGCGCACCTCGCGCGCACCGACGACCTGGGTCTTGCTGTAGTCGCCGCCCTTGACCAGAAGATCGGGCCGAATCGTCTCGATCAACCGCAGCGGCGTATCCTCGTCGAAGACCACGACGGCATCGACGGCGCTCAGCGCGGCCAGCACGCGCGCCCGTTCGGCTTCGCCGACGATGGGCCGCGACATGCCCTTCAGCCGCCTTACCGAGGCATCACTGTTGAGCCCAATCACCAGGCGGTCGCCTTTGCGGCGCGCTTGCTCCAACAGGCGAATGTGGCCGATGTGTAACAGGTCGAAGCAGCCGTTGGTAAAAACGATGCGCTCGCCAGCCCAGCGCCAGGCGGTGACGCGGCTCAGCAGCCGTTCCAAGGCCAGAACCTTGTCGTCCATCTGCAGAGCGACTTGTTGCGACAAAGCGCCGAGCAGCTCTTCACGCCGGATTGGAGCGGTGCCGACTTTGCCCACGACCACGCCGGCGGCGACATTGGCGACCTCGATTGCGGTCTCGATCGGCACGTGGCAAGCCATCGCCAGTGCCAGGACGGCAACCACGGTATCGCCGGCGCCCGAGACGTCGTATACCTGGCGAACCGCCGCAGGCGCATGCAGCCGCGATTCAGGACGCAGCACGGCGATTCCCTTCTCCCCGAGTGTCGCCACGATGAACTGCAGGCCAAGCGGCGCGACCAGCGATTGCCCCGCATTCAGTACCACCTCCACATCGCCGGCGGACGTCGCACTTGCCGCCGCGAGTTCCTTCAAGTTGGGGCAGATAGTGGTGGCGCCGCGATAACGGCGGAAATCCTGTTGCTTGGGATCGACCAGCACGGGGACCTCGTGCCGCGAGGCTTCGCGGATAACCGCCTGGCAGACTTCTTCGGTCAGCGCACCTTTGGCGTAGTCGGAAAGCACGACGATTGCAGCGCCCGGCAAGGCCGCCGACACATCGTTCAGCAACGACGAATATTCCGAGCCGGGATGTGAAGTTCTCGACTCCGTGTCCAGGCGCATGATCTGCTGATGTCCGGAGAGGATGCGCAGCTTGGTGGTCGTCGGGGCGTTCGGCGCGGCGGTGAAGTGCGGCTCAATTCCCTGCTCGGCCAGCAGCGACTCGAGGCGCTGCTGCTCGGCATCGCCGCCGGCAAAGCCGGCCAGGGTCACGCACGCGCCTAACTGTGCGAGGTTCATGGCGACGTTGGCCGCGCCTCCTGGCCGCTCATCACGCGTAGTCGCGCGAACCACCGGTACCGGCGCCTCCGGCGAGATGCGCTCGACCTCGCCCCAGACATATTGGTCCAGCATCACATCGCCGACCACCAGGACCGCCGGGTTGCGCCATCCCGATTCGGCCAGGGCCAGCGTTTCACGCGAGATCATGGCGTCGCTCCCGCGGTTTCGAACTCGTGCTCGAGCGACATGGCCACGTCGATCCACTCGCAGAGCATGTGGCCGAGCAAAATATGCACCTCCTGAATCCGAGCGGATTGGGTTGACGGCACGCGCAGGCAAACGTCGGCGAACAGGTCCAGATGGCCGCCGCGTTCGCCGGTCATTGCGATCGTGGTGGCGTCGAGCTCGTGCGCGCGCCGCAGTGCCGCGCACACATTGGCACTGTCGCCGGAGGTGGAGATGCCGACCACTACATCGCGCGGCTGGCACAAAGCGTCGATCTGGCGCTCGAAGACTTGGTCGAAGCCGAAATCGTTCGCCAGAGCGGTGAGGACAGAGCTATCGGTGGTGAGCGCGAGCGAGGCTAACGGGGAACGCGGGCGCCGGAAGCGGCCCACCAGTTCAGCGGCGAGATGCTGGGCGTCGGCGGCACTGCCGCCGTTCCCGCACCATATAACCTTGCCGCCGCGCAGCAAACAGTCGGAGAGCAGGGCCGCCGCCCGCTCGAAATCACTTTGCTGCGTTGTGAGCCGGCGGATAATAGCAAGGTGTTCGCTCACGGCGTCACTGAAGACGCCGGACAGGTTCATAGAAGGCAGCATTCCATCTCTCGTGGCGCAATATTAAGACCGCTTTCACAGAACCTTTCAGGAACTGACTTTGAGCAGAGTATACGGGGCAATGCGCGGCGGCGAAGCCAACGATTTCACGAATGTTACCTTCGTGTTCCTAGATCGGGACGGAGTCATCAATCGCAAGCCCGCTGCGGGAAGATACGTAACCTGCTGGGAGGAGTTCGAGCTGCTGCCTGGCGTGGCGGACGCCATCGCCAAGCTGAACCAGTCCGGCCGCAAGGCAATTGTCGTTACGAACCAGCGCGGCGTGGCGCTGGGCTTGTACTCATCGCAGGAGTTGGCCGAGATTCATGAGCGGCTGCAGGACGAGCTGGCGGCACGCGGCGCGCACCTCGATGCGATCTACGTATGTCCGCATGATGAGGGTCAGTGTGACTGCCGCAAGCCGCTGACCGGCTTGTTCGAGCAGGCATTCCGCGACTTTCCCGCAGCTCACGCCGGGAACAGCGTCGTTGTTGGAGATTCGTTGCGCGACATCGAAGCTGGGCGGCGTCTCGGCATGCGAACCATTTTGGTCGATGATGGTGCCGCAAGTCCCTCGCCCGATTTCGAACTCGCGCGCGCGCTGGCGCAGCTCTCCGTTGCGTCGCTGGCGGATTTTGTACATCGCTACCTTTCGTCCGAGCATCTGTGCTGACTTGCCAAGACCTCTCTGGGACTACACCACTCCATCGCGAAGCCGCGTTACACCTGTGATAATTCTCTACCCGCTTCAGCCAACTGGAAATCGCGGCTGCGGTTGCCTGACGCGCTCGAGCTCGCCATCGTTTTCGCGTTGATCCTGAGAATGGAGGGCGTGAGATGAAGCACCGAAGCCCGACCCCCTGCTTCCGTTCTTGTGTAGCCAGCGCGGTCAGCCGACCTGCGAATCCAGTGGCACGTTGGAAGTGACAAGATATAGCTTGGCTTTTTCCTGTAGCGACGCGCTCAGGGGAACGCTCTTGCCGCTCTCCAGACTGGCCTGCACGGCGACGCTGTCGCAGGTGGCCACCATCCTGCCGGTTTCGTCGTTGAACATCTGATGAAGAAAGCGGAAGTACTTCTCGCCGACGGCGAGAAAGCCGCTCTTGATCTCCACCAGTTCGCCGCCGCGCAATTCTTCCAGGAACTGATAGTTCTGCCGCACGATGGCCACCCGCAATTGCTGCTGCTTGATGGAGGCAGGAGTGACGCCAATGGCGTGCAGCAGGAACCAGGTGGCCTGGTCGAAGCGCGAGACGTACATGCCTGAGTTCATGTGGCTGGCGAAATCGTACTCCGAAGCCAGCACCGCGCCCTTAAAGGTGTGTACCCATTCAGACATCTCGTCGCCTTTCGCTGTTCGCAATTGCGCTGTAGGTGTGAGCCTAGCGCCGCGCGAATTTCAAGACCCTGCTCCGCTCGTGATGACAAGCTTGGATGTCGGCGGCGTGGGCCAAAACGCACGATGCCTATTCGGCTGCCGGGTCGCCCGCCCGCGACGCGATCTCTGACAATGTAGCACCCGCCCCCTGCATCGCCACGCGCTGATGGTAGAACCATAAGCTGTGCAGCCCGCCGAGTTCCTCGCCGCCGCCGGCGCGCCCCGGACCGCCATGCATGCACGAAGGCAGCACGATGCCGTGTCCCGTGTGGCTGTCAGCGATCGAGGGATCCACGAGCAACAGCCGGCCATGCGTCGTGCCCAGCGCGGCAGCAGCTTCTGCGAGAAATGCCGTATCGCCGCTGAAGACGGATGCGGCCAGCGATCCGCCTCCGCGACGTGCGAGAGCAAACGCTTCCTGCTTATCGCGATAGGGAACAACCGTCGCCACGGGACCGAACACTTCGACCGAGTGGACCAGGTCGGCATCGCTGCGCTCGCGAACTTTCAGCAGCGTCGGCGGAACGAAGGCCCCGGGCCCGAGGTCGGCATCGAGAGGAGCAAACTTTTCCGGCGCATAGGCCAGCTCGGCTTGTGTGCGCAGCCTCGCAATGCCCTCTTCGACCGATTTGCGCTGCGCCATGTTGACCACCGGCCCCATGCTGACCATCGCGTTCGCCGGATCGCCCACCACCTGCATCTTGAGCTGCGCCGTGATCGCGTCGATCGCCGCTTGCTCTTTCTCCTGCGGGACCAGGATGCGACGAATCGCCGTACACTTCTGCCCCGCCTTTGACGTCATCTCGCGCACAACTTCGCGCGCGAACAGGCCAAACTCGAGCGTGTCGGGTGCGACGTCGGGGCCAAGCAAAACAGAGTTCAGGCTGTCGGCCTCGATGTTCACGCGGATATTCTGCCGGCGGACCCGGGGATGCTGACGAATTCCCTCGCCCGTATCCGCCGATCCGGTGAACGCGATGACATCACCGAGTTGCAGATGGTTGAGCAGATCGTTCGGTGATCCGCAAAGGATCGACAGCGCTCCAGGAGGAAGAATCCCGGCATCGATGAGGGCGTTCACCATCCCCTGCGCCAGCCACGCCGTCGAGGTCGCCGGTTTGGAAACGACGGGAACACCCGCGAGCAGGCTGACCGCGGCCTTCTCCCACAGTCCCCAGGCCGGGAAATTGAACGCGTTTATGTGGACGGCGACGCCGTCGAGCGGCACGCCCACATGCAGACCCTGGAAATTCGGGTCCTTCGCCAACCGCATGGGCACACCGTCGCGCAGCAGGTGCGCGCCGCCGAGCTTGGCGCCGAGCTTGGCAAAGTACTTCAGCGTGAAGATGGCGCCATCGATATCGATGGCAGCATCGGCCTTCGTGTTGCCGGAATTCACGCGCGCGATCGTGAACCACTCATCGCGCCGCGCGGCGAGAGTGTCGGCGATCTTGCCCAGCAGCGCCGCCCGGTCGGCATAGCTGAGCTTGCGCAGCTCCTGGCCTCCCACATTGCGGGAGTACTCCAGCGCATGTTGCAGGTCCAGCCCTTTCGAACTGGCCCGCGCGACGATGTCCCCCGTTGTGGGATTCACCAGCGGCACACCCGGTCCGGTGCCCGCCTGCCACTTGCCGCCAAGATAGCTTTCCAGCACCTTGGCATCCGCTGCAATCCGATTTTCAACTGTTGTAGCCATCTTTATGCCATCTCCGAATGTAGCCTGCCCTGAGCTTGTCCAAGGGGGGCGACATGCTGCTCCACCCAGGGCACCACCCACTGGGCTGCTAACTCTTCGGGCAAGGTGCCCGAGCTGGCGTCGTGCATCAGCATCTGGCCCGCGCGTTTTGCGCCGAGCTCGGTGAGCAGTTGGTCGAAACGTTTGCCGCCCTGGCAGAACGTGTCTTTATATGTGGTATCGCCCAGCGCGATGATTCCGTAGGTTACGTTGTCAAGCTTCGGTCTCCCGGTTTCCAGACTCGCAAACAGGTGTTGCGCGTTGTCCGGAACGTCTCCGGCGCCGTAGGTGGATGTGCAAATCAGAAACGTTCCGCCCGTTTGGAAGACGCTGGCGTCGAGATCGTCCATCATGCGGATGCTCGCCTTGTGCCCGGCGGTCTCGAGCGCCTGTTGTGCCTCCTGCGCGACCATATCGGCGGTGCCGGTCATCGTGCCCACCAGGATCGTGATGTCAACCGCCATGCTGTGGTTTGCACCCCAAATCGTCGGACTAGTGTCCGCGACAGTTGCTCTATTATACGTGCCGTAGCGGAAGTATAATGCACTCACCGTGGGCCGGAAACGCGACATAATGCATGTCGAGGAGAGCGATGCCGAAGCTCTGACCGACTCGCCCGCGTCGTTAGGCGATCGGGAAAATGCTGCCGAGGCGGAATATCTCCGCCTCGTCGGTGAGCGGGTGCGCGAAACCCGAGCGCGGCGCGGCATGACCCGCAAGCTGCTGGCGCGGGATTCGGGTGTCTCGGAGCGATATCTGGCGCAGCTCGAAACCGGACAAGGCAACATCTCGATTCTGCTGCTGCGGCAAATTGCCAAGGCGCTCGACATTCCCGTGGAGGCGCTGGTCCTGGAAGGCGAGGAACCGCCGGTTGATTTGGTCCATACGACCGAGTTTCTCCGCCGGCTGCCCGCGGCCGAACTGACCCAGGCACGCCGCCTGCTGGTGCAGCATTTCGGCGGCGTGGACCTGGAGGCAAGGCGCGGGCGGATCGCTCTTATCGGCTTGCGCGGCGCGGGGAAGTCGACCATTGGCGCAATTTTGGCAGGACGGCTGGAAGTTCCCTTTCTCGAACTGGACCGCCTCATCGAGCAGGAAAGCGGCGTGAGTCTCAGCGCTATCTTCGACCTTTACGGACAGAGCGGCTTTCGCCGTCTGGAGCGTCGCTGTCTCGACCAGGTGATTGAGCGATATCCGCGATTCGTGCTGGCCACCGGCGGCAGCCTGGTTTCCGAGCCGGCGACCTTCGAGCGCCTGCTCACCATGTGTTTCACCGTGTGGCTGCGCGCCACTCCCGAAGAGCACATGCGACGCGTCATCGCGCAAGGCGACATGCGCCCGATGGCCGACAATCGCGAATCGATGTCGGACCTGCGGCGCATCCTGGAAGTGCGCGAGCCGCTCTATGGCAAAGCCGACGTGACGATCGATACGGGCAGAGCGACGGTGGATGGGAGCGCCGAATCCATTCTTCAAGCCGTTCAAACGCGCTGAACCGCAATAACCATTCTGATGAGCCATGCTTGACTTGTTCGCAAATTGCGAACATCCTAATGGGTGCACGTAATTAGCCGGAAAAAGCTGCTTCAGGCGGCTACGCGGCATCCCGGCTTGAGTGCGCCTCTCGATGTGTGGTATCGGATAGCCAAGCGGGCAGAGTGGAGATCCATCGCTGACGTTCGGCAGGCTTTGCCGTCGGCTGATGCGGCCGGCAAATACACTGTCTTTAACATAAAGGGGAATTCCTACCGTTTGATTGTTGAGATCAATTATCGAACCGGCAGACTTTTCATCCGGCATGTCCTCACACATGCTGAGTACGACAAGGGAGGATGGCATTTATGAGCGCTTTGGCAGACAGCGCCCTCTATGGCCGCCTTTTGGCCGAAGCAACTCCTAAAGTCATTCGCACTGAGGCGGAGAACGAGCACTACATCCAAATGCTTTACCGGCTCGAACAGAAGCGTTCGCTGACTCGTGAGGAAAAAGAACTCGCTGATCTGCTTACCTTGCTCATCGAGAACTTCGAGGAGAAGCGTTACAAACTGCCCCGAGCCACGCCTGTCGAGGCTCTGGCCTTCCTGATGGAGCAGCGTGGCCTGAGACAGCGGGACCTGGCGGGTATCTTCGGAACGCGCAGTACAGTCTCGGAAGTGATGAACGGGAAACGCGAGCTGACAAAAGCTCAGATTGCCCGCCTTAGCGACTACTTCCATGTGTCACCGGAGATATTCTTCTAACTTAACAACCTGCATCATATTTCCGCAGTGGTCGGGGCGCGAAATGCACTATAATGCATACATGCGCTGTGGGGTTCTACCCTTGACCTGTTGTGCCTGAGGAGATTTCATCCCATGCCTGAAGTGAAAGAGGCGGAGCTCGTCACCTTCGACGCGACTCCCGGAGAATACCGCCATTGGCGGTTGAGCATGGATGGCCGCATCGCCACCATCGCGATGGACGTCCACGAGGACTACGGATTGAAGCCGGGCTACAAGCTCAAGCTCAACTCCTACGATCTCGGCGTCGACATCGAATTGCACCAGATCTTGCAGAGCATTCGCTTCGAGCATCCCGAGGTCGCCTGCGTCGTGCTCACCAGCGCGCGGGAGCGCATGTTTTGCGCCGGGGCGAACATCTACATGCTGGGCACCTCGACGCACGCATGGAAGGTCAACTTCTGCAAGTTCACCAATGAGACGCGCAACGGGATGGAAGACTCCAGCCGGCATGATGGCCTGAAGTTTCTGGCGGCGCTCAACGGAACCACCGCGGGCGGCGGCTACGAGCTGGCGCTCGCCTGCGACGCGATCGTGCTCATCGATGACCGCTCCAGCGCGGTGAGTTTGCCCGAGGTCCCGCTGCTGGGAGTTTTGCCGGGCACCGGCGGCCTCACGCGCGTGGTGGATAAGCGCAAGGTGCGGCGCGACCTGGCGGACATGTTCTGCACCAATCCCGATGGCGTGAAGGGCGAGCGCGCGAAGCAATGGGGTCTGGTGGATGAGGTCGCGGCGCCGGCGAAGTTCCAGGAAGTGGTTCGCGCACGGGCGGAGAAGCTGGTGGCGAGTTCGACGCGGCCCGCAGACGCGACCGGCATCAAGCTGCGCCCGCTCGACCGCACGGTTGACGACAACGGCTATCACTACAAGTATGTCGATGTCACGTTCGACCGCAGCGCGCGAACAGCAACACTGACGGTGCGCGCGCCTGAAGGTGATCAGCCCACCAGGGTGGACGAAATCCAGGCTGCCGGCGACAAGTGGTGGCCGTTGCAAATGGCGCGCGAACTCGATGACGCCATCCTGATGCTGCGAGTCAACGAGCTGGAACTGGGTCTGCTGTTGCTGAAAACTTCGGGCGATCCTGCGGCGGTGCTTGCCGCTGACGCTGTGATCCTCGCCAATCGCAACTATTGGCTGGTGCAGGAAACGATCGGCATGTTACGTCGCACGCTGGCTCGTCTGGATGTTTCCTCGCGCAGCCTGTACGCCATCATCGAGCCGGGATCGTGCTTCGCCGGTGTGTTGTTTGAGCTGGCGCTGGCCGCGGACCGGAGCTATATGCTGGCGTTGCCGGACGAAGGCGATGCTCCAAGGATCGCGATTGATGACTTCAACTTCGAGCTGCTGCCGGCCGTGAACCATCGCGGCCGTCTGGAGACGCGATTCAGCGCCGACGCGCAAGCCATGGCCGGCGCCGTCGAAGCCAAAGGCAAGCTGCTCGGGCCTGAAGAGGCGCTGTCGCTCGGCCTGGTCACGGTTGCGCCCGACGATCTCGACTGGGAGGACGAGGTGCGCATCGCCATCGAAGAACGCGCCAGCCTGTCGCCTGACGCGCTCACCGGGATGGAAGCCAGCCTGCGTTTCCCGGGCACCGAGACGATGGAGACGAAAGTGTTCGGTCGCTTGTCAGCGTGGCAGAACTGGGTGTTCATTCGTCCCAACTCCACCGGCGAGCACGGCGCGCTGAAGTTGTTTGGCACGGGCAGAAAGGCGCGGTTTACGTGGCAGAGAGTCTAGGCAGGAGGCGCAGAGTTGTGCCGCGCCGTTGGAATCAGAAGATTGTCATCACGAGCGAAGCGAGGGATCGGCTGTTCGCCCGAGTCGCGACAATGTTGTTATTCCCGAAGAAAACAGATCCCTCGGCCGCCGCGCCGGACTCGTGATGACAATTCGTAATTCGCGCGGCATTTGGCCCTCGCGCACTGCCAAGCGAACGAGCGCCGGAGGCGCGGAAGAGCTTAGCCCAGCGCTTCAGCGCTGGGTAGATGTTGAAATGAGCGAGAGTCCCGTAGGGACGGCAGAAGCCGGATAGGGGTCCTTCGACTCCGCGACCTGGCAACTGCCGCGCCAAGCGCAAACAACGCGCTTGTCAGGTCAAGTGCGCGGTCGCTCCCTCAGGATGACACGGTCACAAAACCCGCAGCCTGCTTCCGCGAAGAAGCGACCTGCCCATCGAGAGATTTCATGAGGTTTTATGTCCATCAATTATCAAGACCGCATTCCTAACAACGTCGATCTCGGCTCCAACCGCACGCTGCAGCGCGCGCTGGAGCACTGGCAGCCGGAATTTCTGAACTGGTGGCGGGAGCTTGGCCCCAAAGACTTCCAGATCACCGACGTTTACCTGCGCACCGCCACCTCGGTCGACGCGAAGGGCTGGGCAACGTACGGCTTCGTGCGCATGCCGGAGTATCGCTGGGGCATCTTTCTCGCTGACCGCAATCTCGAGCGCAAGATCGGCTTCGGCGATAACTTCGGCCAGGAGGTCTGGCAGCAGATTCCCGGCGAACATCGCTCCACGCTGCGCCGGCTCATCGTCACGCAGGGCGACACCGAGCCCGCGTCGGTCGAGCAACAGCGCATGCTGGGCCACACGGCGCCGTCCTTGTACGACCTACGCAATCTTTTCCAGGTGAACGTCGAGGAAGGCCGCCACCTGTGGGCGATGGTCTATCTGCTGCATGCCTACTTTGGCCGCGATGGCCGCGAAGAGGCCGAGGAGTTGCTGGAGCGCCACTCGGGCGACGCTGACAAGCCGCGCATTCTGGGCACCTTCAACGAGCCCATCCGCGACTGGCTCAGCTTCTTCATGTTCACCTACTTCACCGACCGCGACGGCAAGTTCCAGCTCAAGTCTCTGGCTGAGTCGAGCTTCGATCCGCTGGCCCGCACGTGCACCTTCATGCTCACCGAAGAAGCGCACCACATGTTCGTGGGCGACACCGGCATCAGCCGGGTGGTCAAGCGCACGCTCGAAGTCATGAAGGAGCTGAACACGGACGATCCCGAGGCCATTCGCAAAGCGGGAGCAATCGACCTGCCGACGGTGCAGAGGTATCTGAATTTCTGGTTCAGCTCGTCGCTGGATCTGTTTGGATCGGAGAGTTCGTCCAATGCCGCATCGTACTTCGCGAACGGATTGAAGGGCCGTCCCGATGAGGCGCGCTATGAAGATCACGTTGCGCTCGACCAGATGTATTCCATCGAAGTGCCCGACGGCAACGGAGGCACGAAGCCCGAACAAATCCCGATGCGCAACGCCATGAACGATGTCACGCGCGGCTCGTACGTGAAGGACTGCGAGATGGGGGTGACGCGCTGGAACCGGCTGATCGAAAAAGCGGGACACACGTTCCGGCTGTCGCTGCCGTCGACGCGCTTCCGCCGCAACATCGGGACGTGGGCGGGCGTGCCGACCGATCCCGCGGGCAATCCGATCCCGCAGGGCGAGTTCAACGCGCGCATCGCAGGCTGGCTGCCCAGTGAGGCCGATCAGGCCTACATTCTGAGCCTGATGCACGGCGTGTACGAGCCAGGAAAGATGGCGGCTTGGGTTGCGCCTCCGGATCGCGGCATCAACAACAATCCCGTGGGGTACGAGTACGTCAGGTTCCACTGAGGAGACGCTCTTCGCTTTTCGCTCTTCGCAAGAGCGGGACTGCTACTATCGCTCGGCTCTGGCGAACGGCGAATGGCGAAAAGCGATATGACCCACATCGCCATCATCGGCAGCGGCCCGGCGGGGTGTTATCTGGCGGACCAACTACTTCGCCTCATCCCCGACGCTTCCGTCGACATTCTGGAGCAACTACCGGTGCCCTTCGGGCTGGTCCGCTACGGGGTGGCGCCCGATCATCAGAGCACCAAAGCCGTGGCCCGTGTTTTCGACCGTGTGCTCGCGCGCGATCGCGTCAGCTTCTTCGGAAATGTGAGTGTCGGGCGCGATGTTTCGCTCGATGAGCTTATGTCGCTCTACGATGCGGTGGTGCTCGCGACCGGCGCGCAGCGCGACCGCAAGCTTGGAATTCCCGGCGAAGATTTGCCGGGTGTGATGGGTTCGGGCGCATTCGTCAACTGGTACAACGCCCATCCGCACAGCCAGGCTCCGCTAGTGAGCGATGTGCGATCGGCCGTGGTGATCGGCAATGGCAACGTGGCGATCGATGTTACCCGTATTCTCGCCAAAAGCCCTGAAGAACTTGCCGGCTCCGACATGTCGCCGCAGGCAAGGTCCTGGTTACCGGCGCAGCCGCTCGAGGCGATTCACCTTGTCGGGCGCCGCGGCGCGGTGGAGGCCAAGTTTACCGATCATGAACTCGCCGAGCTGGGAACTTTGCAACGAGCGCAGCCAGTTGTCGAACCGCACGGCCTCGAAGGCAACAGCGCGACGGTAAGGACCTTGCGTGGATTCGCCGACAGCGCTCCTCGCG
>Ga0335081_10001001_pt1 | contig 45345 bp, 41 predicted proteins | sample Lox_Sample_35_FD_206713 | JGI IMG/M metagenome (GOLD analysis project Ga0335081, IMG submission 206713) | Soil microbial communities from Loxahatchee National Wildlife Refuge, Florida, United States - Lox_Sample_3.5 | ecosystem: Environmental > Terrestrial > Soil > Wetlands | place: USA... | reverse complement strand
TCCTGCGTTTCATCGAGTCCTTTCCTGCCTTTAGGACTCTCAAATTCACCGCCATCTTTCAAGGGGAGCAGTATAGGTGTCTTGGAAAGCCATATTGCTCGACTAACGTTCGACGGAAATCACAAGGCGAGGACAGTTTTCAGCCATAGCATGACCAGCGGTGGATTGTTTGACGAGGGAAACTCAATTGTAGACTGTGTTTTCAAGAATTCTGCTACCAACGACAACATCGAGAGTCATGGAGTAGATGCAGGTTTCTTTGGCCAAGGCTTTGCGAACGTCGATTTCACCCGTTGTATTTTCAGCAACACGACAATTGGCTTTTATACGTGGAATCGGAATGCTCTGGATGGCTGGTTGACTGATTGTTATTTCGTCAGCAACACTGTCGGGATTTATGTGAAGCAAGGTTCAGCTCACGCTTATCATTCGGCGTTCGTCAATAACTGGAGCCGAGATTTCATTCTTGATGAACCGACTGAGTTCTTGTCGTTGGTGAGCAATACAAGTTTTCACGCTGGCGCGTTTCTTGAGGAATTCTACCGCGGTCCTAACCTCACGCCGACATTAATCAAGGGCAACACAATTATTGATCCCGTAATCAACGCTATAAATATAGCCGAGCCCGGGCCAACGTTCATGATCGATAATGTAATCGCCTGCACCAATGATCCCCCGACCTTTTTCGGAAATAATGCAACCAATGAGTTGGTCGCAATTGGCAACACGAATGTAGCCTCGTCCCCGTTCGTGTTCGCCGGTGAGTCAGTCATTTTCAGCAATGTTGTTGACAATTACGTCGTGGCCCGCAGTGCACTATCGCTAAGCGAGCCAGCAGCGCCGATCCCCGCAACGAACCTGAATCGTGTGATTGTAGAGGTGGCATCGAATGCGACAGCTTCGCAACTCCAAACTGCGATTACGAGTGCATCAGATGGGTCGGTAATTCACATTCCGTGGACATCCAACGGGGATGGTGCACTCTATCTCGATCAAACAATTACAATGCCAACGAACAAGGACGTCCGTATCGTAGGCGATGGTTATAACACCATCATTGCTTGGAGCGGTGCAGCAAACAGTACAATCTTCGCGGCTCCGCATCCGTCACATGCTACGTTCTCGCATGTACGCATTAACGGTACTGGTGGTGGGGGTTACAGTTCGCCAGTTGTCGTATCTGGTGTGGGCGACACGCAAGCCCGCGTTCACCTTCACGATATCCGTCTGGATTACGGTATCGGTGCTAATCTGCAGGTAGGCGACTGCCCGAATACGGTTATTGATTTTCACGGAATTACTTCGGACTACACCGGCAATGTTGACCCGCCAGCAACGAACGGGAACAAAGTCCTCATGGAAGGACGCGGAAAGGTGAAATTCATCAATGTCGACGGTTCGAAACACAAAATTGGCTTCGTCTGCACCAATGGAGGTTCCTTGTATGTGGAAACGCATTACAACGAAGTAACCGACACCTTTTCAAACAAGATTCTTCTTGTATCGGGTACCAGCACAGTGAGCTTGATCTGTGGCCGACTCGGGGAAAATCTCCAGGACAGTGATTATAACTTCAATCGTGCCACGACCAACGGGTATGCTGTCACAAACTTCTCAGGTACTCTGATGTTGGGACTACAGAACAAGATCAACGACTGGGTGAATGTTTCGGGGAGTACTACTGGAGGAATATGGATTTGTGGCTGCGAGACGGTCTCGAATGCATTCAACCATTGGCCGATTACCAATATGACTGCAGACATTCCTGTGCAGACGATGAACTGGAACTATGATCCAACACCCAATATAGGGTGGAAGGCCTATAATGACATTGGAACCGCCGACGCCGCATTCACACGCAAGATGTTGGCACAAGCTCGGGCCGAGTACTCCGACTTATCGCCAATGCAACGGCGTACAAACCAGACTGACGTCCTTCTGGAGTATCTGCACATAACACTTGGAAAGCCGAATGTGGGTGTGTTTCCTTAAGGTCGTTCTCGCCCGCGAAGGAGCAGCAGAGTTACAAATGCCCCAGCTACTAACGCAACGCCAGTAGGCTCAGGAATAGCATCAAAAGAAATATTGTCGATCCAAAAATTCCAGTTTGGTGGATTTGGAAGAATTGCTTCTACTTGCACCGTCGTGCCAATAACTGGGAAAGTGGGCTGCCAAGTCCCAAGAAAAGAAATCACGGTGGATTGCGTGTGTCCGGCATTGTCGGCGACGAGATATGGGGAGGCGAGTTCTCCGTTGCCAACCATAATTGAAAAATTCGTGACAGGCACCGGGAATGTGATCGTGAGCACATTCGTTAGATCAGATATAAAGGCAGTCGCATAAATCGAGCTTGTGTTTGGATTGCTAGTTCCAGCAGTGATTAGTACGCCGCCTTGAAATGTAACCACACCTACAGTTGTCGTAACACTTACCGTTTGCGCCGAACCCGCTTGAGCAAACGTTGAAGGTCCGAAAAGTCCTTGGCTGTCGAAGTCAATTACATCAGCATGTGCCAGCGTAAGAAAGGAGATCAAACTGGCCACGGACCCAAAACAGAGAGCCTTAATCATTTGCTTCATAGTTTACTCTCCCAGCACGCCCATTATGTCATAAAAGGTTGGCTAAATCAACCTTGCCCCGTGGTGCCTTTGCGTCTCGGGAAAAGACGGTGGTTATACACTCAACAGCTTAACCACGACCGGGTCTACTGCGAATATCTCATGCAGCTTCCAGAATCCACGCAGCCAGTCTATGATGCCGTCGATGGTTCTAACTTGCTCACCTTGGGCGTACCACCGTTTTTCCAGCCAAATTCTCGTTATCTGCACAACCAGAGCCAGTTGTGCCTGCTCAGCCACGTTGCGCCGAGTTGCGCCGAATTGCGCCACAATGAACCAAATCTGCCAGTTTCTGCCAGTTCCCTGCCAGTTGGTCGGCGCGCCCGCGGCGACAAAACTCCGCTGTATAATCAGCAGTGAAAACCACCGTTACCAAGGGAAGCTATCGATCTGGCACAGAATACTGGCTGGTGACATGTTTTCCTTTCCCTGGTGAACGGGGTGAACGGAAATTCTTTCCCGACAAACGGAGTGCCGACGAGTTCATCACCGATTTGTACCGTGAATCGTCAGAGACCAGACCCATTCCAGAGCTGCTGAAACTAGAAGCGAGGGACTTTGAGAAACTCCTGCAACCTCACGGTTGGACATTGCGGCGTGCAGTTGAATACGTCCTCAAAAACGCAATTCCATTTGAGCAGAAACCCGTCATCCGAGACGCCGTGGCGCTCTACCTGGATGAACAAAAGTCACTAGGCTTGGCGAAGGAAACTATATGGGACATCAAGTATCGCACGGCGGTTTTCGCAGCGAAGTTTGGTGACAGGCACTTGCACGAAGTGACACTCGAGGATTACTCGAAATGGAAGCAGGAATTGGCTAATCAATATGCACCCCGTAGCGTCGGGCATTTTTTGCGTCACGCCAGTAGTTTCATTCGTTGGTCCATCCCCTATGGATACTGTTCGCACAATTTCATTACTGCCCTCAAGAAACCCAAGGTGAAACAGAAGCGACCGCAGGTGCTCACCTGCCACCAGGTCGAAGCGCTGTTCGAGATCGCTTTCCGTCACGGACTGCTGGCTTGGGCTGTGCTGGGCACCCTTGTTGGAATCCGTCCTGGCGAAATGCGACTGTTGGGGCGGCTCGGGGACGTACTCAATCTAGCGGAAGGTTACATCAAGGTTGACGGCGATGCATTCTCCCCCGAAGAACGGCGAGTGATAAGACTCGAAGGTGATTTGAGAAAGGCTCTGACCGCCTGGCTCAGTCGCTGCAGGCTGGAGGATCCCATCGTACCTCAGCCAGAACGAAAACACGTTGAGGCACTGCGCCAGGAACTGGGGTTTTGGTCACACAATGTTATGCGGCATACCGCCGCAAGCCTCCACTACGCATTCTTCGAAAACGCAGGCAAGACAATGAAAATGTTGGGACACTCCCCGACTTCAGATGTATTTGACAAACATTACAAGGCGTTGTTGACACGTGCCGAAGCCAAAGCCGTCTACGCATTACGCCCTTCCTGATCTGAACGCAGCATTCGCCGCTTGCGGGGCATCTCGTGCCGCGCTGGGCGGTGGTTACGGGCGAGGAAGGTTTGTTGCATTGCGCACCTCCAGTGTCTTGCCTATGCCGCTGACGCCAGACCAGTCAGGGACTGTTTGAACGTGTAGATCTGGCGCAGCCAGCCGATGATTTTGTTCCATGTATCGCAAGAAAGGCATGGGTTCATTGCTTTTTTGCCTGAAACCATCTGCAACATGTCGAAACCAGAACACGTTACGTCAGTTCTAACTTGTTTGTCTTCGCCGACCACGATTCCGTCAGGAAGTAGAACTTTTTGCAGACGCTGCTTTTGGTCGAGCGGCAGTTTGGGCCATACATCCGCAGCCTCCGTGACCAGTTGGCAGGCGAAGTCCAAGGCGGCGCCTACGTCCAAGTCTTCCGCAGCCAAGGTGGCGTCGATACTCGCCTGGGCGATTTCGGTCTCAAGGCGGCTGGACTCCTGCTTGAACACTTCCTCAGAAATCGCCTGCTTGTAGAGGTATGCATCCAGCAGACGGCGGCGATTGGATTCGAGTTCAGTCAGTCGACGTTTCGCTGCGGCTGCCATTTCCTTGGCATCCGTCTGTTTCTCCCGCCAGGCATCGCGGACGATGCCCTTGAACAACGCTACCCGCTCAGGCTTTATCCGTGCCCTGCCCAGGATCTCGAGAAACTGACGTTCGAGTTCTTCCTTGCGGATGTTGATCCCTGGGGAATGCTGGTTGCAAACATAATACGGGTATCGCTTGTTCATCCCGTTCGTATTCCAGCTTGCGGTCATTCGTGCGCCGCACCTCCCGCATTTGGCGAACCGTCGTAGTGGGAACTCGGGGCGGTTGCGCACCTCTGGGGTGGTTCTCAGGACCTGCCCCTTGAGGACCGCCTGAACCTTATCGAATGTTTCCTGATCGATTATCGCTGGAAAATTCCCTCGTTGGCGCTCGGGGCAGGATGCGATCTTAATCCAGCCAGCGTAGAATGGATTGCGCAGGATTCCCTCAAGGTGTTGACGGCAGATGGTGTTTCCTTTCCGGGTGCGAAGCCCCAGCTTCGTGAGTTCTTTTCGAATTTGCTTTTCCGTGTACAGCCCTGTGGCAAACTTCTGGAACGCAAGTTGAATCAGCGGAGCTCGAACATCGTCCAGGACAACGATCGGTCTGTTGTTGACGTCTCGGGCATTGTTGTAGCCAAGCGTCGCACGACCAGGCCATCGACCACAGCTAATCGCTGTCCTGATTCCCAGCTTCGTTCGATCCGCACGCAGGCGATTGTCGAACTCCGCCATTCCCGACAAGATCGTGCCCATGAGTCGACCAGCGTTCGACTCGTCGATCGGCTCCGTGACGGAACGGAGTTGTGCGCCGTACGACCCAAGCATAGCCTCCAGCACGGCGTGGTCTTTTGCAAGGCGTGCAAACCTGTCCACCCTATAAACCACAACGTAGTCAATGGCGTTCTTCCTTTGACGACAGAAGCGCAGCATCTCTTGCAGCGTGGTGCGGTCGGTGGTGGTCGCCGACTCGCCCCACTCAATAAAGACCAAGACAGCCATTGCCGAGGAGACAATTGAACTCGTCGGTCTTAACAAACAGAACCATGCTAATTGGACCGACCCGGCTCTTCCACAAGCCGCATTGGAGCGTTGGAGTCAAAGGCAAGCTGCATTCACGCTTGCGGAAGAAAGCCTTGCGGATCTGGCCCTCGCGGACAACCAACCCCACCGGCGGAGCATCGCGCGCACTGCTGTGCAAAACGGATTCGTGTGCACGAACGGCGGTTCACTTTACGTGGAAACGCACTACAACGAAGCGGGCGACACGTTAACGAATAAGATGCTGCGCGTGTCAGGTGACAGCATGGTCAGCTTGCTTTCTGGCAAGCTCGTCGAGAATGTTGGCTCGTCCGGGCTGAACTTCAGTCGCGCGACGACGAATGGATTTGCGGTGACGAATTTCACAGGCAATTTCTTCATGGGGCTGCAAAATGACATTATCGATTGGTTCGATATTTCCGGAACCACAACGGGTAACATGTGGATCTCTGGAAGCGCGACGTTTACCAACACATTTAATCATTGGCCGATTACAAATACGACCGCAGACACTCCGGTGCAAACCATGAATTGGAACTATGATAGCAACACGAATACGAGCGTAGGCTATACAAGGTATGACGATATCGGTGTCGCCAGCGCCGCGTTCACGCGTCAGATGCTCGCTCAGACGCGGGCGGAATACTCGGATACTGCACCGATGCAAAGGAGGACAAACCAAACAGACATCCTGCTTGAAGGTGTGGATTTAGAACGGGGAAAACCGAATGTTGGCGTGTCGCCGTAGCAGTGGAAGTCTTGTATTGCATATAACCGATAGAGCCATCATGGCCATGCTCAAAACCAGCAGGGACAAGGCTGAAGGCTCGGGTATAGCTTCAAAGCTAATATTATCAATAGAGAAGTCCCAAGAACCGGGATGATCGATGACAGCCGATATGGTTATCATTGTTCCCACTGACGGAATGATCACTTGCGTGGCTGTGTGCATCGCGAGAGCGACCGATTGGCTAGTTCCCATGCTGTTAGCGAGAACATATGTGGCACTAAACGGCTCATCGTTTCCAACCGTTATCGAAAAGTTGCTCGTTACTGCTGGAAATGCAATTGTGATAATATTCGTAAGATCGAAGATGTGCCCTGTCGCATAGACTGATGTAGTGTTAGCGTTACCATCTTCGGCTGTCAAAATCACCCCTCCTTCGAATGTTACCAGTCCAACACTTGTGGTCACACTAATCGTTTGCGCCGGGCCGGCGTCTGCGAAATATGGTGGTCCAAAAAGGCCTTGGCTGTCGAAGTCAATCACATCAGCATGAGCCGCCGCAAGAAAACACATCAGGCTGGCCACGGACCCGAACCAGAGAGCCTTAATCATTTGCTTCATAGCTTAGTCCCCCAGCGCCGAAAATTATGCCACGGAATATTGGCTAAATCAACCTTTTTGTGTCTTGGGCTTTCCCTGGTTTTTGAAAAATCGAATTGCGAAAGTTCAAGTTCCTTCGGAAAAACGGGGTAGCTATGCGGTCAACAGCTTCGTCACCACTGGGTCCGCTGCGAATATTGCATGCAGCTTCCAGAATTCGCGCAGCCAGTCGATTATGACGTCGATGGTTCTAACTTGCTCACCTTGGGCGTACCACCCGCAAGGGACTATGCGTTGTAGGAGGCAAGGAAGGGCGTCGGAAACGTCTTCTCGGCATTGCGTTGAAGAACAGCGTCAATGCGGGCTAGCAACTCATCGAGACGAAACGGTTTGGTGACGTAATCATCCGCGCCCAATCCAAACGCTTGCATCTTGTCGCGATGCTCGGCACACCCGGACATGATAATGATCGGCGTCCATTGCACGGCTCGGCTCTTGCGAACCATGCTGCAAATCTCGTAGCCGTTTAATTTCGGCAGAATCAAGTCCAGAATCACAGCGTCAGGCCGGGCTTCGAGAATGTAATTCAGTGCGTCAATTCCGTCCTTGGCCCAGTGAGGTTTGAACCCTGCCGACTGGAGGGCTTCACAGACCAATTCGCCGGTTGTCTGGTCGTCTTCCGCTACGAGCACGATTTTGCGTCGAGAAGTGCCTTTGGATCTCATGAGTAGGCCTTTAGGAAAGCAGCCCCGATGCCAGCCTTGGAAACGGTCTGGAGTCACGGCCTTCCGTTTCCGATTTGGTTTGGCTTACCCTGCAACCACAGAATCCACCGGCGCGGGTTTAAGAACAAAAGGGCAGAACTCGGCAGAAAATTCCTTTCTCGGATTGTCAAAGTTGAAAAAGGCAGTTGCTTCGTTCAGAAAAGTACGGCAGCAACCCAGTCAGCCAGAGCGGGTCAGTCGAAAATAACGGTCTTCTTCTCGTACACCAAAATGCGATGTTCAATATGCCAGCGGACGGCTCGAGACAGGACGACTTTCTCCAAATCACGCCCTTTTTGCACCAGATCTTCCAGTTGATCGCGATGGGAGATGCGAACGACGTCCTGTTCGATTATCGGTCCTTCGTCCAGCGTTTCCGTCACGTAATGGCTGGTGGCACCGATCAATTTCACGCCGCGCTCGAAGGCGCGGTGATAGGGCCGCGCGCCACTGAAGGCCGGCAGGAACGAGTGATGCACATTGATAATTCGCTGCGGATACTGCGCCACGAAATCCGGCGAAAGAATCTGCATGTAGCGCGCCAGTACCACGAGGTCGATGGACACGCCTTTCAACAACTTCAACTGCGCCCGTTCCGTTTCGGGTTTCCTGTTTTCCGTCACCGGCAGGAAATGAAACGGGATTTTATGGAACTTGGCCAGTCGCTCCGCCTCGCGATGGTTGCTGACGATCAACGGAATTTCGCAATTCAGTTCGCCGCTTTCGTGCCGGTACAACAGATCCGCCAGACAATGATCGTAAGCGGACACGAAGATCGCGACGCGCGGGCGGGTCGCCGATAATTCCAATCGCCAGCGCATCTCAAATCGCTTGGCGACCGAAGCGAACTCTTTCTTAAACTCCACGGGCTGTAGCTTGAATTCCGAGAGATCCCACTCGACGCGAGTCAGAAACAGCCGCAGATTGGCGTCCTGATGCTGATCGGCGTGAAGAATGTTGGCGTTGTGGCGGAAAAGGAAATCCGAAATCGCGGCCACGATCCCTTTCCGGTCGGGACAATCCACAAGGAGAATGGCGGTGTTCTTCATGGACTACCGCCGACAGTCTTTCACGACCTGAAACCGGCCGCAAGAAAATCCTGCTTCTCACACTCGCCGGCCTGTGACACACTCGCGCGATGAAACCCATCAGGCGAATCGGACTTCTGACCGGCGGCGGCGATGCGCCGGGGCTGAATGCGGCGGTGCGCGGGGTGGTCAAAGCCGCTCTTCACCTGCACCACTGGAAGGTTTATGGCTTTTACGACGCTTTTCGCGGCTTGGTCCAAGCGTGCGGACGTTGGCTCGGCTGGGAGGACGTCTCCGGCATCTTGGCGCAAGGCGGCACCATTCTGGGCACCACCAACCGCGACAATCCTTTCGCGTACGTGGACGATCACCGTTATCCCGATCGTCGTCGCGACGCTTCGCCCGATATGGTCCGGAATTATCACAAACTTAAACTCGACGCCTTGGTTGCCGTCGGCGGCGACGGCACGCTGCAATGCGGTTACAAGATGTCCAAGCTCGGCCTGAAAGTCGTCGGCGTCCCCAAAACCATCGACAACGATGTGCGTGGCACCGAGTTGACCTTCGGCTTCAACACCGCGGTCAACACGGCCACCGAAGCCGTGGACAAACTGCACGCGGCTGCCGCGTCGCATCACCGGGTCATGCTTCTGGAAGTCATGGGCCGCACGGCCGGCTGGTTGGCGCTGACGTGTGGTGTCGCCGGTGGCGGCGATGTCATTTTGATTCCCGAAATTCCGTACCGACTCGATGCCATCGTCGCGAAAATCCGCGAACGCGAACGACATGGAAAAGAGTTCAGCATTATTGTCATATCCGAGGGGGCCAAGCCACGCGGTGGGGAGGTGGTGGTTCGTGACCGGATTCCGGGCTCGTTCGAGTCGGTACGGCTTGGGGGCATTTCGGCGGTGCTCGCCAAACTAATCGAGGACATGACCGGGGTCGAAACCCGTTACACTATCCTCGGCCATCTACAGCGCGGCGGCACGCCGAAGCTTTTCGACCGGTATTTGGCCACGCGCTTTGCGACGGGCGGCGTTGAGTTGGTTGCGCGAGGCCAATTCAATCAGATGATTTGTCTCCGCGCCGGTAAAATCTCCAGCGTCCCGCTCAGCGCGCCCGGCACGGCACCGCGTCTCGTCGCGCGGCGCTCTCATGAAATCCTCCTGGGCCGTGCGCTTGGCACCTGCTTTGGCGATCAATGAAGAACGTTGTTCGTGTTGACCCACAAAACCCGGCGCGGGCGGCGATCGAACGGGCCGCCGAGTTGCTACGAGCCGGTCGACTTGTTGCGTTTCCAACCGAAACCGTTTACGGACTCGGTGCGCACGCGCTTGACCCGCAGGCGGTCCGCAGAATCTTCGACGCCAAGCAGCGGCCTGATTGGGATCCGCTCATTGTTCACGTCCGCGATGTGGGGATGGCGCGCAAATTGATGAAACGTCAGTTGCCTCAGTTCGATCTGCTCGCCGAACGATTTTGGCCGGGAGCTCTAACACTCGTTGTGGCGAAATCCGGACGAGTTCCCGACGAAGTCACGGCGCGTCGTCCGACTGTTGCGCTACGGATGCCGCGGCATCCTGTGGCTGCGGCGCTGTTGACCATTGCCGATTTGCCGGTCGCGGCGCCGAGTGCGAATCGCTTTGGTCGTCCGAGCCCAACACGCGCCGAGCACGTTGTGGAAGATTTGAGGGATCGTGTCGATCTGATCCTGGACGCAGGCCCCACAACGCTGGGCGTGGAATCGACCGTACTCGATTTGACGCAATCGCCGCCGGCCATTTTGCGGCCCGGCGGCGTGAGCCGAGAGGAATTGCAGACGGTGCTGGGCGAGATGCGAATTGCACCAGGCGTTTCAGACGAACTCGCGGGCAGGGGCTTGGCTGGTCCGGGCATGACCCTCAAGCATTATGCGCCGCGTGCGCCGGTCGAGCTTTTTGAGACGAACGAACAATTGGAGAAACGGGTGCTAGAATTACAAGGCCAAGGGAAACGGGTCGGTATGGTGGTGAATTCAATGGATGCGGCTGTTCTGGCACGAACACTATTCGCGCAGTTGCGGGAGTTGGATGCGCAAGCTGTCGACGTGATTCTTTGCATCTTGCCGGCCGCGGAAGGCATCGGGTGGGCTGTGCGCGATCGGCTGTTCCGCGCCGCCGGCTTGCCAGTTGGAAAGTGACCGAGTAAGTTATGAGTCCATGGGCCGGGCTGAAGCGGAAAAGCGGGCGAAAGCATTGGATTACCTGAACCTTCTTCTGAAGGACCATCCGGACCTGACCAAACTGCAAGCCATCGAGCGAACCGCGATTCGTTTCGACCTTGGCCCGTTGGAGGAAGATTGGCTGCTGCAGCAACTTGCAGAAAGCACGAAATCCGAATCTCGAAATTCGAAACCAAATGCGCCCTAAGGCCCTAGTGCTCCGTCAACCTACATCGCAAGGGTTGTTGGTAGGGTCGGACCGCCGGGCCGACCGTTGCGGCGCGCCCGGCGGTCGCGCCCTACCCTTCCAATCAACTTTGACAGAGCACTAGCTTCTCCATTTCCACTTCAGATTTGTCTCGAATTTCGGGTTTCGATTTTCGGATCTAATGCCGGAGCTTGCCGAAAGCGGTCGGTCTGGGTAAGGTGCTTTCACCGATGCCGTCCTCGGAGGGGTGGCAGAGTGGTCTAATGCGCACGCCTGGAGAGCGTGTGGGGTCTAACGGCCCTCGCGAGTTCGAATCTCGCCCCCTCCGCCAGCTTCAGTTTCTCGAACAAAAACACCAAATCGCGAGATCACTGCGAGTTCGAATCGCCAAGGCATAACGATTACGCATAACAAGTTTGTCCTTGTCGTGCTTGTCCGTGGGTGTATAAGAGCCCGCTGAAGGGGAAACCAATGAATGATCCAACGCCCGTTAAAATCACCGAGGTCGAGATCCCATTCCAAAAGCTGATCGTGTTTTTTTTCACGTGTGGATTGGCCGCCATTCCTGCCGTGCTGTTACTGGCGGCCCTAATCTTCGTGGTCCTCGCTTTCCTTGGTGGCCTCGCAGGAACGTTCCATCCGTAGGCACACAGCACGCCAAGAATTCGCGATTTTGGCGTTTTCACTGGGGACTCAGTATCCCCACGAAACAACGGAAGAATTTGGCGGGCAACCCTGATTCCTGTTGGCTTTCAGGGAATTAACCGGAAGCCGATATCCTATGCTGGTTACCCATGCAAGAAGTAGAAACTGTCAGACGCGAAACTGTTAAGAGTTTCTCCCCTGGCGTTCGATATGCTCCAGATGGGTATTGGCGCTTTGGACGCCGGAGCGGATCCCTTCGAGTTTCTCGGCCTGCTTGTTCAAGACCAATAGCGAGGCGTCGCGGGCTTGCGCGAACACGGGGGCCGACCGTGCGCCGATCGATTCGATGGGTCCGGCAAAGATTTGCGTGCCGCGGCCCGCGCCGCGTGGTGCGTGCTGTTCCTGTGCAATTTCGAGTCCCAATTCTGCCGCGCGTTTTCGAAACTCGGCCGCTTTTTGAGTAGTCCAGTCATCGGATGCGGACCATTCAAGCGCGGTGGCAGCGTTGGAAAACCACGCCTGGCGCTCCCGCAGGGCATTGATCTTTTGCGCGTGCGTCATCGATTGCAGATTGGTGCGGAACTGTTTTTCAGCGATATCCTCTTCGATGCGGCCAAGCTGTTCTTTTGCCGTGAGAGCGTCCTTATCCATCTTGGCGCGGATGGAAGCGATGCGCTCTTGTACCTGTGCCTGGTCGCGAAGATTTTTGGCGTCATCGGCAGTGGCAATGACAGTAGCGCCGCCCTGACGCTTCGGACCGTGCGCAATGAGGTCGGCAAGCTGGCGCTGGTATTCCTGCAGGTTTTCGAGATCGGTACTGGAAAGTTCAGCGGCCCGGGCGAGAAGTCTATCCCGTTCCTCGATGAGCCGGTTGATTTCTTTTTGAGTTTGTTGCTCGGCCTGGCTTTCGAATTCGGGCGCGCCGGTTGTGCCGCCTTTGGAGAGCGGTTCTTTGAACAGGCGTAAGGTGCGCTCGATCGCGGCGGCGGCATCCTCGTAATTGGTGAGTTCGAACCGGCGTTGTGCGGGGATGTTCTGTAGCGAGCCGGCGTCCTTGGCTTCCTGTTTGATCTTGGCAATTTCGGCGCGCAGCCCGGCAAGGCGGTCCCGCATTTTGTCGGCTTCGCCTTCGGGGAGGGTGAGTGCGCCGGAAAGAACATTGGTTTCCTGTAGTCGTTTTAGAAGTACCTCATAAGCCGTCCCCTCGTCAGTTCCTTGGTAGTAGCTGGCGAGATATTCGAGTGCGGCGAACATTCTTCCGCCAGACTGAATAAACGGATTGGAAATCGTCAGAGTACCACTCAGACCGAGCTTCTTGATTGCCTCCCACACGTGCTCGAATTCCTGGCTGAGTAGCTTGGCTTGTTTAATGGCTTCCGGGGCACGGACAGTAGTGGCGTCGAAAAAATCGGCTAATCCCTCGCGGCCTTGCTCAAGGATGGGAAGCAGGTGTAACAGACGGCCACCAAATAGCGCCGCTGCGGCGCCGTTGGCAGTGGCGCGGTTTTCGGTCTTGGAGAAGCCGTCAGCGACGCGCAAGAGAAATTCGTCAACGGGAATGTTCTTGAGTTGGTCGGATTCGAGCCCGATATCTTTCAGGGCGCGGGCGTACTCGACGCCCTCGGAACTGCCGGTAGCGAGTGCTGTTTGCACCTTGAGGATGGCTTTTACAACCTCCTCTTGTTCTGCACCGAGTTGTTTCGCGGCAAACCCAATTCGCTGCATCTCAGTTGTGCTGATGCCAAGCGTGTGCGCGAGGTCGTACAGGTGCGCGGCATCGGCCAGCGTCTCTTTTCCAAAGGCGATGAGGCCGGCGACTGAGAGCATATTGCCAAGTGCACCGGAGAAGCCGCCAACGGCAGATTTGAGTTCGGTCACACCGCGCATGGCCTGGTTGACCATGCCGGTGAACTCGGAACCGTCGCCGGTTAATTTGGCGCGGATAATTGCTGTGGCCATTAGCTCTTCCTCCCGTGAATGCCGCGGCTTCGAGTGACGTTGTGTTTTTCACCAAGCGGATCATCCGACAAAACACGCAACGCATCTTCCACGATCGCTTGACCAATCTTCTGTGCTTCAATCCCCAGTTGCGCACCCAGCGCCGGCGGGATCCGTAAGAGCACTCCTTTCGCTTGCGCTACCATCGCCTCTGTGGCGTGTTCCACATCTTCAGAGAGAACGTATTTTTCCTTGGCCACGTCAATCTCCCACTGCAGCCGCTCGATCCGTACTCTCATATAGCGTTGCCGCAGTTCTAAAAGCTCGGGATCAATCGTGTGTTTCCCGTCTTGCTGCCGTGTCGATTCGTGTTTCCGTATCCTCTCAAGACTGTCGATCAGGTCGAAGCGTTTGTCGGCGCCGCGCTGTAGAATGCCATCGGCAGTAAGCCGTGTGATGCTGCTGCGGCTATAACCCGAGCGGCGGGCCAGTTCAGCCGCCGAAACTCGTTTCAAGCGATTCATTGAGATCACCTCCATTGTTCCATGTTCCAGAGATTTCTAAAAACCAGTCGAGCGAAATCCGCCCGTTTGGAACCTGCACCTTGCGGGCCTTGCAAAAAGATTCCTTTGGCTGGGGGGTGGGAATCATGCGCGACGGGCGCGGGCCCGCTCCCTTCTCCACTGCGCACCTTCCTTGCCGAACCACAGCCGCAGGATACGCGGCGTGACTCTCAACAACAGCCACGCGACGATCACCGCTTGCCGTAGCACACGGCCCGACCAGGCGAGCCACCCACACAGCGAGCGGTGAACTTGTATCGTCTGCGCCGGCGCAGTCTGGTTTGATTGCTGTTCGGTACTCATTTCTTCATCTATTCTCGGCAAGGGTGCGGCCCTGCTCAAGCAATAAAGCTCGCCTGGCATCCACCTCCTGCGGTCCCCCAATCGCGCGTACAGCGGCCGCCTTGATGGTTTCTGCAAACGGAATGATTTTGCCGTTACTGCCACCGTGTTTCGAATCTGCCTGCCTGTTCTGCGTCGACGGTGCCACCGGAAGAGTTACTGCCTTCGTCACTGGTGCAGGGGGTTGTGTGGTCTTGAGGTGGCCAGCGCGCTTTGCGTGCGCGACGTAATCCGGTAGCTTCCCAAGGTTGAAGAGTGTTGCCGCAGTAAAACAACCACGCATCTTGGGACTCTCCCGCCATTCCCGCCACTTCATTTTTGCGACGGCACAGAGTTCTTCGACGGAGAAGCCTTCGTTCAGAGCAGCCATTACCACTTCACGTTGTTCAAGTGTCGTCCGTCCGTCCTTTACCCCTTGGCGCGCGTACACGAACTGTAGAACGCTCTCAGCGGCTTTCGTCAGTGAAGGTGACACCCGGTTCGCGTGCGGGTTGTGGACCGAATCCGGCGCGATCTGGCGCACGTCTCTTACATGAATCTCTTCCTTGTTCTTTTGGGGTGACAGGTTCGTCACCACAATAGGTGACTTATCCGTCACCCCCATGGTGTCGGAGTTGTCACTGGTGACGGAAATGTCACCAGTCTGCCACAGATGCGGAAGCAGCCGGTAGCGATTTGGTTTGTACGGCTCACCTTCAACCGACACCAACTTGACCCCCACGAGCTCTACAACGTATCGCATGACCTGTCGGCGCGTTACTCCAAGAGAGGATGCCAAGGTCGCGTAGGATGGGAACGCCCGGGTGCCGGCGCCGCGGTACTGCACCAATCGCCCGTAACAAAGCTTCGCGCCTGGACTGACCTCCCTACGACACAACAACCAATTAGGCACAGGAGCAAACGTCCCTTTGAGTTTCAATCTGGATTCCCCCCCGCCCGGTGTGCGACGGCTACGTCAAAAAATCCGTTGCGGCCCAATCTGGTGAATGATAGAATATTCATCTCGTATTTGAACCCGTGTACGCGAAGTCTGGCAGACAGCGTGCGCGGGTTTTTGGTCTTTCAGCTTGAGAGACTCAGGCCGCTTCTGATAATTGCCTGTGAAGGTATTCGATCAGGCTCTTGAACACGATGAGACGGCAGCCGCGCGCCTTGCCGGGCTGACGCAACAACAGGCTTCGGACTGGTGGCTTGTGTCCGTTCTGCGGGCAGGGCAAAATAAGCTCATTCATCTTCGAGCGAGTGAGTCCCGTGTAGGGACACAGCGTGCCGACCTTCGGAAGTCTGCAGAACTCGGGATCACGCGGTTTTGCCGCCGGCGCTTTCACATGGGCAGTCGTTCGCAGGCCACTGCCAGCCGCATGTAAGGTTTTCATAAAAGATACTCGTGGACAATCACGACAATCCTTTCTTCATAAAAAGGGGAAAAATGTACCTACGAAACGCGACGGTCTCGCTCAATGACCGTTGGCTAAACGACTTATGCGGCGCTGCTCTGAAACATTGAGCCGTGACTATCCCTGAGACTGGAATACGTCCCTCTGCTTCCCAAGATGATGTGATCATCGACTTGGACGCCTAGCAAATGGCCGCATTCGATGATTCGCTTCGTGGCGCTAATGTCCTCAAGACTGGGCTGTACGGATCCCGCCGGGTGATTGTGTGCAACAATCACAGAACGCGCACCGAAGGCAATCGCCGCTCGAAATATCTGCTCAGGCTCACATACGGTCGCGCGGGTTGATCCGTGACTGACCTCACAACACCCAAGTAATTGCAAATCTCCGTTGAGCAGCAGCACGTACACAACTTCATTCTCTTCGGCTTCAGCGTGGCGCCGTAGAAACGTGGCGGCTTTCTTTGAGGAGTCCATTTTCCCGCTCCATCGCTTGAGGCACGCTGTCTGATAGTAAGCGAGCGGCGCGCGCACAATTCGAATCCACGACGGCAACCGGGTTTTCATTCTGCCACCATCGGAGTTTTTGTTACGTCAGGAAGCTTGTCGATGGCACGGCGCAAGGTGTCGGTATCCAAATGCGTGTAAATCTTGCTGACTGCGCTCGAAGAGTGGCCAGCGATCGCTTGCGCGATGGCATCGGACGCGCCGGCGGCCTTCAGGAACGTTACATTCGAGTGCCTCAAGCTGTGGAAGGATAACGGACTGGTCTTACGCCCAACGCCGTGCCCTCTGCCTGTGCTGATGTTCTCACGCGGCACGGCGAGGCCAGCCTGTTCCATCAGCCTGTAAAACTGATTGCTCAAAGTTCCAGTGAGGCTCACTGCGGCAGCTTTCGGAAAAACAAACGCTGCAGGATCGTCGCTCGATTGAAGCCCCTCAAAATAATCCACGAGCGGGCGCGCCAGCGGCAAGGGCAATTCCCGCTTGGTCTTGCTGACGTGGAACACGATTTCCTTCGTATCGAGGTTTACTTGATTCCATTGCAGTTGAGCCAAATCACCAAGCCGTTGCCCCGTGTACAGGCCCGTGAGAATCAGTCCGCGCCATTCGCTGTTGCCGGCCGCTTGTAGCAGCAGGCGAATTTCTGAGGCGTTGAAGTCACGGCGCTGTCCCGCGCGTCCACCAAACCGGAGTTTCTTCACTTTCGCCGCGGTATTACTGGTCAGCAGGTCGTTGGAATGCGCATCGCCGAAGCACACCCTCAGTGTTTTTACAGCTAGATTGGCGGTGTTGATCGAGAGTTCCTTTGCCAGGTTGTCTCGAAACGTGAGGATGTCCGTTGCCGCGATGCCGGCAATGCTTCGATCAGCCTTTGCGCCCAAGAATCCGTAGAAGCGCGTCATAATGCTGCTGTACCGTTCGTGAGTTCGCGGAGCGGTGTCGATTGATTTGCCATCCAGCCACTGCTTGCCCCATTCCCGCACCGTGTAGGTCTTAAGCTTGTCGCGATTGCTGGTCAGGAAGATATCCCTAACGCCGTCTGCGACGACTTCCCGGGCTCTGTCTGGTGTCAACTCTCCACTGTGGCCAAGCTTTGCGGCCTTTTCCCAGGTGCGGCAGATTTCCAACGCCTGCTTCTTGTTCGTGGTCTTTGTGGACCTGAACCGCCGCACCCACTTCCCACACTTCCCAAGATCAGGGTTCCAAGCGGAGTGGGCACAGTACCAGAACGGTTTCCCTGGTTGGCGGTGGATGCTTGCCATGTTTTTGCCTCCTACAGGTCAGGCATAATCATAAGGCATAACGTCCAAGGAAGTCAAGAGTGTTCGGATAGATGGAAAACACTGCTGTTTTTGTAAATCGTGTGGGCTGATGAGACTCGCGAGTTCGAATCTCGCCCCCTCCGCCAGACGTCCACCAAACTGACAGCCGATTCTTCAACGGAATTCATTCTCGTGTTTCTAACCAAAGCGGAGCGTATGGTATGGCGGATATGAGGAAGGAAACCGACGTGCGTCCGAAGAAGCGTTGGCCGAAATGGCTCGCATGGTGTGCGGGTGGAATCGTGCTGGCGCTTGTGGCGTTGTACTTTGTCGCCACGAGCAGCGCATTCTTCAAAAGCGTCATTTTGCCCAAACTTGGCGACGCGCTTAATGCCGATATCTCGGTAAGCGACGCCGAGATCAGCCCGTTCTCGCGAGTTGTACTACACGATCTGAAAGTGACACCGAACGACGCCCCGACCCTTCTCACCGCCAGCAGCGTGACCGCACGTTACGATTTGCTGGCGATCCTCCGCGGGCGAATCGTCGTGGACGAATTCTCGGTCACCGATCCAACAGTGAGTATCGTTGAAAGCGCGGACGGCACGAGCAACCTGAGTCCGTTGCTGAAATCCGAAAAGCCGATAACGAAGAAGGCGTCCCGCCCGACCCCCAAGACGGAAGCCAAACCATCGCCGCCGCAGACCGAGGTCATTGATGTTAGAACCGTTTCGCTCAAGAACGCGACTGTCCGGTACCTGCAAAACTCTCAGGACGGCGCAAAACAAACGATCGATTTAACGAAGGTGAACGTCACCGTCGGCAACATCAAGAACGGCGGGGCTGGCCAGTTGGATTTCGCTGCGGATATGGCGCTCGACAAGATACCAGCAGAATCGGGTTCAAACGCTACTCTCGAAGCTAACATCAACGGCTCCTTCGCGTTCGACCTTGCTCAGGACCTGAAACCCGGCGCGATTAAGGGAGCTGCGGCAGTTGGCGTGGATCAGGCCACCGGTGAATTTGCCGACTTGACGGCGCTCGCGGCCAAATTCAACTGCGATGTTACGCCGACCGATATCAAACAGTGCACGCTGGCGTTCACCAAAACTGGCACGCCGCTGGGCGATGTGCAAATTAGCGGACCGTTCGATGCGGCCAAGATGGAAGGCAAACTCAAGATTGAGGTGACATCGCTTGATCACCGGGTTCTCAATCTCGCTGGCGCCGCCGCGGGAATTGATTTCGGCACGACGACAATCAATACGAGCAACGAAATCGAGTTGACCAAAGGCGGGGCCATCATCACCGCTGCCGGCACCGTGAACGTGGCGCGGTTTCAAATCATCCGCCAAAACCAAACCTCGCCTACGCTCGACCTACGCTGCGAGTATGGCGTTTCGATAAACCGGCCGGAGCAATCCGTGCTGGTCAAAACGTTGAACCTCACAGGGACACAGAACCAACATCCGCTGGTGCAGGCGGATTTGACCAGCCCGATGACCATCGCTTGGGGAAATGCCGGCAACGCAGTCGGCGACGCCGCTCTGAATGTCGCGCTGACCGGCCTGGACCTCGGAGACTGGAAGGCGTTTGCCGGCGATTACGCGCCGGCCGGTGTGGCGAACCTGAAGTTGAACGTGCAGTCGCGGGAGGCCGGCAAACAACTGACGTTCGAACTGGATACTCAAGTGAACCGATTCTCCGCGCGCATCGGACACGATCGCCTTCCGCCAGTTGATGTGCATCTAACCGCCAAGGGAACCGGCGCCGACCTGAAACAGTTCCAACTGACCGAATACGGGTTCGGCTTGGCACAGCAGCACGAACCGGTGCTGAACGTGTCCGGAACCGGCTCGTTTGATCGGGCGACGCAGGATGCGAACGTGCAGGTGACAGTTCAAGCGGCGCTCGACCATCTGTCGGGTCTGGTCTCGCATTGGGTGACAGCGGCAAACGATTATGCGCCGTCGGGCAAGGCGAACGTGAACTTGAAGTTGGAGGCGAAACAAGGCGGCAAACAGCTCGCGTTTGATGTGAATGGGCAGGTTGAAGCACTATCGGCTCGGGTCGGTAAGCAGGAAGTGGGGCCGATCAATCTGCGCGTCGTCACCCGCGGAACCGGGGCTGACTTGAAACAGTTTGGCGTAAGCGAATGCCGCCTCGAAGTTACACAGCAAGGGCGGTCAGCGCTGACCATATCCACCACTGGCACCTTTGATCGTGTTACACAGGATGCCGACCTGCAGGTCGCAGCGAACGCCGCGCTTGACCGGCTGGCAGCGTTATGGCCTCAGCCCGATGTGGACTGTTCGGCTGGAACGCTCGACGTGACCGGCGGTCTCACGAGCAAACAGCAGGCCCGGTCCATCACCGGACAATTCACGCTGGCCGGTTTGACCGCCCGCCATGGTGAATATCGATTCGAAAGTTTCGGCACGACCATTGATCTCGACGCGTTGATGAAAGGGAAACATCTCGAAATCCACAAAGCCACCGGCCAGTTCCGCACCGGCCAGAGTCCCGGCGGAAAGTTCTCCATCGATGGCAACTACGACCTCGACCGGAGAACGGGTCAATTTACAGCGAAACTGGAAGGCTTCACCCAGAACGATTTGGGGCCATTCCTGCAACCTTCGCTCGGAGACAAGAAACTGGCCTCGGTCTCGCTGAACACGACAGCCTCCGCCGGGTTCGATGCGAGCGGGAACGGCGCAATCAAAGCCGACGTGCATCTGGCCAACCTTGTCGTCCAAGACCCGAAGCACGAATTGCCCGCCACGCCGCTTGAGCTACGTCTCCAAATTGACGCTGCGGGTAGCAACAAAGTAGTCAGCGTCCATCAGTGTCGGCTTACCTTGACGCCGACCGATCGCGCGAAGAACGAGCTGCAACTCAGCGGAACGGTGGATTATTCAAAGTCCGACGTGATCGCCGGCAATCTCAAGCTCGCCGCCGAGTCGCTGGACGCGACGGCGTATTACGATTTGTTCTCCGGGAAAAACAAGACCAGCGAACCAAAATCATCTTCCCCACCAGCCGGGGGCAACTCGGAATCGGCGTCGTCTTCGAGCACAAAGGAACAAAGGGAACCGGCTGCCGTGAAATTGCCGGTCCGCAATTTCACCTGTGATGTGAACATCGGGCGGTTTTACCTGCGACAGGTTGTTATTTCGAATCTCGTCACGACCGCCCGTGTCGACGGCAGCCACATCGTGATCAAGCCCTGCCAGCTTACATTGAACGGTGCGCCGGTCAACGCCACTGTCGATCTCGACCTCGGCGTGCCAGGCTACAAGTACGACATCGCCTGCAAGGCCAACCGCGTACCGCTCGAACCGCTGGTGAATTCGTTCTCGCCGACCTACAGTGACAAGGCCCAAGGCAACCTCATCGCGACCGTTCAGATCAATGGCGCGGGCGTCACTGGCCGCAGCTTGCAGAAGAGTCTATCTGGACAGATCAATCTCAGTTTCACCAACGCGAACATTCAGATTGTCGGTCCCAAGGTGAAAGCCGTTCTCACGCCGATCGCCCTGGTGCTCGGCGCGCCGGAACTGCTGAGTTCGCCCTTGGATTACGTAAACGCCAACCTCCAAATTGGCAATGGCCAGATTGAAGTCCGCAAGTTCGTGGCGCACAGTGCGGCGTTTCTGGCGGAATCGCAGGGTTCGATCCCGATGGCTGATGTCTTGACGGATTCGCCGCTGAATCAACCGGTTGAAATAGCCCTGGCGCAAAGCATCGCTGGCAAACTGCGGTTTGCGAATCTGCCGGCGCAAGGATCGTATGTGAAGCTGCCCACATTTGTGCAGCTCACCGGCACGCTGGGCGATCCGTCCGCCAAGACCGACAAGCGCGTCATTGCGGGTCTGACGGCCCAAAGTCTCGCCGGCGCCGTAGGGGGACGGGCGGGAAGCATTTTGCAGGGACTTGGGGGTTTGCTAACAGGACAACCGTCGGCGACCAACAATGCGCCATCCGGGAACCAGCCGGCGTCCCCATTTAATCCGTTCGATCTTCTCCGACAACCGCGGAGAAGATGATTCGTCAGACACCGCCTCGGTCATGACGACCGTGGATCTCCCCTTGTGCATTGCCTGTGCGACATGCTACAAGCTGTTTTCAGGTGATGAATCTGAATTTCCTGCTGAGAAACTGTCGGTTATTTGCCGATTTGGACGAGGGGGAACTTGATGCCATCGGGCAGATGGCGGTTCGCAGGGAGTTTCGCAAAGGCCAGTTCGTCTTCAGCGAGGGCGAGCCCACGCGCGGTTTCTTCGTTGTCGCATCGGGCGGGGTGAAGGTTTTCCGCATCGGACCGGACGGACGAGAACGAGTGCTGCACGTGGTCGAGGCCAATGATTCCTTCGCGGAGGCGGCGCTGTTCATGGCGGAATACCCGGCCAGCGCCGAAGCGTTCGCAACCACCACCGTGGTCATGGTGGACAAGAATCAATTTAAGCAACTCCTCGCGCGCGATCCCAAACTCAGCTCCAAAATCATGGGCTCGCTGGTGAAATGGCTCGCCCAAATGCGCAATGCGGTCACCGACCTGTCGCTCAAGGAAGTGCCCGCGCGCTTTGCGAGCTACGTCTTGAGTTTACCAGCGGAGCCAAATAAGCCGATCAAGGTCACAATCAGCAAGACCACCATTGCGCAAATGATTGGGACGACCAAAGAAACGTTTTCGCGCCTGCTCCATCGTCTCGCGCAACATCGCATTCTCACCTATCGCGGCGACCAGATCCGCGTCCTCAATCACAAACGTCTGGAAGCGATCGCGCACGGCAACGAGAAAATCTGAACGTGCTTGTTGCCGGTTTACGGTGGTTGGCTCCGCCAGGTGTTTCGAGTGGCGGAGTGACTGGAATCTAGATTTGGATTGCATCATAGTTATCGCGTGAGCATTCAGAGGAAGCGGGTTTACGACAAACCTGCCAAAACGGATGGCAGGCGTTTTCTCGTCGAACGGCTTTGGCCACGCGGGATGAAGAAAGAGGCGCTGCAGATGGACGCCTGGCTCAAGGAAGCAGCGCCGAGCGACAAGCTGCGCCGCTGGTTCGGTCACGATCCGGCCAGGTGGAAGGGCTTCCAGCGCCGGTACCGGGCCGAGTTGGATGCTCATGCGGAAACTTGGCAGCCGTTGCTGGAGGCTGCTCGGAACGGCGACGTGACTCTCTTGTACAGCGCGCACGATACCGAACACAACAACGCCGCCGTGCTGAGAGCGTATTTGTTGGAACGCCTGGACCTTCGGAAATCGACTTGATCCCTGCCGTGGTCCGTGGGCTGTAGCCGTCGTGGGTGACACTTTACTCGCCACTATTTTGGACTATCGTCTCCTCGGCGTGAGAAAGGAGCATGTGATGCATATATACAAGCGGTATGACAGCAAACGGCGGTTGCTTTCGGGTCCGCTCCTGTTCTGTGATCTGGAGGAGGAGATCGCGCAACTCAAGGAAGACCCTGAATGGCACGAGCGTCATCGGAATGCGGTCACGCTCGTCAAAGAACCGCACCTGAGTGTCGTGTTGGTGGCTCTCCGGGAAGGCGCGACGTTACAGGAGCACCGTGCCCCCGGAGCATTTACGATCGTTGTCCTGGACGGCGCCGTTCGACTGGGCATCGACAACGAGACGCGTACGGTGAAGCGCGGCGGACTGGTGTCGATGGAAAAGGACATTCCCCACGATGTCGAAGCGCTGGAGGAGACCGCACTTCTGCTGACGATTGCCGGGCCAAAGCCATGAAGCCGTTCCGGCCGCGAGTGATCGTCGTCAGGGTCGTTTTTCTGGGTCCTCTACCAACAAGGTCGCCCCTCAGAGCGTTCCTCAAGAGGCCGATTAACAAGAATTCTCTGTGGGCATGCGCATCCGACTGAAAACGCTCGCACCGATTGTCGCGCCGGCAGTTGTCCTGATTGTCGCGGCCTATTTTCAATGGTTGGTGTTTGGTTTGCCGGCGATTCCACCGCCGACGCCAGCGATCCAAAGCGCCGGGCCACAGGCTTTCCCCACGTGGTTGCGGGTCACGCATTATGTGAATCTAATGTTCCTCATTTTGTTGATTCGCAGCGGACTGCAAATCTTGATGGACCATCCGCGGTTGTATTGGAACGTGCACTGTACACCGGGCACAGAGTGGCTTCGACTAACCCCGGTTATCGTGCCGAAAAACCGGGTTTGGACGGCAAAGCAAGATTCGCGTTACCTCACGCCGTGGATCGGCTTGCCGGGCCGGCGTCACACGATTGGCATGGCGCGGCACTGGCATTTCCTGAGCGTTCTGGTGTGGGTCGTCAACGGTGCGGTCTATTTCGCCCTGCTATTCGGCACCGGCCAATGGCGACGGCTGGTTCCCACGTCCTGGCAAGTCGTCCCGGATGCGTGGGCCTACTTCGTGCACTACGCCACCTTTCATCTGCCACCTGAACCAGATGCTGTCTTCCGCTACAATGCCCTGCAGCAGCTCGCTTACTTCTCCGTGGTGTTCATCCTGGCACCGTTGGCGATGCTCACCGGACCATCGATGTCGCCGGCACTGACAAATCGATTCAAATGGTATCCGAAGTTGCCCGGCAATCGGCAGATCGGTCGCTCCCTGCATTTTCTGGTGATGTGCGCTTTTCTGGTGTTCCTCGTCGGTCATGTGACGCTCGTCGCCATCACTGGATTCGTTCGCAACATGAACCATATTGTCGTTGGCACTGACGATGCCCGCTGGATCGGTGTCTGGCTCGGATGCGTGGGGCTGGGTGTGGTGGTCGTGGTCAACATGCTGGCCAACTGGACGGCTTGGCACCGGCCGCGCCTGGTCCAGCACATTGCCCGAGCCCTTGTAACGCCTGTCATGCGCCGGCTGCTGGACCGTCGCGCACCCTGCGCCGAGTTTCCGCCCGACGCGATCTCGCCGTTTTTCTGGGCCAACGGCAAACTGCCGACGTCTGACGAGTGGAAGCAGTTGGCCGAGAATGAATTCAAGGACTACCGGGTGAAGGTGTACGGATTGGTCGAAAATCCGGTCGAATTATCGCTCGATGATTTGCGCGCGCTCGGCAAGCAGACGCAGATTACTCTTCATCACTGCATCCAGGGTTGGTCGGGCATTGCGGAATGGGGCGGATTGCCGGTCGCAGAACTGATGAAACTCGTCCGTCCACGCGCGAACGCCCGAGCCATTGTGTTCTACTCGTTCGGCGAAGGCGCGGAGGGCGGACAGTTTTACGACAGCCTGTCGCTGGACAACGCGCAACATCCGCAGACGCTGCTGGCCTACGAGATGAACTACTTGCCGTTGCCACCGCTGCATGGGGCCCCGTTGCGCTTGCGCGTTGAGAATCAACTCGGGTTCAAAATGGTGAAATGGATTCAAGCCATCGAGTTGGTCGAGACCGCCCGCACCGTTTACGAGGGTGAGGGTGGTTACAACGAAGACAAAGAATACTTTGGCGAGTTGGCCAGCATTTAGCTCCCGCGCACGAATGTTGACCGGGGTCAACGCGCTCACCGTAGCGGCATGCTACCAGTAAACGGTTCCATGAAACCGACCAAAACGAATTACGCGACCGTGGCCCATTCCATGCCCGCTGGGAATCACGCAGGCCGTTCACCTCGTCGATTTGCGGAATTTGATGCCCGTTATATCTGGGCCTCGCTTCTCTTCGCGCTGGGAGGCGGCTTCTCGTTGGGGGCTTATCTCGGCTGGCAGATTGGTTTCCAGGGAAATCTCCCCGACGATCTGCCTGTTTGGATTCAGGTCCACGGACACCTGCAACTCGTTGGATGGGTCAGCTTGTTCGTGGTGGGCGTCAGTTTGTTTTTTCTGCCGCGTCTGGCGGGAACCCCGATTCAACGAAAGGCGTGGCACGCCGGGATCTTGCCGCTGATCGTCGTCGGCTTGGCCGGACAATCGCTGGCGCGGTTGCTGTTTTCCCACGCTTCGGCATCCGAACGATTGGGTCTTAGGATGGTCATCGCGGTGGCGGGCGTCGCCGAATGGCTTGGGCTTGTTGGCTACATCACAATGCTGGCGCCCGTGGCGTTGCATCGTTCGCGCAACAAGAACGCTGGCTTGGAAAAACTGCGCCCATTCTTCCTGATGATGATCGGCGGTTGGATCGCGTACGCCACGCTCAGCGCGGTGTTCGCGCTCGTGATGGCGGTCAACTCCAACATGGTGGCGCCGCGAGGCTGGGATCGATGGGCCGTTGATGTGGAATTGATGCTCGTGCTTTTTCCGGTGGCCTACGCGTTTTCCGTACGCAACCTGCCGTACTTTCTGTACTTGCCGCCCGTTGCCGCGCCGGTGGTGCGCTGGGGCTGGGCCTACGGCGCAGCGACGCTGCTGGCGCTGACGGGGATGGATCCGTGGATACTGGCGGCGGCACCGAAACTTGCGTTGACGTTGACTGCTGTTGGCCGTGCGGCAATGGACGTGATTATGTTACGGTTGGTCTGGGATTTGAATGTTTTTGTGCGCACGCGACCATTGCCATACATCCTCGCGGAAAAATCGCCGATCAATCCGAATCCGCCACCCCGGCCTTGGCGCTTTTGGTTTGATCATGCCAGTTGGGGCCGGCCGGAATGGCTGATTCGCGGCGCCTATGTTTGGCTCGCTTTCGGCACCCTGCTGGACTTCGCCGCTGCGGTAGGGCATCTGGCCGGAGCGCGGGTTAATTTTGTCTCGGATTTGTTACGGCACGTGTTCCTGCTCGGGTTCATCACGCCGCTGATTCTGGGGATGGCGCAGAAGATGGTGCCCGGATTTCTGCACAAAGGGCGCATCGCGTTCCCGGGAATGAGTCTTTGGGTTTTTCTGCTCATCAACGCCAGCGTGTTGGGGCGTACACTGCCTTTGTTGCTGCCAACGTTTCAGTCCGCGGCTCTCTATGGACTGGCGTTTTCGGGGCCGCTGGCGCTGGCGGCCTTGGCCTTGTTCGGCTGGAATCTCTGGGCCACCGCACGTCTGGCTTGAGGCAACAAATCGCGGCTTTCGTTGACCTGCATCAATCCGTGCAGCGGCATCTTGCGCTAGTCTGCCATCATGCAAACACAATCAGTAACCCATTTTTACGGCGAGGACCATGAGCGGTTGGACGAACTCTTTCATCGCTTTCAGTCGTTGAAAGGCGCCTCCCTGCGCGAGGCCCTGGATAACTTCAAACAATTCAGCGACGGTTTGCTCCAACACATTGCTTGGGAGGAGCAGATACTTTTCCCAGCTTTTGAGCAGCGCACGGGGATGCACTCAGGCGGGCCAACTGCGGCGATGCGCAGGGAGCATCAGCAGATTCAATCGCTGCTCGGCCTCATCAGCCTGGAGCTGCAACGGGGTGAAATCGCAACCGATGGTGAGGAAACGGAGCTGCGCAGCGTGCTCAGTGCGCACAACCTGAAAGAGGAGCACATTTTGTATCCCGCCATCGATCAGATGCTCAGCGAACCGGAACGCAGCGACATTTTCGCGTGCATGGGGGCGAAAAATGAATCGGCAATCGAATTGGATGTGCGCGACTTGCCACCCGTGCGACAACATGAACTCATCTTCCAAACCTTCGAGGCGCTTGACCCCGGCGCGGCCTTCGTCCTCGTCAACGACCACGATCCGAAGCCACTCTGTTACCAGTTTGGCGCCGAACATTCCGGCCAGTTCATATGGGACTATCTTGAACGAGGTCCGGAGGTCTGGCGCGTTCGTATCGGCAAGGCCGCGCGCCTTGATTATTCAATTTGAGAGGTGGCATCCCGTCGAAACCAGTTTATCCGCTTTCCGAGCGAGCAGCTGGAATGGTTGACTGAGTTGGGGCTGAAGCACGCTGCCGCTGCGTGTGGATCAGTCCCACCTCGCTGGTCAACAACAGAGCAAGCACGGCGGCGAGAACCGTGACCGGCAGCAACGGCAGGCCTGCCATTTCCGTCACGACCAGGGTCGAGCCGAAGGGCGTTTTCGTCACGCCGGTGTTGATGGCCACCATCAACGCCGCCATCAACATCGCCTCGTGCGTCTGGGGAAGAATCACATGCCATAACCGTCCCAGACAGGCGCCGATAAAAAACAGGGGAATGATAAAGCCGCCCCGCCATCCGGTGGAAACCGTGACAGAAGTTCCGAGCAACTTTGCCGCCGCGGCCACCAGCAGCACCATCACGAACGCCTTGCCCGCCACAATCGTGCTGACTTGCGTTTCGCCATAGGTCAGTGCAAAAGGAGAAACAAAAGCCAACCCGCCGAGAATCAATCCGCCCAGCACGGCTCGCGGCACTATCGGCAATTTGTCGAACAGGCGGCGAAGTCCCACCGTGAGATAGGTGAACAAAACCGCCACCAACGCGCCGACAACGCCCGCCGCCAGCGACCAGGCGAAGTCCACTGGTTGCAGCGAGGCCAACGGCGGGAAGCTCCACACCGGTGTCAATCCAAGGCCTGTGGCCACCATGTATACCGCATACCCGCAGAGTGCCCCCAGCACGGACGGCAACAACGCTTCGTAATACTCCAGCCCCCGACGGTGCAAGATTTCCAACGCGAAGAGGGCGGCGCCAAGCGGCGCTCCGAACAAGACGGTGAATCCTGCCGCCATCCCGGTGATCGTCAGCACTCGCTTGTCGTCGATGGCCAACTGCCAGCGGTTAGCCAACCAACTACCGAGGGTGCCGGTGGTTTGCACCAACGGCGCTTCCGGCCCGGCCGCGCCACCAGCCGCAATGCACAATAGGGACACCGGCACCAACGATTTCAACGTGCCACCGACGTCGTCGTGCCCGCCCAGAACATGGATGTTGTCCACGAGTAATTCCATCTCGCCGGCATTGCTGATGTAGCGCTTGATCAAACCGGCTGTCAGCCCGACCGCACTCAGAATTCCCAGATGAACCCATATCGAGCTGTGGCTCGGTCCCAGCACATTGGTGAGCAATCGTAACAAGCCCAGATAAACAAAGCCGACCACCCCGCCCAGCACCCCGATCATCAGGGTCGGGATAAAGATCCGCTGCAAATCGCCCAGCACCGCTTCCGCGAAAAACCGAACGGCGTGCACGTGTCGTTTCATTGAATTCCTCTGCTTTGTCGCGGAGAGAGCAATCAACATCCGTCGAAAAGGCTGCTGAATACTGACGGCCCAGCCTGTCAATCGTTAGCCCTTGCAATTGCAGGGCTAGCCGCCGAATCGGCGAACATGTTGACCTGCGTCAATGCGACCAGTATCAGACTAACCTAGGTTGTCCCCATAAACAAGATGGACAGGCGGACCAGAAAGGAATCGAGATCCATGAAATCCAGGACATTTGCCCTTGCGGTGATCGGACTTATCGCGCTCACACAAATCGTCGTCGCTACGGAACTGCGCGAACAGGCACGATTGACCTACGCCCCGGCCGCACCGCCGCCGATCACGCGTCGCCATCCGGCCATCGTTGAGGTTCATCTTGAAGCCGGGCGCAAGCTTATGCCGCTCGGCGGCGGCGCGAAATACGAATTTTGGACGTTCAACGGGCACACACCCGGGCCATTTATCCGCGCCCGCGTTGGCGACACGCTGGAAATCCACATCACCAATTCCGACACCAACGGAATGCCGCACAACTGTGACCTCCACGCCGTTACCGGCCCCGGCGGCGGCGCGCCGGTGCTCACCGTGGTGAAAGGCGAAGAACACACTGCGTGGTTCAAGCTCCTGCATCCGGGCCTGTTCGTGTATCACTGCGCGGCTCCGCCCGTGATGGATCACATCGCCAACGGCATGTACGGGCTCGTTCTCGTTGAACCTGTCCACGGCCTGCCGAAAGTGGACCATGAGTATTACGTTATGCAGAGCGAGTTTTACACGAAGGATGCGCCCGAAGACGCTGAGGTGTTGCAGTACTCGCATGAGAAAGGGTTGCTGGAGCATCCAACGTTTGTCGTGTTCAACGGTCGCGTCGGTTCGCTTACAGGCAAAGGCGTGTTGAAAGCTAAAACCGGCGAGAAAGTCCGCATCTACTTCGGTAACATCGGACCCAATTTCATTTCCTCGTTCCACGTCATTGGTACGATTTTCGACAAAGTATATCGCGACGGCGGCTTGGTGGACCCGCCAGCGCACAGTATCCAAACCACGTTGGTGCCCGCAGGTGGTGCGACCGTGGTGGAACTGGAGCCGGAAGTACCCGGAACGTACACGCTGGTTGATCACGCCATCTTTCGCGTCGAACAAGGGGCGGTCGGCTATCTGAACGTCGAGGGTTCGCCGAGCCCGGACGTCTACGGCTCCGACAAAGAAGCCGTGAAATGTCCCGGTTGCCTCGTGCATCCGTAAGCGATCAGGTAGATAGGAAACGAGCCAGGGCAATCTTGTGACAATTGAGGCCAAGAGCTACCTGCAGGCGGTTGCTGGTGCGATGCTTGCCTCATCGGCAGGCCATCACCAGTGATCAGCGGCTAATCCTCGCCCGCCCAGATTCGAACGATCCGCGTCCGTTGACGCCACCATCTTGACGCTGTTTGGCAAAGCTCAAATCAACGATGAATATTCTGGTGAACAACAAATTGCCAAGAATGAACCTTTGTTGTTTGGGTCCCGGGTTCGATGTAAAGTTTACGCGGGCAATCTGGCAGAAATAGAAATTGGGCGAGTGGACCCGGGCGCCACAAGTTGGTGCTTCGTAGAACCATTGGCTCGATGAGCGTGCGGAACGTGGAGACAAGATGGCCTTCTCCATGGAAGATGACTTCCGATGAAACATCGTTTCGAAAGTTGGTGTGCAGATTTATATCCCGGTTACTTTGCGTTTATCATGGCAACGGGAATCATCTCCATCGCCTGTTTTCAACAGGGGTTGATGTGGGTTGCTGAGCTTTTGGTTCTCATCAGCATCGTCGCCTACATTGTTCTGTGGGGGCTCACCCTGGTCCGTCTGGCACGGCATTTCCACCGGGTGGTCATAGATTTTACCGATCACAGGCGGGGACCGGGCTTCTTCACCACGGTTGCGGGAACATGTGTGCTCGGAATGGAGATTGGTGTGGTGCGGGGACGCTATGAGGGGGCGGTTATCCTGTGGTGCGTGGGAACAGTCCTGTGGCTTGTGTTGACGTACACCTTCTTTACGGCAGTGACGGTGCGTGCGACCAAGCCCAGTTTGGAGCAGGGAATCAGTGGCAGTTGGTTGAACGTGGTAGTTGCCACGCAGTCCGTTTCGGCGTTGGGAACTTTTGTGGCTGTCCGACTGAGCCGGCACCACAATGAGATGTTGTTCGCCGCGCTGGCCATGTTTCTTCTCGGTTGCATGCTGTACATGCTGATCATCGGGCTGATTCTGTACCGCTTTTTGTTTTTCACGATGGAACCTAGAGAATTCACGCCGCCGTACTGGATCGACATGGGCGCGGAAGCCATCACCACCTTGGCGGGAGCGATGCTGGTCACGCACGCTGCCGATTCGCTCTTGCTGCAAGGATTTCTCCCGTTCTTGAAAGGATTCACGCTTTTCTTCTGGGTGACCGGCACCTGGTGGATTCCCCTCCTGGTGATTCTGACGATTTGGCGTCACCTCTGGAAACATGATCCGCTTAAATACGACCCGCGCTACTGGAGCATGGTGTTTCCCTTGGGAATGTATACCGCGTGCACCTGGGAACTCGCCAAGTCAACCCACCTTGAGTTTCTTGCGGCAATCCCCCAGTATTTCATTTTTGTGGCGTTGCTGGCGTGGGTGGTTACGTTGGGTGGGATGATCCACGCGATCGTTCGCGGAACCACGCGAGGCGACTGCTGATCTCTGCTTCAGGCGTAAGTGCGGCGTCTCTCACCGTTGTTGACCTGCGTCAATGCGACCGACTTCAGACCAGCCTATCTTGTCTTCAGAAACGGAAAGGACAGTCAGACAAGGAAGGGCTCGATGGACATATGAACTCTCGCAAAAAACTCGATGTTCGAGTCGCCAACGCCGTCGGGTTGATCGATTACCAGCAAGAGGCGATCGTCAGCCGCGAAATCCTGAAACAGAAAACTGGCTCGGTCACTGTGTTCGCGTTCGATGCAGGTCAAGGTCTGAGCGAGCACACGGCGCCGTTCGATGCGCTGGTCCAGGTGCTCGACGGCGAAGCCGAGATCACCATTGCCGGGAAGTGTCACCGGATAACGGCGGGCGAATTGATCTTGATGCCTGCCGGTCAGCCGCATGCCCTCAAGGCACAGCAGCGATTCAAAATGCTGCTCACCATGATCCGGTCGTAACTCCACTCGCGAGGCCTGCAATAGCGGCTAAAAAAGAACGCCGGCTTGTTGACCTGCATCAATTCATCTTTCATCCATCTGTCTTAGGGTGTCAGTGTCATGCAACCGACCGCGACAATCCCCACGCAAGCGGAAACGAGCGAACTGATCCAGCAGTCGATGTCGGTCGCCGAGATCAACCAGAAGTTCCCGCAATGTCTGCCCGTATTTGAGAAGTATGGCATTGCCGGGTGCGGTGGAAGGTTCGGTCCGCCGGAACCGTTGTTCATTTTTGCGGCGGCGCATCGCGTACCGTTGCAGGCATTGGTGGATGAATTGAACAGCGCTGCACGCGGAGAGTGGAAAGCCGGTCGCGTCCAGAAGGGTGCTCCCCCAGAGGAAAAGGATGCGGTCGCGGAAGCGCGGGAGCAATTTGTCAGCGAGAACCTTTACAAACAGTTCGTTTTCGGCGCGTTGTTCGTCGCGTTAACGGGCGGGTTCGGACTGGGCGTGGTCAACCTGACACGGATCGCTTTGGCGCAGTCGTACTACGAAATCAGCGGCGTCCTGAAACAGATTCACGGTCACGCGCAGATTTTCGGTTGGGTGGGGCTGTTCGTGATGGGCGTGGCATTTCATGCCGTGCCGCGAATGAAGTTAGTCTCGCTCCGGCCCGTGCGCGCCGCGCAAGCGTGTCTGTGGTTTATGCTGGCCGGCATCTCGCTGCGCGTTTTGTCCCGACCGCTTGCGAATAATGCAGCAGTTCGCTTCGGACTTCTGGGTTCCGGGTTGATGGAACTGATCGGGATTGGCCTGTTTGCTTGGCTCATGGCCCGCATTGAATTCGGCTCAAAGCTGAAACGCGAATTTCATGAGAAGTTCATCTGGGCCAGCGTCGGTTGGTTCGCCGTGTTAGCCATCTGGAATTTCCTCATCGTGTTGCAAATGTTCCGAGACCATTCGGTTGGGATCCCCGCATTACAAGATGCATTGTGGATTCACGTCGCATTCTTCGGATTCATTGCCAACATGATTTTCGGATTCTCACTACGCGTGCTGCCACACTTTCTCGGGTTGCGCGAGAGCAAAGTGTGGGCGGCGAACGGGGCGTTCTGGTTGTGGAACGCAGCGATTTTTCTGCGGTATCCGGTGGAACGGCTGGCATGGGCAGCATCAACGTTGGAAGCAGTGGCCATCGTACTCTTCGTGTGGGCGCTGGGGGTTTTTGCCCGGCGCCGCACGAAGATCGACATCAAGGGAGTCGATAACGCCTTCGCGTGGTTTATCAAACTTGGTTACGGATGGCTATTGATGGTCGCGCTGATTCCGTTCCATGCCGACCTGTTTCGGTTGAGCGCGTCGGCGCGTCACACGATGGCGATCGGGTTCATTACGCCGATCATTTTCGGGGTGGCGTACCGCGTATTGCCGATTTTCAACGGCGTGAATCTCTGGAGCAACCGGCTGATGCGCGCGTCGTTCTGGCATCTCGCGGCGGGGAGCACGCTGGCCTTCGCGATGGCCTTCAACAATATCTTCGAGACGACTTGGAGCTACGTCTGGTCGGGTATCGCCGGCTACCTCGTGTTTGCCGCGTTGGTGATGTTCGCCATCAACATCGCGATGACCTTGCGCACCCAGGCGGAAAAGTTCACCCGTGACTCGGCGGTCAAGTTGACGACTCGCGTTACCGAACTCCTGGAAATTTATCCCGACTTGCGACCGGTAATGATTCACGGCGGACTGTCGGGATTGGCGACGATACGGCACAACCCGCCGCGGTTTGTGACGATTGAATTCGCGGCGCGCCGGCACAACCTCGATCCGCAGCCGCTGCTAGACGTGTTGAATGACGAGATTCAAAGGCGGACTGTTGTCTCGCGCACGGTCACAAATGGCAAGTGAACTGCAAAACACAATGATTGCGGTGGAAAGCCGACCCACTGTCGCAAAGGCTTTGAGAGCGAGACCGCCGCTGCCGCGGGAACATGGAGCGTGGGGCATACTGTTGATTCCATTCGCAACAGCGGTGGGAGTCAGAGGCGTGTTGGATTTGAAGGTCGCGCTCCTGCTGGCAGGTGTCCTCTGCTTTTATCTCGCGCGAACCAGCTACCTCAAATGCAACGTGAAGTGGACAGCGATCCTGCTTGCTGGGAGCGTGGTTTGCACGACCCCGTTGTTGTTCGTCTGGCACTTGTGGTGGTTGGCGGCGTTCGGCGCAGCTGCTGCGCCGTTGGCGTTTCGAAAAACGGAGCGCAGCGTGGCGATGCAATTGCTGGCTGTGTGTGGATTGACGCTGACCGCTCCCGCAGCCTGGTATGCTGGCACCAGGCACTTGGACACTGAGGCACTTTTGTTGTGGTCACTCAACGTCCTCTATTTCGCTGGCGGCATGTTCTACGTGAAGATGCACGTCGCCGCAGCAATGCGGCGTAGCGGGACGAAAATCAAGTGGGGAATGCAGGTGCTGATCTACTACATGGCGCTGCTGTTGGTTCTGATCGCGCTCGCGTTGGGCAAAGCCGTTTCGTTTTGGGTGATGGCGGCGTACGTACCGGTGGCAGTGCGAGCGTTCCTGGGCGTGGCAAAGCTTTCCCCGGTCTTGCGGATCAAGCGACTTGGCTGGACGGAAGTGGGGTACTCGGTCGTGTACGCGGTGCTGCTGATCATCGCGTTACGTTGAATGTGATTTTCTGCGGACGCTACGCGTTGGCTTCCTGCTTGCCGTTCTTCAAGGCCCGAGTCACAGCGGCGAGCAGATCCGACTTGTCGAGGGGTTTGCTAAGATATTCGTAAGCGCCCTCGCGGAGGGCTTCCATATATTGCCCCCAATCGCCGAAAGCGGTGATGATGATCACTGGAACGCACGGAAAAGCGGTTTTGACGGCCGCCAGAAAAGTTGTTCCTTTCATGCCGGGCATTGAGACATCGGTGATGACTAGGTCAAACCGCTTCTTGGTTTCGTTGATGAACTGGATGGCAAGACGCGCATCGGGGTAAGCGCCAACTTCGTAGCCTTCTTTCTCGAGCACTTTGGTCAACGCTTTCAGCACCTCGATGTCGTCGTCCACCAGCAAAATGGACGCAAGTTTCCGGTTCGGAATCACGCTCGACGATTGAGCAGCGGTAATGCCACCGAGAAGCTCGACCCCGTTAATTCCTTGATGTCACGTGCCTTGCAGGCGTTTTGAAGAAAACTCTTGCCGGACAATGGGCCTGTCAGGATGTCAGTAGCCGATTCATTCAACCGACAACTTGGCAACGAAGGTGACTACTTGGAGAACCGTCGGTATAAGGTCCGGGACGAAATCCCAAGGAGCTTCGCGGCTTTCTCTTTATCGCCGGCACACTGGTTCAGGGTCTCGGTAATGATCCGTTCTTCGGCCTCGTCCATGGTTGTGCCAATAGGAATGGTGACGGCTGGCCCAAGGGATTGTCCCGAGCCCGCGCCGGCGGGAATCAGCGTGATCAATTGAAAACTCTGAATCGTGTCACCGGTGGCAACGGCAATGGCGCGCTGTATCGCATTCTCCAATTCACGCACATTGCCCGGCCACGAATGCGCCATGAGTTGGTCGAGAGCCGCGGGGGCAATGGCCCGCACCTCTTTTCGCATGCGACGGGCATACTTGTTCAAAAAATGATCGGCAAGTAATGGAATGTCCTCCGTTCGCTGGCGCAACGGCGGCAGCGCCACGTTCACCACGTTCAATCGATAAAACAAATCCTCACGGAATCTCTTTTCGGCGATCGCCTTGTGAATATCGATGTGCGTCGCGCTGATGACCCGCACGTCCACTTGAAGATCTTTGGTGCTGCCCAACCGCTGGAAGCGCCCATCCTGCAGGACGCGCAGCAGTTTGGCCTGCAATTGCGGACTCATTTCCGCGATTTCGTCGAGGAACAGAGTGCCACCATCGGCCACCTCAAATTTGCCGGGTTTTGATCCCGCCGCACCGGTGAACGCGCCGCGTTCGTAACCGAATAACTCGCTTTCCAGAAGTGTTTCCGGAATTGCCGCGCAACTGATTTTCACAATCGGATTCTCGCGCCGCTGACTGAGATTATGGATTACGTCGGCGACCACTTCTTTGCCTGTGCCGCTCTCCCCCTGAATGAGAACGCTAACGTCGGTGGGCGCGATTTGGCGGACGAGCTTTTTCACCGCCACCATGAGTTCGTTGTTGCCAATCAACGCCTCTTCACCACGCTGTTGTTGGAGTTGTTCACGCAGCCGGCGATTTTCCTCCGCGAGGCGCTGTTTCTCGACCGCTTTGCTGACGGTTTTCAACAGCGCGGTGCGATCGAGCGGTTTCTCAATGAAATCGTACGCGCCCAGCCGCATGGCTTCGACGGCTTTCTCGATGGTGGCATGGCCGGTGATGACGATTACTTCGATGGTTGGGCGCAATTCCTTGGCCCGTTTCAGCAAGGCGATGCCGTCAATGTCCGGCAACATCAGATCCGTGATCAACAGGTCGGCGCCTTCACTTTCAAATTTCGCCAGGCCCTCCTGCGCCGTATTGACGGTGCTGACGCGGTAGCCTTCTTTGATGAGGATTTTTTCCGCAGCGGTGCACAGAGCTTCTTCGTCGTCCACCAGCAAAATTTCAGCTCTTCTTGGCATATCGGGATCCCTCGGGTAGCGGCAATTCGATCAGGAACGTGGTGCCTTTGTTGGGCGCACTCTCGCAACGGATGTTGCCGCCGTGCTCGGCAATGATTTGCTGGGTTAGCGGCAAGCCCAAGCCGGTGCCGCTGGGCTTGGTGCTGAAAAACGGTTTAAAAAGCTGTTGGCGTTCCGGTTCGGTCATGCCCCGGCCCGTATCGCGCACTGTGAGAATTACGTTGGGCCAACACTGCGCCGTGCTCACCAACAGAGTGCCCCCGCTGGGCATGGCTTCCAACGCGTTGCGAACCAGATTCAGGATCGCCTGCCAGAGTTGTCCTTCGTCGGCCTCGACGCGGGGCAGGGCGGCATCGAATTCAGTCCGCACTTCGACGTTGGTGGCCTTGAACAACGATTCCATGAAGGTTAAACCCTGTGCCAATATTTCGTTGAGCGAGGTCAGTTCACGTCGCGGCCTTGGCATCCGCGCAAACTGCAGATAATCCTCGGTCACGCGTTCGATGCGTCGCACCTCCGAATCAATAGACTGCAACAGGGAACGAGCTTCGTTAGCGGCCGCAGTCTTGTCTTGAGACAGGGTGTCCACTTCGTCTCGCACCAGATCGATATTCAGCGTAATGGAACTGAGCGGATTGCGGATCTCATGCGCCAAGCGCGCCGACATCGCGCCGATGACGGCCAACCGTTCCGCGCGGATTTTCTCTTCCTCAAGACGTTTGCGCTCGGTGATGTCGCGCAGGATCGCCGAACGTCCAATCGGTTGGCCCTGCGGATCGCGGAGAACCGACACGCTTACTTCGACAGGCACCCGCCGGCCATCTTTTGAAAGGCGCACGGTCTCAAGATTGTAGTGGCCTTGCTCGTGGATCTGTTTGTCAATCCGATCCATTTCGCCGGCCTGTACCAGTTCCGGTGGCACAATCAGCGTGAACGGTTTGCCGAGAATCTCTTCGGCGCCCCAGCCAAACACACGTTCCGCAGCCTGATTCCAGGAGCGAAAACGATTGGCATTGTCGAGCGAGAAAATCATATCGGCGGAATCGTTGACGATACTCTCGAGTTGTTGGAGCCGACGATATCGATCACTGGCAATGTAAGCGTCCATGGCGATGGACGCATCGAGCATGAACGCCTTCTCAAGAGCGATGATGGATTCATAGCTGCGGCTCGAATCGTTGGCGTAAAATTCACGGATCAACGGAACGAATAAGCGGAGGTAAATGCTGTACCCCAGCAAGTACCAGCGCGGACTGAGGCCGACACGTTCGTGTGTTTTCCCGATGCGCAGGCGGTCGGCGAAATAGGCCTCGTCGAAATTTCCTTCGGTAATCCGCACCAAATAGTCGCGTTGCAGTTTCTTCAGCCGCTCGACGGTTGTGTGATCGCGCAATAACTGCTCGGTCTCCGGAAAGCTGAGAAGCTGATCGTAAAAGGCGTCGACGATGGCAATAACCTTCTGCTCGAATAGCGGACGCAACGCCTTCAACAAGTCTGCGTTGCGCACCGTCAACCCGAGGAACTTCAGCCGTTGCTCCCGTTCACTGAGGGACATCGTTTACAGCCTACGGATACGCTGACAAATTGTCAATCAGCCTTCAGCGTGCGAAAGGATGGATATGTTTCTCTTCGGCACCAAGCATCCCCGCAAGGGATTTTGGATCAGCAGACTTATGATGAGCTGCTGGCGGACGTGGACGCGTGCTTGCTGCGGCTTGAATCTGGCGAGGAGGAGGAAACCGAGAAAGTCGAGGAACGGGACGCCAAAGCCAAGGATGGAGGCGAGGCGAAGCCGGAGGAAGACGGCAAGTAAGTCTTTTCCCGGGAACGGAGCCGACGGTTACGAGGCTTGTGTGATGCGGATCCCAATCAAGACTTTCCGGCCAATTGGCGGACGCGCTCGTGCAATTGCTCCACGATCTTTCGCTGCGCGCGGGCGCCTTTGGTTCTCGCTCGAAGCTTGGAGAGTTCGAGCGGTTCATCGAACCGCACTGTGATCCGTCGAAGACGCGGCAGTCGCCGGCTGGCCGGCCAGGCCTCGAAGCTTCCGTCAATAAACACTGGCACAACAGGCACGTCGAAATGTTCCAGCAAAATTCCAATGCCCGGCTTGAACGGCTGTAATGTTCCGTCGGCCGACCGCTGGCCTTCGGGAAACCACACGAGGTTCTGGCCGCGCTCCAACACGGTCGCGCCAAAAGCGAGGCTTGACATGACTGCACGCTCGGGATCGATGGGTACGGCCTGTCCGAGTCGGCTCACGAACCGGAAGAAAGCGTTGCGAAACGCCGCCCCGGTCCATCCCGCCCAATGCGTGTGGCGCAATTGCGCGTTGCTGAGCGCCGCGGCTACGGCGAACGGGTCGAGGAAGCTCACGTGGTTCGGCGTGAGGATGAACGGGCCTTTCTGTGGCAGATTCTCAGCACCTTCCACGCGCAGCCGAAATAGCCCGCGCATCAACGCGCGGTTCACATGGAATAACGCTGTCGCCAGGTTGGCTCGGAGTGGCCCCAGTGGTTCAAGCGAATGTTTTTGCGCGTGGCTGAGCACTTTTTCAGGTTCATCCAGGAGTTGCGTGGGTCGGACCTCTCCTTCACCCGCGGCTTCCGTCACTTTCTGGAGCAAATCCCGGACGGTCTCCACTTCTGCAATCGCACCTTCACTCAACTCGATGCCGATACGTTTCTGCAATTCCAGCGTGAGGTTCAGCCATTCCATCGAGTCCACACCCAGATCGAGTTGCGGACTGGTATCCGGCGTGAGGTGCTTGTCGGCATAGCGCTGGACCAACCAATCCCAGACCCGCCGGGCCGGCTCTTGATCGAGCAAGACGCGGTCCTCGCTCGACATCTCCTCAACCGGCATCGGGCCGCGGGCCGTCGCCGTCCGCTGGCTGCGATCGTGGCGCGCCTGCTCGTAACGTTCCACCAACTTGTGCCGTTGGATTTTGCCCAATCGCGTTCGCGGCAATGGATCGCGGGTGATGACATAATCGGATAACTGCTGGTAGCTGGGCAGGCCGCGCGCACGGGATTGCACCGCTTGCCGAATCGCTTGGGCGAGCGTTTCGCCGTCACTGGAGCCGACGACCTTTCGTTCAGGGACAATCACCCCAATCAATTTGCCGTCGGCCTGCAACACACCGGCTTCGCGAATCGCTTCGCTCTCTTCGTACGCTTCTTCAACGTCCTCCGGTTGCACCTTCTCGCCGCCCTGCATCACGATCAGTGTCGAGGCGCGGCCGGTAATGAAGAGATCACCGTCGTTATCGAATCGCCCCAAGTCGCCCGTCCGAAACCAGCCCCCCGCGAACGCCTTCTTCGTGTCCGCGGGCAGATGATGGTACCCGTGAAATACGTTCGGCCCGCGCGCGAGAATCTCGCCGCTGGCGTCGAGGCGAATCTCCACACCTGAAATCGGCTTTCCGGCGCTGCCAATCTTGGCGTGGCCGGGCGGGTTGAGCGTCAACAACGGGGCGGTTTCCGTCAGCCCGTAGCCGATACCGACCTGCCAGCCTAGTGTTTCCAAATTCTCCTGCAACGTGTCTTCCAATGCCGCGCCACCGCTTGCCGCGACACGCAACCACGGTCCGATTTGCCGGTGCAACGAATACAACAATACTTTGCCCGCACGGAGGCCACAGCGTTGCCGGAGAAATTGGCTTACACCGAACAAACCGCCGAATAATTTGGCCTTCACCCGTCCGCTCGATCGCACGCGCGCCTCGATCCCGTCATACAACGCCCGGTACAGTCGCGGCACGCCGAGCAGGATCGTCACCCGTCCCAAGCGCAAAGCCCGGACAATTTCCGGGCCGGTCAACGATTGCGGCAGCACGATCGCCGCTCCGAGCGTCGCTGGTAACAGCATCCCGATCACAAATGGATAAACATGGTGCAATGGTAACGGCAGCAACAACCGGTCGCGCTGCGACACTAGGCCGGTCGCTGTGATCGCTTCCAGTTCGAACGTCAAATTGGCGTGGGTCAGGGGAACACCTTTGGGCCGTCCGGTGGTGCCGGACGTGTAGAACAGCGCAGCCACGTCACCAACTTCGACAGCCGGGAAGTCGACCTTTTCGTCAGACATCAACTGCTCCAGACTTTCCGCAACGAGAAGGACCCTCCGCAACCGACGGTGGATTTTAAGATGTTTCAGCCGGCTGGCAACAACGCTCGAGGTGAACAGCAATTTCGCTTCGCTGTCGTTCAACGCATGCGTGAGCGCCGCATCGCCGAACTGGGCGTCGATCGGCACCACAATGCCGCCGGCGGCCAGCACCGCCAGGCTGGCTACCATCCATTCCACAGAGTTCTCAGCGCAGATGGCGACCGAATCGCCGTGCCTGACGCCCTGCTTCGACAACCCCGACGCCAATCGTCGCACCACACCGGCCATGCGACGGTACGACCATTCTTCAACTTTCTTCGGTTGCAGTGCGAGCACGCACGGACTCGTACTGCCTCCGTCTAAGTCGGCAGCGAGGGCTTGAAGTGTGCGAGAGACCATCGGTCAGTCTCCTTTCGTCAAAAGCCTAGGGTGCGAGTTGGTACGGGTCAAGTAACCGGCCCGCCACCAGGGAGCCGATTGCCGCATGGGAAAAGTTCCGGTAGGAACGAAGGCAGAATTACGCTGCGGGCCGCGAGCCGAAGTTGGCCCGCGGATTTGCGCATTGCGCGGGAAGCGTCATATTATCCAAGGAGGTATTGATGATGCGAACTAAATTGAACGATCCCGCGAAGGCCCGTGAGTATTTCAAGGCCAAGATCGAATACACCACTGGTCCGGTGGAACTCAACCATATGATGGAGAGTCACAACGAGAACATCAACGTTGTCGATGTACGCGCGGCCGACGACTACGCCAAGGGACATATTCCCGGCGCAGTAAGTTTGCCCAAGAACAAGTGGGCCAGCTTCAACGGGCTGCAAAAGGGCAAGCTGAATATTCTGTATTGTTACAGCCAGACCTGCCATCTGGCGGCGACGGCCGCAGTCGAGTTTGCCGCCCATGGCTATCCCGTCATGGAAATGCAAGGCGGCTTCGACGCCTGGGCCAAGAACGAATTGAAGATCGAACGCAGCGAACCCTTGCGCGCGGCGGCTTGAGTTTTCGCCATCAAGTGCCGTAGGTAAACTGGTGCTGATGGACGTTCCCGAGAAAATGCAGGCCATGGTGTTGGTGAAGGCCGGTGAACAGCTGATCCTCCGCGAATTGGATGTTCCACGGCCGGGCCCGCAACAGGTTCTGATTCGCGTGCGAGCCTGTGGCGTTTGCCGTACCGATTTGCACATCGTCGATGGCGAATTGCCAAATCCGAAGCTGCCGTTGATTCTCGGCCATGAAATCGTCGGGGAGGTTGTCGCCAGCGGTCAGAATGCAGCGCGCTTCAGAATCGGCGAGGTAGTAGGCGTGCCATGGCTGGGTTGGACGTGTGGGATGTGCCGGTTCTGCAAAATGCAGCGGGAGAATCTTTGCGACAACGCGCGTTTCACTGGCTACACGATCGATGGTGGTTATGCTGAGTACACAGTGGCTTACGAGGACTTTTGTTTTCGTATGCCAGAGCAATACCAAGATGCGCACGGAGCGCCCTTACTCTGCGCCGGGTTGATTGGCTATCGCTCATACCGAATGACCGGCGATCACGTCCAGCGTTTGGGATTATACGGATTCGGCGCGGCGGCGCATATCCTTGCGCAGATCGCTGTGTACCAAGGCCGAGACCTCTATGCCTTCACGAAACCGGGAGATACCGAAACGCAGGACTTCGCGAGGCGACTGGGAGCAACCTGGGCTGGCGACTCTGATGTTGAGCCACCGGAGAAGCTGGATGCTGCCATTATTTTCGCTCCGGTCGGCGAGTTGGTGCCTGCGGCATTGCGGGCCACCACAAAAGGCGGCATCGTCGTATGCGGCGGCATTCACATGAGTGACATCCCACGTTTTCCTTATCGAATCCTTTGGGAAGAGCGCGTAGTCCGATCCGTGGCCAACTTGGAGCGATGCGACGGGGAAGAGTTTTTCGAGGTTGCTCCAAGATCTGGGGTCAAGACAGAGGTGCAGATTTTTCCTGTTTCAGCAGCTAACGAGGCACTGGACCGACTGCGCACTGGCAGGATCAGTGGTGCAGCCGTGCTCCAGATGCAGGAATAATGGACTTTTGCGGGTTAACGCACTCCTCGCGATAATTGGAGTCGAATTGGTACTCCTAATGCTTGACAAATGGCGGGGATGATCGCTTCGATAAGAGAGTCCAAGCGTGGTGATCGTGAGAAGCTGCTTGCGATGTACGCTGAATTCCAACCCAAGGGCGAATGTCAGGGCCTCCCTCCATCTACGGAAGACAAAACCATGGAGTGGTTGCGTCGCGTTGAGGATATCGGCTCGGCGCAATTTGTGATTGAGGTGGGGCGCACATTGGTCGGGCACGCGATGCTCTGTCCCGGACCGCGTGAAAAGGAGGCTGAGCTAGCGGTGTTTTTGCTCCAGGATTTTCGCGAACTCGGCTTGGGGAAGGCGTTGACGCTCGGCGCGTTGCATCATGGCTGCAAAGAGCTGGCATTGGATCGGGTTTGGGTGAGCATCCAAGGCTCCAATCCACGGGGCCTCCGGCTGTTTGAGGGGATTGGGTTCCAGCCCGTCAAGGAATGGGATCCGTTTACATGGGAATTGGAGATGGAGCGGCCCAGCCATTGTGTACACTGTAAGCTGGAAGGCTGCTTTCTTTTTGGCGCTGGATTGCCGCGCACGATGGAAGTGCCTCGCTGTAAGCGGCTAACTGTATGACATCGCGGGCGTTTGCCAGATGACATTGTGTCGTTCTCCGGGGGGTATCTTGACAGTTTGTCCACCCAAGATACCCATCCTTTTGGAGCCTCTGGAAAATCTCGCTGGCGTATGCCCCGTAGCTCCAGAGCCTTGCAGCAGGCACCCGGAATGTCGCACCTTCTGGCAAATCGACTGCTAAGACAACGGCTGCAGTTATGGAATCTTGCCTGCAAGCAGAACGGGCAGTATCCACGGTGGCGAATCTGCGGCTTCCGCTATCGCAACCACTGGAGGCGATTTTCAGCCCGAGATCAGTCGCAGTCGTCGGTGCATCCAATCGCGACGGCAGCGTCGGGAATGCCATTTTCAAAAACATCCTGCTCGGTGGTTATGCCGGAACATTGTACCCGGTCAATCCCAAGGCCCCTTCCATTTGTGGCGTTCACGCCTACACCAGCGTTTCAGCCATTCCCGAGGAGATCGATCTTGCCTTGATCATCGTGCCGGCCGGTGCCGTGCCGGACGTGTTGGAAGAGTGCGGAAAGAAAGGTGTTCGCGGAGCGGTCGTAGTATCCGCGGGCTTCAAGGAAGTCGGCCTCGAGGGGGCCGCTCTTGAAAAGAAGTCGGTTGAAATTGCCAAGCGCTATCACATGCCGCTTGTCGGTCCCAACTGTCTTGGGGTGATCAATACCGACGCCTCCACCATGCTCAATGCCAGTTTTGGCCGGGTCATGCCGAAGCGTGGCAATCTCGCCTTTGTTTCGCAGAGCGGCGCGCTGTGCGCTGGCATTCTCGACTATGCTCGAGGGCGCAACATTGGCTTTTCGAAATTCATCAGCGTCGGCAACAAGGCGGACGTGACCGAACTCGATTTGCTCCGTTATCTGGCTCAGGACGAGAGCACTGATGTCATTTTGATGTATCTGGAAACTTTGGTTGACGGCCGCGCCTTCATCGAACTGGCTCGCGAGATCACGGGTGAACTCGCACACCGAAAACCGATATTGGCCATTAAATCAGGGCGGACTACGCAAGGCGCGGCCGCCGCCCGCTCTCATACCGGCGCGTTGGCTGGCAGCGACGCCGTATATGACGCTATTTTCGCGCAGGCTGGCATCCTGCGCGTGGACACAGTAGAAGAACTTTTCGACTTCGCGGTCGGGTTCTCACGCCAGCCGTTGCCCAAAGGCAACCGCTTCGCCATCGTCACCAACGCGGGTGGTCCCGGCATCATGGCCACCGATGCCGCCATCCGTTACGGGCTCGAGCTCGCCAAACTGCGACCCGAGACACTCGAGTCCCTCAAGGCGAAGCTGCCCCCGACCGCGAACTTTTCCAACCCCGTCGACGTAATCGGCGACGCTGCGAGCGATCGTTACGCCACGGCTCTTGAAGCCACGCTGGGCGATCCGAACGTTGACGGGCTGGTGTTGTTGCTCACGCCGCAGTCCATGACCGAAATTGAAGCGACCGCCGAATGCGCGGGGAAATTGGCGCCGCAGTTCGATAAGCCCGTGCTCGCGTCGTTTCTCGGCCACGTCGACGTTTCGGCCGGCGTGAGAATCCTGGAGGAAAACGGGATTCCCAACTACGAGTTTCCTGAGAACGCCGCTCGCGCGCTTGGCGGGATGTCCCGCTTTACGCAATGGATTAACCGTCCGCGCACAGCCGAACGACAGTTTGTGGTCGATGCCGAAACGGTGCGGAATGTTTTCAGGCGGATTCGAGCGGAAGGGCGCACGTTTCTTCCCGAAGTCGATGCGTTGGCGGTTCTGAAGGCCTACGGTTTTCCAACGTTGAGTCACGGTCTGGCCAAGACCGCGGACGAGGCAGTTGAACTTTTGCAGAAAATTGGCGCACCGGTCGTCCTGAA
>Ga0335081_10001000_pt1 | contig 45406 bp, 39 predicted proteins | sample Lox_Sample_35_FD_206713 | JGI IMG/M metagenome (GOLD analysis project Ga0335081, IMG submission 206713) | Soil microbial communities from Loxahatchee National Wildlife Refuge, Florida, United States - Lox_Sample_3.5 | ecosystem: Environmental > Terrestrial > Soil > Wetlands | place: USA... | reverse complement strand
CTGATCCGTCTGTCGGGTAGTGCGCATGCTTGAGGCGAGAGCTTTCAGGAGAGCCGGACGTGGGAAATCTGCATCTCCGGTTCGACGAGGGGAGAGCGGGTCGCGCAATTTGGCGTCGCCCTCTCTCGTACTCTACCGGCTCGGAAACTGCCTGTGAACTCGATGCCGCGTTTCCGAGCCGCGCGCGTAGCAAGCGGTTCTTGGGCTTTTCAGCAGCCTCCTAGCGTCTCGTGCTGTCCTGTTCAGTACCGCCTGAAAAAAATCCGATACTTCTGCGAAGACTTCCTACGGTATCGGCATATCGATATTTGTCCAGAGTGGACGGTGAACGAGAGGAGGCAACAGCTTTGACCGAAAAAGAACAGAAAGCCCTTAAGACAGTCGACAGGTACATGTGGTGGTCCATGGGAGCCGGACTGGTCCCGTTTCCATGGTTGGATTTGATCGCGGTTTCGAGCGTGCAATTAAAGATGCTCGCTGAGATCTCAGACATTTACGGCGTTCCGTTTCAAGCAAACCGCAGTAAAGCGGTGATCGGCTCGCTGGTCGGTTCCATTGTCCCGGGCGCAGTTTCGTACGGTACGGCTCTCACGTTGTTGAAGGGTGTTCCGGGGGTGTTCCTCATTGGCGGAGCCACCATGATGCTGATGTCCCGCGCGACGGCTTGGGCGCTGGGCAAAGTGTTCATCCAACATTTCGAGTCCGGCGGCACCTTCCTCGACCTGGACCCAGACGCAGTAAGGCAGTACTTCAAAGCGCAATTCGAGGATGGAAAGAGGATGAACGGAACAACCAAAGCCGGAGAGCCAGCCTAAGCCACGGAAGGGTGGCGAATTCCGGTTTCCGTTCGAGACAAACAGCGGGAAGGCGGTGATCGGCTCGCCGGTCGGTTCCCTTGTGCCGGGTGGAGTCTCGTGCGGAGTGGTTGTCCCCTTCTTGAAATCGACTCTGGTGACCAACTGGGTCGGCGGCGCCACGATGGTGCTGATCTCCGGACCCACGACCTGGGCTCTGGGCAAAGTGTTCATCCAGCACTTCGAGACCGGAGGCACACTGCTGGACCTCAATCCGGACGAAGTCCGGGAGTACTTCAAAGCGCAGTTCCAGCAAGGGCGAAAGATGGCCACAACCATGAATGCCCAGGAGAAATCTGAGGTACCGGGCTAATGCCGTGAGCTGGCGGCTTGTCGCAAAATGCGGAGACCGGTTGTCGCGCCGGAATGTCTCAGGTGGTTCCCGAAAAAAAATCCGATATTTCTGTGAGAACTATCTACCGTATCGGTGTGTCCAATCGATAGAGGGTCAAAAAGGGAGCAGCACCTGTGGCCGAAACAGAAACAACCGTAACTGAAAGGCAAAGAGAAGCCTTTAAAGTAACCAAAAACTACATGTGGTTTTCCATGGCGGCCGGGCTGATGCCGGTTCCGTACGTGGATTGGGTCGTGGTTTCAGGCGTGCAACTGAAAATGCTCGCCGAGCTTTCGAAGGTCTATGGCGTCCCGTTTAAGGCCAACCTCGGAAAGGCGGCCATCGCTTCCTTGGCTGGCTTTGTGCTTCCGCATGCGATGGCGTTTGGCTGGCTCGGCAGCGTATTGAAATCGCTTCCGCTGGTGGGTTCGCTCGCTGGTATACCGGCAATGGCAGTGTTCACCGGCGGATATACTTGGGCGCTCGGTATGGTGTTCATCCAGCATTTTGAGTCGGGCGGCACATTCCTTAACTTCCACCCGGAGGAGGTCAAGGAGTATTTTCGGGCGCAGTTCGCCGAAGGTAGAAAAGTGGCCACCAACCTGGGGAGGGACAAGAAGTCCGAGTCCCCCGCGTAAAACCTCATGGACATCGTTTCATTTGTAATAGCCTACATGGCGTTATGCGTAGTGGCGGGGTTCGCGGGACGGCACCGGCGCATCGGGTTTTGGGGTTTTCTCTTCTTTTCAGTCCTCATCACCCCCATACTCGGCCTGCTGTTTATGTATTTCGCGGCACCGCGTAAGGTCTGATGCACGCGCGACACCGACTTGGCTCCAGGCGCCTCAGCTGCAATTTCCCTGCATTCCCAACGGCACAACGGCGACCCATCGGCCGGGCGGCGCCGAACGAACGGCAGGCTGGCTCTTGCGGTGCGTGAGGAATGACAGTGATGAGTGACTGGGCCGCCCGGCAATACCGGCGCTCGATCACCTTCGCCCGGCATCACGCTCCGTACCTGATCCTGCTGACATTTCTCCTGGCGTTCTTTTTGGTCTTGTTCTTCAATCGGATCGTGATCTCGATCCAGCCTGGCGAACTCGGCGTCCTGTGGCGGTGGCTGGGTGGCGGCACACAAATCGACACCGTTTACCGCGAGGGCGCGCACGTGATCCTACCGTTCAACAAGATGTACGTTTACAACGTTCGCAAGCAGCAGTTCATCGACACGATCGACGTCCTGACGGTGGACGGTCTCACGGTCGTGGTGCGCTACTCAGTGCGCTATTACCTGGAGAAAGACACACTCCCTCTGCTCCACCAACGAGTGGGACCCGACTACGTGAATGTGATCGTGCGTCCGGAGATTCGGTCGGTCATGCGAACCGTGTTCGGACAGTACAAACCCGAAGAGATCTACGCCACCCAGAAGGCCATCCAGGAACGCGTGAGCGTGGTCTCAAAGACACACCTGGCGGCACGCTTCGTGGCTCTGGACGATGTGCCGATTGAGAGCATCAAGTTGCCCGTTCGGATCTCCGACGCCATTGAGGCCAAAATGGCCCAACAGCAGGTTGACCAGGAATACGTCTACCGGCTGTCGATAGCGAGCAAGGAATCCGACCGCAAGCGCCTCGAATCCGCGGGCATCAAACTCTATAACGATACGATCAATAGCAGTCTCACCCCGTCGGTACTTGCGTGGCACGGGATTCAGGCAACCCAGGAACTGGCCAAGTCGCCCAACTCCAAAGTGGTTGTGATCGGTGAAGGCAAGAACGGTTTGCCGCTGATATTAGGGCAGTAAGGTATGAAGAAACGTCTCTTCCTCGTGGCGTTGTCGGTCGGACTGCTGGTGTATTTTCTGTTGCCTCAATGGCGTTCGTCAGATCGGATGGGAGAGCGGAGATTCCGCGCTCTCAGTCGGCGGCCGAAAGAGATTTTGGTGGGAGTCTGCTGGCCCTTTGCTGAGAACCAGGACGGCATGGCTGACGGTCTTCAATTGGCGCGGGACGAAATCAATGCCCGCGGTCTGGCCGGCGGCATTCCGATTCGCCTGGTCCTGCGGGATGACGGTTTCGATTGGGAGAAAGCCAAGGGCATCGCCCTCGAATTCTCCGATAACCCGGAGATGAGCGCGGTAATCGGTTACTATGACGACAGCGAAGCCGTGAAGGCTTCAACGATATACGAGTCCAGCCGGTTGCTCCATCTGATAGTCGGCGCCAACAACACTGCCATGACTGCCACCGGTTTCAACTACATTGTGCGCACCATTCTCTCCAGCGACAAGATCGGTCGCTCGCTCGCGCGTATGTCGGTAGAACGCGGTCACCGGAAAGTCGCTCTGCTCTGGGAAGAAGGCGGCTACGGGGAAGATTTGGCCTATCAGTATGAAATCGCGCTGGACGCTCTGGATACTCCATTGGTCTACCAATGGTCGTATGCCCGTGAGCGCGCCGACTTCCGTCTACCGGTCAGTGAGCTGAGGGGGGTTGACGCGGACCTGATCTTTTTTGCGGGGCTGGAACCGCTGGCGGGAGACTTCCTGCGCATGGCGCGCGCGGTCGGCATCAAAACGGAAATCATTGGGGCCTTCAGCGATACGCCCGAGATGCGCGCGCGAGCCGGTCGAGCGTTGGAGGGCGCAATGTACTTCGATTTTTATAGCTCCGACTCGCCCAGCGCGAAAAACCAGGGGTTCGTCCGCAAGTTCCAGGCGCGATTTGGGAGGCCACCCGATGCGTGGGCCGCGCAAGGGTATGACGCGCTCTACATCCTGGCGAGGGCAGTGAAGGCCACGGGTTCCGCCAACCCGCTCGATCTCTCCTATGCCATCCGTTATATGGACGCATGGGAAGGGGCCAACGGCCGTTACAAGTTCGACAGCACCGGCGAATTAGACGGCAAGCCGCTTTACCTCAACGTCTATCGAAACGGGACGCCCGTGACAATTGAAGAAACTCTTCCTCTTCCCGCCCCTTTGGTCCGCTGAGACCCGAGTTGTAGACCTGCGATTCCTCGCGATTGATCCCCCATCCCTTTTCGACGAATCGGAATCTGCGAAGCGAACCGGCGCATCGCCTGCTCACGCGGTGTTGAATTAGGGCGCGGTGCGCTTGGCGGAATCGGAAAGCTGGCTCTTAAAGTTCGCCGCGAGGTACTTTAACCGGCCACGTGCCGTCGGATGGTGTCGCGCTCGTGTTCGTGTACGCATCAGCGGCACACATCATAGATTGCGGCGCAAACAAAACCAAAGGGCAAGTCCGCCCGCTGGCTCGCACTGATTGAGCGAATGACTGTCGAACGAGATTGTTCGGCTGGGACGCCTTCTGGCCCCGAGGCGGCCGCATATGGCGCAGTTGATATATCCACGAGGGGCACGAGCAAAACGCGCGACCCATTCCTTCACCCACGCGTTCGAGAATAGATCACCACGGGAGCGGGCCGTCCTCGTTCGAGAACGTGCCCGTCGGACCGTTCGCGTCGAGGAGCGCGAGGCGCACGGGCTCACGTGCGGCTTGTTGGACGGTGCGCGTGCCCTGGAAGTTGTTGAGCTCATTCGCGGTGAAGCCCGGACACGCGGCGTTGACCTTGATGCCTGCCGATTCGAGGGCCAAAGCGAAGGCGAGCGTGATCGCGTTGAGCGCCGTCTTCGATGGAGAGTAGGCGCCGAACATCGAACGGTGCGGGTTCTTCGGGTCCGAGTTCAACGTCAGCGAGCCGCTGGTGCTGGAGACGTTAACGATGAGTCCCGCCGGCGCTTCGCGAAGGAGTGGAAGCATCGCTTGTGTGAGCGCGATGACGCCGAATATGTTCGCCTCGAACACAGCGCGCACCTCTTCCAGAGACGCGCCGCTCAGGCGGCCCGACTTCGCCATCTCCTCAAGCGGCCTTCCGGCTTGCCCGCATGCGAGATGGCTGCGTTGTTCACGAGCACGTCGAGACGGCCGAACTCGTTCCGGATGCGCCCTGCCGCGGCGGTAATGGAGGCCTGATTCGTGACGTCGAGCTGGAGGACGCGGGCATTCGCCCCGATGCTTTTCGCGGCCGCTTCCCCATGCTCAAGGTTTCGCGACCCGACGAGCACGGTGAGGCTGTGCGCCACGAGATCCTTTGCGATTTGAAGACCGATTCCTTTGTTAGCCCCGGTGACCAGGGCGACGGGTCTGTCTTGCATAGCAATCTCCTTTTTGCATCCTCAGTGCGATTGCCTCGCGATGGAGATCCGGCGCATGTGCGGCGCATCTCCTAGGCCGCGACCCCGGCCATTTTGCGAAGACGATCATTCGCGAAATACTGAGCCTGTCCTTCTTCGATCGCTTTGAGAACGAGGCCGGCGACGAATTCGGGCTTGTCGCCCTCAGCGTAATTGGAAGACGGTCCGCCGCCGGCCGGATTCCCCATCCTGTTCTTGCCAAAGTTCGTCGCCGTGATGAACGGGTAGATCTCACTGACGACGATGCGGTCCTTTTCCAACTCGGCACGTGCCGTGAGACTGAATCCAAGAAGCGCGCGCTTTGAAGACGAGTAAACGCTGTATTGCGGAACAGTCATGAACGCAGTCCCCGAATTGATGTTCACGATGCTTCCGCCGCCTTGCTCCCGCATCAGCGGAATCACAGCCTGCATCGCGACAATCGGCCCCAACACGTTGAGGTGGAAGATTTCGTTAAAAAGCGCGGGATCGATCTCCTCTACTGTGGCCGCATAGCTGCGTCCTGCATTGTTTACGAGACCGTCGATGCGGCCGTAATGCCGGTGCACGGCTCCTACGGCTTCCCGCAGTCGATCGAACTGCGTCATGTCTGCGGTGACAGGCAGGCTGCCTGGAAGCTGCTGCGCCAATTCTTGCAGCGCATCGGTGCTGCGAGCGAGCAGGGCGACTTTCGCGCCGCGATCAGACAGCGCGATCGCCGTCGCGAGGCCGATCCCCGACGAAGCGCCCGTGACAATGAAAACGTGATCTTTGATTTGCATCGTTTGATCTTCCCAAAGCTTAGGCGCGGCGCGCCGCAGATGCGCCGACAGTATCAGTTTCGTGATAGCGCATTTGTTCGAGATCGGCGATCAATCCAGGCCCGGCCGGGCGCCATGCCAACCGTTCCTGGGTGAGCGCGCTTGAGGCCGGAAGGTCTCGACCGGCGAACGCGCCGAGCCATCCGAAATGGGCCGAGGCCTCATCCGGGGATACGGAAACGACCGGCATCTTCAGGCCTCGACCGATGACTTCCGCGATGTCGCGCAGAGGAACTCCCTCTTCGGCAACTGCGTGATACCTCGCGCCTGTTTCCAGCTTCTCCAGCGCCAGCCTGTAGAGACGAGCCGCATCGAGTACGTGCACCGCCGGCCAGCGATTCCGTCCCTCGCCCACATAGGCGGATACGCCCTTCTGGCGAGCGAGTTCAATTGCATAAGTGACGAGCCCTTGCTTGAGGGTGTTGTGAACTTGCGGAAGGCGCAGCACCCCCACGCGCACGCCCTTTGCCGCGACCGCAGCCGCCGCCTGCTCCGAAGCGACCCGTGGAATCGCCTGAGAGCTCTCCGGCGCATCTTCCTCTGTCGCAGGGTGGCCCGGCGCACTGTTTGCCATACCCGTTCCGGAGGTGACGAGCAATGGCCGGTCGGAGCCGGCCAGCGCCGCGCCCAATGCCTCAATGACACGCCTGTCTACCTCGCAAACTTCCTGGAACCTCGAGAAATCGTGAATGAACGCTGTGTGGATCACGCCGTCCGACATGGCCGCCCCCTTGCGCAGGCTTTCGATGCCGGCAAGATCGCCTCGATGAACCTGAGCGCCCGCGGCGATAAGCGACTTGGCGCCGGCCTCCGAGCGCGTGAGGCCCAACACTTGATGGCCCGCGTTAATGAGCTCTCGAACGATGGCAGAACCGATAAAGCCGGTAGCTCCGGTGACAAAGATACGCATACTCTATTCTCCTTCCGGCCCGGTCGGGTTGCGCATTTGTACGCCAACGATCTTGACGAGCCGTCTCTAACTTGCTACAAACGGAGGGAGCCTCCGTATAGTTCCTAGATTAGCGGAGGCATCCTCCGGTTGCAAGAGTTTTTCTTGATGGCTGTGAAAGCTCGTGAATTTACAGACAGAAAGCCGCGCGCGGACGGGCAGCGGAACCGCGAACGCATCCTGGAAGTAGCGAAGCAGGAGTTCACCCGGTCAGGCGCGAGCGCGAGCCTGGAAGAGATCGCCAAAAAAGCAGGTGTTGGTCCGGGAACTTTGTATCGCCACTTTCCAACGCGTGAGGAACTCCTCGTGGCGGTTTACCGGTCCGAGATGGAAAAGCTAGCCGCAGCGGAGCGAAAGTTCGCGAACACCTTGCCCCCGGTGGAGGCCCTGCGAGCCTGGTTGTTGTTGTTTGTTGACGCGGTCGAAACGAAGCAGATTATCGCCCCCGTGCTGAACACGCTGGTGGGCGACCCCAAGAAAGTATTCGAGGCGTTCCATGGCCAGATCCATGAAGCGCTTGGCGCGCTCGTGAAGCGGGCGATGAAGAGCGGTGACATACGCAAGGACATTGACGCGATCGATCTGCTGTGGGCTCTTGTGGGCGTCGCCAATGTCGCGACCAGCCCTGACTGGCAGCAAAGCGCGCGGAGACTGGTGGACATTCTCATCTTGGGTGCGCGGCCATTGAAATGAACCCGGCAGCTTGATTCAAGGCTTGAAGATTGGGATGCGGAATGGCTCTGGGCATACCCGTCCCCAAAGTGCCATTCACGGTATTGGTCTTTCAGCAATATGTTCTTCGTGCCGTTCGCATCATGAATGGTTATGCTGCCATTTGGATTCTCTTCGATCCAGCCCTCGCACGCCATAGTTGTTCCGTCGCGGAGAATAACGAGGATCGGATGGCTCTTCTGATCGGTTGTGTTTGCTTCGTTACCGACTGCCATAGGAACCTCCTCAGTGCTGTTCTGCAACTACCCGGCCAACGCAATTGACCGACCGTGTTTTCACTGGCCTCCACACCGACCCAAACGGGTGTTAAATCCGGTCGAAGAACAGCGAGCCCGCTCGCTTCAAGGTGAAGCACCGCACCCGGCGGCGATTGTGGATCTGATTCCACCCGTGAGGGCGGCGGTATTCAAAGCGTGACTGCTCCAACGGCGGAAGAGCAAGTCGGCGATCCTGCCCGAAGGGGCCGGCGGTATTCTTCGCAGGCCCCGTTGTCACTTTGCCAGGTCTCTACGGCTGCAATACTCCTCCTGCTGTAACTGAAAACGACAGGACTCCGTTGGCAGTGGCGGACGAGATTCCGCCGGGTGTGACGGTCACGCCATGGTTCCCGCCCGACACGGAAACTGAGACGGTATATCCCGTTGACGGCGCCAGGTCGGTAATCACGTGGCGCGTCGCCGCTGCGGGCACGGTGTAGCTGATCGGTCCCGCGATCGCGGTTCCAACCTGAGCGGTGCCGGAGATCACTACGCTATTGCCTGTGGGCGACGCCAGAAGCGCTCCGACTGCCGATCCGCCCGTGACGTTGACGCCGGTCGCCGAGGCGACTTGCGCGGACGTCGGTGCGAGATCGAAAACGGTCATCCAGAGGCGGGTGGCCGTGGGGGCATCCGTTGCGCGGATCTCGGTCCGCCACACTTTGTTCCACGTCGCCGAATCGGGCGCCAGGTGGTCTGTGGTGACGGTGGCCGCGTTAGCCGGAAGGATGGTGGTCATCGAGCCGGCGAATTGCCCGTTGACTACATCGAAGCGATGCTGTCCAGGGGCTGGAGCAGTCACTTCCACTGGATTGGCCGGGAAGTGGAACGCCAGATATTGATCGAGCGAAGCATCGCAAATACCGCTTCTGTCGTACACCACAAATTGCGACGGACGCAGGTACACGATCTGCCGCGACAACGACGTCACCGGAGAGGGCGCACCGGAGCAGATGGTAGGCTGCCCAGTGGATGGGTCATGGAAGGCATAATACATATCCTCGAGGTATTGACCCACCGTCAACACGTACGACCCACCGTCTTCAAAGCGACCAATTTTCGTACGCGCACCGTCCGAGCGCTGAGCCGCACTCTGGCCGTAGGGAGCGACCAGGTTACCCTGACCGTCTAACTGACGCACCTGGAAGGTGTTGAAGAAAGTGCGATTGCCGATCAGATGATTAACGTTCCAATTGCCGTAGCGGTCGTCAAAACCCGCGCTCCAACCCGGATCGCCATTGGGGTCGTGAGTCAGCCAGGCATCGGCGTTCACCACCAGCGGGTTCTTGTTTCTTTGGATCGCCAGCGATCCTTTGTCGAAGGATTCATGACCGGCGGCGGGATTGTTGATGTACGGACCCGCCATAAATGAGAGGAACGTCGCACTTGTCGACCAGTCCGAACGGGCCGTCATCCCACCCATCCCGGGAGCCAGGTAGGAGATTGGCAGGCTAGAATAGTCCGAAGTTTCGGGAGCCGCCGGATCCCAGAAGAGGAAGTCGATCCACTCCGTGGTATCTCCGACTCCGAGCGCATCGAGAGCCGTCTTGGCATCGCGCGCATACTTATGCATCATCGGCGCCATCGGATCTCCCAGCATGGCGAGTATACCGGCGGAGAACCGATAGGTATCGAGCCGGCCGGTGCCGGGCCAGATTAGCGGGTCACCGGTGCTATAAAGTTCACCGCGATCGTCCACAAGATCGCGTGTGGGCCACGTGAAAGCCATGAGCCAGCGTGGGTTGTCCAATGGGTACGTGTACGACGACTGGGGATTGCCCACCTGGATCAGATCGATGCCCTTGGCCGTTTTCACGGCCAGCGCCGGCAGCGACTGATTGCGGGTTGCCAGAATGCCGTATTGCGAGTAACCTTCGGTCCATCCTCCCCCGGCTAGATTGGCTCTGTAATATGGAGCAACCCGTCCCAGGTGCTGGTTGTTGTACCAGTCATTCCACCACGTGTCGCCCAGCGGACTGTCTCCCTGGACGGCAAGGGCGGCCATGCATTTCGCTGCGTAGTATCCCGCGAAGTAATTGCCTTGCGGATGATCGTATTCGAAACTGTCTGTCTCGAAAGACGTGAACCACTGGCCGAGCGCCGTCTGTAGTTGCGTCAACTGCGCCGGGCTCATTCGATCGTGGAACCAATCGTATCCAATACCCATGGCCACGCCGAAATTACGAATACCGTACCCGTAGTCGCGCAGCGGGACTGCGCAGTTGCAATCGTCCGCGGTCTGATTGGCGGGGTCCGACATGGCCATGAGGATCGCGACCCCCATCGTTGCGTACTTCGCGGCGGCGGTGGGATCGGAGAGAAGAGTCGTCTGATAACAGAGGCCGAGGGGCATCAAGGCGTCGCTGTATCCGCTGCCTTCATATCCTTCACCCACGTTCGGGCGGTCCGGGTAGTCATTCCCATTGATGAATTCAACGGTGCCGCCCACATAGGAATCGCATATCGACTTCAACGCGGTCCATTCCGCCGTACTTGCTTGGGCACGGCTGCGGAGTGTGGCGAGAGTTGGCGCATCAAGAATGATTCGGGGATGCGCATTTCCCGCGGATGGAGCCGCGATCGTGATGGGCGCGGAGGCGCTCTTAGTCGAATCCTGGACGCTCGTGGCCGTCACTGTGAACGAGCCCGTTACGCCGCCGGCGGTGTAGAGGCCAGCCGAGGACACCGTGCCGCCCGTCGCGGTCCACGTCACAGCCGTATTCGATGCGTTCGTAACGGTTGCCGAGAACGGTTGGGTGCCATTCGTAAACACGGTTGTGCTGGCCGGAGAAATGCTGACTCCGACCGGTTGCGGTGGCGTGATGGTGATGGTAGCCGACGCGCTCCTGCTCGAATCCTGAGCGCTCGTGGCCGTTACAGTGAACGAGCCGGTTGTGCCGCCGGCGGTGAAAAGGCCGGAAGAGGACACCGTACCGCCTGTCGCGGTCCACGTCACCGCCGGATTGCTGGCCCCTGTAACGGTGGCTGTGAACTGGCGGGTAGCGCCGGTCCCGAGCGACACGGAGCCCGGCGAGATGCTCACTGCAACGACTGTCCCGGTGGTGACCGTAACGGTGGTAGTCGAAGTCACGGAACCGCCGGTGTTCGTAGCGGTCAATGTATAAGTGGTAGTTGCGCCAGGGGTGACCGTCACCGAACTGCCCGTGACGGTTCCTGGTCCCGGAGCTATGTTCAGCGCGGCTGCGCCGGATACCGACCAGCTCAGCGTGACACTCTGTCCGGACTGGATGGTGGCAGGAGTTGCTGTGAAACTATCGATGACGGGCGCGAGCGGCGCGCTGACGCCGTCGCCGAACTTGCCGAACTGGTCGGCAGGCTCGCCGTTACCCACCGCGCCGATATTGCCTCCCGGCCCGTCTTGCGGATCCCCCGCGCCGATCAGCGGGCTGCCCGGAGCCGGCGAATACATCGAACGGTAGGTACCCAGAATATCGGAGACTTTCTTAGTGCGGCTCCAAATATCCTCAGGTAGAAATGGGAACGGAATCGCCGTAGGTTGGGTGAACTTGGGATTCATGTGGCCGTTGAACCCGCCCAGGTCATGCAGACCGTTGCCGGCGGCGCCGGGCGCTACTCCGATGACTGCCAATCCGTAGTTCGTCTGGTTGGGCGCATCTGGATTGAAAAAATCGTTGTAGTCGGAATAGCGAAGCCTCGGTAGCGGTGGATTGGCCGATTCGTCGAAATCCCCCGCCAGCACCGGTCCACCGGCCAGCCCCGCGAAATTGTAGAAGACGTTGTTGCGCAAGCTTCCCAGGAACGAGCCATCAGTGACCGAAATGGGACTCCCGGAAAAACCCATAAAGGCGCCGCCGCCATCCATGACGTTGTTGTGAAACTGGACGTTGTCCACGTTGTAGATCAGCTTCACGCCGGCTCCTGGGCTGTAGTAAGTCTGACTGACGGTAAACGCGAACACGTTGTGGTGGATGTTGATGTTGCTCATCGGAGCTTGAAAGATCTGGTCGGAGTTACTGCTTCCGTCGATGAGGTTGTACCGGAGTTCGCCGCCCATGCCGCGCACCGGCCAGGACGAGCTGCGGATCACGTTGTGTTCCGCCAGGAAACCGTCGCCCTGCAACTCGAAGTTCAGTCCCTGGGACATGCGGTGGGGATAATTGTGCTGGCTGTAGTTGCCGCGCAGCACCATGTTCGACGATTCGTGGATCGTGAATCCGCATCGCACCCCCATCAAAACGTTACTCTCGGCATCGGTGCTTCCACCGATCAGCCAGTTCCGCGTCCCCTCGAACAGCACCGTAGATAACCCGACGTTATTACCCTGGAAATACTGTTGCGCGGAGGAGTTGCCGGATGCATAGAAGACCGGGAGAGTGGCGTCGCTGTAGTCCGTGGGGAGAGAGGTGACGGGCACGAGCGTGTTCTCCCGTAACTCGTTATTGCGGACGATCGCTTGCGCCTGATCGTTCGCCCCGATGGAGACCGTTCCGAATGTGTCGAACACGTTGCCCGTCAATTGAACGGAACCCGAGCCGTTGATGGTCACAGCGACGGCAGGATTGCTGGCCGTGCCCAGGTTGCGAATGTCGCAGTTGCTGATCGTCAACGAACCGGTAAATCCGGCCGCAGAGCGAATCTGGAAGCCGTTCCCATTGATCGCGCAGTGATTGTCTGCGGTTCCCGCATAGGTAGCATTCTGGGATCCGGAAAGCACCACATCCGAAGTCAGGTTGAAGATTGGTCCGGACGACGGCGCGGGATTATCAACGAAGATCCTCACCGGTGCGCTGGTTACAGTTTGGTTCTGCGTCGTGGTGATTTGAGCGGTGAGCGCGTACGTCCCGGCAGCGAGGTTATTCACGGTCAGAGCGAAATACCCGTTCTGGTCCCCGCTTCCTGTGAAGGTGCCGACGGATTGCCCGTTCATCAGGAAGTTGACCGTCAGCGCGTCGGGATCCGGTGCATTGATGTCGTACGGGTCGGCGTAGATGCGGATTGTCGCAGGAGCCGTGAAGTGCATGCCCGATACGGGGCTCTGAATCACTACATACGCTCCATCAAACTGGCGCGGCACCGGGGGGAGGGTCGAGATGGTAGCGGCAGGCTGGACAGTAATCTGTGCTGAAGCAGCTTTCGTGGAATCGGCAACTGAGGTTGCGGTGACAACAAAGTTGCTGCCTGTCGTTGACCCTGCTGTGAACAGACCGGCGCTGGAGATGGTTCCGCCGGTCGACGTCCATGTCACGGCGGTGTTGGAACTGCCTGTCACGGTGGCGGTAAACTGCTGCGTCTGCCCCGGCTGCAGAACCGCGGATGTTGGTGAGACGCTCACCGTCACCGCAGGCGGCACGATCACGGTCGCACTCGCGGTCTTGGTTGGATCCGCCGCAGATTTTGCGGTTACGCTGAATGTTCCCGCCGCTGTCCCTGCGGTATAGATGCCCGCGGATGTTATGGTTCCACCGGTGGCAGTCCAGGTGACCGCGGTATTAGCGTTGCCAGTGACGGTCGCAGTGAACTGACGGGTTTGGCCCGGTTGCAAGGTGACACTGGTGGGCGCGACCGAAACCTGCACAACCGGAACTGGTTGTACGGTAACGGTGGCGGCCGCCGATTTGGTTGGATCGGCTACGGAGGTAGCGGTGACGGTAAAGTTACCGGTGGTGGCGCCCGCCGTGTAGACGCCGGTTGACGATATGGCGCCGCCCGTGGCGGTCCACGTCACGGCGGTGTTCGAAGACCCTGTTACTGTGGCCGCGAACGGCTGCTGGGCGCCGGCCTGCACCGTCGCCGTTGTAGGAGAGACGGTCACGCTGACGGCGGGGGCAGCGGAAGCGACCACGATGGTCAGCTTCGGCCGCATGCTCTGTGTGCCAGCAGTGCTGACCGGCCTCATGATTTCACCGGGGACATTATTTACCAGCATGATCCCCTGATTGGCGGCGCCGCTGTTGACCCACGATTGCACCACAGCGGTGTCCAGGCCGATCGTCACCGTCTGCGGTCCGATCGGCCGAAGGGCTGGAACTTGGAAGCTCTTGCCGGCAACCGTATCGACTCCTGAGGAAGAGGCTCCTGCGCCGGCCCAGTCGGTAGTCGCGTCCTTGTGCAGCCAGCCAAGCCGGCTGGATGCCGGGTTCCAGGTGTTTTTCAAATAGAAGCCGGTAATATTTCCGCTGCTCGGATCCCAGGAATCGATGGAGAGAGCGAGTGTGGCGGAGACTACCTGCGATCCGGCGGGGATGGAAAGGCTCCCGAACTTCAGCACATATCGAACGGAGTACGCGCCGCTCCCGGTAGTGGTGTAGCAGCCGAGTTCCGGGTCGGCCGGATCACCCTTCCATGAGACTCCATTACCACCGTTGTATTGAGAATATTGCGTATTGATGGACGCGTCTGCCGCGCCGGTATATCCATTGGAGCCATTTTGAAACGTAAACGTGCTATTGGCATGCAATGCTGATGCTGCTAGTAGTGCGAACACAACCCGGATCGGCACTCTGAAGCCGCACAGGAGTCGAATGTTCATGTTATGGGGATTCTCCGTTAGTAAGGTCTGCACAATTAAGTTCACTTGAGAAGACGGCCGGATGGCCAAAGTTTGAAGAAATCGGCAAAATTCATTAGCCACCAGTTAGTGGAGGATTGCTTAGGGAGTTCTCTATCGGTATGCGGTGTGCCATGTTTCTTCGCGCCAGCGGCCGGACGCGCCTTCGTCCCAGCTTTGTATTTTGGACTCCTAAACTCTAGGTAAGACTTGCAAATTCAAGCGCTTCAGTGATCCGAACCGGCGTGGAATTTCGCAAGTGAAAGTAGAGGTCGAGACCATGGCATCGATTGGTAGAGGTTCGCCTGCCATGACCGCAAAAGAGGAGAACGCGCTTCTCTATATCCAGGGCAGGAACCGGACACAGGAAACACCTGTGTCGCCCCGATCGGTAATCACGAGAAGAGAGTCCCACGCGGGAGGAAAAGTTCATATCGCGCCACGAGACCCAAGCTCGATCCATTTCAGGAAGGAAGTGGAGCGATGGTTCCTCGCATTGCGCGACCCGGTATTCCGGTTCCTGCGTTCATTGGGATGCCAGCACTCTCTGGCCGAAGAACTGACTCAGGAAGCCTTCTTTCGCCTCTACCGCAGTCTTCAGGACGGATTACAGGTCGGCGATGCGCGCGCGTGGGTGTTCCGTGTGGCACGCAATTTGTGGATCGACAGCCGGCGGGAGCATCAACGCTATACAACAAGCCAAGACGAAGGCCGGCCGGATTTGACGCATGGCGATTCGTCGCCCGATCCCGAGCAGCAGGCTCTCCAGAGCGAACGGATCCGGATCATCGAAGAGGAAGTGCTGCGCCTGCCGGAACTGGAGCGCGAGTGTATGCAGCTGAGGGCTCAAGGGCTCCGCTATCACGAGATCGCGCGGGCTCTCGACATTTCGAGGTCGGCCGCTGTGGATTGTGTTCGCCGCGCCGTGAAGAAACTGCGAAAGGCGGTTAGGGATTGAACAAGATGCCACGTCGATCAAGTAGTCTGGCTGTGCGTGTGTCATCCCAGGAACCGCGCGAACCGATGCGCCGCGATCCGGGATCAGCTGCGACACGGCGCGGTGTATACTAACCCAAAAGCCGCGAGAAGGAGGCTGCAATGTCGGTGGAAGGGGTTGTCCTGCAAAATGGCCGGGCCGCCGGGGTTGACTTGCGCGGAACCCGCATCGATTATCTGGTCACTGCTAACCATTCCAAGCACTGCTCTTTGTTCGAGTTCTTCGTAGCCCCGGGATTCGATACGGGTGCTCACTATCACACAAAGATTGAGGAGACCTTTTACGTGCTAGAGGGGGAGCTGAACTTGCGGTGCGGCGAGCGAGTGGTGCACGCCGGGCCGGGAGCCAGCGCGTTCGTGCCGCCTGGGGTTCCGCATTCCTTCGGCAACACGGCAACCACTCCAGCCCGCATTCTAGTGATCGCTTCGCCGCCGGGTCACGAGAAATACTTCGACGAACTCGCTGAGCTTGTCTCCAAGGGCGGTCCTCCCGACCCGGAAACCATTGCCAAGCTGCGTGCCAAATATGACACGATTCAGGTCTCGGCTCTCGTTTCGGAATAGATGCGCTTGGATGTTCGCCTAACGGTGTTGTTCGCGTTCCGGGCCACTGTGAGCTGCGGCAGGGACAAGGGCTGCCGCCCCTTTCCCGCCGGCGCCCCACCCAAGAATTGGTGCGAGTTCCCGGCCCTGCTCGCTGGGACCTGCCGCGAAGCTCCCGGATGCGCCGACCGGCGACATCAGGGCCAATAACGTCCGGTGATTCTGCAGATGCCGGAGCGAACCTGAAAACGAGTGGTGCTTTGGCGGCAGACGCCGACTCGCTTGATGTCGTAAGGCTGCGTCACTCCCGGCAAATTCGTTCCACCGTAAGATGAGAACGCGGCGCGATAGCCAACCTCCCGGACGGATTGCTGGGCTTCATCCGAAATACTGCTTGGGGCTCCGACCGGATACGCCAGCACATCGGCTTCGATGTTGAGATGCTCCTTCAAGAGCGAGCGGGACTGGGACAAGTCATGTTTCTGGTGCTTGGGGTCCAGTTGAGTCAGCACGGCGTGGGAGTGCGAGTGCGACCCGATGGCCATACCTAGGGCGATCATCTCTCGCGCTTCGTCCCAGTTCAAAAAGCGCCGAAGAGACCTTGGGAGATCGTCCCCTTTTGCGGCCTCTTTCAGTTCCTGAATGAACCGCTGGGAATCGACATTTCCAGGCCTCTTATAAAGCCGCAGGACGTCTCGCAGCGTTTTTGCGATGCCGTTCTCAACCAGATCGACAGCCAGATCGCCCGGGTAGTGAAGAGAAAATCGCGGCCGCCGGGCGGTCTTCATCAGAAAGGCGATGTGATCCCACCATGGCACGCAGCAGGAACCTACCATGCCCGTGGCAAGGAAAAACACACCGGGCACGCCATACGAACGTAGAATCGGGAAGGCCATCTGGTAGTTATCCAGGTAGCCGTCGTCGAAGGTCAGTAACACACGGCATCGGGGAGTTTTCTCCTTCTGCGTGCCTTCGACAAACGCCAGCGCCTCTTCCAATGTCACCAGCGAGACGTGGCGCTTCAGGTAAGAAATCTGTTCGCACAACTGGTCGCCGGTCGCCGAGAACACGCCGGGGTCAAAAGGATCATTCTCGGGGTCCCCGATCCGATGGTAATTCAAGACCAGCAGCGAATCCCGTGCCGGCATATGGCCAAACAGAGACGTGACGCGCGTTAAGTACAATCCGCCGGCTAGGAACTCGCCCTTTCCTGCAAACATTGTCTTCGTCATCGCACCCTGCGGATGGCCAGGCGGTGATCCCTGGCACGCGGCTGGCCGTAGAGATCATCCGTGAATTGCCTGCCGTCTTGTCGCTCAACACCCATATCAGTTAATCAAGCTCTGCCTGCCCACTTCGCAAATAAATCGTTGTCTCCAGATCTCCTCTTACTGGTTTGCACTCGAAGCCGCGATGGCCGCGTCGGGCGCCGATTCTGGCCCACGCTGCAGTGCCAGAAGATGAAACGTAATTCTATGAATCGGCTTTGGCAAGAATTCCGCCCACTGATGCAGGCGGTCCCAGTCCTCCTCTTCCAATGATCGGGTAGTTCGCAGACCCAAGAAGAAAACGCCTGCACCGACACCAATACCGGCGAACAAGCCTAACCAGGACGGCAGAGCCCGAACCACCACCAGGACCGCGCCCACCATCACGGCTCCTGACACGCCGATTGTTCCCAGAAACCGCGCTTGCGGCCACACCGCCTGCGCCCCACCGGCCTTATAGAAAAGGCCCGCAACGCCAATCGTCTGCGCGAATCCGTTTGCCGCTGCAGCGCCCAAGGCGCCGTGCCCTGGAATCAAGAGTACGTCTAAGGACAAATTCACTACTGCCGTCGCCGCCAGCCACTTCACCATGAATCCCTGCTTTTCCGTCGCTTGCAGAAGATTCTCCATGTGTGTCTGGAACGCTCGCGGAATCGAGGACACGCACAAAATGCAGAGGACGGACACGACGGACAGATAGCGGACGCCGTAAGTGGAACGAATGAGCGGCCCGGCAACCGCCGCCGTCCCCAGAAAGAGTGGGATCGCCAGGACACTGACATAGCGGGTAGCGTTTCTCAAGAGATCGCCGAGACGCAGCGGGTCGCGTCCGTATTGCGCGAGAATCGTAATGCCGATGGCGTTCGAAAGCGCCCGCGGCGCCATCAGAAGCTGGTTCGTGATGCTAAACGCCAACGAATAGAACGCCACTTGTTTTACATCCGCGAACTGCTTCAGAAAGAGAACTTCCGAACGATCCCAGACGATCAGGCCAAGCGCGAGCAGGATCAGATTATGGCGCGAGAAAGTTACCATCCGATTGCGCAATTGCGGCGGAAGCGCAACCGTTGGATAACTTCGCAGCCACCTCCGGACGCCGAAGTAGCGTAACACCGCTTCCACCGTTCGTGACGCCAGGGTAGCGGTGGCCAAGCCGGCAAGACCCCAATGCAGAAATAGCGAGAGCACGACCAATCCGGTGTAAGTGAGCATGTAGGCAATACTAGCCGGCAGGTTGGACCGAAGATCCTCCGCCGCCACGTTGGCCTCGCCCGGGATATAGCTAATCATTGCCGGCCACATGCTGAGAACGATCAAGACTGTGATCAGCCGGTACGCTGGTTCCGAGAAGGAAGCCAGACAGAGGCCTAGAGCAGTGATGATTCCGGAAATCGTCGCTTGATACCGTAAGGTGACCCGAAACACCTCGTGAGCGACACCGTAGTCCTGGCGTCCCAGAAACTCCGCCATGTACTTGCGGCAGGTTGCGGGAATACCAAAGTTGGCCAGCCGCTGAGCCGTTCCAGTCAGAAACAACAGGTAAATATAGTGGCCCAGAACATTTGGACCCATGACGCGCGCCACGGGCACCGACGCAATCAGCATGACGATGGTCGTCGCCGATGCGTCCAGGGCGTACCAGAACGTGTTACCAGCGATTTTCTTAGGGTTATTCGTCGGCACGTTAGTACTCAGACCACCGTGTGCAACCTTCCGATGACATAGATCATAATGAGACTTGCCAGCTCCGCTGCAGCGATCAGAGACCCCATCCTGGCATAACTTGGCCACACTACCGGTACGTCGTTCTTTTTAGCGATCAGGACCAGTGCGGCGGAAAGACCAATCAACAGATAAAGAAATGGGACATAAGTTCTTGAGAGAAAGAAAGCCGCCACCATAAACCCCATCATTGCGGTCTGTAGTATTGAGGCGTACCTTCGGATGTCCGGTACGGGGGGAACGGAATCCGGAAGATGCTTCAGCTTTTGGAGCTGTAGCAAACTAATACCCAACAGGCTGAGCCATAAAAAGTAGCCGACCAAGCCGGTCTCCGCGAAACACAGGACGAAGGAGTTGTGCGCCGTCATGAAGTGATGCTCAGTAAATTGACGATAGCCGACACCAATCAGTGGCTGCGATTTCAGCATATGAAGACCTTCGGACCACGCGTCAATGCGGTCGGCTGCAGATTCGTCCTCGGGGGAGAAACTACGTCCCCCGCCGATATCGACCGCCATGGCTCCAAATGCCAGGATGCCTACCAGTAGGGCCGCACGCCATCGTCCCACCCGTCTGGCCGCGATGACCAGGAGTACAAACAGGAGACCGAGCGTGCCCCCGCGCGAGTGCGTAAGGTAGACGCCGTAGCATAAGGCCGCCGACAGAAGGAATTCCAATAGGGTCCTGAGCGTTCGACGCCTCATTCCCAGGCTGACGAGCGGCAGTGCGGCTACGAAGCTAAGAGCCAAATCATTCGGGTCGTGGAGCATGCCCAGCCCGCGAATTCGCTTCGCAAGAACATCGTCGTCGCTCACCTGGTCATCCGGGTCGTCGCCGGAAGAATCATCAGCTATTTCCGTGTCTTTCAATTGTTCGGCCCACTGAGCCGGATCTAATACAAACATCTTTTTGTTAATGCCGAAGTGGTAGGCTGCAAACCCCTGAGCCAAGACGACGACGGAGAAGAACACTACCGAGGCCGTTACCACTCTTAGCTTTCGGAGTGAGTCCACTGTGCACACGGTCACCACGAACATGGCGAGCGATGGTGCAAATTGCTTGATTGCTACGGGCACAGCCCCCAGCCAATGGTCGGCGACCAACCAGGAGAGAATCATTACTGCAAAAAAGACGAAAAGGATATAGACTTGGATGCTTCGCAGCGGTTCGCCGCGACGAACGAAGACCAAGACGATCGAGACCACCAGGCCACCGAGTCCAATCCAGTACGGCAGGTGGTAGGGGCCCAGACTCGGAAATATTTCGGCCGGGAAGATAAAGGAAGTGAACAGGTAGAGAAGCAGAAAAACGATGCCCATCTCAGATCGCCGCCTTTTCCCCGGAGAGACAGGACCGGTATAGATTCAAATACTCTTCCGCCATACGTTCCGGCAGAAAGTGCTGCAGATAACAGGATCGGGCTTTCTGTCCCAGTTGCCTGAGATCCCGGCGGCGCGATGCGAACTCAGTAATGGCCTGCGCCAGCAGGTCTACTTTCCCGGCCGGCACCACCTGCCCCGCACCCGAGAGGCTCAGCACCTCCGGCATTCCGCCAACATCGGTAACAATCGCAGGTAATCCTGCAGCCATGGCTTCGAGAATCGAGATGGGCAAACCTTCGCTGACGGAAGACAGCACGAACACGTCCGCGCGCGTCAGCCAATCTCCGACCGTCGGCTGTTCACCGAAGAACTGAACGCATTGGCCGATCCCCAGCTCAGCAACAAGACTCTTGAGTGAAGCGGCTTCGTGCCCATCCCCCACAATCCAAAGTTGGAGGTCGGGGACATGAGGCAGCGCCGCGGCTACACTTCGCAGAAGCCCCTGATAGTTCTTTGCCGGCGCCAGTCTTCCGACCGTGACGATTTTGAAGCCATCGCCTCGCGTCACCACCTGGTTGCCGGACGAGCGCGCAGGATACGCCCCGTTGCGAATGGTGATCACGCGGCGGGCGAGCGCCCCGGCGTGCCGATACATGTTGCGCCGCGCCGCCTCGCAGACAGCCACCACGCGGCTGCAAAACAAGGCTGCGCAAGCCCAATACTTGAAATCCTTACGTAAGAGGTAGGGAGCCGCTGCCATTCCATGGCGAGTGCTGAGCACCGCCTGGACACCGGCCATCCGGGCAGCCGGAGCCGCGTGAACGGTGGCTGTCTTATTGTGGCAATGCACAACGTTCGGCGCGATCCGCCGAAACTCCCGGTATAGCCGCCAGACGAGCTTACCGCCGGCAGGGCCGTGCACAAAGATGGGAACCCCATCGATGTCGAGTTTCTCAGCCAAAGTTCCGCCCTTGAACAGACAATGCACGGAAACCTGGTGTCCGGCAGCCGCCTGCAAACGGCAGAGTGCAGCCACCACGGCCTCGGCGCCGCCGACCTCCATGCTGTCGATTACGTGGGCGATTCTCATTTTTCTGATTCAGCCCGCCATGCCAACGGTGACTCGCCGCTTTCCCGACGCCAGAGCCGGAATCTCCTTTACCGGCTCTACGTCACACTTAATTTCGCTGCCGAAGACTTTACCAATTTCGCGATTGAGCAACTCCCGGCTGGGGCCGGAAAGCTCCCGGGTCATGACCGCTGAGATTACAATTCGGTCCCGGTCCTGCTGTTCCACGCGAAACTGCGCGACCTCGGGAATCTCCTTCAGGAGGTGGGGGAAGAACACCCCTGGGACGACGCGGCCGTCCGCGGTGCGCAGTGTATCCATCACGCGTCCTTCGATTCCTCGCAGGCGCGGCAGGCCGCGGCCGCAAGCGCACCGGCCGTCCTTCAAATTACCGAGATCGCCGATTTCATAGCGTATGAAGGGCATTCCGTAGTTGTGAAGGTCGGTCACAATGATATTCGCCGGCTCATCGATATCACTCCCGGCTTCTACGACGACGTTCTCCGAGTTGATGTGGAGTCCGTCGCGCTGCTCGCATTCCCCGGCGAGGGACATGAACTCGCGCGATCCATAGGTGTTGTACACCGGGCTCTGGAACGATTCCTCGATACTTCGGCGCACACTTTCGAATAACGGTTCCGCGGCCGCAATGACGCCCTTCACCCGTGGAATGCTACGCTTGGTCCGCCCAAGGAACTCCGCGAACTGCTGCAGGCTCGAAACATAGCCTACAATTGCGGCGGGACGGTAGCGGCACATTTCCGCATGAACGCGCACCCAGAGTTCTTCGGTTTGGGAAAACGTATTGAGGATCCGCCGGCGCTCGAGTGCTTCCTGAAGCCGGGTCTTCCACATCTGGTGCCTGGGAACGGCTCCCACAGGCGCGCCCCACAAATGGACGGACTGATCGCCAACGTGCAGTCCCGACCATGAATACACCCGATCTTTGGCAGCGGTTCGCCAATCGTAGCTTTCGTAGGTCCGGTAGAAGCGGGCCGGCACGCCGGAGGAGCCTCCAGTGGCGTGCGGAAGCAGCTTTCCTGCATAGGAGGTCGAACATAGCTGGTCGCGGTGCTGACGGATTTCCTCGCGGGTCAACGTCGGCAGCCGCCTGAAATCGTCCCAGGTGCGGATGTCGGAGAAGGATGCGCCGGCTGCGCGGTACTTCCGGCGGTAATACGGAACGGAGTCAAAGGCGTGCCGCAGTAAGTTACGCAACTCGGCCCACTGAAACGCCATGAGCCGTTCCGGTTCCCACCATTGACTGGCCTCCAGAAAGCGGGTGTGTTCCACGTACCTGCGGGAACGGATTCGATCAAAGCTAGGCAACAAGACCGACCGTAGCAGACGCCGGTAGAGGGGCATAATTAGATCCTCATCGCCCCGGCCCGCTCCCCGATCCCCACGGCGTCCAGCGGGTCGGATTTCGAGCGGACCGCGTCGATCGCTTTCCACATCTGCCAGGCAGAGACAAACAGCAAATGGGCTCCGATGCGTTTGGCTTCTTCGGTCACATAGTTTAGGGTGCGATCGAGCGCGCCACCTTCCAGCAGAGGCACCGAATTCTTTTCGGGCGCGCCATGGGTGAACAACTTGATGAATACTTCCGAGCCAATTCGGGGGGCGGCCTTGATCCACAGGCGGGCTCGGTGCCTGGAGGGAAGGGCGTGACCGGCCAACTCTCCGGTCTCGAGTTTTGGTACGGGGTGCCGATTCCATTCCCTGAGATTGACGGTCAACGGGCCGGGTATCATCAGGAGATCGCCGCAAACCGGGCCGCCCGGTTGAAGCGGAATGCCCCAGTCGTGCGACTTAGGCCGCGAAACATCATCGGTCGCCCAGTAGATGGTGTTCACCATTCTCACTTGTGCGGGCGAAGGCGCGCTGGGAAGCGTGAAATCCGCATAGCAGCCTAAATCGCGCAGCAAAGCGATCTCGTTATTGAGGCCACAGAGCCGTCCTCCCGGAAGCGAATTATCCAGGGCCCAGTTGCCGTGGATGAACCCGAAAACAGGCCGGCCATTTTCCTTGTGGAGCAGGCCGTGCCCGCTATGCAATCGGTCTATGAACAGACCCATACGGTTGCAGAACTGGTCTTCGGTGTCGCGGTCGTGATGCAGATGGATCTCAACATCACCGATCTTTTCCCGGCACAACTTCGTCAGATCGTCGATCACCCGCGGATGGTATTGTTCGGCGGGGTAGAAGAAGGTATAGCAGGGCGGGCGGCCGGCGCTGTCGCAGTGCCGCCGGGCGATTGCGGGCCACAGCCCCGTCCAACGCTCCACGCGCTCAAGAGCCTTTTGGTCGTCCGGGTCTCGCCACCAGGGCTCGAAATGATCCGCGATCATCAGCCAGATCCGCTTGGGTGGCTCCAGCCCGCGCGTCTGGATGCGCCAACCACACCACCCGGGCAGCCACAGGTGCGCCGTCCGAAGCGCCTCGATCATACGGCTCCTTCGAAGTGCGGGCGATCCTCGGACGTTATGGCACACTCCGGATCAGCACTGATCGCGGAGAAGGATGGCCTCGGAGTCGGCATCCAGGCCGCCGATTGGGATTGCCGGAGAAAACGCACAAACCCCAAAAGCAGCGCCAGGTTCATGGAGAGAAAATAGTACGGCAAACTGAGCGGCGCCCGATGACCGCCGCGAAGGTCAAGACGGTATCCGGCGAACCCGAGCCCTACAATCAGCGCGCCCAGCACGGCCATCCCGGCGTAACGCAGATCTCGCGCCAGCAGAATCGCCGACGCTTCCGCGAGGCACAACGCAAACGGCACCACCCACCGGAATACCTTGTGGGACCAATAGGAGAGCGCTACCCATCCCATAGCCGGGTTCAACAACTTCCACGTATACTTCAGCGCATGAAAATTGCCGGCGCCAATCCGGATTCTTCGTTGGAATTCATGGCGCACACCTTCCCCCAACTCTTCGGCCGCGACCGCTTCCGGGTCATAGACCACCCGGTGACCAGCGGCCCGGATCCGCATCGCCACCAGAAAGTCGTCGATGATCCCGTCCGGCGGCAGAGGCGAGAAGAGTTCTCTGCGAATCGCAAAGATGCCACCGTTGGCCCCGACCAGCATATTGAGGCGACTCTCCAGAAACTTCAACATCGTCTCGTACTTCCAATACAGACCCTCTGACGCCTGTTTCTGGCTGCTGTTCACCAGGCGTAGCTCGCCGCACACGCAGCCGACGTTTCGCGTTTCAAAGTGCCGGACCAGGGAGAGGAGAGTCTCGGGCTGGAACATCGTGTTGCTGTCGCAGAGAACAATGATGTCTCCCTGAGCCAGAGGCACCAGGAGGTTCAAAGTTGCCGGTTTTCCACCCCGATTCGAGACTTCCAAGATGCGCGCGTTGGGCACGTTGACCTGGCGCGCCAGGGCGGCGGTTCGATCTGTGCAGCCATCACAACCGACCAGGATCTCGAGACGATCTGCGGGATAGTCCAGAGACCGACAGTTCCGCATCTTCTGTGCGATTACGCGGGCTTCATTGTGGGCCGCGAACACTAGCGATACTCTTGGCAGTTGCGCGTTGCCCCTGCCGTAGCGGCGGTTTCGTTTGCCTAAACCGAAGCGCACATCCGCCGCCATCTGCTTGAAACTGGCAAGCAGCAAAAGGACCAATGGGTAGCCGAAATAGGTGTAGAGGACAAGTCCTACAGAGAACGCCAGCAATGCCTGAAGAAAGTTGTTGATCAAGGGTGCAACCCTTTCCGCGGCGCGTCCGCCGTCTCCACCGCCCTAACAGGCTGCTGAAAAAGCCCGCCAAACCTCCGCTCCCTGACGCGGCTCGGTAACTGCCGTGAACTCGATGCCTCGTTTCCGAGCGCGTTAGCAAGCGGTTCTTGGGCTTTTTCAGCAGCCTGCTAAACCTTCGAATAGTAGCGGTTATATCCTCTAAAACCTCTTCTGTATAAGAGCCAAGCTGGATTGCAATTGAGCACGACGCCCAGAAGCTTATCTTCCGGTACGCCCCGGAGAGCTTCGTTCAACTCATCTCGCCCGGTGTGATCGGGCCTGGCTACCAAAACAATTCCATCGCAGGCGGCCACTAACCTCGTATAAAACGGGACAGCCTCCACAGGCGGCGAATCGAAGACCATGTAACCGAAACGATGGCGCAGATTCTCCATTAACCCGAGCCACACCTCGGAATCTAACAACTCGGCTGGATTGGCCGCACTCCGGCCGGCGCTCAGGAGATGCAGACGCGGAAACTGGGCTGCTCGCACAATCGCGCCTTCTAGTGGCGCCTCGCCGGTGAGCACTTCCCCCAAACCCGGCGAATCGGGAATTCCGGTGATGGCCGCAAGGGTGCCACGGGGAAAATCGGCATCGATCACCAGCACATCAGCGCTTCCCTTGAGAGCCAGGGCACCACCCAGGTTCAGCGCAGTAACCGTCTTGCCATCTCCCGGGCAGGGGCTCGACACCAGGAACACTTGCGGTTGCAAAGGATGGTGGAGAATCCGCGAGCGGATTTTCCGATACTCCTCGCTGGCAGCGCTGTGCACTCCATCAAACGGAAGCACGGGCATGGAACGCGGGGTTCTCAGGTTAACGATGGGGACGCTCCCAAATCCAGCCCGCAAAGAGGGGCCGGGTTGCGAATCTAACTCTTGCGGCACGCTCAGGTGGCGCTCGATAGAGTCCGTTGCCTGGCGCGTTACGCGGACGTCCTCCGCGAGGTCATCCCGCAAGCCCGGCCCTTGGGCGGCAACCGGCGGTCCAGGGTAGGCCGCAGAGGCTACCGCCTGTTCCCGAAGCGGCCGGAGAAGGCCTTCGTACCCTCCATCGGTGCGATTGAGTGCATCAAATATTCGGCTCACGCGTTCTCCGTGGTGGCTACATTGATCATTGGCTTCCGGAACCAACGTGACCATGCCGATGGCCGCCTGCGGGTGGAGTCGTAGCGTTCCAAGGTACGGAGCACCGGTCCTTCAAATGCATGTGTCACGACCGGTGCGGTTATCGGGACGGCCAGTTGTGCCGGCTCGGCTGGAACGTCCGCTTGGCTCATCGGGCACCGCGGAACATCTCCGTTCAAGTGCAGTTCCGCGCGCACCTTGACGATGTGGTCTGCGGTAATCACGCGCGCGCCATCCGCGAAACCCATGGTCAGCGCGTTGTCGCAAATCACGTTAATGACGCGGGGTGTACCCCTCGATGACGCGGCGATCAGCTCGATGGCATCCTCTCCGAAAACCGTGGGCAAACTACCGCCAGCTATTTTCCAGCGGTGCTCAATGTACCGCTCGACGTCAGGGGCGCCTAACGCCTGAATCGCTATTCGGAAGGCGACCCGCTGCTTGAGTTGCCATAGTTCCGGCCGATCCAGCGTCGCCGCCAATTCGTTTTGACCAGCCAGAACGATTTGCAGCAACTTCTGATCCGCCATTTCGAAATTACTCAGCAGCCTGATCTCTTCCAGCACTTCCGAACTCAGCTTGTGCGCTTCATCGATGAGCAGGACCGCAATCTTGCCTTCCTGATGCGTCCGAAGGAGCACTTGCTGAAGAAGGTTCAACCGGAATGCCTTGCTGGCGGGAATATCGGTAATTCCGAAGTCCAGGAGAGCAGATTCGAGAAATTCACTCGGCGTCAGGGCTGGGTTCAAGACGAGGCTGCTGCGAATGCCGTCCTGAAACCGTTGGAGGACCGTCCCCAGAAGCGTGGTCTTGCCCATGCCGGCTTCACTCGCCAGCACTACGAAGCCTTTACGCGCATGTATGGCGTAGGCTAACCCGGCCAAGGCCTCCCGATGGTCGTTGCTCAGATACAGGAACCCCGGGTCGGCGGTCAGATTGAAAGGATTGCTTTTCAGGCCGAAATGAGTTTTGTACATGGCATCGTAGGACTGCAATCGAAATCACTCGTCATAGAAGTGGCTGGACCGGCGTGGCCCAGTTCTCTGCTCGAATACGCCGGCGCCGCCAAAATCCAGGTTTCTTCGATTCCTCTCCAATGGCCGGCAAAATCTCAACCACGGGCAACCTTCCCAGCACTGTGACCCCATCCGGCAATTCCCATTCCCCGAGGAATACTGCTTTGCGTGACTCCAGCAGTAAGCTCAGGCCGATACCCAAAGCCAGTCCAAGCAGACAACCGCCGGTATAGAAGAGCGGGCGATTGGGACTAATCGGTTTTGTAGGCGGGCGTGCTGGCTCCAGGATCGTGAACCGCTCTGCCTTCTGGCGACGTTCCATCTCCGTGGCCATCTCGGCCGCAAGCTTCTTGTCGAGCAGCATTCGGTAGTTGTTCTTGGAGTTCTCATAGTCGCGTAACAACTGCGCCATTTCCTGCTCCCGCAAGGGGAGCCGCGCCAGGCGGGTCTGATCCGCGGAGATTTCTTTTAGGATCGAATCCTGTTCAGCCTTACGGGCGACGAGTTCCTTTTCGGCTTGGGCGATCTGGGACTTCAGCGTGCGAGCCCGCTCGCGCGCCTGCTCCAATTGCAGCGCATTGGACTCCGTCGAAGTCGCTTCAGCCTTGATTTGGGTCGGGCCGGCGGTCGTCTGCTGCGCGCCTGATCGTTCCTCATCGATGGCTGCCTCAATAGCTCGTCGGAGCGCCTGCGCTTCGGGATGGTCGGGAGAGTACCGCTCTAGCATGCTTCGATAGCGCTCCTTAAGGATCTCCGACTGCGGCCTTTGCCGTGGCGGTGGAACAGCCTCGGCTTGCGCTCGCTCCGCCAAGCTCTTTTCGAGAGCGTGACGAGTGATCTCGGTCATGCTCAGGTTGTTTTCGAGCGTGACCTTGGTATCCTGCGTGCGATTCAAGTTGTCGCGGTTGGCATCCAGGATCGACCGTAACTGCGCCAATGTGCTAATGAGCGATTGCTGTTGCTCAGGCAATTCGCCGCTGTGACTGAGCTTATATTGGCTGACCTTGGCCTCCAGCTGATCCAGGGCCCCTTTTGCCTCGGCTAGCTGGGCCGTGAGGAACTCCTCGGTACCAACTGCTTGAACCTCCCGCGTACGCACGTCCTCGTCGACAAACCAGACGCTTAAACGGTTGACTACTTGCGCGGCCGCATTTGGATCCTCGCCCGAATAGGCAATGCGAAATGCTCCGGCGCGATTGCCCGTCCAATCGCGCTCGAACTTGATATTGATGTCCTTCCGCATTCTGTCCGTAAGATCTTCCGCACTGGAACTCTTTCGGTCCTGGCGGTACAGAGAAAAGTCGTCGATGACCTTCTGTAGGTTGCTGAAACTCAGAATCCGCTGGCTAATGGCCGCCAACCGGTCCTGGACTTCCGTATTCACTATCGACGAGACGTACCGTTCCGGGATTTTCTGAGAATCTACGAGAACAACAGCCTCAGCGCGATAGGTAGGCCGGACTCCGTAAACCACCAGGACGGTCAACAAACTGAGAAGGGCCCACGTGCTCAGTAACAGCCATTTTCGCTTCCAGACCATCCTGATGATCGAAAGCGGCGTCATCGATAACAATCTCGGTGTTCTGTCCGAAGACCCTGAATTCTTCATCGCGCTATCTTGCCGGTCGCCAATAGCACGCGCTGGACCAAACCTCAGAGGGCCTATCTACGCTCGCAGCGGGACCAGTGTCATAACCATTCGAAGAGGAAGTTCGCACCGGATGGGGACTTTATCCTCAAAGACAGTCATCAGTACGCGAAGTTCCCATTGCCGGTGGCCGGTTCCTGAAGTTTCGACTGAAATCCTCCCTTTGCCTCTTGTGTACACAAAACGGTAATTTGTGCAGCATCCATTAGAATTGTTTACCTCATTTAGTGCTTTGGAGCCCCGATTGCATTTAGCGAATGCTCTTCGCGACTACGATTCAGTGATCAGGGAGGAGTGATCAGCTATGCGACCATGCCTACTAACAACTCTTGTGGCTGCCGCTCTGCTTGTGCCCGGCGCCAATGGCGCGCAGCACCACGCGCCAGTCGGGAAAATCAACTATGTTGGCGGTGTTACGATTCCGGAATCGGCGTCGCTCGCCTTGTTGGGCGCGGCTTTGCTCGGTATCACCAAGCTGCTTCGTAAAAAGCTACGCCGCTCCCAAACAACGCCCGGTGTTTTCATAGGAATGCAACCGGTTGATGAGAAGGGCGCTCAAAATTGAGGATCCGTGGGAAACACGGCTTCCAGGAGCGATTGGTACGGTTCGGAAACGAAACTATGTGTAAGAGAATTGTTTGCTATCTGATCGTGATGGGTGCATCTGTGGCGGTGGGCCAAGAGGCCGGGCCGTCGGTCGCAGTACCGGTGGCGCCAGCCAAAGCGATAGTCGCAGCGGCCAACGTTCCCATCAACTCGGCCGTTTCTCCGGGTATCCCTGGCGAGCCACCCCACCGCAGCGCGGGCGTCCCCTACGATTATCAGATCGGGGCTGGAGATGTTCTCCAAGTCAACGTTTGGAAGGAACCTGATGTCTCGGTTCCCGCGGCAGTCGTACGGCCGGACGGAAGAATCTCCCTGCCGCTAATAAAAGATATTTCGGTTGTGGGATTGACGCCCAAACAGGCCGAAGCCATGATTTCCCAAGGCCTTGGTCACTTTATCATCGGTGCTGACGTGACTGTGGTAGTGACCGAAATCAACAGCAAGAAAGTCTATCTGGTTGGTGCTGTCAAGAAGGAAGGGCCCCTGGCGTACACGTACCGCATGAGCGTGATGCAGGCGATTAGCGAAGGCGGTGGACTGACTGATTATGCGAAGCGGAAGAAGATCTACGTGCTGCGCACCGAGAACGGACAGCAATTTCGTCTCCCCTTTAATTACGATGCCGTGCTTAAAGGGGAGCATATGGAGATGAACCTATCTTTGCTGCCGGATGATACGGTCGTCATACCGCACTAGAGCATAACTTGCGCTGATAACATACCGCCATCCTTGTTTCAAATCGTTCGAACGCTCCGGACCGATCTGCACACGATCTGGCTATCTTCGGTGAAACACATTCTCATTGTCGATAATGATCTGAGATTTGTATTTTGGATTTGCCAAGTCTTAGACGAAGCCGGGTACGAGACGGTGCCGGCTACGGGCGTCCCAGAAGCAGTCGCAGCGCTGGCAGAGCTAGATATCTGGGTCGATGTTCTAATGGTGCGCCGCACCTTGACAGGAGCGGACGCATTTGTAGCCGAACTTCGTGCGTTGCAGCGAGGCAATCTGAAAGCGATCGCCCTCATCAATGAACACGACGAGCAAAGCGAATCGATTGCGGCGTGGGATGGTTGGCAAATCAAGTTAAACGTTTCTGAAGCCATTGCCCGAAGGATATTTTTGTCCTTGGTCCAGACCGCCCTCACGAGCGGAACTACCGCTCCCACGATCTGATCGATTGGTGATGGCTACAGCCCTCCAGGTGTTTGCGCGCGGCAAAGAGCCCAAATTTGAGGGCTTGTCTTACCGCTATTACTAGATCTACCAATACTTTCTGCGCCTTGACACGCCAACTAACTCCATATCCCGTAACTTGACTTAGCTATAATGCTTAGGCCACTTGGCTACGCATAAGAGGGGATCTCTACTAAGGACAGGATCTTGTCCCGAAGACAGGTCATGTAGTGGGACCGAGCGCGACCTTTAGCATCGGATTCTGCACTTAGATCCGTTGGTGCGCGAGCGTGGGTGGTCGGCCCAGGAAGACCAAGAGTGGCTGGGGCAGACGATCGTGGAATCACTGCTGACTTCGAGGAGAACGAATCCCGCCAGTTTGCAACAGGCAGATGCAAAGCCGATTCGCATCGAGCTGCTGGGTAAATTGCGCTTCGTTTTCGGAGAGCGGCTCATGACGTCGCTCAATACCAACCGTCTGGAATCGCTATTTGCGTACCTGGTGTTGCATGCCGACGCTGCGCAATCCCGCGAGCATTTGGCGTATCTGCTGTGGCCGGAATCGAGCGAATCGCAAGCCCGTACGAACCTGCGCCAGTTGCTGCACCATCTGCGCCGTGCGCTGCCGGTAGAGTGCTCGCTGCTCGTTACCAACAACCAGACGGTGGGCTGGCGGCTGGACAACGCTTGCTCGATTGACGTGATCGAGTTCGAGGCGGCAACGGCTCTAGCCGCGGAGGCGGAGAAGAACGGCGATTTCGCAACGGCACGCGAGGCGCTGGAGGAGGCGGCGCGGCTGTATCAGGACGACCTGCTGCCGGAGTTGTACGACGAGTGGCTGCGCGCGAAGCGCGAGGAATTGCGGATGCAGTTCGCCGCGGCCCTCGCGCGTCTGGCAGGGTTATTGGAGATGGGCGGCGAGTATCCGGCGGCGATCCGTCATGCGGCCCGGCTGGTAGCGGTGGACCCGTTGCGCGAGCGCTCCTATCAAATGCTGATGCGGCTGCATGCGCGGAACAAGGACCGGTCGAGTGCATTGCGCGTTTATCACCAGTGCATGCGAGTGCTCCAACGCGAGCTTGGGATCAGCCCGTCAAAGGCAACACAGGATCTGTTTACTCAGGCGCTGAGATCGGAGTCTCTGCCCACCGTCTCGGTGGAACTGCCGCCCCACGCAGCGTCCACGCCATTATCGATGGTGGGAAGGACGGCGGAATGGAAAGGACTGTTGGGCTGTTGGCGGCGCGCGATGCAGGGTGAGATGCACCTGGCACTGATTCGGGGAGAGCCGGGAATTGGAAAGTCGCGGCTGGCCGAAGAGCTGCTCCGGCATTGCGCGCGTCTTGCGGACGGCGCCGCGGCTCAGGCCCGCTGCTACTTCGCCCAGGGGCGCCTTGCTTATGGTCCCGTGGCAGAGTGGCTGCGAGCGGAGCCGATGCGGTTGGCGCGCACGCAGTTGCCTAGGGCCCAGCTCGCTGAACTCGCGCGCGTTTTGCCGGAGATTTTGGTTGAACGCCCGGAGATTGTTGCTCCGCAGCCGTTGACGGAGAGCTGGCAGAGACGTCACTTGTACGAAGCGTTGAACGCCAGCTTCAGCAAGGCCCCGAAGCCGTTACTGCTGCTGATCGATGACCTGCAGTGGTGCGATCACGATTCTTTGGAGTGGCTCCATTCCTTTTTCCAGTCCGGGTCGCGGGGCCACACTTTGGTGCTTGGAACGGTGCGGCCGGAAGAAACGGGGCGCGATCACCCATTGACTGCTCTGGTGACCGAGCTGCGGCAGTCCGGACAAGTGTCGGAGTTTGCGCTGGCGCCGCTGAACGTAGAAGAAGCAGCTGCATTGGCGTCCCAGGTTGCCCGGCAGGAGTGCGAACCGGCATTCCTGAGCAGACTCTATCAGGCGACGCACGGGAACCCATTGTTTGTAGTGGAGAGCGTGCGTGCCTGGATCGAGGATCGCGAATCGAAGAACCCGGCGCCGCGGGTAAAGGCTGTGATAGCGGCGCGCCTGGCGCAATTGTCGCCGCCGGCTTACGAATTGGCAGGTATCGCAGCAACCATCGGCCGGTCATTCTCCTACGATCTGCTCGCTAAAGCCACCGACTGGGACGAGGACAGTTTGACTCGCGCGTTAGAAGAGTTGTGGCAGCGGCGGATCATCGAGGAGGACGCGGGCGTCTATGATTACACCCACGACCTGCTGCGCGAGGTGGCCTACACCGAATTGAGTCCGGTGCGAAACAGGTCCTTGCATCGGCGGGTGGCGCGAGCGCTGGAGGAACTGTATGCGGAGGATCTCGACGGCGTCAGCGGATGGCTGGCGGCGCACTACGAGGCCGCGGGTATGGCGGAACAGGCGATCCACTACTATCACAGTGCTGCTTCAGTTGCCAGGAACCGATTCGCGGAAGCCGAAGCGGCGGACCTCATCCGGCGGGCGCTCAAGCTGTGCCGGAACCTTCCGGAATCAGCCAGGCGCGACAGTGAGGAGATCCATTTGCTGGCAACGCTCGGTTTGTCGCTGGTTACGACGCACGGCTACAGTCTTCCGGAAGTCGGTGAGACCTACGCGCGAGGTTTGCTGCTGGCGAAGCGGTCCCGTGACCGCAGACACTTGTTTTCGATACTGAGCGGCGCTTGGGCGTTCCATATTGTAAGCGGCCAACTGGAGGAGGCGCGGCGCCTGGGCGAGTTGTGCGTGGAAGAGGGGCGCAGAGAAGGCAAACCGGAATTAGCGACGGCCAGCGGCTTTTGGCTGGGGAGCAGTCAGTTTCACCTGGGGCAACTGGCGGAATCACTCAAACACTTGGAACGTGCGGCGCCGGTTTTCGACAGCTTGTCTTTTTCGGGATTGGCGATGTTCGCCAGCCCGGATATTGGCGTTTTCTGCCGTTCTTATTTGTCGCATCTGCTTTGGCTGGCGGGCGAGGCCGGCGAAGCGGAGGCGAAAATCGAAGAGGCCATCCAGATGGCCCGCGAAATGTCGCCTTTTACTCACGCAATCGCATTGGACTACGCGGCGATGTTGAGCGTTTTCCGCCGAGAGAGCAAACTGGCGCTGGCTCGGGCTCAGGAAGCAGCCGCTCTTTGTCGAAAACATGGGTTTGCATACTATCTGGCTTGGGCGGACATATTGATGGGATGGGCTACCTCGCTCGAAGGGGACACGGCAGCCGGATTGCTGCAACTGCGGCAGGGGATCGAGAAGCTGAAGTCCACCGGAGCGGAGCTTCGCCTTCCTTTTTACTATGGTCTGCTGGCGGAGGCTTGTTGTTTGGCCGGGCAGGTAGGCGACGCGCTGGCGAACGTCGCCAACGGATTTGCGTACCAGAGCAAGAACGGCGAGACGTGGTCGGCGCCGGAGCTGCATCGCATCCACGGCGATCTGCTGGTTGCCAACGGAGACCCGGTTGAAGCTGAGTTGAGCTATCGGCGCGCGGTGGAATCGGCCCGCCAGGCGGGCGCCGTGATGTTCGAACGCCGCGCCGCCGCTCGCCTCGAGAGGCACGCGCTCGAAGACACTCGTTGGAACGCCGCCGAACGGTGACCTTCGCAGCCTTAGAACGCTTGCGGAACGGCTTCTGTCGCACATTGGATAACGCGCCGGATATCTCCGGCGATGGAGGAAGCCATACGACAGGAAGCCGTCGCTCAATTCAAGGCGCAGCTCCGCGGTGAGCTGATCGAGCCTACCGACGGGCGTTACGACGAAGCGCGGAAAGTCTATAACGCCATGATCAGCCGGAGACCGTCTCTAATCGCCAAATGCGCGGACGTAGCCGACGTGATAGCAGCCGTTCGTTTCGCCCAGCAGGAGAATCTATGCGTCTCGATACGAAGCGGGGGACACAACGCGGGGGGCTTGGGCGTCTGTGACGATGGCCTGGTGATCGATCTTTCTCGGATCAAGTGCGTTGACGTCGATCCGGCCGCCAGGACGGTGCGAGTGGGCGCCGGCTGTACCTGGGGCGACGTGGATCACGCCACGCATGTGTTCGGGCTAGCCGTTCCGTCGGGAATCATTTCCACGACCGGAGTGGGAGGCCTGACGCTGGGCGGCGGCATGGGACACTTGACGCGCCAGTTCGGCTTGACCATCGACAATCTGCTGGCAGCCGACGTCGTGCTCGCAGATGGAAGCTTCGTGGCGGCGAGCGTGGAAGAGAACAGCGACCTGTTCTGGGCGCTGCGGGGCGGTGGCGGAAACTTCGGAGTGGTCACGTCGTTCCTTTTCCAGGCGCATCCCGTCCACACCGTGTGTGCGGGCCCGATGTTGTGGCCACTGGAGCAGGCCGCCGACATCATGAAGTGGTATCGCGAGTTCATCGCGCAGGCACCCGAAAAAATCAACGGGTTCTTCGCGTTTCTCACGGTGCCGCCCGCGCCCCCGTTCCCCGAGAAGTTGCACTTCAAGAAGATGTGCGGCATTGTGTGGTGTTACAACGGGCCGATGCAGCACGCCGATGAGATTCTCTCGCCGCTGCGGGGTTTCCGGCGTCCGGCCTTCGAACATTTTGTGCCGATGCCTTTTCCGATGCTGCAAGGGATGTTCGACGGCCTATATCCACCGGGCTTGCAGTGGTACTGGAAGGCGGACTTCGTGAAAGATCTCGGCGATGAGGCGATTGCGCTCCACATCAAGCACGGCTCCGCGTTGCCTACGCTGCACTCGACCATGCACCTGTATCCAATCAACGGGGCGGCGCACAAAGTGGGGAAGCAGGACACCACGTGGAGCAATCGCGATGCGGTCTGGAGCGAAGTGATCGTGGGTGTGGATCCGGATCCGTCCAACAAGGATCGCATTACGGCCTGGGCTAAGAACTACTGGGAAGCCCTGCATCCATATGGAACCGGCGGCGCCTATGTGAACTTCCTGATGGAGGGCGAAGGCGACGATCGCATTCGTGCAAGCTACGGCGACAACTACGATCGGCTGGCGCAGATCAAGACAAAGTACGATGGGAAGAATTTTTTTCGCGTCAACCAGAACATCGGGCCGGCGGCCTCGAGCGGCAAGCTTAGCCAGTCGGCATTCACATCACCGTGAGACCAGGACGCGACGAGTGCGTGCGCCGCGGCCGCGATCCGAGCAGATCGGCCAACTGAACTATCAGGCGCAGTTTAAGACCTGCACTGGAGGGGAAACATGCAATCTTCAACGAACGGCCCAACGATCCTTGTTGGTGAAGACGATTTAGAGCTCCGTGAATATCTGGTAACGGCTCTGAACGCTTTGGGTTACTCTGTCGAACTTGCTCAAAACGGGGATCAAGTGCTCGCCTATTTGCGATCGGGATCCGAAGTCGCCGCAGTACTGCTTGATACCATGATGCCTAACTGCGACGGCCGAGAAACATTGAGCGAGATCCACGTCATGAATTCAACCTTGCCGATCATCATGATGTCAGGCTGGTCTTGCACGCAAAGTGCCGTTGCCGCGATGAAGTGTGGCGCCGCCGAATTTCTCAGAGAGCCCGTCTCCCAGGGGAGCCTTCAAAAGGCGCTGACTCGGGCGTTGGAGATGCGGTCGGCCTCCTCTGCTGCGTCCGTCCGAGCCACCTCAGTTGTCACTAAGGCATTCTTCGGGTCCAACCCTGTCATGATGGAGATTCAGTCACGGTTAACTCAGATCGCCTGGGCTGACGCCCCAGTTCTCATTCAGGGAGAAACCGGCAGCGGGAAAGAAATAATCGCGCGCGAATTACACGCCCAGTCACCGCGCGCCAACAAGCCTCTACTCAAGCTGAACTGTGCCGCTCTTCCCCCGGAGTTGGTAGAGAGCGAATTGTTTGGTTATGAACGAGGCGCCTTCACGGGCGCGTTTCAGAAAAAGGCCGGCCTGTTTGAAACTGCCGATGGTGGCACGATCCTGCTGGACGAGATCGGCGACATGGAACTGCGCCTTCAGGCGAAACTGCTTCAGGTTTTGCAGGACCAGGAATTCAAACGTGTCGGCGGCCAAGAAACGATCAAAGTGGACGTCCGTGTCATGGCCGCCACGCATCGGAATCTCGAGTGCGCAATCTTGGAACGTACGTTTCGGGAGGATCTGTATTACCGGTTGAACGTCGTCAGCCTGCACGTCCCTGCGCTCCGCGAGCGCAAGGAAGATATCCTCGCAATCGCTCAATTTCTGATTCAGAAGCATGCGCCGAAAGATGTTCCCGCTCCGGGACTCACGCGTGAGCTGATGCATACGATGATGAACTACAACTGGCCCGGCAATGTTCGGGAACTGGAAAACTTTGTCCGCAAGCTCATGATCTTCCGTGACTGCTCGTCGCTAACGCGGGAACTCGAAGCGAAGGTGGCACGCCAGCTGGCCTTAGTCGCGCCGTTGGCTGAGACCAAGCCTGTCGCCGACGCCGAATTTGTCGACGATTCCCCAGTCTTGGAACAAGTGATCAAAACCAAGGAACAGGCTGAGGCCGACGCAATACTGGCAGCTCTGAACTGTACCCGCTGGAATCGCAAACAGGCCGCCGCTCGCCTGAAGATTGGCTACAAAGCCCTGCTGTACAGAATGAAGAAGCTTGGCATGGAGGACTCGCCTATTCCCGTGGTCACTAAGGGTCAAGCTTCCAGGCCTATCGCTATGACGGCGACGCGGATCGAGAGCGGCCTGAGAGCAAGCAGCGCAAACGGTGAGGGCGCCTGATGCGTTGCCCACGTGAGCGGGGCGAGCTGGCGGTTGGGCTACTACGGTAATGCGACTGCTTCGTCTACCCGCAGCTTCTTGGTTCGTTCTTTAGGAAGGCGGTTCCTCAACCGGAGCATCGGCGTCTCGATCAGGTAGAAGGACGCCGCGCCACACGCAACGGCCAGAATCAGGTTGAGCGGAAACGCCTGGAGCGGTGACGATCCGTACCGATTCAGAAATGGCTGCTGCCAGAGATAGACCGAATAACTCAGCGCGCCGCCGAAAGATAGGGCTCCGGTATTCAGAGTCCTGGACCAAAGGGACTTCTGAGCCAGCACGGTACGGTGGATAATGACGCAGATCGCGATGTTGAGAATGCTTTCGATCAGGACGACTCTGAGCCTGCCCCCCGCCTTCATGTTCATCGCCACCACAGCGACTATGAGCAGAAAAAACCACCGCGAACGAAGTAGCACCTTATAGAAGGGGTTCTCTTCCAAGCTTTGCTTCCACAGTGCCAGCAGACAGCCGGCGGCGATGCTATCGGCGATGGTCGGAAACCACCAGCCAATTCCATATTCCGCCTCGGGTAGGTAGACCATCATCGCGGCGCGGCAGAGCGGGGCGGCGGCGATCGTCATGGCGGCTACCCATTTCGCCCGGTGTGCGCCCCCGAGTGCGAAAACGATGGGCCAGAGCAGATAGAACTGCTCCTCGACCGACAACGACCATAAGTGACCCGTCAGCCACGAGTGAATCGGATGATAGTTGGAGGTGTAAGTGACAGCGTGGAGCAGATCACCGGGGCGAAGATGAACCCAGCCGAAAGCGGCCGCTCCCACCAGGATGGTGAGGTAAACGTAGAAGGCGGGGAAGATCCGGATGGTGCGACGTAGGTAAAAGGATTTGAGGGAGATAACGCCGGTTTGATCCAACTCAGCGAGCAGTAACGACGTTATCAGAAACCCGGAAATGATGAAGAAGACATGGACGCCCAAGTTCGCCAGATCTCCAAGGACCGATGCGGCAGATCTCGGCAGGAACCCAGGCGTGCCGCATAGGTGGCCGAACAGGACGAGAGAGAGCGCCACAGCGCGCAGGCCGTCCAGCGACGGGATGCGGGAAGACTTCTCCAGGAGCCTGCGAGCCGGGAACATCCTGTTACTCCTTTGTGATGCAGATCAAGACTAGACCGGCATAGTGCCTGAGGGGGCGCAGGAGTGACAATATCGCGTGATCCAGGATTCGGATTGGCTTCGTGCCAAATGCAGGCGCGAGTCGCCGCAAGCGGTAAAGTAAAGAGTAGCAATATAAGTCGGCCGCGCCATACTTCGAAACAGTAGTGGCACACTGCCCCCAGGTTAGCGGCTTCTCATAATCGGTATAGCCCTTGGTCATCAAGTCAGTCAGGCTCCCGTCGCCACGCTGAAAATTTGCATCGGTAACTGTGCCAGTTGCGTCGATCAGTCGTAGACCGTTCGAAACTGTCTGGCGGCACTGAACTCGAGCCCGTAGCCAGTCAACCAATCCGCTGTTCGACATGTGTTCCAAGAAGGCAGCCCGGCCGCCTGACTTGAGCAAACGTTGGACCTCCCTCAGACCCTCCTCCAGGCCCACATGATGCAAGATTCCGATGCCATGAATCAGATCGAAATAGCCATCTGGATAGCCCGAGTTGAGGACGTCGCCCGTCCGTGCTTCTACTTTCAGGTGGTTGTGCGCGGCGCGCCGTTTGGTTATCTCGACTCCCTTAGATGAGATGTCCATCGCGTGCACTTCCGCGCCCATCCGGGCAAGATACATCGCTTCCTCTCCCATCCCACAACCGAAATCGAATAACCGCTTGCCTGTTACCGGTCCAAGAAACCTTGCGATTCGCTCCCTTGGATTCCACATGTGCTTCGGCGTCTCATACCAGGCCGATAGGTGCGGCCGAATGCGAAGATCGTGTTCGTGGTAGGCGTACGATACGTCTGCGAAAAGCGCCTCTTGCGACAATCTCTCAGTAAGTTCCATCTTCGACTCTCTCACTCATGCCAAAGCCAAGAAACGACTAGCTGCGGCGGGAGGACTAAACATTAAGTCCATACCGCGCTTTACGCCGATGCGCGGTACCCAGCCCAGCAGCGCGCGTGCTGCGGAGGAGTCGAAGGTCTCAATTCCCCGAATCGAGGAGACCCTATAGCGGGTCAAAGGAACGGAGCGCCGTAGAAGGCGGCCCAAGACACCGATCCCGACGCCTGCCACATAGAAAGCGGCCCCCGGAACATAGACCACTGAAATCATTTCTCCAAGGTGTTCACGGCAGCGGTCGATGTACTGCCGTTGAGTCAGCCGCTCGTCATCTATCAGTTGGAAAGTCTTACCGCAAACGCCATCCCGTTGGGCTGCCAGCAACAGTGCATCCACAACGTCGTCGATATACACCAGTGGTAGCGGAATGCTCCCGGAACCGACAACCACCCATCGTCCCGCAAGGGCGATTGTGCCGTAAGGCGGGACCATTTCGGCGCCGGCCCCGAAGATTTGCCCTGGGCGAACAATCGTCGCCTGAAGGCCTTTGACCATGGCATCCAACACGATCCGCTCCGCCCGAATCTTGCTCTCTGTGTACGCGCCTCTCCATTCCGGGTGAGGCTCGACCGGAGAATCTTCCCTCATTGGCCCTCCACGGTGACCGGCGTAATCCAGGACGGTAATCGAACTGACATGTACCAACCTGCGGACCCCGTACTTCAAGGCGGCATCGACTACATTCTGCGTTCCCACAACGGTCGCGCTGTGGAAGTCAGCGAATCCTCCTTTCATGGCCGCGCCCACATGATAGACCGTACTCACTCCTTGTACCGCGCAGTCCACGGCCGAGGGGTCGCCCAAGTCTCCATAGACTACCTGCAGATCGGAGTCTCGATCCCAATCCGCCATTGGTCTCCGCACAAGAACGCGGATCGTCTTGCCGGATTCTCGCAGCCGGTTGACCAGAGCGCGTCCCAGGAAGCCGCTGGCGCCGGTGACGAGAATGGGGGCCGCGCCATGGGAGCGTGAGGACACGAAAAATCGCTTCCAGTCCGCATCGGCTCTTGCAGCCGATGGTTCGAGCACTTCAACGACACGCCGGGCTTCCTCCGGGCCAACCGGTGGCGGTGAACCGGCCGCGACTGACTTGTAAAACTCGCACACACCCCGGTGAATTCCTGGAGATGGAACCAATTTGCCGGTGGCGAACCGGAAGGTGTTCCGCGCAACTGCAGCCAGTGTGGCAACGGACGTGCCAACCGCACCCAGAATGATCTGCACGGGCTTGGGCGCCGAATAAGCTTTTCGTACCGTGCAGCATTGCAGAAAACAATCCACCTGCATAACGCCCCGGGTTCCGTGGACCATCAAGAGATTCTGCATGGGGCGCGCGTTCCATGAAAGATACATGTGACCTGTACCGCATTCGCAATCGACCGTCGCCCGCCACTCGTCGAACAGCAGTTTTACGTCACGCCCGGTCGAGGAATGGCGAATGTCCGCCGAACGGATCGGGCCGAGAAACGCTTCCAGCAAATATAGGCCGTGCACCCCGATGTCCTGGAACGGATAAGCGCCGTTGCGGTAAGGGGCAGGCAAGGGACCGCCGGTGTACGGCGGATAGTCTGAACTCCGTAGAAAATCGACCGCCAGCACTTTGCCCACTTCGCCTTCGCGGACGCGCTGCAATGCCTCAAGAACAATCGGGTCCATCCGGGCGGAATGATTGACAGTCAGGATGCGGTTGTTGCGGCGAGCTGCGGTTATCATGCGATCGCATTCTTCGACCGTATTCGCCATGGGCTTCTCGACCATGACATGGCAACCCATTTCCAGAGCCTGCACTGCCATATCGCAATGGAGAGCGGGCGGGGTGAGGACGTGAATAATATCGAGGGAATCGGCGCGCATCTCTTCAAGGGAACCGTAAGTGGCGGGAATATGGAATCGCCATGCGACGTCACGCGCACGCTCCAGATTCACGTCGGCGACAGCTGCCACCTCGGCGAAATCGAGACTCTGCACAGCACGTATGTGATACGCACTAACGTAACCAGCGCCGACTATCCCCGCGCGAAGTCTTCGCGCAGGCAACGTTTTCGTCATGTTCTTCCTACGGTTTCGAGTCGATCTTCCACCACGCTGAGAACCTCCTCCACCCGCGCATCCCAACTCATATTCGCTACAGCGGCCATACGCCGCTGCGCGTCTGCCGGCGAATCTGAAGCCAGCGCATTCTCAATGGCTGCCAGGAATTCCTCGGGGCTCCCGGCTAGGCGCACGCAGTCGCCAAAGTGAGATGTTTCTGGAATCGGCACACCCACCACCGGCTTGCCCGTGGCCAGATACTCCCGCAATTTTAGAGGATTTGAATTCAGCACCTGCCTGGTAAGTTTGTATGGGATGATGGCCACGTCAAACGCGCGCGCCCACTGTGCCAGAGTCCGATACGGTTTCGGCCCGGTGAAGACCACGTTTGGCAGGGTCTTGAGGCGGCCGCCGTCCACGGCGAGGCGGCCAATCATTAGAAATGTCCATTGCGGCCGAGACTCAGCAAGGTAGGCGATCAGGTCGAGATCTATCCAGGCTTCGATGAGACCAAAGAATCCGATAACCGGCGGCCGCAGCTCTCTAGCCCCCTCCGCCATTGCGTATAACGGGTCAGAAGCTTGCCCAAACAGCTCGACATCCACACCGTGAGGCGAATGTCGAGTCTGCGGGTTGATCTCCTTCTTGGTTTCGATCAGGGTGGGAGAAGCTACAAACACCTGGTGCGCGCGCCGGGTCAGGTTTGCGTCCATTCGGGCCACTTCAGCCGAATCGACACCGGGCAGAGCCGCATAATCATCGATACAGTAGTAGACGATCAGTTTCTCGCCCAGCGAACCGGCTAACGGTCCCGGATGAGGCACCACGAACCAGGAAATCCGTTCCTGGAAACCCAACCGCCGGATGGCCCTCTTCACCAGCAAGCGCCCCAGCCACCGATTCAGGAGATTCACAAAAGGCAATCTCCGGAACGGTATCTGAGGGGTGCTCATGTGCCACATTCGCGGGCCGATTGGCTGTGGTGCGCGAAACGCTCCTAGAATCTTGCGGACGAGCTTCCGCATGTCGCGGCGGCTGGGCGTCGGGGCCCGGAGCCCCGGTGAGTCGATATAGAGTAGCGGCATCCGAGCCGCTAGCCGCTCGGCAACATGGTGACTGCTGGTGCGATTCTCGGCCGTCCAATCGTTCCCGAAATAGATGATTGACAGCCCGTCTTTGCGCATTTTGGGCGTTTCTTGGGGAATGTTGACCACCGCCCTGACGCTGTTGCTCGCAAACTAAACGGCGGCTCACTGCCCCGACGAGATCAGTGCAATCCAGTGTCCGTTCGTGTCCCGGCGTGCAGCCGTGTCGATTACCGAATGCTCACTTCTACGCGGACGAGTGCTTCCGCAATGTGTCAGAGTTCATGGTAGTTAATCAGTCGAGAACCAAGCCCCGAGGCAGCTAGCCAGTCTGATTTCAGAACAGCAACCTCTTCCGCAGCGTAGGAGGCCCCCGGGTGCGCCATCAGTTCGACGCTCCGATAGAGACGCGATCCTCGACCCACCTCGGCGTGGTATGAGAGCAGTTCCGTGAACCCATCCGTCGTACGCGTTCGGTAGCAATTGCGAAGGGCCCAGTTATAGGCCGTCTTCTGGCGAGCTAGAACGAGGCTAACCGGTTGTTCTGGGGTGTAGATGTTCTTCGAAATCCGCACCTTGCGGATACGGAACCGCCTTTGCAGAGCTTTTATGACGGGTAAAAGCTCGGGTTTGGTATGGATGTGATGATGAGAATCGAAATGACTGACTTCAATTCCTGCCGAACCGAGGAGGTCGATTTGGGCGCATAGCTCCCGATATACGGCCGCAAGCAGCTTAGGTCCGAACCGTTGTCGTTCGAGACTTCGCGACATAAGGCCGTCGGGGCCGGTCAGAACGGACGCATCCGGTTCCGGAGCCACAGGCGCAAACTGGGTCAAGTTGAGATGGGCGCCGAACGAGCAGCCTGGAAAGTGCTTAATCTTTGACGCAGCGTGCCGGAATGCCGGTCCGTTCGCCATCACAGTGGCGGAAGTGACTCGCCGTTGCGCCATCAGATCGAAAATAGCGTCGTTGACCGCTTCGCTGATACCCAAATCGTCGGCGTTGATGATCACGCGCTCAGCGTTCATACCTCGACAACCGCCTGCGCCGCCTCTTCCAATACTTCCTTGGCGACCTGGTCCCATGAGCGCGAGCGCCCCCACCGCGAGATCGCTGCGTGATCCCATGTGCTTGTCAGCGCCTTGCGCAATGCCGCTGCCAGCGATGGACTGTCGTTCACCGGCACCACGGTTCCAAAACGGACGGAGGGCAGCATCTGCCTCACGGCGCCTACGTCAGTAGAGACTACCGGCGTGCCACAAGCCAGCGCTTCGTTCACCACATTCGGCCAGCCTTCGCTGGTGCTGGCCAGGCAAAACACGTCGGCCGCGGACATGAGCTCAGCGAGTGTGTTTTGTGGCGCGGTGCCAACGAACCTCACCCTGTCTTCCAACCCGAGTTCTGTGACGCGCGTGCGTAACGTGGCGGCATATTGCCCCGAGCGGCCCACACCGCCCGCAATGAGCAGGTGAGCTGGCAAGCCGTCGTCAACCAGGCTCCGCAAAGCCTCAATGACGCGATGGTGTCCTTTGTTGCGCGCGAGGTCACCCGCGGAGAGTACCACTAGAGCGTCCTTCGGAATCTCGTGGGCGCGGCGGCATTCCTCGCGATCTCGGCGATAGAATATGCGGTCATTGATGCCGTTCGGTACGGTCTTGACCACGGCTGGATCCGCCCCGAGTTCAACCGCTAGGGCTCGCAACCCGTCTGACACCGTGATCACGCGGTCCGCCCGGCGCACGGCCCATGCCATCCAGAACCTTTTGAGCCGCTGATGCTGGTAGCGCAACTCACTTCCACGCATCGTGATCATGAAGGGGATACCGAAGGTGCGTCCAAGAAGGGCCGCGGCAATCCCCTCCGGGTGAGCAAAGTGGGCATCGATCAGGTCGACTGCGCGACTCGAACGAAGCCGGGCCACTGGCCAAAGAAGCCGGAGATACAAAAAGAAGACGTTCAACCAGCCGCCAAACGGAGGATATAGCCATCGCACATGGAAGACCCTGGTACCGTGATCGCTCCGCGACTTCGGAATGGTGAAGCTCGCTAGAAGACGTCCTTCCGGGTTTGCATAATCGAGCAGGGCGACCGGCGCAATGACGGTAAGATCAGCCAACTCGGCAAGGGCTTGCAACCGCGCGCGGACGAAAAGCCCTTTGCCAGGCTCCCCTGGATTTGGGTATTCCGTACTCAAACTGAGGATCTTCAGCCGCCTGGAGCGGCGTCCGTCGGAACCGGCCGGATCTGCGTGTATCGTGGCAGGTTTCGTCATGGCTAGGGACCAGCGGCAACTTTGGCGCCGTTTTGCGGAGCGGAACTGACGGAAAAGGCGCCAGCGCCAGATGAGAAGTCAAGAACCCCGTCTTTCCCGACTGCAACTGCTTCTAACCCTTTCACCTCGGTCCCATCTTTGTTCACGGCATACTTGCCCGGTTTTAGGCCTGCAATTAAGTACTGGCCAGTTCCGGAGTGCGTGCTTGCGAAGCGAACCAATGAATACGTCGCGGATTGGAACGTTCCGTCTCCTAGCGGGGTCGCGCCCAGCGGGAAAACCGCGATCTTCGGGGCCGTCCCGGCGATCTGAACGCCGACGTGGTTGGAATCGGTCGTAAGAGTAGTCGTCGCTGGAAGCGAGCCGTTGTTAGGCGCA
>Ga0335081_10000999_pt1 | contig 45423 bp, 42 predicted proteins | sample Lox_Sample_35_FD_206713 | JGI IMG/M metagenome (GOLD analysis project Ga0335081, IMG submission 206713) | Soil microbial communities from Loxahatchee National Wildlife Refuge, Florida, United States - Lox_Sample_3.5 | ecosystem: Environmental > Terrestrial > Soil > Wetlands | place: USA... | reverse complement strand
GCGGCTGCGGGCCGGGGGCGGCCGCGGGCGCGGGGCCGGCGCCGGCTCGGGCGCGCGCGCCGGGGCGGGGGCGAGCCGCGGCTCCGCCGCCCGGGCGGGCGCCGGGAGCGGGGGCGGGGCGGCGGCGCGCGGGGCGGCGACCGCCGGGAGCGAGACCTGCTTGGGAGCGGCCGCGCGGACCGGGGCCTCCTTGGCGCTGAAGCCGGTCGCGATCACCGTGATCTTCACCTCGGCGTCCATCCGCTCGTCCACCACCGAGCCGAAGATGATGTTCGCCTCGGGGTCGGCGGCGGCCTGCGCCATGGTGACGGCCTCGTTCACCTCGTGGAGCGTGAGCGAGGAGCCGCCGGTGATGTTGACGAGGAGGCCGGTGGCGCCGTCGAGGGTGACGTCCTCGAGCAGGGGCGAGCTGATGGCGCCCTGCATGGCCTCGACGGCGCGGTTGGCGCCGGTGCCCCGGCCGGTCCCCATGAGCGCCATGCCCTGCTCGGCCATGATGGTGCGGACGTCGGCGAAGTCCACGTTGACGAGGCCGTGGACGGTGATGAGGTCGCTGATGCCCTGCACCGCGTTCAAGAGCACCTCGTCGGCGCGCTTGAAGGCGTCGGCGAGCGACATGTTCTCGCCGGCGACGGAGAGCAGCCGCTGGTTGGGGATGACGATGAGGGTGTCCACCGCCTGGCGCAGCTCGGCGATGCCCGCCTCCGCCTGCTTGCGGCGCCGGTTGCCCTCGAAGAGGAAGGGCTTGGTGACGACGCCCACGGTGAGGGCGCCGGTGGACTTGGCGATGTCGGCGATGATGGGGGCCCCGCCGGTGCCGGTGCCGCCGCCCATGCCGGCGGTGACGAAGACCATGTCGGCGCCGGCCAGGGTGTCGGTGAGGGCCTCCTTCACCTCCAGCGCCGCCTCCCGCCCGCGCTCCGGGTTCGCCCCGGCCCCGAGCCCGCGCGAGACGCTCTTGCCGAGCTGGAGCTTCACCTGGGCCCGGTTGGCGTTGAGCGCCTGCACGTCGGTGTTGGCGGCGATGAACTCCACCCCCTCCAGCCGCCCGGCCACCATGGTGTTGATGGCGTTGCCGCCGCCGCCGCCGACCCCGATCACCTTGATCTTCGCCGCCGGCTCCCGGTTCTCGTATTCGATCATGTTCGTTCTCCGAGGGGCTAGAAGATCTCGCCCAGCCATTCCTTCATGCGGTTCTTGACCTTGCGGTAGACGTTCTCCTCGCGGATCTTGAAGTAGGGGCTCCCCTCGCCCTGGTGGGCGCCGTAGATGACGAGCCCCACCGCGGTGGCGAACTGCGGGCTCTTCACCACGTCCACGAGCCCCCCGATGCCGCGCGGCAGCCCGCGGCGCACCGGCACGCCGAGGACCTCCTCGGCCATCTCCCCCATGCCCGCGAGCAGGGTCGAGCCGCCGGTGATCACCACCCCGGAGGCGATGTGCTCCTCGAGCCCGCACTTCTGGATCTCGTGCTGGACGAGCATGAAGATCTCCTCCACCCGCGGCTCCACGATCTCGGCCAGGATCTGGCGGGAGAGGACGCGCGCCTGGCCGCCGCCCACGCTCGGCACCTCGATGGTCTCGGTCCGGTCCACCATCGAGGCCACCGCGCAGCCGTAGGTCTTCTTGATGCGCTCCGCCTCGTGGGTGGGGGTGCGCAGCCCCACCGCCACGTCGTTGGTGAGGTGGTTGCCGCCGAGCGACAGGACGGCGGTGTGGGCGATGGCGCCGTTCGCGAAGATGGCGATGTCGGTGGTGCCGCCGCCGATGTCCACCAGGCACACCCCGAGCTCCTTCTCGTCCTCGGAGAGGGTGGCGAGCGAGCTGGCGAGCGGCTGCAGGACGATGTCGGCGACGTTGAGGCCGGTGCGCTGGGCGCACTTCACGATGTTCTGCGCCGAGGAGACCGCCCCGGTGACGATGAGGGCCTTCGCTTCCAGTCGCACCCCGCTCATCCCCACCGGCTCCTTCACGCCGTCCTGGTCGTCGACGAGGAACTCCTGGGGCAGGACGTGGATCACCTCGCGGTCGAGAGGGATGGCCACCGCCTTGGCCTGGTCGATGACCCGGTCGACGTCGGCCTGGCGCACCTCCTTCTCCTTGACGGCCACCACCCCGTGGGAGGGGAAGGCCTTGATGTGGCCGCCGGCGATGCCGGTGTAGACGGTGGTGATCTCGCACCCCGCCATGTGCTCGGCCTCCTCGATGGCCCGCTTGATGGAGGCCACGGTGGCGTCGATGTTCACCACCACCCCCTTGCGCAGCCCCTTCGAGGGGTGGGTGCCGATGCCGATGATGTCGATGCCCTCGTCGGTGACCTCACCGACGATGGCGCAGATCTTGGTCGTGCCGATGTCCAGGCCCACCAAGATGTCCCCGCTCTTCGCCATGACTACCTCCGGACGAGTGGCGCATCGCGCCCACGCCGCCAACCCTGGCCCTCTCGGGCCGTCTCTGCTCTCGCCGGGGCGGGCCCGACGCCCGCCCCTTCCTCGGCTAGCCCCAGCGGCCGCACCACCGCCCGATCCGGGCGGCTGCGGTCGTCGAGGTAGATCACGTCGGGCCGCTTCCCCTGGGCCCGGATCTCCTCCAGCACCTGGCGGAGCCGGACGAGCTTCTGGGCGTGGTCCCCCTGGCCGAGGCGGACCTGGGTGCCGCGGTCGCCGACGTAGAGGACGACGGACTCGTCGTCGTCCCGGTGAAACTCGGAGAGGGGGGCGAGGGGGCCGAGCCCCGCGTCCCCGTAGCTCTGGATGAAGGCCACCGCCGCCTGCAGCTTCGGCTGGAGCACGCCGCCGCGCTCCTGGTAGTCCTCGCGGGTGAAGCCGGTGATGACCGGCAGGTCGAGCCCGTCGCCCGGGGCGGCGCGCTTGAAGACCCTTCCGTCCGCGTCCACGAGGTACAGGCCGCCGAGGTCGACGAGGGCGCGGGGGTCCCGCTCCGCCACCTGGACGTCGAGGGCGAGCGGGAAGCGCCGGCTCACCTTCACCGAGCGCACCCAGGGGTGGCGTCCGATGGCGGCGGCCATCGCCTCCACGTCGGCCGAGACGAAGTCGTCCCCGACCTTCACCGGCGAGTAGGCGAGCACCTCGGCCGGTGTGGCGCGGGCGAGGCCGGTCACGCGGATGGCCTGCACGCGGAGGAGCTCGCCGGCGGCGAAGGCGCGATAGCCGCCCACGGCGAGCGCCGCGGCGCAGGCGATCCCCGCCGCCCAGGCGAGGGCGAGCGTGAGCCCCTGGCGCAGTGCGCCCGGCGGGGGCGCCGGACGCTCCCGATCGACACGCCTCCTGTTGCGGCCGCGCGCCACCCACCGTCTCCCACACCCAACCACACCGGGCGCTTACGGGCGCTATCGCCCGAGAGTGCAGAATGCCGGACCGATCGAGGCTGTCCAGTAATTATACAGGCGCGGCGCGGCCTTCGACCCGAGGACAGGAGCCGCCTCGCCGGAGTACGCTTCGCGGAAGAAGGCGCGGAGGATCGTCCCATGCGGCTTCTCGCCCTTTCGCTTCTCCCGATCCCGGTCCTCCTCGCCGCCGCCGAGCCGGCCCCGCCGGAGCGCGAGCGGAGGGAGCCGACGGCGGAGGCGGCCGCGAACCCCCTCGCACCGGTGGGAGGGGCGGCGCTCTCCACCCACGGCCCCTTCGCCGCGGGCGACTGCGCCGTCTGCCACGAGCCCGGCGGCAAGCGGGTGGGGCCGGCGAGGAAGCCGGTGGTGGAGGTCTGCCGCGGGTGCCACCGCGACCTCTCGAGCGCCGCCGGCCAGGCGAAGGCGAGGCATCCGCTCCCGGTGACGTCCTGCACGGACTGCCACAACCCGCACAACTCGCTTAGGAAGAGCCTCCTCCTCTAGCGGGGCCGGCGCTTCGACCCTCGGCCCGGTGTCGCGGGTTCAGGCGAGCCTCCGCTTTGGCCGCGATCAAGGAAGCCGCCCCCCATCCGGGCCGTACTATCGCTAGCCCTCCCTCGAATCGCCCCATCCTTCGGAGCACCCCCATGCCCTTCGCCTCGCGCGCGGCCGTCGCCCTCCTCGCCCTCTCGCTCTCGGCCCCGGCGCGGAGCGCCGAGGCGGCGAAGAAGACCAGGGCGCTCCCGCCGCCGAAGGTGGCGCCGCTCCCGGCGGGGGACAAGGTCGGGTGGTCGCACGCTCCCTTCGAGGCGGGCGACTGCAGCATCTGCCACCAGCGGAACGACCCCAAGAGCCCCGGGCCACTCGCCAAGTCGGGGAACGAGCTCTGCTTCACCTGCCACGAGGAGTTCCAGGAGATCATGGGGCGGAAGGTGAAGCACGCCCCGGCGGTGCAGAGCTGCACGAACTGCCACAACCCGCACAACTCCCGGGAGCGGAAGCTCCTCGTCGCCGAGCAGACCGCCCTCTGCTTCGGCTGCCACGAGGAGATGAAGGCGCAGGCGCAGGGCGCCAAGGTGAAGCACGCCGCCCTCGAGACCGGCTCCCGCTGCGCGAACTGCCACAACCCGCACGGCGCCAACGTGGAGCACCTGCTCGTCCTCCTCCCCTTCGACCTGTGCGTGAGCTGCCACTCCCAGGACGGGGTCCCGGACGGGCGCGGCGCCACCCTCACCAACTTCAAGAAGTGGCTGGAGGAGAACAAGGTCTGGCACGCGCCGGTGGAGGCGAAGGACTGCAGCGCCTGCCACAAGCCCCACGGGAGCGACAACTTCCGGCTGCTCGTCGCCGAGTACCCGGCCAAGTTCTACGCCCCCTACGACCCCAAGAACTACGCGCTCTGCTTCGGCTGCCACAACGACAAGGTGGTCTCCGAGCCGCAGACGACGACCCTCACCAACTTCCGCGACGGCTCCCGCAACCTCCACTACCTGCACGTGAACAAGGCGGACCGGGGCCGGACCTGCCGCGCCTGCCACGAGGTCCACGCCTCGCGCCAGGACCACCACATCCGCGAGGGCGTGCCCTACGGGGCGAAGGGCTGGATCCTGAAGCTCAACTACACGAAGACGCCCACGGGCGGGTCCTGCGCCAAGACCTGCCACGACACCAAGACCTACTCGAACAAGGGCCCGCCGGAGAAGAAGTAGCGTGACGCCCAGGCTCCTCGCGCTCTCGCTGGCGCTCGCCTCCCCGCTCTCGGCGCCGCCCGCCGCCTCCCGGCCGGGCCCGGGCGACCCGCTCGAGAACCCGGAGCTCGCCACCGTCGACGGGGGGCGGGCGCCGCTCCTCTCCAGGGCGGGGGAGGTGAGCGTCTTCGTCTTCGCCCGGCCCGGCCAGGAGCACTCGGCCCGCACCCTGCGCGAGATGGCCGGCTGCGCCCGCGACTTCGCCGGGAAGCCGGTGCGCCTGGTGGTGGTGGTGTCGGGCTCCTTCCCCCCGGTCGAGGTGAAGGCGGCGCTCGCCGAGGCGGGCCTCGCGGTCCCGGCGCTCCGGGACGAGGGGGACGAGCTCTACGACCGGCTCGGCGTCCGCCTCCACCCGGTGGTGGGCATCGCCGACCAGCGGCAGCACCTCTTCGCCTTCCTCCCCTACCAGGCGGTGAACTACTGCGACGGGGTGAAGGCGCGGGTGCGCTTCCTCCTCGGGGAGATCGACCGGGAGGCGCTCGAGAAGGTGGTCGCCCCGCCCCGGGCCGACATGCCGGGGGCGAGCGCCCGGGCGGTCGCGAACCGCGACGTCAACCTGGGGAAGCGCCAGCTCGAGCAGGGGCTCTACGACAAGGCGCTCGCGAGCGCCCGCAAGGCGCTCGAGCGCGACCCGGGCTCTGCCCCCGCCCACGCGCTCGCCGCCCGGGCGCTCGCCGCGCTCGGTCGCTGCCCCGAGGCGGCGGCCGACCTCGAGGCGGCGCTCCGGGCCGACCCCGACGACGCGGGGGCGCAGGCGGCGCGGTCCGCCTGCGCGCGCTAGAGAACCCGCGCCCCTTGAGCCCGCTCGCCCTCCTCCTCGGGGTTCTCTCGCTGACGGCGCCCGCCCTCGCTCCGGCGCTCGACCACCCCGAGCCGGGGGCGGCGCTCGAGGTCGTGGAGCTCCCGCCGCTCGGCGGCGGGCCGGCGCGGCCCTTCGCCCCCCCGGGGACGGCGAGCGTCTTCGCCTTCGTGCGCCCGGGACAGGACCACTCGCTCGAGACGCTCGGGCGGCTCGCCGAGCTGGAGCGGGAGTTCGCTCCGAGGGTGTCCTTCGTCGCCATCGTCTCCGGGAGCGTCCCCGAGGCGGAGGTGCGCGAGATGGTGGCGCGCTCGGGCGTCCGCATGCCGGTGCTCGTCGACCGGGACGACCGGCTCTACGGGCGCCTGGAAGTCCGGCTCCACCCGCTCGTGGGGGTGGTGGACGCCACCGGCCGGCTCGTCGCCTGGGAGCCCTTCCACCAGGTGAACGAGGGCGAGCGGCTGCGCGCCCGGATCCGCGAGGCGCTCGGGGAGATCGGCGCCGCCGAGGCCGCGGGCGCCGCGGCGCCGAAGCGGGCCACCATGCCGGGCGACGACCCGCGCGCCGTGGCCCGGCGCGACGTGAAGCTCGGCGAGATGCTGCTCGGGAAGGGGAGCCCGGAGCCGGCGCTGCGGACGGCGGAGCGCGCCCTCTCGCGCGACCCCGACTCGGCGGCGGCGCACGCGCTCGCCGGGCGCGCCCTCGCGGCCCTGGGGAGGTGCGCCGAGGCCCTCCCCGAGCTCGACCGGGCCCTCCGCACCGCCCCCGGGGACGAGGCCGCCCTCTCGGCCCGGAAGGGCTGCGCCCGGTGACGCCCGCCGGGAACGGGGGCGGCAGGTGACCGCGCCGCGGCTCCTCCTCGCCACCGCGCTCCTCGCAGCCGCCGAGCTGCCGGGGGCGGTCGCCATCGACCACCTGCGGCCGGGCGAGCCGGTCCCGGAGGAGCGGCTGCCGCTGTTCGGGGGCGCGGGCGAGGCCCCCCTCGTCGAGCCGGGGAAGGTGAGCGTCTTCGTCTTCTTCCGCCCGGGGCAGGACCACTCGGAGGACGCGCTCGCGAGGCTCGCCGCCCTGGAGCGCGAGTTCTCGGGGAAGCTCGTCTCCTTCGTGGCGGTGGCCTCGGGGTCCACCCCGCCAGCCGAGCTCTCCCGCGCCCGGGCGGAGGCCGGGGTGCGGATGCCGGTCCTCCTCGACCCCGGCGACCGGATGTACGGCCGGCTCGAGGTGAGGCTCCATCCGCTCGTGGGGGTGGCCGACGCGAGGGGGAGGCTCGTCGCCTGGGAGCCCTTCCGCAAGGTGAACTACGGCGAGGTGCTGCGGGCGCGCATCCGGCAGGCGCTCGGCGAGATCTCCGAGGCCGAGGCCCAGCGGGCGGTCGACCCGCCGCGCTCCACCATGCCCGGGGACGACCCGCGGCTCGTGGCGCGCCGCGACGTGACGCTCGGGCGCATGCTCCTCGAGCGCGGGAACGCCTCGAAGGCGCTCGAGTCGGCCCGCCGCGCCCTCTCCCGAGACCCGGGCTCGGCCGCGGCGCACGCGCTCGCCGCGGAGGCGCAGGCCTCCCTCGGCGACTGCGCCGCCGCCGAGGAGGAGTACCGGCTCGCGCTCGCGGCCGACCCGGCCGAGCCCGGGGCGGCGCCGGGGAAGCGCGCCCCCTGCCCTCCGGCCCCTCGCCCCTGAGGGGCGCTCAGGCCTTGAGCGAGGCCCCCTCGAGGAGCCGCTCGCACAGGTCGGCGAAGGAGATGCCGTTCCCGGCCGCGATCTTGGGGACGAGGGAGGTGGGCGTCATCCCCGGGAGCGTGTTCACCTCGAGCAGGTAGGGCTCGCCCGAGGGAGGGACGATGAAGTCCTGGCGGGTGGCGCCGGAGCAGCCGAGCGCCTCGTGGGCGAGCTCGGCGGCGCGCGAGACGCGGGCCGCCATCTCCGGGGAGATGCGCGCCGGGTAGAAGTACTGGGTGGTACCGGCGGTGTACTTGGCGGCGTAGTCGTAGAACTCCCGCGCCGGCACGATCTCGATGACCCCGAGCGCCTTCCCGTCGAGCACCGCCACCTGGATCTCGGCACCGCGGATGTAACGCTCGACGATGACGTCCCCCTGGTACCGGGCCGCCTCGACGCAGGCCTGCCGCAGCTGCTCCGGGTCGCGGACGATCTGGACCCCGACCGACGAGCCCTCGCTCGACGGCTTCACCACCGCCGGCAGGCCGAAGGGGATGTCGGCCACCGACACCTTCGCCGCCTCGGCCCGGCGGACGACCCGGTACTCGGCGATGGAGAGGCCGTGCTCGCGGAAGAGGAGCTTCGAGAAGGTCTTGTCCATCCCGAGCGCCGAGGCGAGCACCCCCGAGCCGGTGTAGGGGATGCCCATCGACTCGAGGAGTCCCTGGATGCAGCCGTCCTCGCCGAAGCGGCCGTGCAGGGCGACGAAGGCCACCTGCGCCTTCTCCTCCCGGAGCCGGCTCGCCACCTCCAGGTCGACGTCGATGGCGGCGACGTCGTAGCCCTTCTGGCGGAGCGCCTCGGCGCAGCCCTGGCCGGTCTTGAGCGAGACCTCGCGCTCGCTCGAGCGCCCTCCGTAGAGCACCGCCACCTTCTGTCCGTGCCAGCGGCCCATGTTCTCCTCCTTCGAAGCGTTCTAGGGGTTCTCGTCCGGCGCGAACTCGCCGAGCAGGCGCACCTCGAGCTCCAGGGCGACGCCGAACCGCTCGCGCACCCGGGCGCGGGCGAGGCGGATGAGGGCGAGGCAGTCGCGCGCCGAGGCGCCCCCCAGGTTCACGACGAAGTTGGCGTGGACCGGGGACCACATGGCGTTGCCCACCCGGTGCCCCTTCAGCCCGGCGGCCTCGATGAGCCGGCCGGCGTGGTCTCCGGGCGGGTTCCGGAAGGTGGAGCCGAAGTTGGGCTGCGAGAGCGGCTGCGTGCTCCGGCGCCGCTCCCGGTCCGCCTCCATGGCGGCCTTGCTCGCCGCCACGTCGCCCGGGCGGAGCCGCACCGCCACCCGGGTGACGAGCGCGCCCGCCGGGAGGTGGCAGGTGCGGTAGGCGAACCCGAGCTCCCGGGCGGCGATGCGCTCGAGGCCGCGGGCGGTCGCCACCTCCACCTCCTCCACCAGGTCCTTCATCTCCCCGATGCGCGTCCCGGCGTTCATGGCGACCGCGCCCCCGAGCGTCCCGGGGATGCCGGCGGTGAACTCGCAGCCCACCAGCCCGAGCTCGTGCGCGAGCTGCCCGAGCCGGCTCGTGGGGGTGCCGGCGGCGAGGACGAGCCGCTCTCCCTCCACCCGCTCCTCGCCGAGGACGGGGCGCACCACCGCGCCGCGGACGCCCCGGTCGGCGACGAGCAGGTTCGAGCCGCCGCCGAGCGCCGTCACCGGGACGCGGAGCGCCTCGCAGGCCGCGAGGAGCGCCACCGCGTCCAGGGCGTCGGCGGGTCGGACGAGGAGGTCGGCCGGCCCCCCCACCCGGATGGAGGTGCGCTGGGCGAGCGGGCAGTCCCGGAGCGCCTCGCCCCGGAGGCGGCGCGCCACCTCCTCCCTCCAGTGGGGAGCGGCCCCGGGGAGCGGGGCGGCGGGGGTCGAGGTGGGGGGCAAGAGGCTCACGTCTCGAGGAGGGCGAGGAGCTCGGGCCCGACGTGGGTGACGTCGCCGGCGCCGAGGGTGAGGACGATGTCGCCCTCCCGGAGCCGCTCGCGCGCGCGGGCGGCCAGGGCGGCGCGCGGGACGAAGGAGGCGTCCCGGTGGCCGCGGGCGCGTACCGCCTCGGCGAGGGCGGCGCCGGTGACGCCGGGGAGGGGGTCCTCGGAGGCGGCGTAGATGTCGGTGACGAGGAGCACGTCGGCGTCGTCGAAGGCCCGGGTGAAGTCCTGGAAGAGGTCGCGGGTGCGGCTGTAGCGGTGCGGCTGGAAGAGGCACACCACCCGCCGCCCGAAGGCCTCCCGGGCGCCGCGGAGGGTGGCCTCCACCTCGGCGGGGTGGTGGCCGTAGTCGTCGACCACGGTGACGCCGCGCGCCTCGCCCCGCACCGTGAAGCGGCGCTGCACGCCCTCGAAGGAGGAGAGCGCCTCGCGGGCGGCGGAGGTGGGGATCCCCATCTCGTCGGCGATCGCCAGCACGCCGAGCGCGTTCAAGGCGTTGTGGCGCCCGACCATGTGGACCTCGAAGCGCCCGAGCCGCTCGTCGCGCCGGGTGGCCTCGAAGGCCACCCGCGGGCCGAGCACCTCGATGCGGGTGGCGCGGTAGTCGGCCTCGGGAGACTCGCCGTAGGTGACGACGCGCTTGTCGACGCGCGGCAGGATGGAGCGCACCCCGGGGTGGTCGAGGCACAGGACCGCGCACCCGTAGAAGGGCACGCGGTTCGCGAAGTCGACGAAGCCCTGCCGGAGCGCCTCCTCGGTCTTCCAGTGGTCGAGGTGCTCGGGGTCGATGTTGGTCACGAGCACCAGGGTGGGGGTGTAGTGGAGGAAGGAGCCGTCGGACTCGTCCGCCTCGACGACGATCCAGCTTCCCTTGCCGAGCTTGGCGTTCGACCCGAAGGCGTTCACCTTCCCGCCCACCACCGCGGTGGGGTCGAGGCCGGCCCGCGCCATCACGTGGGCCGCCATGGAGGTGGTGGTGGTCTTGCCGTGGGAGCCGGCGATGGCCACCCCCTGCTTCAGCCGCATGAGCTCGGCGAGCATCTCGGCGCGCGGGATCACCGGCACCTTCCTGCGCCGGGCCTCCACCACCTCGGGGTTGTCCCGGCGCACCGCCGAGGAGGTGACCACCACGTCGGCGGTGCCGACGTGGGAGGCCTCGTGCCCGAGCTCGATGCGACCCCCGAGCGAGGCGAGCCGCCGCGTGGTCTCGGAGCCCTTCAGGTCCGACCCCGAGACCTGGTAGCCCAGGTTGAGGAGCAGCTCGGCGATGCCGCTCATGCCGATGCCGCCGATCCCCACGAAGTGGATGCGCGGGCGCCGCGAGCGGAAGAGGGTCACCGGCCGCCTCCGGGGCCCGGCCCGGCCGGCTCCCCCTGCGCCTCGAGGACGTCCGGCCGCACCGCGGCGAGCCGGGAGGGCTCGGGGCGCACCGGGCGGAAGTCGGGGCCGCGCCCTCGGCCGCGCGGCGAGCCCCAGCGGCGCTTCACCATCTCGGTGAGCACCTGGGCGATCTCGCCCGACGCCTGGGGGCTGCCGAGGAGCCCGGCCGCCCGGCCCATGCGCCGGCGCAGGTCGGGGTCGAGGAGGAGGCGGCGCACCTCGGCGGCGAGGAGCTCGCCGGTGAGGTCTCGCTCCTCGATCATCACCGCCGCCCCCGCCTCCACCAGGCTGCGGGCGTTCACCACCTGGTGGTTGTCGGCCGCCGCCGGGAAGGGCACCAGGATCGAGGGCTTCTTGCAGACGGTGAGCTCGGCGAGCGTGGTGGCCCCGGCGCGGCACACCACCAGGTCGGTCTCGGCGTAGGCGGCGCTCATGTCGGTGATGAAGTCGCGCACGTCGGGCTCGAAGTGCACCGCGGCGTAGCCCTTCTCCACGTAGTCGCGGTCGCGGGCGCCGGTCTGGTGGGTCACCCGGATGCGCTCCTTGAGGTCGGCGAGGTGGGGGAGGGCCTCGATGACCCGCATGTTGAGGCTGTGCGCCCCCTGCGAGCCGCCGAAGACGAGGAGCCGCAGCATCTCGTCCGCCTTCTGCACCGGCCGCATGTAGTTCTCGAGGAGCTGGCGGCGGATGGGGTTCCCGAGCGCGTGGACCTTGCGCCTCGGGAAGTGCTGCCCGGCCTCGGGGAAGGCGGTGAACACCTCGTTCACCACGTGCCCGAGGATCCGGTTGGTGAGCCCGGCGACGGCGTTCTGCTCCTGGATGGAGGTGGGGATGCCCATGAGCCGCGCCGCCAGCACCACCGGTCCGGAGGCGTAGCCTCCCACGCCCACCACCACGTCCGGCATCCACCGGCGCAGGATGGCCACCGACTGCAGAAAGGCCCGCGGCAGCCGGGCGAGCCCGGTCAGCACCCCGAAGAACCCCTTCCCCTTCAGGCCGCGCACGTCGATGAGCTCGATGGGGAAGCCGGCCTGCGGGACCACCGTCGCCTCCAGGCCGCGGGCGGTGCCGACGAAGACCACGTCGTTGTCGGGGTGGCGGGTCACCACCTCCTCGGCGAGCGCGATCCCCGGGAAGACGTGTCCCCCGGTCCCGCCGCCGGCGACGAGCAGCCTCACGGGCCGACTCCCGCGGCGCGCGGCGCGCGCAGGAACCCGCCCCGCCCCCCGCCCACCGAGAGCAGGATCCCGGCGGCGGCGAGCAGCGTCATGAGCGAGCTGCCCCCGTAGGAGACGAACGGCAGGGTGAGCCCCTTGGTGGGGACGAGGCCGAAGGCCACCGCCAGGTTGAGGAGCGCCTGGGCCCCGAGGAGCGTGGTGAGCCCGAGGGCCAGGTAGCAGCCGAAGGCGTCGGACGCCTCGAAGGCGCTCCGCATCCCTCGCCACACCAGGAGCCCGAAGAGGAGGAGGAGGAGCGCCGTGCCCACGAGGCCGGTCTCCTCGGAGACCAGGGTGGCGATGAAGTCGGTGTGGGCGGCCGGCAGGTAGAAGAGCTTGCTCTTGCCCTCGCCGAGCCCCTGGCCGGCGAGCCCCCCGTTGCCGATGCCGAGGAGCGACTCGACGAGCTGGTACCCGGCCTTGTCGCGGTGCTGGAAGGGGTCGAGGTAGGCGACGATGCGCTCCATCCGGTAGGGCGTCCCGGCGACGAGCTTCCAGGCCACCGGCGCGGCGAGGAGCACCGCTCCGAGGAGGTAGCCGACCGGCACCCCGGCGGCGAAGAGCATGGCGAAGAGGAGGAGCACGAGGAGGACGGCGGTGCCGAAGTCCCTCTCCCAGAGGACGAGCATCACCAGCAGCCCGGTGACGAGGAGGTGGGGGAGGAAGCCGATGGAGAAGATCCGCATCCGCTCCTTCTTGCGGGCGAGCGATCGGGCCAGGTAGAGGACGAGCGCCACCTTGGCCGCCTCCGAGGGCTGGAACGAGATGACGCCGAGGTCGATCCAGCGCCGCGCCCCGCCCGCCATCCGCCCCACCCCCGGGACCTGCACGAGGAGGAGCGCCCCCAGGACCGCGAGGAGGAGGGGGACCGCGAGGGGCTCGAGGCGGCGGTAGCCGATGCGCACCAGGGCGAGGAGGAGGGCGAGCCCGAGCCCTGCCGCCACCAGCTGGCGCTTCAGGAAATAGAACTGGTCGTGGAGCTTGGCGTCGGCGAGGACGGCGCTCGCCGAGTAGACCATGACGAGGCCGAAGCCGGTGAGGAGGAGGACCGCGGCGAGGAGCCAGGGGTCCGGCGAGGGGAGCGCGGCCTTGGATCGGGAGGGGGGAGGGCTCATGGGCTCTCGAGCTCCGCGACGAGGCGGCGGAAGGCCTCGCCGCGCTCCTCGTAGTTCTTGAACTGGTCGTAGCTCGAGCAGGCGGGGGAGAGCAGCACCACGTCGCCCGGGACGGCGAGATCGCGGGCGCGGGAGACCGCGCGCTTGAGGTCGCCGCAGCCCTCGGTGGGGGCCGCTCCCCCGAGCTCGCGCTCCACCGCCGGCGCGTCCTCGCCGATGGTGAGGAGCGCCTTCACCCGGCCGGGGAAGAGGTCGCGCAGCGGGGCGTAGGGGGCCTTCTTGCCGCGCCCGCCCAGGATGAGCACCACGTTCCCCGCCCCGGCGGGAAAGGCGGAGAGGCCGACCAGGGTGGAGTCGACGTTGGTGGCCTTGGAGTCGTTCACCCACTCCACCTGCCCGCGCTCCGACACGAGCTCGAGGCGGTGGGGGAGGCCGGGGAACTCGTCGAGGGCGCGCTGCACCGCCGGACCGGGCACGCCGAGGAGCCGGGCGCAGGCGAGCGCGGCCATGGCGTTCTCGCGGTTGTGGCGGCCGCGCAGGGCGCGCGAGCGCAGGTGGAAGGCCTCCGGGCCCGCGGACGGGGCCGAGAAGACGAGGTCCCCCTGGTCGCGGACCGAGCGGGGCTCGGGCCGGCCCTCCCCGAAGGTCCACAACTCCCCGCGCGAGGATCCGGCCAGGGCGACGGTGCGGGGGTCGCGGGCGTTGGCGAGCGCCACGTCTCCCGGCTCCTGGTTCATGAAGACACGCGCCTTGGCGGAGGCGTACTCGTCCAGGCTGCGGTACCGGTCGAGGTGGTCCGGGGTCACGTTGAGGAGGGTGGCCACCCGCGGCCGGAGCCTCTCGATCCCCTCCAGCTGGAAGCTGGAGAGCTCCGCCACCACCACGTCCACCGGCTCGCCGGAGAGGGCCAGGTCGGAGAGCGGGGTGCCGAGGTTCCCGCCCACGAAGGCGCGGCGGTCCTCCCGGAACATGGCGCCGCAGAGCGCGGTGGTGGTGCTCTTCCCGTTCGTACCGGTGACCGCGACGAGCGGCAGCTCGGGGAGGCACTGGTAGGCGAGCTCGATCTCGGCGAGCACCGGGATGCCCTCGCGCCGCGCCGACTGGATCTCGGGGAGGGAGAGCGGCACCCCGGGGGAGACCACCAGGAGGTCGGAGGTGACGAAGTCGCGCTCGTCGTGGCCCCCGAGGGCGAAGGCCACCTTCACCCCCTCGAGCGCCCGCAGGGCGGGGCCGAGCTCGGTGGCGGCGCGCCGGTCGGTGGCGGAGACGTGCGCCCCGCGCAGCGCGGCCAGCCGGGCCGCCGAGACCCCGCTCTTGGCGAGGCCGACGACGAGGACCTTCTTCCCGGCGAGGTCGAGCGACATCTTCCCTTCCTAGCGGAGCTTCAGGGACATGAGCGCCACCAGGGCCAGCATGATGGCGATGATCCAGAAGCGCACGATGATCTTGGGCTCGGCCCAGCCCTTGAGCTCGAAGTGGTGGTGGATGGGGGCCATGCGGAAGACGCGGCGCCCGGTGGTCTTGTAGGAGGTGACCTGCACGATGACGCTCACCGTCTCGGCGAGGAAGACGCCGTGCAGGATGGCCGAGGCCACCTCGTTCTTGGTCAGCACCGCCAGCATCCCCAGGCCGCCCCCGAGCGCGAGCGACCCGACGTCGCCCATGAACACCGAGGCGGGGTAGGTGTTGTACCAGAGGAAGGCCACCCCGGCGCCGGCCAGGGCGGCGCAGTAGACGCCGAGCTCCTCGGCGCCGTGCACCGGCGGGATGCCGAGGTAGGCGGCGAGGCTGAAGCCGGCGATGGTGGCCCCGGCCACGTAGGAGAGCACGAGGAAGGTCATCGCCGAGACGATGGTGGGGCCGATGGCGAGCCCGTCGAGGCCGTCGGTGAGGTTCACGGCGTTGGAGGTTCCCACCACCACGAAGAACATGAACGGCAGGTAGACCCAGCCCAAGTCGGGGCGGAAGTAGCGGGTGGGGACGAAGGGCAGGGTGAGGTGGGTGTCGAGGTAGCTGCCCACGGTGAGGAAGGGGAAGCCCCCCTCGATGCGGAAGTTCCAGTCGGTGAGGCAGAGGACGTAGACCCCGCCCACCACCAGCGCCTGGAAGAGGAGCTTGCGCCGGCCGGAGAGCCCCTTCGAGTTCTTCTTCGCGATCTTGAGGTAGTCGTCGCAGAAGCCGATGGCCCCGAAGCCGAGGGTGACGAGCAGGACCGCCCACACCAGCCGGCTGCGCAGGTCGGCGAGGAGCAGCACCGCCGCCGCCAGGCAGAGGAGGATGAGGGCCCCGCCCATCGACGGGGTACCCGACTTCTTGCGGTGGGAGTCGGGGGTGTCCTCGCGAACGTTGGAGGCGCCGTACTGGAGCCGGCGCATGCGCTCGATGAACCAGGGGCCGCCGAGCAGGCCGAGGACGAGCGCGGTGAAGCCGGCCACCACCATCCGGAACGAGGGGTAGCGCAGCACGTTGAAGACCGTGAAGCGCTGCGCGAGCGGGTAGAGGAAGAGGTAGAGCATGTCAGTGGAGGGCCTCGACCAGCCGCTCGAGCCGCATGCCGCGGCTTCCCTTGACGAGGAGGACGTCCCCCTCCCGCAGGCGCCCGCGGACGAAGGCGGCGAGCGCGGCCGGGTCCTCGGTGTGGAAGGCGGCCTCGGGCGGGAGGCCGCTCTCGAGCGCCGCCTGGTGCGCGAGCGCGCTGCGCGGGCCGAAGGTGGCGAGGGCGGCGAGGCCGAGCCGGGCGGCGCCGCGCCCGAGCTCCCGGTGGCTCTCCGCCTCGGCCTCCCCGAGCTCGAGCATGTCGCCCAGGGCAGCGAGCGCCCGGCCCCCGCGGGCGAGCTCGGCGAGGGTCGCCAGGGCGGCGGCCATGGAGGCGGGGTTGGCGTTGTAGCAGTCGTCGAGGAGGAGCGCCCCGGAGGCGAGCCGCTCCAGCCGCAGCCGCCGCCCCACCGGGCGCACCGCGGCGAGCCCGCGGGCGATCTCGCGATCGGTCGCCCCGAGCGCCACCGCGGCGGCGGCGGCCGCCGCCGCGTTCACGGCGTTGTGGGCGCCGACGAGGGCGAGGTGGACCTCCACCTCCTTCGTCCCCACCCCGAGCAGGACCGACTGGCCTTCGGCCCCCTGCGGCTCGACCGCCAGCACGGCCACGTCCGCCCCGGCGCCGGCGCCGCCCGAGAAGGTGACGACCTTCCGCCCGCTCTTTCGGGCCTTCGCGAGCATGCGCGGGTCGTCGGCGTTCGCGACCACGATCCCGTCGGGGGGCAGCCCGCGGTAGAGCTCGGCCTTGGCGCTCGCCACCGCCTCCACGCTCCCGAGCCCGTGGAGGTGGGCGGCGCTGGCGTTCGTCACCACCCCCACCCTGGGCTCGGCGATGGCGGCCAGGCGGGCGATCTCGCCGGGGTGGCTCATCCCCATCTCCACCACCGCGGCGGTGTGCTCGGAGGAGAGCCGGAAGAGGGTGAGCGGCACCCCCACCTCGTTGTTGAGGTTCCCCTCGGAGCGGAGCACCGGCCCGCGGGTGGCAAGGATCTCGGCCACCATCTCGCGGGTGGTGGTCTTGCCGTTCGAGCCGGTGACCCCGACCACCGGGACGGCGAAGCGGCGGCGGTGGTGGCGGGCCAGGGCGCCGAGCGCGAGGAGGGTGTCCGGGACGGCGAGGAGCGGGAGGGGGCCCGGGCCCGGGGGGAGGGAGTCCTCCGCCACCACCGCGCAGGCGGCGCCGAGCCGCCCGGCGTCCTCGAGGAAGCGGTGGCCGTCGAAGCGCTCCCCGCGGAGCGCCACGAAGGCGTTGCCGCGCTCGAGGGTGCGGGTGTCGGTGGAGATCCCGGCGACGGGCGCGGGCCTCGCGCCGGCGAAGCGGCCGCCGGTGGCGAGGAGGAGCTCCTCGGGGGTGAAGGTCGGCGAGTTCACGCGATACCGAGGGCCCTGCGGGCCTCCTCCCGGTCGTCGAAGTGGCGCCTCTCCGTCCCCACCACCTGGTAGTCCTCGTGCCCCTTGCCGGCGATGAGGACCGCATCCCCGGGGCGGGCGGCGGCGAGCGCCAGGTCGATGGCGGCCCGGCGATCGGGCACCACCGAGTAGCCGCGCTCGCCGCGGAGGGCCTCCCCGGGGGCGAGGAGCGGGAGCCCGGTCTCGGCCACCCCGGGCAGGATGGCGTCGATGATGGACTGCGGGTCCTCGGTGCGGGGGTTGTCGCTCGTCACCACCACCAGGTCGGCGGCCCGGCCGGCGGCGTTCCCCATGAGCGGGCGCTTGCCGCGATCGCGGTCCCCCCCGCAGCCGAAGACGACGAGGAGGCGGCGCGGCTGCAAGGCCGCGAGCGCCCGGCAGGCGGCGGCGAGCGAGTCGGGGGTGTGGGCGTAGTCGACGAAGGCGGAGACGCCCCTCGCCTCGATCCGCTCGAGCCGCCCGGGAGCGCCCGGCGAGGCGGAGAGGCCGCGCGAGACGGCGGCCGGGTCGATGCCGCAGGCGAGGGCGAGGCCGGCGGCGCACTGGAGGTTGTCGAGGTTGTGGGCGCCGACGAGCGGGGAGGCGAACGCCACCTCGCCCCGCGGGGTGGCGAGGGCGGCCTCGATCCCCTTCAAGCCCAGGCGAAGGCGACGCGGGAAGATCTCGCCGCCCGGCACGCCGAAGCGCCAGGGGGAGAGGCCGGCCTGGGAGAGCTCCGCGGCGAGCCGCGCCCCGCTCGGGTCGGCGCCGTTCACCACCGCCCTTCCGCCGGGAGCGAGGTGCTCGGTGAAGAGCCGGCGCTTCGCCTGGAAGTAGTCCTCCTCCCCGGCGTGGTAGTCGAGGTGATCGCGCCCGAGGTTGGTGAAGCCGGCGGCCCGGAAGGAGAGCCCCGCCACCCGATCCTGGTCGAGGGCGTGGGAGGACACCTCCATCACCGCGAGCCGCGCCCCGGCGTCCACCATCTCTGCGAGGAGCGCCTGGATCTCGGCGGCGTCCGGGGTGGTGTGCGAGGCGGGGCGGGAGCGCCCCGGCACCCGCCAGGTGACGGTGCCGATGACGCCCACCGGCCACCCGGCGGCCTCGGCGCAGGCCTCCACGAGGTAGGTCACCGTGGTCTTGCCCTTCGTGCCCGTCACCGCGCACAGGGGGAGCCTCTCGCCCGGCCGGCCGCGGAGGTTCGCGGCGGCGAGCGCGAGGGCGCGGCGGGGATTCGAGGAGAGGAGGAGGAGGGCCGGGGCGCACACGACCGGGCGCTCGGCGACGACGGCGACGGCTCCCTTCCGGACAGCCTCCTCCGCGAAGTCGTGCCCGTCGGCGCGGGTCCCGCGCACGGCGACGAAGAGCGAGCCCGGGAAGACCGCCCGGGAGTCGCTCGTCACCGAGCGGACGTCGGGGTCGGCCCCGAGATCACCCGAGGCGCCGCATCCCGCGATGACCGAGGAGAGCCGCATCTCCGACCCGCACCCACCTGCCCTATGCAATCTCCGTGTCCCGGACCTTTCCTTCGGCGATCCGGACCGTTGCGCCGGGGCGTGTCGCCGTCGACACGCGAGCCGCATCCTAGCCCGGACGCGATATCCGAGCAGGTTTTTGGTCCGCGCGGGCGCGCGCCGGGGCGTGAGCCCGCCCGGGTCGCGCTCAGCCGGGCGGGGCGAGGACGAGCCGCACCCGGGAGCCCTTCGGGACCACCTGCCCGGCCCGGGGCAGCTGGCCGCTCACGCGCCCGGTGCCGCGGATGTCGCCGGAGAGGTCCCTCGCCTCGAGGATGCGCAGGGCGGTCCTCGCCGCGAGCCCCTCGAGCGAGGGGACCTGGACCTCGTCTCCGCGCGGCGGCCGGCGCGGCGCGAGCTCCTGCGCCGGGGGCTCGTCGCGCTCGGGGGGCGCGGAAGGCGCGGCGAGGCGAGGCGGGGCCGCCGCCGCGCCCGGCGGATCGGTGGGCGGGACGCCCTCCGCCCGCATCGCGAACTCGGCGATGTCCTTGAAGACCGGGGCGGCCACCTCGCCGCCGTAGATCTCCCCCTTGGGCTCGTCGATGAAGACGCCGATGGCGACGCGCGGGGCGCCGGCGGGCGCGAACCCGACGAAGGAGGAGAAGTGCCGGTCGGCGGAGTAGCCGCCGTCCGGGTCGGCCTTCTGCGCGGTGCCGGTCTTGCCGGCGGCCCGCCACCCCTCCAGGCGCGCCCGCTTGCCGGTGCCGTCCGGGTCGGCCACCACCCCCTCGAGCCAGCGGGAGAGCAGGGCGGCGCTCTTCGCCGAGACGGCGCGGCGCACCGGCGTCGGCACCGCCTCGAAGAGCACCTCGCCGCTCGCGGGGTCGACGATGCGCCGGACGAGCGCCGGCTTCATCAGGATGCCGCCGTTCGCGATCGCCGCCATGGCCATCGTCACCTGCAGGGCGCTCGCGGTGATCCCCTGCCCGAAGCTCATGGTGGCGAGCGAGAGCTCGGCGCGCGGGTAGGGGACCTGGCCCCGCGGCTCGCCGGGGATCCCGACCTGGGTGCGCTCCCCGAGCCCGAAGGCGAGGAAGGCCTGCTGCAGCCGGTCGCGGCCGAGCCGCTGGCCCACCTTGGCGGCGCAGATGTTGGAACTCGCGGCGATGACGCGCGCCGGCAGGACCCAGCCCATCCCGTGGTGGTCGTGGATGACGTGGCCGCCCACGCTCCAGGCCCCGTTCTCGCAGAAGAGCGAGTCGGCGGGGCGCAGCGCCCCCTCGTCGAGCGCGCGGGCGAGGACGAAGGCCTTCATGGTCGAGCCCGGCTCGAAGGTGTCGAGCACCGCGCGGTTGCGGAGGTCCTCGCGCCTGGGGGCGTTGGGGTTGAGGAGCGGGACGTTCGCCATGGCCAGGATCTCGCCGGTGGCGGGGTTCACCGCGACCGCCGTGCCGGAGGCGGCCCGGGCCTGCTCGACCGCCCGGACGAGCGCCCGCTCGGCGGCGAGCTGCAGCCCCTGGTCGATGGCGAGCTCGACGCGCTCTCCCTCCAGGACCGCGTCCGGGGTCGGGGCCTCGCCGAGCACGTGCCGCCCGCGCGCGTCGCGCAGGGACGGCACCCTCGCCGACTCTCCCTGCAGCGAGTCGTCCCAGGCGTGCTCCACCCCCTCGAGCCCCTCGTCGTCGTCGCCGACCACGCCGAGCACCTGGCCGGCGAGCTCCCGGCGCGGGTAGTAGCGGCGAGTCTCGCCCACGAACCCGACGCCGGGGAGCGAGAGGGCGCGCACCTCCTCGGCCTCGGCCGAGGAGACCCGGCGCTTCAGCCAGGCGAAGCGCCCCCCGCGGGCGAGGTGCTTCTCGATGGCCTTCGCCTCCAGCTGCAGCGCCTTGGCGAGCCTCTGCAGATTTCTCGGGGTGGCCGGGAAGTCGCGCGGGTCGACGAAGCAGGACTCTGCCTCGGCGCTGCCGGCGAGCAGGGCGCCGTTCCGGTCGGTGATGAGGCCGCGCCTAGACTTCTGCTTCAGCTCGCGGAGCCACTGGTCGCGCGCCATCCCGCCCAGGCGGCCGCCCTGCAGCACCTGGAGGTGGACGGCGCGGGCCCCCACCGCGGCGAAGCCGAGCCCGAGGAGGGCCGCCACCACCCCGATGCGGATCCCGATCCAGCGCGCCGATCGGGGATCGATGCCGGTGCGCATCCCCGCGCCCTAGCGGGGGCGCAGGGCGGCGTGCCGCTCGCCCCCGCTGCGTCCCGCCCTCGACGAAGCTGGCTCCGCCGGCCCGGGGCGGCGGTCTGCCCCGTCGACCGTCCCACCCAACGCCGCCTTCCCACCCACCGTACCCGCCACCACCGTCCCGGGTGCCGGCGGAGCCATGCCCAGCCGCTCGCGCGCGTACCGCTCCAGGCGGCCCGGCGAGCGCAACGTTTCCACTTCCAACTTGAGCCGGTCGCACTCGGCCTGAAGGCGGTCGTGCTCGGCGTGCAGCCGGTCGAGCTCGTAGCCCGCCACGAGCACCTTGGTGCGAGTCCAGACGTGGAGGACGCCCCAGCCGGCGAAGGGGGTGACGAGCAGCGCCGCCGCCAGGACCGCCCCCACCGGATCGCTCCCCACCTTCCTCATCGCACCCTCGCCACCGCCCGCAGCTTGGCGCTGCGGGCGCGCGGATTCCTCTCCACCTCGGCCTCGGAGGGGCGGAGCGCGCGCTTGGTGAGGGGCGTGAACTGCGCCTTGGCCCCGCAGGCGCACACCGGCAGGCCCGGCGGGCAGACGCAGGCGCGCGTGAGCGCCTGGAAGGCCCGCTTCACCATCCGGTCCTCGAGGGAGTGGAAGCTGATGGCCGCCGCCCGGCCGCCCTTTCCCAGGATGCGCGGCAGGCCGTCGAGCCAGGCGGCGAGAGCGCCGAGCTCGTCGTTCACCGCGATGCGGAGAGCCTGGAAGGTGCGGGTGGCGGGGTGGATGCTCCTCGGCCAGGCGCGCCGGGGGATGGCGGCGGCCACGATCTCGGCCAGGCGCGCGGTGTCGAGGCTCCTCGCCCCGTGCCGCGCCACCTCCCGCTTGACGGCCCGCGCCACCGGCCTCGCGAAGGGCTCCTCGCCGTACTCGCGCAGGATGCGGGCGATCTCCCGCTCGTCGGCGCGCTCGAGGAGCTCGGCGAGCGACTCCCCGCCGCCGGACATGCGCATGTCGAGGGGGCCGGGGCGCGAGAAGGAGAAGCCGCGCTCGGCCTCGTCGAGCTGGGGCGAGGAGACGCCCAGGTCGACGAGGGCGCCGTCGACCGGGGCCACGCCCAGGGAGGCGAGGACGCCCTCGGCGTCGCGGAAGTCGGCGCGCACCGAGCGGAAGGCCTCGCCGAACCGGGCCAGGCGGGCGCTGGCGGCGGCGACGGCGCGCGGGTCGCGGTCGATGCCGATCACCTGGGCCCCCCGCTCGAGCAGGGCCTCCGAGTGGCCGCCGCCTCCCAGGGTGCCGTCGAGGAAGACCTCCCCGGGCGCGGGGGCGAGGAGGAGGAGGACTTCGCTCTGGAGCACGGTCTCATGCGCGAACCCGGTCACCCCGCCCTCACCGCCTCCGCCACGTCGTCGTGCAGCTCGACCTGGCCGTAGGCGCCGCCCGCCCACAGGAGCGTGCGGAGGTAGCGGCTCGCCCCGGCGAGCCGCAGGCCGGGCACGGATCCGAGGAGCCGCGCACCGGAGTAGTGGAGGTGGGAGACGCGGGAGAGGTCGACCACCGCGGCCCGCCCGCTCGCCCGGGCCCGGGCGGAGGCCGCCGCCACGCGCGCGATCTCCGCCAGCGTGAGCTCGCCGAAGCAGCGGACGACGGTGACCCCGACCTGTTCGCTCTCGACGTGCATGGCCCTCACCGGAAGAAGTCCACCACCTCGTCGGCGGGGATCTCCCGCGACATCTGCTCCTCGTAGGCGGCCTTGTCGAAGAGCTGGATGGTTCGCCCCATGCCCACCCAGACGGCCTCCTTCTGGAGGCCGGCGTGCTCCCGGAGGGTGGGGGGGACGAGCACGCGCCCGTGCACGTCGAGGTCGACCTCGTGGGCCGACGAGTAGAAGCGGAGGATGTTCCGCTGCGCCCGGGCGTCGAGCGGGCTCGTCTCGAGGACCTTCCTCTCGAGCTCCTTCCACACGGAGTGCGGGAGCGCCTGCACGGCGCGCCAGTGGGGGTACTGGGTGAGGACCAGCTTCGACTCGCCGGCGGCCGCGAGCGCCTCGCGGAACTTCACCGGGAGGCTCGTGCGCCCCTTCGCGTCGATCGAGTGCTGGAAGGTCCCGAAGAACACCGTTCGCCCGTTCTTGCCACTTAGATCCGCGCCGTGACACTTTTTCCCACCGAGCCGATCTACGGAGATCGGTCGGGGAAGTCAAGAAGCGGCTTTGGATTCGCGGCGTTGGCACTGATCATCGGTGCAGCGGCGAGCCGGGCGCGATCGCCGGGGCTCAGCCCTCGTTCCCGGCGCTTGCGCCGGCCGCCATCGCCCGGAGGGGTGCCCCGCGAGCGCCCCTACCTAGAGTGCCGCTTGCCCGCGGGCCGCCCGGGCGGGGATGCTCCCTCGGCAGGTGCAATCCGGGAGGACGACATGGCGACTCTCCAGGGAAAGACGATCTTCATCACCGGCTCCTCCCGCGGCATCGGCAAGGCGATCGCCCTCGCCGCCGCCCGCGACGGCGCCAACGTGGTCATCACCGGCAAGTCGTCGGTCCCGAACCCGAAGCTCCCCGGCACCATCGCCTCGGCGGCGGAGGAGGTCGAGCGCGCCGGCGGGAAGGCGCTGGCGGTGAAGCTCGACGTCCGCGAGGAGGACCAGATCGCCGAGGCGGTGGCCGCCGCCGCCGAGCGGTTCGGGGGCATCGACGTCCTCGTCAACAACGCGAGCGCCATCTTCCTCGCCGGCACCGCCGAGACCCCGGCGAAGCGGTACGACCTCATGCACCAGGTGAATGCCCGCGGGACTTTCCTCGTCTCCCAGGCCTGCCTGCCCCACCTCGCCCGGTCGAAGAACCCCCACATCCTCAACCTCTCGCCGCCGCTCGACATGCGGGCGAAGTGGTTCGCCCCGCACCTCGCCTACACCATGGCGAAGTACGGGATGAGCCTGTGCGTCCTCGGCATGGCGGAGGAGCTCGCCCCCATGGGGATCGCCGTGAACGCGCTCTGGCCGAGGACCATCATCGACACCGCCGCCCTGAACCTGCTCGGCGGGGCGGAGCTCGCCCGCCACGCGCGCCGACCGGACATCGTGGCGGACGCGGCGCGCTGCGTCCTCTTGCGCGACGCCCGGACCTGCACCGGCAACTTCTTCATCGACGACGAGGTGCTCGCCTCCGAGGGCGTCACCGACCTCTCCCGGTACGCGGCGGTGGCGGGGGAGGAGCCCTTCCCCGACCTCTTCGTCGAGGGGCGATAGCGATTTTTTGCACGCCCGGACGGGGCGCCCCCGCGGTCGCCTGTCCCCGGGGGCGAGCGGCATCCCCCGGAGGGACGTGCCGAGAACTTGAGGAAGCCCTACCCCGGTGTATGGGTGGTCTTGAGCCTCCGGGGAGAGAGCCATGAGCTTCCGCTACCGTTCCTTCGCCTTCGCGCCCGTCGCCACCCTCATCGGCGCGGTCGCCCTCGCCACGGCGCTCCTCTTCCTCATGCCCGGCTTCTGGCGGTTCGCGGCGGTCCTTCCCCTCCCCGCCGCGGCCGCCGGGGCCATGCTCTGGCTGGCGCAGCGCGAGGAGGCCTGGCGGCTCGGCGCCGTCTACCTCGACGGCAGCGGGGTCCGGCGCATCCGCGGCGACGGCCGCGTCATCGAGATGATCCTCTGGGACGACCTGCGCACCGTGATGGTGGACTTCCGCCACCGCCAGGCGCTCCTCGTCGGCCCCGACGGCGCGAGCTTCTGGGTGCGCGGCATGCCGCCCCTCGGGGGAGTGGGGCTCGAGAGCTTCGACGCCCTGCTCGAGCTCCTCCCCGACTACACGAGCGCCCCCATCCGCCAGGTGGAGCGCACCCATCCGTCCTACCCGCGCATCGCGCGCGCGTAGGCCGGGGACCTCTCAGCGACCCGCGGCGCTGCGCCCGAGGAGCTCGTCCTCCTCGTGGCGCGCCTGCTCCTCCATCACCAGCGCCGACACCTCCTTCTTGAGCTCGTTGAACTCGGAGGAGGAGGGATCGCGGGGGCGCGGCAGCTCCACCCGGACGTCGCGCTTCACCCGGCCGGGCCGGTGCGTCATCACCACCACCCGGTCGGAGAGGTAGAGGGACTCCTCGATGCCGTGGGTGACGAAGAGCACCGTCTTCCCGCTCCCGGACCAGATGCGCAGGAGCTCGTCCTGGAGGTTGCGGCGGGTGAGGGCATCGAGCGCGCCGAAGGGCTCGTCCATGAGCAGCACCGCCGGGTCGATGGCGAGCACCCGCGCGATGGCCACCCGCTGGCGCATGCCGCCGGAGAGGTCCTTGGGGAAGCGGTTGCCGAAGCCCCGCAGGTGGAGCTTGTCGAGCCAGCCGGCGACGACCCGCGCCACCTCCTCCTTCGAGAGCCCCTGCTGCTCGAGCCCGAAGGCGACGTTCTCCGCCACCGTCATCCAGGGGAAGAGGGCATACTCCTGGAAGACCATGGCGCGCTCGGGCCCGGGAGCCTCCACCTCCTTCCCGAGCGCCAGGACGCGCCCGGCGGTGGGCCGGGTGAAGCCCGCCACCGCGTTCAGGAAGGTCGACTTGCCGCAGCCGGAGGGGCCGAGCAGGCAGGTGAACTCCCCCTGCGCCACCTCGAGGTCGATGCCGTCGAGCGCCACGATCTCGCCGCGGTCGCCGGCGAAGGCGACCCGGACCTTCTCGGCGCGGATGGCGGGCTCGCTCAACCCTCGATCCCCCGGTGCCAGCGCAAGAGGCGTGCGTTCACCCGGCCCATCACCCAGTCGATGGCGAGGCCGATGAGCCCGATGGAGACCATCCCGGCGATGATCTTGTCGGACCAGAAGTACTCGCGCGCCTCCAGGATGCGGTAGCCGAGGCCGCGGTTCACCGCCGTCATCTCCGCCACGATCACCACGATGAAGGCGATGCCGATGCCGATGCGCAGGCCGGCGAGGATGTAGGGCATGGCGCCGGGCAGCATCACCCGCCGGAAGACGGTGAGCTCCCCGGCCCCCAGGTTCCGGGCGGCGCGCAGGTAGATCTGGTCGACGTTGCGGACGCCGGCGATGGTGTTGACGAGCACCGGGAAGAAGGCGCCGAGAGCGATGAGGAAGAAGGCGGGGGGGTTGCCGAGGCCGAACCAGAGGATGGCGAGCGGGATGAAGGCGATGGGGGGGATGGGCCGGACCACCTGCAGCACCGGGTTCAGGAGGTCGTTCACCGAGCCCTTCGCCCCCATGAGGAGCCCGAGCGGCAGCGCCAGGGCGGTGCCGAGGAGGAACCCGCCGAGGACGCGGTAGAGGCTCCCGGCCGAGTCGAGCCAGAGCTCCCCCGAGGCGAGCCAGGCGAGGTAGCTCTCCGCCGACGGGTCATAGGGGGAGAGCGGGCTCGCGTAGGCCGCCCAGCGGCGCACCACCTGGGCGGGCGAGGGCAGGACGAGCGGCGAGACCGCCCCGCTGCGGGCGAGGAGGTCCCAGGCCGCGACGACGAGGGCGGGCACGAGGAGCGACTTGAGGAGCCTGCCGGAGCGCCGCACCATCCCGCGCTACCGGACGCCCAGCTTCTGCTTCGCCTGCTCGAGGAGGTCGAGCTTCACCCAGTCCTGCGCCCGGGGCGCGCTCGCCATCTTGCCCACGCCGTACTTCCGCATGAGGTCGGTGGTGGCCTGGATGTGATCCACGGTGACGTCGTAGGTGAAGGCCGCGTTCGACATGGCGTCGGCGTACTCCTCGGCGCTGATCTGCCCCTTGAACATCCGCTCGCGCACGTACTTCTCCGCGAGCTGCGGCCGGTCGAGGAAGGTGCGGGTGGCGTCGACGAAGCACTCCAGCACCCGGCGGGCCACGTCGGGCCGGTCGCGGTACATCCTCTCCGACATGACGAGGACCCGCACCGGCTCGCCGATGGGGGTGTCGTAGGGCTTGAGCAGCTCCTTCCCGTATCCCTTGGCGAGTGCCTGCGACGACTGCGGCTCAGACTGGCACATGGCGTCGATCTGCTTCTGCAGGAGCGCCTGGTTCAGGTCGGCGTACTGGAGGTAGACGATCTGCACGTCCGCCTTGCCCGGCTCCTCCGACCAGGTGAGGCCGTTCTTGGCGAGCTCGGCGAGGAGCAGGAGCTCCTGCGCCCCGCCGCGCGCCACCCCCACCTTGCGCCCCTTCAGGTCCCGCGCCATGGCGACCGGGAGCTCGGAGCGGGCGACGAGCCGCGCGCCCCCCTTGGCGAAGCCGGCCACCACGTAGATGGGGCCGCCGGCGGCGCGGTTGGCGATGGCGGCGTCGGCGGCGCTGGCGGCGATGTCCACCTCTCCCCGGACGAGCGCCGGGAAGATGTCGATCCCCTTCGGGAAGACGAGCTCCTCCACCCGGAGCCCGAACTTCCCGCAGTTCTCCTTCATGTAGGAGACGGCGCCGTAGTGGGCGAACTTGAGGTTGCCGAGGTGCACCACGTCCTCGGCGCTCGCGGCGCCCGCCGCGAGCGAGAGGCCGGAGAGGGCGGCGATGAGGGAGGGGCGCACTCCGTTCAGCCGACCGACTCGACCTTGGGCAGCCGGGCGAGCGCCTCGCGCACCTTGTCGGCCGGGTAGTCGAAGTCCTCGAGCTTCCCGGCGAAGTAGGCGTCGTAGGCGGCCATGTCCACGTGGCCGTGGCCGGAGAGGTTGAAGAGGATCACCCGCTCCTTCCCCTCCTGCTGGGCGCGCTCCGCCTCGTCGATGGCCACCCGGATGGCGTGGGAGCTCTCGGGCGCCGGGATGATCCCCTCGCTCCGCGCGAAGGTGACGGCGGCGTCGAAGCAGGCGAGCTGTCCCACCGCCTTCGCCTCGATCACCCCGGCGGAGACGAGCTGGGACACGAGCGGGGAGGCCCCGTGGTAGCGCAGGCCGCCGGCGTGGATGCCGGGCGGCATGAAGTCGTGGCCGAGCGTGTACATCTTGGCGATGGGGGCCATCTGGGCGGTGTCGCCGAAGTCGAAGGTGTAGACGCCCTTGGTGAGGGTGGGGCAGCTCGCCGGCTCGGCCGCCACGAGCCGCACCTTCTTGCCCGCGGCCTTGTCGGCGACGAAGGGGAAGGCCACCCCGGCGAAGTTCGACCCGCCGCCGTGGCAGCCGACCACCACGTCCGGGTAGTCGCCTGCCAGCTTGAGCTGCTCCTTCGCCTCGAGCCCGATCACCGACTGGTGCATGCAGACGTGGTTCAGGACGCTCCCGAGCGCGTAGCGGGTGTCCGGGTGGGTGGCGGCGTCCTCGACCGCCTCGCTGATGGCGATGCCCAGGGAGCCCTGGCTCTCGGGGTCCTTCGCCAGGATCCCGCGCCCGGCGTTGGTGCGGTCGGAGGGGGAGGCGATCACCTCCGCTCCCCACAGCTGCATCATGCTCTTGCGGTAGGGCTTCTGGAGGAAGCTCACCTTCACCATGTAGACGGTGCACTCGAGGCCGAACATCTGGCTGGCGAGCGCCATGGAGCTGCCCCACTGCCCGGCGCCGGTCTCGGTGGCGATGCGCTTCGTGCCGAAGATCTTGTTGTAGTAGGCCTGCGGCACCGCGGTGTTGGGCTTGTGGGAGCCGGCCGGGGAGACGCCCTCGTACTTGTAGTAGATGCGGCAGCGGGTTCCGATGGCCTTCTCCAGCCGGTGGGCGCGGAAGAGCGGGCTCGGGCGCCAGATCTTGTAGATCTCGCGGACCTCGTCGGGGATGCGGATGAAGCGCTCCCGCGAGACCTCCTGCTCGATGAGCCCCATCGGGAAGAGCGGCAGGAGGTCGTCAGGGGTGACCGGCTTCTTCGTCCCCGGGTGGATGACGGGCGCCATCGGGCCGGGCAGGTCCGGGATGACGTTGTACCAGTGGGTCGGGATCTGGTCTTCGGACAGCAGGAACTTGGTCTGCATGGCTCTTTTTTTGCTCCCGGGGGGAAAGAAAGGCGCGATGGGAACCCGAAGGCGGCGGGGGAGTCAAGCGGCGGGAGGCCCCGGCCCCACCCCCGAAAGGCGCCCCGGGACGGGCGCCGGGGGCGGCCCTTCCCCGCTTCGTGCTAGAGGTGGCGCCAAGCGGCGTGGAGACGAGAAAGCCCCACCAGTACGGCCGGAGCCTCGTTCGGAGGTACTCCCTCCTCCTGCTCGCCGCCGCGGCCGTGCCGATGGTCATCGTCGGCGCGCTCTACGATCGCTACGCCCGCAGCCTCCTCGACGAGTTCACCGGCGAGCAGCTGAACGCCCGCCTCGCCGCCACCTCGAGCCGGCTCGGCTCCTTCCTCGACGAGCGCGCCTACCAGCTCGAGACCCTGGCTCGCTACCCTTCGCTCTCGGCCCTCGACGGCGCCGGCGCCGGCAAGGGGGAGGAGGTCTCCTCCCTGCTCCGGGTGGGGGCGGACGCCCAGGACCTCTACGGCATCCTCTTCTTCTCCGAGGGGCGGCAGCTCACGCGCGCCGTGGCCGGGGCGGCGGCCTCGGGGCCGCCCTACTGGCCCGAGGTGCCGTTCGAGCCCGGGGCGCTGCCTCGCCGCCGCTACCGGGAGGCGGAGCTGGTGGGGCCAGCGCCGCCCACCCGCGGCCAGTCGGGCTGGTTCATGCTGGAGGAGCCGCTCCCCGCCGGCGGCTCCATCGCCCTGCACGTCCGGCTCGCCTCCCTGACCGAGCTCCTCGGCGCCCCCTCGGCGGCCGGCGTCCTCCAGCCGGTGCTGCGCACCCCCGCCGGCGACTTCGACGCCGTCGGGCGCCCGGCCGCCATCCAGGGGCGGGTGATGGAGGGGCCGGAGGTCGCCCCCGGATGGCGGCCGCTCCTCCTCGTCGACCCGGCCGAGCTCCTGCGCCCCTTCGACGCCGCCCGCTACTCGCTGGTGGTGGCGTCGCTCGTCATGCTCTGCGCCATCGGCTGGCTCCTCACCCGGCTGGCGAGCCGGCTCGGGCGGCGGGTGGACCTCCTCGCCCACGGGGCGGAGGTGGTCTCGGCCGGCGACTTCTCCCACCGGGTGCCGGACGCGAGCGACGACGAGCTCGGCTTCCTGGCGGTGGCCTTCAACCGCATGGCCTCGAAGCTCGGGACCCTCGTCGACCGCGCCGTCCGCATCGAGCGCCTCGCCGTCCTGGGAAAGTTCTCGACCGGCGTGGCGCACGAGGTGCGCAACCCGCTCGCCACCCTCAAGACGACGGTCCAGGCGCTCGGGCGCTCCGAGTCGGACCCGCAGAAGCTCGCCCTGCTCGAGGACATGGAGCAGGAGATCGACCGGATGGCGCGGGCGATGGAGGACCTCCTCGCCTTCGGGCGGCCGAGCCCTCCCCGGCGCCAGGAGGTGCAGGTGCGGGAGGTGGCCCGCCGCCTCCACGCCCTCGTGGCCGAGGAGGCGGAGCGCCGCCAGGTGGAGTTCCGGGTGAAGGTGGCCCCCGACCTCCTCGCCGTCGTCGACCCCGACCACCTGCAGCAGATCCTCATGAACCTGGCGCTCAACGCGCTGCAGGCGACCCCGGCGGGAGGGGTGGTGACCCTCGACGCCTACCCGGCCGGCCCCCAGGTGACCATCGAGGTGACCGACACCGGGACCGGCATCCCCGCGGAGGCGCTCCGGCACGTCTTCGACCCCTTCTTCACCACCAAGCGCGGCGGGACCGGCCTCGGCCTCTCCATCTCCCGGCAGCTCGCGGAGATGAACGACGGCCGGCTCACGCTCGAGAGCGTCCCTTTGTCGGGCGCGACGGCTCGTGTCACCCTGGTCCGGAGCGAGACCTCCCATGGCGGACATCCTGATCGTTGACGACGAGTCGTCCCTCGTGAACTCGCTCAAGTTCGCGCTCGAGCGGGAAGGGCACGCGGTCGAGAGCGCCGCCACCGGGGAGGAGGGGCTCATGGCGGCGAAGCGCTCCGCCCCCTCGCTCGTGCTCCTCGACCTGCGGCTCCCGGACGGCTCCGGGCTCGACGTTCTCGACCGGCTCCGCGCCGCCCACCCCGCCCTCCCGGTGGTGATGATCTCCGCCCACGGGGACACCCGCGCCGCGGTCCAGGCGGTGAAGCGGGGGGCCCTCGACTACCTGACGAAGCCCTTCGACCTCGAGGACGTGTTCATAGCCGTCCGCTCGGCGCTCGAGCGGGAGCGCATGACCCAGGAGATCGCGCGCTACCGGGAGGCGGCGCTCGCCCGCGCCGAGATGGTCGGGGAGAGCGCCCCGGTGGCGGAGCTCCTCGAGGCCACCCGACGGGTGGGGGAGAGCAGCGCCAGCCGCGTGCTCCTGCTCGGGGAGTCCGGCACCGGCAAGGCGCTCGTGGCCCGCGCCATCCACGCCCACGGCGCGCGCGCCCGGGGCCCCTTCGTGGAGGTGAACTGCGCCTCGCTCCCGGAGCACCTCATCGAGGCCGAGCTCTTCGGCGCCGAGAAGGGCGCCTACACCGGGGCCGACCACAAGCGGGTGGGGCTCGTCGCGCTCGCCGACGGAGGCACCCTCTTCCTCGACGAGGTGGGGGAGCTGCCGCCTTCCCTCCAGGCCAAGCTCCTCCACTTCCTGGAGGACGGCGGCTACCGCCCCATCGGATCGAGCCGGGAGCTCCACGCCGACGAGCGGGTGGTGGCGGCCACGAACCGCGACCTGGAGGCGGAGGTGCGCGCCGGCAGCTTCCGCGAGGACCTCTACTACCGGCTCAACGTGGTCCAGATCCGGATGCCGCCCCTGCGCGAGCGGGGCGACGACGTGCTGCTCCTCGCCCGGCACTTCGCCGCCCGCTACGGCCGCGAGGAGCGGGTCGCCCCGGTCCAGTTCACGCCCGAGGCCGAGGCGGCGCTCCGGGCCTACCGCTGGCCCGGCAACGTGCGGGAGCTACGGAACCTCGTCGAGCGCCTCACCATCCTCGGCCCGGGCCGCCTCGTCGGCCGGGACGACCTCCCGGCGGAGATGCGCGCGCCCGCGAGGCCCGCGGAGGCGCCGGAGCGCCGGTCGATCGGGGACGCTCTCGCCGAGGCCGAGCGCCGGCTCCTCGAGAAAGCGCTCGCCGAGGCGGGGGGGCACCGCGGGCGCGCCGCCGAGATCCTGGGGATCTCGCGCCACGCCCTGAAGCGGCGGCTCCAGCGGCTCGGTTCCTCCTGAGCGGCTTTCGCCCGGGCGAGCGCCCGCCGGAGCGGTTTCCGCTCCGCCGCGGGGAGGACCTCGTCCCCGCCGGCCATCCCGCGGAGGGCGGGGAGCCCCCGCCGGAAGGGGCGCGCCCTTGCCGAACCCCGGGCGTTTTCGCTCCCCGCCGCATCCTGGCCCGATGCGTCGAGGAGTCCGCCCGCCGCCCAGAGCCGGGGAAGCGCGCCCGCGGCACGGCTCGTGCTCCTCCGCGCCGGCGCGTGCTCGGAACTCCGCAGAGGCTCCTCGTCGCGGCGGCGGCGGCCGGGTTCAGCTTCCCGTCCGCGGCCCGGATCGAGCTCGGGGCGCCGGCCGGCGCGGCCGACGTCACGGTCGGGTGCATGTACCCGATGACCGGCCGGTCGGCCATCTACGGGAAGGACAGCGTCGGCGGGATCCGGGTCGCGCTCGAGCGGATCGCGGCGGAGGAGGGGCGGGGCCGGCCCCCTCGCCTGCGGGTCATCGTCGAGGACTACGGGTCGAAGGTCTCGAACGCGCTCCGGCTCGCCGACGACTACATCGAGAAGGACCGCGCCCGGTTCCTGTGCGGGGTCGTCTCCTCCGGGGTCGGGCAGGCGGTGAGCCGCCTCGCCTCCCGGCGCGAGGTGATCTTCGTCGGCACCGACCACGCCTCCTCGCGCCTCACCATCGAGGGCTTTCACAAGCACTACTTCCGGGTGTCGAACGACTCGTACTCGTCGATGTCGGCCGGGGCCCGCTACCTGCAGGACCTGCAGAGGCGGTCGCCTTGGAGCCGGCTCGCCTTCGTCGGGGCCGACTACGACTACGGCCACATCGTCCTGCGCGACCTCTCGGACGCGCTCGCCCGCCTGGGCGTCCGCTACGAGCTCGTCGGGGAGTTCTGGCCCAAGCTCTACGAGCCCGACTACTCCGCCTACATCCGGGCCCTCGCTCAGTCGCGGCCGGACGTGGTGGTGGTGGCGCTCTGGGGCGACGACTTCATCGGATTCCTCCGGCAGGCGGCGGCGACCGACCTCCTCGAGCACGCGCGCCTCGCCAACTTCGACACAGGCGGGAACTACGACGTCATGGTGGCGCTCGGCGACCGGCCGCCGAAGGGGCTCATCCTCTCCGCCCGCCACCACAACAACTGGCCCGAGACCCCGCTCAACCGCTGGTTCGTGGAGGCCTTCCACCGCCTGGAGGGGCGCTACCCCACCTACGCCGCCGAGGGCGCCTACAGCGGGATCGTGGCCATCGCCGAGGCGCTCCGCCGGGCGGGGGGGGCGAAGAGCGTGGACCGGCTGGTGGCGGCGCTCGAGGGGCTGCGGGTCGAGCTCCCCGAGGACCCGCCCGGCTTCGCCTCCTACATCGACCCCGACACCCATCAGATCGCCCAGTTCCAGGCGGTGGGAGAGGTGGTGAGGGACGAGCGGTTCCCGCCCGCCCGCGTCATGCTCGGCAACTGGGTCGCCTACGGGCCGGAGGAGACGAAGCCTTCGCCCGAGGAGGTCCGCGCCCGCAGAAGGAAGGCAGAGAGGATCGACCCCGTCGTCCAATAGGTCCCGACCGGAGGAAACGAACGATGATCGGCATCCCGCAAAGCCCGAAGAGCCCCCTCGCAGCTCTCCTCGTCGCCTCGTCACTCGCGGCGCTGGCGCCCGCCCGGGCCCAGGCCGACGAGGCCAAGTTCCGCATCGGCGTCGTCACCTTCCTCTCCGGGGCGGCGGCCGGGCCGTTCGGCGTCCCCGCCCGGAACGGGGCCGAGGTGCTCGCCGAGGCGATCAACGCCGGCAAGGTGCCGGCGCCCTACCAGAAGCCGGGTTTCGGAGGGAGGCCGGTGGAGCTCGTCTTCCTCGACGAGGCGGGCGGGACGACGAAGCAGGTGAGCGAGTACCGCGACCTGGTGCAGCGCCAGAACGTGGACGCGGTCATCGGCTACATCTCGAGCGGCGACTGCCTCGCCATCGCCCCGGTGGCCGAGGAGCTGAAGAAGCTCACCATCTTCTTCGACTGCGGCACTCCCCGCATCTTCGAGGACGCCTCCTACAAGTACGTCTTCCGGGCCTCCTCCCACGCGGCCATGGACAACATCGCCGCCGCCTTCTACGTGACGGACGTCCTCCCCGGGGCGAGGAAGATCGCCGGCATCAACCAGAACTACGCCTGGGGGCAGGACTCCTGGTCCGACTTCGAGAACTCGATGAAGAAGCTCAAGTCCGGCGTCGAGGTCACCACCTCGCAGATGCCGAAGCTGCTCGCCGGCCAGTACGGCGCCGAGATCTCGGCGCTCATGGCGGGAAGCCCCGACGTCATCCACTCGAGCTTCTGGGGCGGCGACCTCGACGCCTTCGTCCTGCAGGCCGTTCCCCGCGGGGCGCTCAAGAAGAGCACGGCGGTGCTCACCTGCGGCGAGACCGCCACCCACAAGCTCGCCGGGCAGATCCCCGACGGCACCATCATCGGCGCCCGCGGGCCGCACGGCGCCTTCGCCCCCGACGTCGAGCTGAACCGCTTCTTCCGCGCCGCCTACCAGGACCGCTACGTCCTCTACCCCAACTACCCCGCCTACCACATGTCCCAGGCCCTCCTCGGGCTCAAGGCCGCCTACGAGAAGGCCCAGGGCTCGGGCACGGCTGCGCCCACGCCCGATCAGATCATCGCCGCCTTCGAGGGGCTCACCTTCGACTCGCCCTCCGGGCCCATCCGCATGGCGCTCGGCAAGGGGCACCAGGCGGTGGAGGGGACCGTCTACGGCCAGGCGAAGACCGTCGACGGCAAGCTCACCTTCGTGAACGTGAAGCACTACCCGGCGGAGAAGGTGAACCCGCCCGAGGGCGTGAAGAGCGCCGACTGGATCCAGGCGGGCTTCAAGCCCGCCAAGTAGGGCCGGGACGAGGGAGAGAGGCTGCCCTCCATGACCCTCCTCGCCGTGCTCGTCGACGGGGTGATCTACGCGTCGTGGCTGTTCATCATCGCCGCGGGGCTCACCATCGTCTACGGCGTGATGCGCATCCTCAACATGGCGCACGGGAGCCTCTACGCCCTCGGCGCCTACGCGGCGGCCTCCCTCGCCGGCGCCTGGCTGCGCCTCGGCTTCCAGCCCATGGCGAGCTACGCGGTCCTGGTGCTGGCGGCGGTGCTGGTGGGGGCGGTGGTGGGCCCGCTCGTCGAGCGCGGGCTCCTGCGCCACACCTACGGCCGGGACGAGGTGGTGCTGGTGCTCGTCACCTACGCCCTCTTCCTCGTTCTCGAGGACCTGGTCAAGCTCGCCTGGGGGGTCGAGTCCTACTTCATCACCGAGCCCTACGGCCTCCTCGGCACCGTGGAGATGGGGACGCTCTCCTACCCCGTCTACAGCGGCGTCCTGGTCCTGGCGGCGGTCCTCGTGGGGGTGGGGCTTCGCTTCGGCATCTACGGCACCCGCTACGGCAAGCTCCTCATCGCCGTCATCCACGACCGCGAGGTGAGCGCCACCCTCGGGATCGACGTGGACCGCATCTACCTCGTCACCTTCGTCCTCGGCACCACGCTCGCGGCCCTGGGCGGCGCCCTCACCGCCCCCACCGTGTCGGTGGTGCCGGGGATGGGGGTGGAGGTCATCGTGCTCGCCTTCGCGGTGGTGGTGATCGGCGGGCTGGGGAGCATGCCGGGCGCGGCGCTCGGCGCGCTCATCGTCGGCCTGGTGCGCTCGGCCGCCGTCCACTTCTTCCCGCAGGTGGAGCTCTTCAGCATCTACCTCGTCATGGCGCTCGTCCTGGCCTTCCGCCCGCGCGGTCTCTTCGTCGCCGCCGAGGCGAGGAAGATATGACCACCTCCCGCCGCACCACCCTGGGGCTCGGGGCGGCGCTCGCCGCCCTGGCGCTCCTCGCCCCGGTGCTCCCGAAGTGGGCCCTCTTCCTCGTCGTCGTCTCGCTCGCCAAGGGGCTCGCCGCGCTCGGGCTCCTCGTCCTCATGCGCACCGGCCTCGTCTCCTTCGGCCAGGGGCTCTACTTCGCCGCCGGCGCCTACGCCGCCGGGCTCGCCCGCGACGCCCTCCACCTGGGGGACGGAGTCCTCATGGTGCTCGCCGGCGGCCTCACCGCCGCCCTGGTGGCGGCCTTGCTCGGCCTCCTCCTCGCCCGCTACCGCGCCATCTTCTTCGCCATGCTGAGCCTCGCCTTCTCCATGATCCTCTACGGGCTCCTGGTGAAGACGCCGGCGCTCGGGTCGACCGACGGGTTCAACGTCTCCGCCAAGAGCTTCTTCGGCCTCTCCCCGGCGAGCGGGGTGGGGCGCTACGGGATCTACGGGATCGCCGCCCTCTCGGCCTTCGGGGCGGCGGTGGGGGTGGACCGCTACCTCGGCTCGCACCTCGGCCGCCTCGCCCCCGCCGTCCGGGACAACGAGCTCCGGGTCGAGTACATGGGCGCCTCGGTCCGCAACGTCGTCCACCTGAACCTCGTCCTGGCCGGGGCGCTCGCCGGCTTGGGAGGGGCGGTGACGGCGCTCGCCGTCGGCCACATCGACCCGGAGATGGCCTACTGGACCACCTCGGGCGAGTTCGTCTTCGTCGCCATCCTCTCCGGGACCGCGAGCGTGGCGGCGCCCTTCGCCGGCGCGCTCCTCCTCGAGCTCCTCCGCAGCTTCGCCTACGAGCACGCTCCCAACACCTGGCAGCTGGTGATGGGGGCCTCGATGCTGGCCGTGATCCTGTTCCTGCCGGCGGGGCTTTGGTCGGTCTTCGCGCGGAAGCGGAGGGCCGCCCGGTGAGCGCCATCCTCGAGGCGGAAGGCCTCACCAAGGCCTTCGGCGCCGTCACCGCCGCCCGCGACGTCAACGTCTCCATCGACGAGGACACGGTGGTGGGGCTCATCGGCGGGAACGGGGCCGGGAAGACCACCTTCCTGAACCTCGTCACCGGCTACCAGAAGCCCACCCACGGCACCATCCGCTTCTTCGGCCGGGACATCACCGGGATGCCCCCGCGCCGCATCACCCGACTCGGCATCTGCCGCTCCTTCCAGATTCCCCAGGTCTTCGACTCGCTCACCGCCTACGAGAACCTCCTCGTCGGCCTGGGAATCGTGGTGATGGGGCGCAAGGCCTTCGTCGGCAGCCACCTCGGCGGGGGGACGCCGGAGGAGGCCGCCGACGAGATGCTGGAGCGCTTCCACCTCGCGCGCTACCGGGACGAGCTCGCCTCGGTGCTCCCCGAGGGGGTGCGCAAGCTCCTCGACATCGCCATGGCGCTGGCGGTGAAGCCGCGCATCCTGCTCCTCGACGAGCCCACGAGCGGGGTGTCGGCCGACGAGAAGTTCGCCCTCATGGACCTGGTGCTGGGCGCCATCCGCGCCGACAAGGTCACGGTGCTCTTCGTGGAGCACGACATGGACATCGTGCGCCGCTACACCCAGCGCATCCTGGCCTTCTACGACGGCAAGGTGATCGCCGACGGCGAGAGCGCCTCCGTCCTCTCCAACCCCGAGGTGCGGCGCCTGGTGGTGGGAGAGGCGGCGCCGGAGGAGGAGGGGCTCCATGCTCCGGGTTGAGTCCCTCGACGTGGCCATCAAGTCGGTGCGCATCCTGCGCGGCGTGGGGCTCCGGGTCGAGGAGGGCGAGCTCGCCGGGCTCATCGGCCGGAACGGGGCCGGCAAGACCACGCTGCTGCGCGCCGTCATGGGCGTGCTCCCGCCGAGCGCCGGGACGGTGGAGTTCGACGGGATGCCCATGGCGGGAGTGCCGGCGCACCGCCGGTCGCGCCTGGGGATGGGCTACATGCCCGAGGACCGCCGCATCATCCCCCAGCTCTCCATCGAGGAGAACGTCTGCCTTCCCGCCTGGGCGTCCGGGAGCCCGGGGTCCGGGGAGCGGCTCAGTCGCATCTACCGGATGATCCCGGAGGTGGAGGCGATGAGGGACCGCAAGGGCTTCCAGCTCTCCGGGGGGCAGCAGAAGCTCGTTGCCCTGGCCCGGGCCCTCATGAGCGGCACGAAGCTCCTCCTTCTCGACGAGCCCTTCGAGGGGGTGGCGCCGGTGCTGGCGAAGCGTCTCGCCGAGGTGATCTCCTCGCTCCGCAAGGAGGGGCTCTCGGTCATCGTCTCCGAGTCGGACCTCTCCCACTCGAAGAAGCTCCTCGACGTCACCTATCACATCGACCGCGGCGAGGTGAGGAGGGCCGCGGCCTGAAGTCCCGCAGTGACAAGGAAGCGAACCGCAGGAGGGCCAAGAGATGAAGACCGTCGCCGCCGTGCTGCGCGCCGTCACCGACGCGCGCCCCTACGAGACCTCCCGTCCCATGAAGCTCGAGGAGGTGGAGCTCGGCGCCCCGCGCGCCGGGGAGCTCCTGGTGCGCATCGAGGCCGCCGGGGTCTGCCACTCCGACATCTCGGTGGTGGACGGATCGCGCGTGAGGCCGCTCCCCATGGCGCTCGGGCACGAGGCCGCCGGGGTGGTGGAGGAGGTCGGGGCCGGGGTCCGAGACGTGAAGCCCGGCGACCACGTGGTGCTCACCTTCGTCCCGAGCTGCGGCCTCTGCCCCGAGTGCTCCTCCGGCCGCCCGGCGCTCTGCACCCCGGCCGCGGCGGCGAACGGCGCCGGCACCCTCCTCCACGGCGGGTCGCTCCTGCAGGGGGGCGACGGCAAGCCCATCCACCACCACCTCGGGGTCTCCGCCTTCGCCCGGTACGCGGTGGTGGCGCGCGAGTCGGCGGTGGTGGTCCCGCAGGACGTCCCCCTGCCCATCGCCGCGCTCTTCGGATGCGCGGTGCTCACCGGCGCCGGGGCGGTGCTCAACACCGCCTCGGTTCGCCCGGGCCAGTCGGTGGCCGTCTTCGGCCTCGGCGGGGTGGGGCTCGCCTCGGTGATGGCGGCCCACGTGGCGAGCGCCTGGCCCATCGTGGCGGTCGACCCGGTGGAGGCGAAGCGCAAGCTGGCGCGCGAGCTCGGGGCCACCGCGGTCTTCGCCCCCGAGGAGGCGGAGAAGGGGGTGAAGGACCTCACCGGCGGCGGCGCCGACGTGACCTTCGAGGCGGCCGGGGTGCCGGCGGTGCTGGAGGCCGCCTTCCGGGCGGTGCGCCGGGGCGGGACCACCGTGGCGATGGGGCTCCCGCACCCCTCCCGGACCCTCTCCCTGCCGGCGCTCGCCTTCGCCGGCCTGGGGCAGGCGATCGTCGGCTCCTACATGGGCTCGGCCGCGCCGCAGCGCGACATCCCGCGCTACCTCGCCCTCTACCGGGCGGGGCGGATGCCGGTCGATCGCCTGCAGAGCGCCGTCCTGCCCCTCGAGAAGATCAACGAAGCCTTCGAGTGCCTGGCGGCCGGCGGTGCCGTGCGCCAGGTCCTCTTGCCCCACGCCTGAGAAGAAACCCGGAGGAGAGACAGATGGCCATCGAGAGCTTGAACCCCACCACCGGCGAGCGCCTCGCCACCTTCCCCGAGATGGGAGCCGCGGAGATCGAGGGGATCCTGGCCGCCGCGGTCGCGGCGCAGAGGAGCTGGGCCCGCACCCCCATCGCCGAGCGCGCCGTCCCCATGCGGAAGGTGGGGGCGCTCCTCCGGGAGCGCGCGAGCGAGCTCGCGAGGCTCATGGCGCTGGAGATGGGAAAGCCCCTGAAGGACGGGGTGGGCGAGGCGCAGAAGTGCGCCTGGGCCTGCGAGCACTACGCCGAGCACGCCGCGGGCTACCTCGAGCCGCGCCCGGAGCCGAGCGACGCCCGCAAGAGCTACGTGCGCTTCGACCCGCTCGGCGTGGTGCTGGCGGTGATGCCCTGGAACTACCCCTACTGGCAGGTCTTCCGCTTCATCGCCCCCCACCTGATGGCGGGGAACGGCGGGCTCCTGAAGCACGCCTCGAACGTCCCGCAGTGCGCGCTCTCCATCGAGCAGCTGATGCGGGACGCGGGCTTCCCGAGCGGCCTCTTCCGCACCCTCCTCATCGGCTCGAAGCCGGTACGCGCCCTCGTCACGGACCGGCGCATCGCCGCCACCACCCTCACCGGGAGCGAGGCGGCGGGCAAGGCCGTCGCCGCCGCCTCGGGCGAGAGCCTCAAGCCCTCGGTGCTGGAGCTGGGCGGTTCCGACCCCTTCCTCGTCCTCGCGGACGCCGACCTGGACGAGGCGGCCCGGGTGGGAGCGGTGGCCCGCCTCCTCAACGCCGGCCAGAGCTGCATCTGCGCCAAGCGCTTCATCGTCGAGGAGCCGGTCTACGAGCCCTTCCTCTCGAAGCTCACCGAGGCGCTCCGGCGCGTGAAGGTGGGCGACCCGCTCGATCCCTCGACCGACATCGGCCCGCAGGCGCGCGCCGAGCTCCGCGACGAGCTCCACGCCTTCGTCACCCGGGCCATCCGCGAGGGGGCGCGGCCGTTGCTGGGCTGCGAGGTGCCGAAGGGGCCGGGGGCGTTCTACCCGGTGAGCCTGCTCGCCGACGTGGAGAGGGGCAACGTGGCGGCCGAGGAGGAGCTCTTCGGGCCGGTGGCGGTGGTGATGCGCGCCCCCTCCGCGGAGGGCGCGGTGGAGATCGCCAACGACTCCAAGTTCGGGCTGGGCGCCTCGCTCTGGACCCGGAGCGAGGCGAAGGCCGAGCGGCTCGTCCCCCTCATCGAGGCGGGCGCGGTCTTCGTGAACGGTCTCGTGAAGAGCGACCCGCGGCTCCCCTTCGGCGGGGTGAAGACCTCCGGCTACGGCCGCGAGCTCGGGCTCGAGGGGATCCGTGCCTTCGTGAACGCGAAGACGGTGTGGATGAAGTAGGGGAGGACCATGGCCGAGAAGGTGGTCCCGCGCCGCCACGAGTACCCCTTCTTCGGGGCCGTGAGCGCCCGCTGGATGGACAACGACGTCTACGGGCACGTGAACAACGCCCACTACTACTCCTACTTCGACTCGGTGGTGAACGAGTACCTGGTGAGGCGGGGGGGGCTCGACATCTTCCGCGGCCCGGTAGTGGGGTACGTGGTGGCCTCGTCCTGCGCCTACTTCAAGCCGGTCGCCTACCCCGCCACCCTGGAGCTCGGGCTGCGGGCGGAGCGGCTCGGCCGGAGCTCGGTGCAGTACGGCCTCGGCGTCTTCCTCCCCGGGGACGACCTGGCCCGGGCCGCCGGGACGGTGGTGCACGTCTTCGTCGAGCGCGAGACCTCGAAGCCCACCCCGCTGCCGCCCCGGGTGCGGGAGGCGCTCGAGGCGATCGAGAGGGGACCCCCGGTCCCCTAGACCTGCACCTCGCCGCCGTCGACCAGGATGCACTGGCCGTTGATGGCGGGGTTCCGGGCCAGCATCACCGCGACGTCGGCCACCTCCTCCGGCGAGCTCGGCTGCCCGCGGGGGTTGAGGGAGAGGATGGCGGCGCGCGCCTCCTCCGGGCTCCGCCCGGTGGAGTCCACCACCGCCTGGATGGCCTCCTCCATCATCTGGGTCGCCACCCAGGACGGGCAGATGGCGTTGGCGGTGATCCCCTTGCGCGCCCCCTCGAGCGCGACGGTGCGGGTGAGACCCACCAGCCCGTGCTTCGAGGCCACGTAGGACGCCGAGTACTTGGCCCCCACCCGCCCCAGGACAGAGGCCACGTTGATGATGCGCCCGAAGGCGCGCCCGTACATCCCGGGGAGGAAGGCGCGCACCAGCAGGAAGGGGGCGGTGAGGTTCACCTCGAGGACCCCGTCCCACTGGGCGTCGGCGATGCGCACGAGCGGGGCGCTGCCGTGGATCCCGGCGTTGTTCACCAGGATGTCCACCGGCCCGAGGGCGCGCGCCACCACCGCGGGCGCGGCGGCGATGGCGTGGCGGTCCGTGACGTCGAAGGGGAAGAAGTGCCCCTTCGCCCCGAGCGCCTGGATCTCGCCCGCCACCTGCTCGATCTCCGGGACGCTCCTGGCCGCCACCGCCACCTTGGCCCCGGCGCGCGCCAGCGCGAGGGCGATGGCCCGCCCGATGCCGCGCCCCCCGCCGGTGACGAGCGCGACGCGCCCCTCGATGCCGTCCATGCTTCCTCCCTGGCGCCCCCTCCCGGAAGGTACGGGGCGGGCGCGGCCCGCCTCACCCGCCGGCGGACGCGATGTGGTCGGCCGCCCAGTGCGCGATGCCGAAGATGGTCTCCTGCGGGTTCACGCCCAGACCGGTGGGGAAGACCGAGCCGTCCACCACCCAGACGTTGTCGAGCCAGTGGAGCTTGAGCCGGGAGTCGACGACGCTCTTCTCCGGGTCGCGCCCCATGGCGCACCCACCCATGGCGTGGGCGCTGAAGACCCCCACCCGCAGGGGCTCCCACGGGGCCCGGTCGAGGAGCGCCACGTCGGACTCGGTGCGCATCACCACCGGGTTCTCGTGGAAGGAGTAGACGACGCTCGCCCCGGCGGCGAGCTGGACGCGGGCGAGCGCCTTGTTGCCCTCCCGCAGGGCCTCCCAGATCTCCGGGCGGATGGGGTAGTCGAGCCGCACCCGGCCGTCGGAGCGGATCGAGACCGTGCCCCCCTCCTCCTCCGGCAGGAAGCCGTCGATGGAGAGGGCGATGAGCCCGTTCGCGTAGGCGAGGCGCGACATCTGCTCCTCGTGCAGGGCCCCGAAGCCCCCGAGCGAGGTGGCGATGAGGAGCGGCTGTGCCGGGGCGGCCTCGAGGAAGAACCCCACCTTCCCCCTGCCGCGGTCGGCGAAGTGGTGCGAGGCCACCGACTGCGGCGCCCCGTAGAAGGCCTCGACCTTGTCGGGAAAGATGGCGGCGCTCGCCACCACCGGGTGGAGGAAGGTGCGCCGGCCGACGCGCCCGCTCGGGTCGTAGCCGCTCCGGAGCAGGAGCTGCGGGCTGTTGATGGCGCCGCCGGAGAGCACCACCAGCCGGGAGCGCACCGTCACCTTGCGGCCGGTGGGCTTGCCGGAGGAGTCGAGCGCCTGCGCCTGCACCGCGGCGATGCGCTTGCCCGACTTCTCGAGCCTCACCGCCCGCGCGTGGGCGTAGACGCGCGCGCCGTCCCGGACCGCGTCCTGGACGTAGGTCTGGTCCATCGACTGCTTCGCGCCCACCGGGCAGGCGGTGCCGCAGTAGCCCAGGTTCTGGCACCCGAACACGTTCCGGTGGATGACCTCCCGGTCCCAGGAGAGCCGCCCCGCCCCCTCCCAGAGGACGCGGTTGTTGGCGTTCACCACCTCGAGCGGCCAGGGACCGATGTGGAGCCGCTCCTCCACCGCCTGGAAGTGGGGCTCGAGTGCCTTCTCGTCCAGCCCGGAGACGCCGTAGACCTCGGCCCAGTGGCGGAGGACCCGCGGTGGCGTGCGGAAGCTCGTCGTCCAGTTGACGAGCGTGCTTCCCCCCACCGCCCGTCCCTGCAAGACGGTGATGGAGAGGTCCGCGGTGGCCCGCTGTCCGTGCTCCTGGTAGAGCGCCGGGAAGGCCCAGGCCTCGTCCATCTTCACCTTCTCGGGCGGGTAGTAGCCTCCCTCCTCGAGGACCACCACCCGGAGCCCGCGGGCGGCCAGGCGCGCCGCCACCACCGCGCCGCCCGCCCCCGAGCCCACCACGCAGACGTCGGGGGTCTCCTCCGCGTCCCGCCGCAGCTCGGCGGCGTCGACGATGCGGCCCGGGGCGCTCTCGCTCAAGGCTTGCCCCCCTGCGGCAGGTCCATGCCGCTGCGGGGCGCCGGGATCTCCTCCAGCTCTCGGGGCGCCGGCGCCGCCGGGCGCGGGCGGGGGCGCTGCGGCGCGGCGCCCTCCGGGGCGCCCTCGCCGCGCTTCGGCTCGGCGTGCCTCGCCTCCGCCCGCTTGGGCGCGGGCTCCTGCGGGCGCTCGCTCGCGTCGAGGGGCGGGGGGCCCGGGTAGCCGACGGCCGGCCACACCTTCGGCGAGCCGTAGTAGGCGGCGTAGACGATCTTCTTCAGCGCCTTGTAGCCGGTGCGCCGCAGGGCGTAGCGGCTCGTCTGCCAGGCGGCGATGCGCGCGTCCTGCTGCTCCAGCGTCGAATCGGTGAAGGTGTGGAACTGCCCGTCGAGGAGGAAGCCGGTGAGAGCGTTGTCGAAGAGCCGGACGAGCTGGCGGAGCTCGTTCTGGGTGGCCTCGGGCGCCAGGGCGACGACGGCGTCCGCCCGCCGCGGCAGGTCCACGTCCATGGGGCGGGGAAACCCCTCGCGCGGGGGCACGAGCCGCTCCGCCAGGGTGAGGAGGACGGTGGCCTCGAGCGGCGAAAGGACCTGGAAGGGCCCGCCCAGCGCGGGGAGGGGGCGGGTGCGCCGCGTCGCGAGCCAGGTGCCGCCGCCCACGGCCAGGAGCGCGGTGCCGGCGAGCCCCCACTTCAGGAAGCCGCGGCGTCCCTCGTGCTCGCCCGGGAGGAGGATGCGCTCCCTCCGATATCGACCGCGCCGCCACATGTGCGTGGGCAGATTACCCCATGGCGGCCGAGGGTGTCTTGGAAGCCGCTCCCGCCCGGCGTCCCCGCCGAGCGCCGCTCGCGGGGCCTCGCGGCGGAGCCCGCCGCGAGGGAGCTCCGGGGCGCGGCGCGCCCCGCGGCCCCGAGGCGAGGCGCGCGGCCGAGCCGCACACGGCCCGCCGACCTGCCCCCCGACTTCCCGACAGGGACACCTCGGGGACCTCCCTTTTCGCACTGCAGAATTCTTGCCGGCAGGGCGCGTGGAAGCATTCTTGCGGGGGCGGCGCATAATGCTATTCGAGACCTCCGGTCCGCATGGCGGCCATCGGCAGGTTCAGGGGGAGGGGCGGCTACGGCCGGACGTGATGGGAACCGAGAAGCGAGCTCATCCGCGGTTCCCGCTCATCCTGGCGGTCGACTACCCGGGTGCGGCCTCGACGGTCCGCGACTACACCGAGAACCTCTCGGCCGGCGGCCTCTTCATCCGCACCGAGCGCGACTTCGAGATCGGCGACCGGGTGGCGCTGCTCATCTCCTTTCCCGAGCTGCTCGAGCCGGCGGAGCTGGAGGTGGAGGTGGTCCGGGTGCGCGCCGGGGCCCCGGGGCAGCCGGCCGGGGTGGCGGTGTGGGTGCCGCCCGACCGCGCCGGCGACCGGCAGCGCCTGGAGCAGCTCTCCCGCGCCGCCGCCACCGCCGCCGAGGCGGCGCAGCCCGCCTACCGGGTGCTCCTCGTCGAGGACAACTCGCTCGTGGCGGCGATGTACACCTCGGCCCTGCGCCGGCTGGCCGCGAGCGAGGGCCTGGGAGGCCTGGCGGTGGACGTGGCGGTGGACGGCAACGAGGCCTTCGCCCGCCTCCTCGCCCAGCCGCCCATCGACCTCGTCATCACCGACGTCTACATGCCGGTGATGAGCGGCTTCGCGCTGGTGGAGAAGATCCGCGCCGAGCCGCGACTCCGCCACCTGCCCATCATCGTCATCTCCTCCGCCGGCGAGGAGGAGCGCGAGCGCGTGAGCCGGCTGGGCGCGAACTTCTTCCTCCAGAAGCCGGTGAAGTACCAGGACATCGTCACCACCGTGCGCACGCTCCTGCGCGCCGGCCCGCAGCCGGGCGCGCCCATGCCTTCCCGTCAAGCCCCTAAGGAGGACCCCAGGGCCCCGATCGGGGAGGGTGCCCCGGGCCGCGTTGACCCGGCAGCGCGGAAAGAGCACAAAGATAACTAGGAAAGACCGGCGGCCCGCTGGTCGGTGGACGAGCGAAGAGAGTCGTCCCAACCTGAACGAAGGTCCGCCCTGCCGTGGCGGACCTTTTCATT
>Ga0335081_10000998_pt1 | contig 45463 bp, 37 predicted proteins | sample Lox_Sample_35_FD_206713 | JGI IMG/M metagenome (GOLD analysis project Ga0335081, IMG submission 206713) | Soil microbial communities from Loxahatchee National Wildlife Refuge, Florida, United States - Lox_Sample_3.5 | ecosystem: Environmental > Terrestrial > Soil > Wetlands | place: USA... | reverse complement strand
TGTCCCGCGACCCAGGATGGCTGAAGACCCTTCGACTGCAACACCCGGCAGGTAGCAACCGACACAGTCAGGATGGCCGGTTGCGTAATCTCGGTCAGCCGCAGCCGATCTTCGGGACCTTCAAAGCACAGCTGCGAAAGATTGAAACCCAGTGCGGCATCGGCTTCGTCGAAGGTTTCCCGCGCCACAGGATACAGGGCGGCAAGCTCCCTGCCCATGCCGAGTGACTGAGAACCTTGTCCGGGAAACAGAAATGCAATGGGAGAAGAGTGAGAGATCAGCATGTCTGCTCGACGACGAAACAACTATAGTAGCGCGGCGACGTAACCTCGCACCAACGTACAACGCGATTCAGCTTCGGTGTGGCAGGAAGGAATTGCCGCCTGGCTTGTCACTCTCAGGTGGCAGGGAAGGATGGCAGCTGGCGGGGTCCCACGGCTCACAGTGCGCTTCCCGGCAGAGTGCCGCGAATACGCTGCGCTTCGCGGTAGCAGTCCAGCGCGCTGCTTCCGTCTCCCAGACCGGCATAGGCGTGACCCATATTGGCAAATATCTCGGCATTCACCCTGTCATCCCTGGAGGCAGCCAGCGCCTTCCGGTAATACAGGATTGCCTGCCTGTAATTCCCGTGTTTGTGCTCGCTTTCCGCCAGGTACCTGATATCGAAGACGCTTCGCGGCTGCTGGTCAATCGATCTGCACATGTGCGTCAGTCCTTCGTCCACCTGTCCTCTCTGCACCAGGAGAGTGCCCAGGGCCCAATCAGCGCCCGGATTGCGAGGCGCGACCTGCAACGAGCGCCTCCAGACCGCAACCGCATCGCTCCAGTACTGGACCTGATGGCGACTGACTGCCGCAAGACTCACGAGCACTGCAACGCCCAGCACCGGCAGCACAACGCGGGAAAAATGCCGCTGTCGCGCCAGATCGGCCACACCCCAACACACCATGAGAAAAAGACCGATGAAGCAGATATAGGCATAACGGTCGGCAACCGCGGGAAGATCAATCTGCACCAGATTGATGGTCGGCAGCATCGTCCCCAGGAACCAGAACCATCCCACGACCAGATAACGGTGCTGCCGGTATGCGGCTACCATCATCGTGATGGCAAGCAATAATACGAGGGCGGCCCAAACTTCTGCCCACCTCAGGGAATATCCCGGGTGAGGATAATTAAAACCCAGGTTTGCCGGCCAGAACGCCTTGCCCAGATAGACCGCATAGGACCGGACCGCGGTCCCCAGCCGGATGACAAACGTGTAACGCTCCAGGCCGGGCTTATTTTCCGTGTGCAGGGTAATCAGTACGTCTATTGCGGCAATGATGAACAGCGGTGCCTTCTCGAGCAGCAGGAAGGAAAACCTGCGCGGCCGAAACGGCTCCCTGGTGCCTGCGCTCGACGAGCCATCCTGCGGGCGGGCGAGAATGCGGCGCAATGGCCAGTAATCCCATAACAACAGCACGAAGGGCAGGGTAATTACCTGGGGCTTGGCCAGGAGTCCGAGCCCATACAGAAAAGCAACCCATAACATCTTCCAAACCCTGGGTTGACGGGCATACCAGACGTAAGCAATCAGTGCGGCAAAAAAGAACGCGGCGCTGAGCAGCGTTTTCAGCTCTGAGATCCAGGCTACATTCTCGACATTAATAGGATGTACCGCAAAGAGCGCTGCCACCATGAAACTGCGCGCAGTGAAACCGGTGGACCGTTTCAGAAGCCATAACAGAAGCACAGCATCAATAGCGTGCAGTACTACGTTGACCTCATGATGACGGCCGGCGTTCAGATGAAACATTCGCACGTTGATGCTGTGCGCCAGGAAGGTGATCGGGTCGTAGTTCAGGAAATAGGAGTGAGTGAATGCCCACTGGACTTCGGTCCAGTCCAGCGGGCCCATCACATGAACGTTCTCGTAGACGTAGCCGGCATCGTCCACATTGGGGAGGAAAGCATAGTTGTGGACCGGATAATAGATGGCGAAGGTGGCGAGGACAAGGACGATGGAAAGAGCGGCGAATTGCCGGCGCCCGCCACTGGTCCTCTCCGTTGCCCCTGACAGGGACTGCTGATGCCCGGCAGCAATGCGCTGCAAGCCCGCTCCTGCGCTACCCATCCTGCCCTCCCCCGAGGCGCAGAGTATACGACGGCAGGAACAGCGAATGCTATACCAATCCGCTGCGGGTCTGCGCGGCTTCAGCGGGCTCGGCGGGATGATTATTCAGGTTGCGGCTGGCCTCCGCGATGCGCTCTTCGATGGTTGTATTCAGCCTGCTGTTGGCGAATTCCATCGCCACCCGCACCGCATTCTTGATGGCATTCGCATTCGAGGAGCCGTGGCTGACGATGCATACGCCTTTGATCCCCAGCAGCGGGGCGCCGCCATATTCGGAGTAGTCGAGCCGTCTCTTGAAATCCGCGAAGGCCTTGCGCGAAAGCAGAAATCCCACCTGGCTGCTGATGGTGGCCTGCAGCGACTGCTTGAGCAGGAACCGTACCGTCTCCACCATGCCCTCCGAGATCTTCAGCGCCACATTGCCGACAAAGCCGTCGCACACCAGTACGTCGGCCTTGCCGTTATAGAGATCGCGGCCTTCCACATTGCCGACGAAATTCATCGGCAGCTCCCTGATCAGCTTGTACGCCTCACGGGTAAGATCGTTACCTTTGCTCTCTTCTTCGCCTATGGAAAGAACGCCGACGCGGGGATGCTCGGCGCTGGGAAACCTGCCGGCAAATATGGTCCGAAAGTACACGTCGCCCATGATGGCGAACTGCTGCAGGTTCTGCGGCTTGGAGTCGACGTTGGCGCCGACGTCGATGAGAATGGTCGCCGTACCCTGTGCGGTAGGAAAAACCGCCGCCAGTGCCGGCCGGTCGACCCCGGGAATCGCTCCCAGCACCATCTTGGCGGTTGCCATGGCGGCGCCGGTATTGCCCGCGGTAACGAAGCCGGCCGCTTTACCATCGCGCACCAGGCGCAGGCCGACGCGCATGGAGGAATCGCGTTTGGCACGCACCGCCTGTGCGACTTTGTCCCCCATGCTGATGACTTCGCCGGCATTGACAACGCTGATGGGGAGCTTGCGCCAGAAGCGGTGCAGGTCCAGTTCGCCGCGAATTACGTCCTCTTTCCCGACCAGCACGACCTCGACGTCGTAATGGCGCGCGGCGAGAATGGCGCCTTCCACTTCGGGTTTGGGCGCGCGGTCGGCGCCCATGGCGTCAACAGCGATAATGGTCGGCATGTTTGCCCGTCAGTCGCGAACTTCGACCACTGGTAGCCCAATTGTAGCGATGTACGTCGTCTGGTCCCAGTGCAACCGGCAAGACTCGCCAGCATGCCCTGTGGCTAGCTGGCGGCCTCTTCAATCTCAATGACTTCGCGGCCCTTATAATAACCGCACTTCGGGCAGGCACGATGCGGCAGCTTCCGCTCGTGGCAATTAGGGCATTCCGACAGGGACTGCGCCGTCAGATGATCGTGGGCGCGGCGTTTGGCCGTGCGCGCCTTCGAGTGGCGCCGTTTCGGATTGGGCATGAAAGACCTCGCAACAGACCGCCGCACGCGACGGTCCAAACTCAGCTTTGCAGCTTCTTCTTTATATCGCTGAGCGCATCCCAGCGGGGATCGCTCACCTGCTGTTCACAGTGACATTGCTCGATGTTCAGGTTGCACCCGCATTCCGGACATAATCCCCTGCACTCTTCACGGCACAGGGCCCTGACCGGCGTGGCCAGCAGCACCTGTTCGCGAAGCGCATCCTCCAGCAGCAGGCCTTCGCCCTGATAGTAACCGATCTCTGTCTCGGCTTCGCTGATGGCCACTTCTTCGGCGCGCCGGTCCACCCCCAACGGCCGAAACAGCAGGTCGAAACTCCTGTTTACATCATGGGCGACCGGATCCAGACAACGGGCACAATTGAACTCAAGACGTGCCTCGACCGTGCCGACCAGCCGGATGTCTTCGACATCCTGATGACGGCCGCGGTGCTCCACCACCAGTTCAGCTCTTCCGAGGGTGTGGAGGGGACCAAGCTGGCGGAACTCGGACCCGAACTCGATCACACCGGGCTGATAGTCTTCCTCAAACTCCACTTTCCGGAGTTCCAGTTCCCGAACGCGAATCAGCATTTCAGCACCGGCTCAGCCGAGCGCAAAATCTCCCCCGCAGCCCAACGCGCTCCGGAAAAACCGGGTCTCAACTACCCCATTCCCGCATGGAGTGGCACGGAGTCCGAACCCCGTTTCATAAGCCAGGCTCCTGACGGAAAACATGGGCAGCTAGAGGGAGGCGGGATCGTTGCTAAGCCAAACAACAAGAATAAATTCGCTTCCACACACTGTCAAGAACGACGTCTGGCAGCTACTGGCTGCGATCAGGCAAGGCGGGCTGGCATCAACTCCTGAGGGCCAAGTTCACCTGGCTGCCTTGATTCTCCAGGGAGAAACCTGGACAGGCGCGGTATCGTGGTCCTCGAAATTCTGCTCGTGTCGTACAGGCTCGGCGGGCAACTTTTCCAGCAGCCGGGCACAGCGGTTCCAGCGCAGCATGGCATCGTCGTTGCGTGGCGGACTGATTTTCTCCGCCGCCTCAAAATGGCCCATCGCCTCCTGGAACAGAACGGCCACGGCGTGCGGTGGTCGTCCGGCCCGCATCTGCGCCTTGGCACGGCGCTCCACCAGCAATCCGGTGTAGTACTCGCGCTCATAGGGGTCAGGAAGTTGCTGGAACATCTTCTCCGCTTCGCTGTACCGGTCGGTCACGTCTCCGGTGAACTCGTCGGTGATCGCTAACCCGAGAATGCGCATGGCAAGCTGGTTTTCAGGATCGACCGCCAGGATGTCATGGCAGATGGACTCCGACTCCTCCGGTTCGTTCAGATTGCGGTAAAGCTCCGCTTTCGAGATGGCCTCCGGAATGCTTTCCCTCGAAATTCTCTTCAGTTTCAGCTCCACAGGATCCTCCGCTGGTCTATCCGATGCTCCACAAAAACCACGCTGCGATGACCGTGCCCAGCGTTGCTCCCCCATAACAGAAGGCAAAAATAAGCTCGTTCAGGTGCTTTACCTTCAGGCCGTCGTAAAGGGTGTAACGAAAGCGGTGTGCCCAATGGAACAGGGGAAGGGAACATATGAGCAGGAGATAAATCCGCACCAAAGGCATTCTGACCAGGGACATGAGTTGTTCATAACCGGGAGCGTGCAGCCAGCCCAGCGGGAACGCCAGTCCGAACAGGAACAGATGGACGGGGATGAAGAGGGCGGCGATCATGCCGCCAACACTGAACAGTATCCAGAAGAAAGACTCGTTGGATGCGTGCCTCGCCATAATTGAGTACCCACCGTTCACTATCGCAGGACTATCCAGCAGATAAAGGCCGAAACCACCGCCCAACCTATATAGGCGGGTGCAGCCACCGCAGCGTCTGGAAGCCGTTTTCCGTGAAGCCTCACAGGTGTGGCGCTGGGCGCCAGATTGAACCATGTGATCGTGTGAAACACGACAAAGAACAACCCAATCACGTTCAGCGCAATCAGCAGGGGATTCCGCATGCTCTGCTGAAAATGCGCATAGGCGGCAGGCCCGCCCCGCAATGCGCTCAGCAGCAGCAGAGTCTCCACGACAAACACCGCAACGAATACGCTGCTCAGTTCACGGAGAATGAACTTCAGGTAGTGCCACTCGCCGAGCCACCAGTACACCGAAACCCGAGGCCGATACCATCGGGGATGGAACTCGGTGTAGGGAGGGGCTGTGTTAATCGTTTCCGGCTTCGCCGCTGGCACGCTGGACATCCCGACCTCCCGGTGTAACGAACGATTTCAGCCAATCGATAGCCGCCTTGATCTTGTATTGCTGTATGGCCCCCGCGGGATCGACGTGTTTGGGACAGACGCGCGTACACTCGCCGACAAAGGTGCAGCCCCAGATGCCATCCGGATGTGCCAGCACCGCAGTCCGCTCCGGCGATCCCTGATCGCGCGAGTCCATGTTGTAGCGCTGCGCGAGTGCTATGGCCGCGGGTCCGATAAAGACCGGATCCAGCCCGACGACCGGACAGGCCGCGTAGCATAGCGTGCAGTTGATGCACATGCTGAATTGTCTGTAGCGCTCCAGTTGCTCCGGAGTCTGCAGGAACTCGCCCTCGCTCAGCGGCGGCTGATCCTTATGGACGAGCCATGGCCTGGCCTTCTTGAGCTTCGAGACGAAACCGCCGATCTCGGTAACCAGGTCGCGTATTACTGGGAAATATCTCAGCGGTTCCACGCGAATCCGGTTGCCATTGCGGGCGTAACTGGACAGGAAAGTGGCGCAGGTGAGCCTGGGTTCGCCGTTTACCATCATTCCGCAACTACCACAGATTCCCATGCGGCACGACCAGCGATAGCTGAGCGAACCATCCACGTTATCCTTGATGTGATTGAGGGCATCCAGCACCACCCATTCCTGGCGCACCGGCACCTCATAGCTCTCCAGGTGGGGCTTGTGGTCGCTTTCCGGAGAGTAGCGGGCAATTTCCAGAACGATGCTGTCAGCCATCTCAGCTCACCCGCCTTCCCGCCTGAGCTTTCGCTTCCTGCGCCTGCTGGCCGTAAACCCGCTCCCCCGGCGGCCAACGGGTAATCTTCACCGGTGAATATTCAACCCGTGAACTGCCGTCGAAGTTTCGATACAGCAATGAGTGTGCGAGAAATCTGTCGTCGTTGCGCATGGGGAAGTCGGTGCGCTGATGGGCCCCGCGTGACTCGGTACGATGCAGTGCCGAAGTCACAATCGACTGCACGACGTCCAGCATAAAGCCCAGTTCCAGCGCCGACTCCAGCTCGGTATTGAATGTGTGGCTGCGGTCGTCAAGGTTGATATGGTGGTAGCGCTCCTGCAGTTCCATTGCTTTGTGCAGCCCCTCGGCGAGGGAGGTCTGTTCACGATAGATTCCGGCGCTCTTCTCGACGGCTGCCTGCATCTCGGAGCGGATGGTCGCAATGCGTTCCCGTCCGCCGGTTTTGTTGAGGAAGTCCGAGTTCAGTCTCCTCTGCTCATCCGCCGCCTGCGCCAGGACCGCTCCGTTTGCAGCCTCCTGCCGGGAGGCAAACTCAGCGGCGGCCCTGCCGGCGCGGGCGCCAAATACCAGACACTCGGGCAGGGAATTCGATCCCAAACGGTTGGCACCGTTGATGCTGACGCACGCCACCTCTCCGGCAGCGAACAGGCCCGCCAGCGGAGTAGCGCCGTGAAGGTCGGTACTGACGCCGCCCATCATGTAATGCACCACCGGCCGCACCGGTATCAGCTCCCGTACCGGATCGATATTCTGGTAGTTCCGGCAGAGCTCCCGCACGAAGGGCAGCCTGGCGTTGATCAGCTTCTCGCCGAGGTGCCTCAGGTCGAGATGCACCACAGGACCGTAAGGCGTCGCAACCGTTCGTCCCTTGCGATCTTCGTGCACGAATGCCTGTGAGAGGCGGTCGCGTGGTCCCAATTCCATGCACCGCAGGACCGGCTGGGGCTCCGGTTTGCCGAGGTTGTAATCCTGAAGGTACCGGTAGCCGTCCTTGTTCAGCATGTAACCGCCTTCGGCACGCGCGGCTTCGGTAATCAGGATGCCGGTGAAGGGAAGCCCCGTCGGATGGTACTGCACGAACTCCATATCCTTCAGCGGCGCGCCGGCGCGCCAGGCGAGCGCCATTCCATCGCCATTCTTGATGTTGGCATTGGTGGTGAACGGAAAGACACGGCCGCAGCCGCCGGTGCAGAGGATCACTGCCTTGGCCAGAATCGCCTGGATCTTTCCTGACATCAGCTCCAGAGCGACCACACCCCGCACGCAGCCGTCGTCGACCAGCAGCGTGGTGACAAACCATTCGTCGTAACGGGAGATCGGCTGATATCGGAGGCTGGTCTGGAACAGCGTGTGCAGCATGTGAAAGCCGGTCTTGTCGGCGGCAAACCATGTGCGTTTCTTCTTCATGCCGCCAAAGGCGCGGACCGCGATATGACCATCGGTCTCACGGCTCCATGGGCACCCCCAGCGCTCCAGTTGCAGCAGCTCCTGGGGAGCCTCGCGGACGAATTCCTCAACCGCATCCTGATCGCTGAGCCAATCGCCACCGGAGATGGTGTCGTACGCATGCTCCTCGAGGCTGTCGTCGGGCTTCACCACTCCGGCGGCCCCGCCTTCCGCCGACACCGTGTGGCTGCGCATGGGATAGACCTTCGATACAACCGCTATGTTGAGCCGGGGATTGACCTCCGCGGCGGCAATGGCGGCCCGCAATCCCGCACCGCCACCGCCTACCAGCAGCACATCGTGCGAGGAAATTTCCACTGTTACCCCACTCCCGGAGCGGCGAAAACTCACGATCGCGCCCTGGCCCAAGTGCGCACATTTTCCTCCGGTCACAGGCGAAAAGCAAATGGAATCTCTGAAGAACATTCCATGTCGGCAGGACCTTGCCGACACACACGCCCGCGGCCAGGGGAGTGGAAGAAGATATGGCTGGATGGAGCTGGCCCTTGCTGCGATCACGCGTCTGATAGCGGCAACGAAAAGTGGAAGACAGAGCCATGGCCCAGCTGGCTGGTCAGTCCGATTGTGCCACCATGCATCTCCACAATCGCCTTGGCGATGGCCAGGCCCATGCCGGTGCCCTGTATTGACATCCGCTGCGCGGAACCGCGGTAGAACTTCTCGAAGATCAGGGACTGGTCGAGATCGTCAATGCCGGGACCATGATCGGCAACGCTGACCACCAGCTGCGACCTGCGCCGTTCGGCAGTGATGTGGATTGCCGTCTCCGGAGGCGAATACTTCCCGGCATTCTCCAGAAGTTGTGCCAGAACCTCCGTGATCCGGCGCAGGTCCATCCGTACCTGTGGGAGATCTTCCGGGATGACGACTTCCACCTGATGACGTTCCAGCGTGTGGCGGGTTTGCTGCAGCGCCGCGTCGACGGCATCATTGATCCGGTGCGATTCGAAGCGCAATTCCACCTGGTGAGCGTCGAGTTGGGCGACCTCGGCTGCTTCGCCCACCAGCCGGTTCAGCCGGTCGCTCTCCTCGTTGATGATGGTGGCCAGCTCCTTCAGTTGCGGCCGATCCAGTTCGACCTCCGACAGCAGCGTCTCAGCCGAGGCTTTGATGGATGTCAGTGGTGTGCGGAACTCATGCGTCACCGAATCCAGCAGCAGGGAACGGAGGCGGTCGCTTTCACGCGTGGCTTCGGCCTTGGCGAGCTTTTCCGTGGTGCTGGCGCGCTCGATGGCAATTCCCACCAGTCCGCCCATCGCTTCCAGCGTAGCCCGGGACAGCTCACATCCCGTGATGCCCATGCTGCCGATGGAACGTACTCCAATACGAAGCGGCATGAAGCAGACCTGGTGCTGCTGGTCCAGTATCGGCTCGCCCCTTCCGCTGACGGCCTTCAGTTCGTCCATCTGAATGGCAGGTTCAACGGGCATTTTCGAATAGTAGGTTTTCTGTTTGTCTTCCAGATAGATTGCCGCCCCGCTTGCCCCGAAGGAGTCGCACAGGAAATCGGGAAGACTGTTCAGCAGTCCGAAGACGTTCTGGCTGAGCAGCAGTTGCTGGCTGAACTCGTACAGCCGTTCCACCTCGCGCCGGCGATGATCGGATTGCAGCGCTTCGCGCCGGGCGCGCTCCGCCAACTGGCTGGCGATAATGGCAGTGATCAGAAAGGCCAGTAGCGCTACCCAGTTCTGCGGATCGGCGATGGTGAAGCGGTGCAGCGGCGGCAGGAAGAAATAGTTGTAGGCCAGCGTCGCGATAAGCGCCAGGAAGATGGCCGGTCGCAATCCCCAGGTGGCGGAGACAACCAGCACGGCGAGAAGAAACGTAAACCCGACCGTTTGCGGGTTCACATGGATGACCCGCGAATAGAACCAGACGATGATGAATACAATTCCGGCGGCAGCAAGGAAACGTAACAATAGCCGTGCGGCCGCTTTCACGTGCCGATTGTAATGCATTCGACATTGCCGGCTCTGTACCGCACAATAGCGGCGATGCCCAAGACACCCGAGCAATGGCTGGAAGAAACCGCGCCCGAGAAGAAGCGCGGCATTTTCAAGGTCTTTCTCGGCTACGCTCCGGGGGTAGGCAAAACCTACAACATGCTGAGCGAAGGCATACGCCGCAAGAGCCGCGGCGAAGACGTCGTGATTGGAGTCGTCGAGACGCATGGCCGTGAGCGCATAGCCGAACTGGCATCCCACCTGGAAACCATCCCGCGGCGGCAGTTGCAGTACAAAGGCGGTTCCTTCGAAGAGATGGACGTGGATGCGATTCTGGCCCGCAAACCTCAGGTCGCTCTGATCGATGAACTGGCGCACACCAATGTCGAAGGCAGCAGGCACCGCAAACGCTACGAAGACGTGATGGAGCTGGTGGATGCCGATATCGACGTGCTCTCCACCATGAACGTGCAGCACATCGAAAGCCTGACCCCGCTGGTGCAAAGCATCACCGGAGTGCCGGTGCGCGAGACCGTCCCTGACTGGGTGATGCAGAGAGTGGATGAAATCGTAATGGCCGACCTCACGCCGGAGGCGTTGCAGACCCGCATGCGGCGCGGCGACATTTATCCGGTGGAACGCGCCGAGCGCGCCCTGGGGCATTTTTTCCGGCCGGGCAACCTGATCTCCCTGCGCGAGCTGGCGCTGCAACAGGTGACCCGGGCGGTGGATCGGAGCCTGGAATCCTACCTGCGAAAACAGGGAGGTGAACCCGCTCCCGGAGTGCGGGAGCGGATTGCCGTCTGCATCAGCTCCAATCCCGCTGCCCAATATCTCATCGCGCGCACCGGCCGGATGGCGCAGCGCATCGATGCGGAGCTGTTCGTCATTTACGTGGACATTGGCGTCGATGCTTCGCCGGAGCACCAGCGCACGCTTGAGCGTAATATTCGATTTGCCGAGAACCTGGGAGCACAGGTGGTCCGCGCCACTGGCAAGAACGTGGCGGAGGCGGTCGCCCGCGTGGTGCGCGCCAAGCACATCACTCAGGTGGTCTTTGGACGCTCAGCCCAGACCGGCTGGCGCAAGTACCTTTACCTCTCCGCGATCCATCGCTTCCTGCGGGACGCGCCCCCGGTAGACGTGCACATTGTCACCCAGGAAGTGAAGTGAGGCAGGTGAGCGTTGTCTTCTGAGCCGAAACAGAACATCCTTGTGGTCGATGACGAGCCGCAGATCACGCGGGTACTCAAGACCACGCTCTCCAGCCGTGGCTACGGCGTGCGCACCGCCTCCGACGGCGATGATGCTCTGCAGGTCATGAAGAGCTGGATGCCTGACCTGGTGATCACCGACCTGCGCATGCCTAATGTGGACGGCCTGGAACTGTGCCGCCATATTCGCGGCCGATCAGGCATTCCCATTATCGTGCTCTCGGTGAAGGGGGAAGACAGGATCAAGGTCGAGGCCCTTGACGCGGGCGCGGACGATTACGTCACCAAGCCGTTCAGCGTGGATGAACTGCTGGCCCGGGTGCGAGCTGCCTTGCGACGCGTTACCCAGCCGCGGGAGCCGGAGACGGAGGCGGTGGTTGAGATCGGCGACTTTCGCATCGACGTGCAGGCACACAGCGTGCAGGTGCGTAATCGCGAGGTGCGGCTGACCCCCAAGGAATTCGAGCTGCTTCTGTATCTGGCCCGCCACCCCAACCGGGTGGTCACCCATCGCGCCCTGCTCTCCAGCATCTGGGGCGAAGGCAGCATCGAGCAACCGGAATACCTGCGTGTCTTCGTCGGCCACCTGCGCAAGAAAATCGAAGCCGAGGAAGGCTCTCCCCGCTATATCCTCACCGAACCCTGGATCGGCTATCGCTTCGAGCCGGGCGAGTAGCCGGACGCCAGGATCTTCCCTTTTACGAAAAACTTACGAACTTTTTAGGCGAGGTTTATCGCCGCCTTGCTCAAATCATAGTGGCACATCGGTGTCCCCGCGTGGCGGAGGATTTATGACTGCGGTTTTCTATCTGGTCTGCGCGCTAAGCCTGGTCTTCTTCCTCGTGTTTTTTGCCGGGTGCTCGGCTGCAAAGCCGGTACGGCATCAGGGGCCGACGGTTCGTAAATTGCCTCTGGCCGAGGCCGTGGATTCGCCAGTTGGCCGCCGTTTCCTGGTAAACCTGGAAAAGGAGATGGCACAGTTTCTCTCATCCCATAGTCATACCACCTGCCTTTTGCTGCTGGCCGCCCTGCTTGCGGTTCCCGCAATTGCTCATGCACAACAGACCGAGTACAACCATCGCACCGCCAATGTCCCTTACTTCTCCGGACCGGTGACGCCACAGGGCGGAAGCACTGGATGTTTGGTGGTGGCAGGCTGGGCGCCCGATCTCGTCAAAAGCGAAAATCGGATGCCCGGGGCCCTGCTGGTTATGTTCTGAGGCCCGACGCGAGCTGTCACGAGGGCCCATTAACTGAATACCTGCTGACTGGCAGGCTCCAGAGAACCTGCAATGGCATCCAAAACGGCGCGACCGTGCAGATGCTGTCGAGGAGGCGTTCAGGTGAGACTGATTGGACGCCATGGCTGCCGGCATGGAACAGTTCTGGTTCCTGTGCTTCTGGCTCTGGCATATGCGTCGGCCCGCATCAGGAGACGGCCGCCATGGGAGTGATCTGGTGGTTCGGCCGCAAACAGGGACCAGGGTAACGATTCACGATTCAGGAGCTTGCAATGCAGGACATCGTATTTATCGCAATCACAATCGCTTTCTTCGCGCTGTCGCTGGCGTACGTACGCTTCTGTGATCGCGTCAGGTAGGGAAAACATGCACACGGAATCGATCATTATGCTTGCCGTCTGCGCGCTGACCATGATTTACCTCGTCTACGCGCTGCTTCGGCCGGAGAAGTTCTGATATGAGGCTGAACGGATGGTTTCAGATCGCGGTCTTCCTCGCGCTGATTTTCCTCGTCACCAAACCCATGGGGGTGTTTATGGCGCGGGTCTTCAATCGCGAGCGGACCTTCATGGATCCGGTAATGCGGCCCATCGAGCGCCTGCTTTACCGGCTCACCAGGGTGGACGAGAACCACGAAATGCGCTGGACCGAGTATGCATTTTCCATGCTTCTGTTCAGCGTTGTCTCCATGCTGCTACTGTATGGTCTGGAACGGCTGCAGGCATTTCTGCCCCTCAACCCCCAGAAGTTCGCGGGCGTTGCCCAGGCACTGGCATTCAATACGGCCGCCTCGTTCACCACCAATACCAACTGGCAAAACTACTCCGGCGAAACCACGATGAGCTATCTGACGCAGATGGCCGGTCTCGCCTATCACAACTTTGTGTCGGCGGCGGTAGGTATTTCCCTGGCGATCGCTTTCATCCGTGGCATTGCGCGCCGCCAGAAGCAGACCATCGGCAACTTCTGGGTTGACCTGGTCCGGAGCTGTCTCTGGGTGCTGTTGCCTTTTTGCGTCATCGGCGCATTGCTGCTGGTTTCCCAGGGCGTGGTGCAGAACCTGAAGCCATATGACACGGTGAAGCTGCTTGAGCCGCAACAGGTGCAGCACGTGAATGCCGACGGCAAGCCGGCGGTGGATACCAGCGGCAAGCCGGTGATGGACACCGTCACGACGCAGACCATTGCCCAGGGCCCGGTGGCGTCGCAGGAGATCATCAAGGAATATGGCACCAACGGCGGCGGATTCTTCAACGCCAACAGTTCGCATCCGTTCGAGAACCCCACGCCATTTTCGAACCTGATCGAACTGTTCGCCATTTTTACGATTGGCGCCGGACTGACCTACACCTTAGGCCGCATGACGGGTTCGCAGCGTCACGGCTGGGCGGTCTGGGCGGCCATGGCCATTCTGTTTCTGGCCGGAGTGACGGTTGCCTATTGGGCCGAGGCACGCGGTAACCCGCTGCTGCACGGCGTGAACCAGCAGGTTACTGCCATGCAGGCCGGCGGCAACATGGAAGGCAAGGAGGTCCGCTTCGGCATTGCCAACACCGCTTTGTGGGCCACCGTCACAACGGACGCGAGTTGCGGCGCCATCAATGGGTGGCACGACTCGTTCATGCCGTTGGGAGGCATGGTGCCACTGGTCAACATCATGCTCAGCGAGGTGATCTTCGGCGGGGTGGGCGCCGGCATGTACGGCATGCTCATTTACGTGGTGCTGGCCGTATTCATCGCCGGCCTTATGGTGGGCCGCACGCCGGAATACCTCGGCAAGAAGATCGAAGCTTACGACGTGAAGATGGCGATGCTGGTGGTGCTGGTCTTTCCGCTGGTGATCCTGGTGTTTGCCGCCATTTCATCGGTGGCCGGCTTCGGCACCTCAAGCATCACCAACCCCGGGCCTCACGGGCTGACCCAGATCCTGTATTCCTTCACTTCGCAGGCCGGCAACAACGGTTCGGCCTTCGCGGGACTGAACACCAACACCCTCTGGTACAACGTCGCGGGCGGTTTCACCATGCTCATCGGACGTTTCCTGATGATCATTCCCATGCTGGCCATCGCCGGCAATCTCGCCCGGAAGAAATATGTGCCACCTTCCCTGGGAACGTTTCCCGTCACCACGCCGCTGTTTACCGTGTTGCTGATGGGCGTGATTCTCATCGTCGGCGCACTGACCTTTTTCCCGGCACTGAGCCTGGGCCCGATTCTCGAGCACCTGCTGATGGCAGCGGGCAAGACTTTCTGAAGGACTCTCATGGCAAGCACAATGGAACCCAAACTCGTTTCGGAGCCGCAGATGGTACGCGTGGGACATTCCCCGATGAAGCCGAGAAAGAAGGCCATCTGGGAGTGGAAGATCGTGCGTCGCGCCATTCTGGATTCATTCCTCAAGCTGAATCCCAGGCACATGATGGGCAACCCCGTTATGTTTGTGGTGGAGATCGGCAGCGTCATCACGACGGTGCTGCTGATCCGCGGCGGGGTGGCATTCCTGTTCAACCTGCAGATCACCCTGTGGCTGTGGTTCACGGTGCTGTTCGCCAACTTTGCGGAAGCCATGGCGGAAGGCCGCGGCAAGGCCCAGGCCGATACGCTGCGCCGGGCGCGCTCGGAGACGATCGCCAATCGTGTTCGGGGAGAGGGCCGCATTGAGAAGATTCCCAGCTCGCAGTTACACGCCGGCGAAGTGGTGATTGTCTCGGCCGGCGAATTCGTTCCTTCCGACGGCGAGATCATCGAAGGCGTGGCTTCGGTGGACGAGTCGGCGATTACCGGCGAATCGGCGCCGGTCATCCGCGAAGCTGGCGGCGATCGCTCGGCCGTCACCGGCGGCACTCGCGTGCTCTCGGACCAGATCCGGGTGAAGGTCACCTCCAATCCGGGCGAGACCTTCCTCGACCGCATGATCGCCCTGGTGGAGGGAGCCGAGCGGCAGAAGACGCCCAACGAAATCGCCCTGAACATTCTGCTTGCCGGGCTGACCATCATCTTTCTGCTGGCGGTCGTAACCCTGCAGCCCTTCGCCATCTACTCGGGGTCGCCGCAGACCGTATTCGTGCTGGTATCGCTGCTCGTATGTCTGATCCCGACGACGATCGGAGGTCTGCTATCGGCGATCGGCATCGCCGGAATGGACCGGCTGATCCAGCACAACGTGCTGGCAATGTCGGGCCGTGCGGTGGAAGCGGCCGGCGACGTGAATACCCTGCTGCTGGACAAGACCGGAACCATCACCCTCGGCAACCGGCAGGCATCGCGATTTATTCCGGCTCCAGGAGTAACGGAAGCCGAACTGGCGGATGCCGCCCAGCTCTCGTCGCTGGCCGACGAGACTCCGGAAGGCCGCTCGATCGTGGTGCTGGCGAAGGAGAAATACGGTTTGCGTGGGCGGGAGTTGGGTTCGCGCGATGCGCAGTTCGTCCCCTTCAGCGCCCAGACGCGCATGTCGGGCGTGAACCTGAACGGATTCGAAATTCGCAAGGGAGCCGCCGATGCCATCGCCACATATGTGGCGCAAAATGGATGCAAGTTCCCCAGCGAAGTTCAGTCGGAAGTGGAGAAGATTGCCCGCTCGGGAGGTACTCCTCTGGTGGTCGCCGAAAAAGGCCGGGGCGCTATGGGGGTCATCGAACTCAAGGACGTGGTCAAGGGAGGCATGCGCGAGCGCTTTGACCAGCTCCGGGCGATGGGCATTCGTACCGTGATGATCACCGGCGACAACCCGCTGACGGCGGCCGCGATCGCGCGCGAAGCCGGCGTGGACGATTTTCTCGCCCAGGCAACTCCGAAAGAGAAGATGGACCTGATCAGGCGTGAGCAGGCGGGCGGCAAACTTGTGGCGATGACGGGCGACGGCACCAACGACGCTCCCGCGCTCGCCCAGGCCGATGTCGGGGTTGCTATGAACACCGGCACCCAGGCGGCAAAGGAAGCCGGCAACATGGTGGACCTGGACTCCAATCCCACCAAGCTGATTGAGGTGGTGGAGATCGGCAAGCAGCTCCTCATGACCCGTGGCGCACTGACCACGTTTTCCATTGCCAACGACGTGGCAAAGTACTTCGCCATCATTCCGGCGATGTTTGCCGGCACCTTCCCGGTGCTGAACGCGCTGAACATCATGCATCTGCAAACCCCGCAGTCGGCGATTCTGTCGGCGGTGATCTTTAACGCGGTGATCATCATCGCGCTGATCCCGCTGGCCCTGCGCGGAGTCAAATACCGTGCCATGGGGGCGGCGGCGCTGTTGCGGCGCAATCTGTGGATTTATGGCGTGGGCGGCATTATCGTGCCGTTCATCGGAATCAAGCTCATTGACATGCTGATTACCCGTGTGGGTCTGGCATAAGAGGGAATCATGAAGAAGAACCTGCTGATTGCGATCTGGATGACGATTGCGACAACCATCCTGCTGGGCATCATCTACCCGCTGGTCGTGACCGGCATTGCGCAAGCTCTGTTTCGCGACAAGGCCAATGGACAGTTGATAACAGTTCAGGGGAAAGTGGTTGGATCGCGGATCATCGGCCAGCCATTCTCCGGCCCGGGATACTTCCACAGCCGTCCTTCGGCTGCCGGAACCGGCTACGATGCCGCGAACTCCAACGGGTCGCAATTGGGCCCGACGAACCAGAAGCTGATCGATCGGGTTAAGCAGGACACCGCGGCCCTGCAGGCGGAGAATCCAGGGAAGCCGGTGCCCGTCGACCTGGTCACGACATCGGCCTCCGGTCTGGATTACGAGATTACGCCCGCTGCTGCCGAATTCCAGGTGCCGCGGATCGCGCGCGAGCGTGGCATGAGCGAGAGCGAAGTGCGCCGTCTGGTAGCAAAGCACACCGCGGGTCGGCAGTTAGGCTTTCTTGGGGAAAGCCGCGTGAACGTTCTGGAGCTAAATCTCGACCTGGATGCAAGTCGGCCGCTGCACATAGCTCAGCGATGATATAGCGGGCCTCTACGGGCGAACCATACTGCAGGCTTTGTTGGGCTCATCGGGGCAGGAATCCGAACCCGGGAACTGTATCGCGAACCCGCATCTCTGATGAGCGAGCGTGCCGCCTACGAGGGAGCCTCCGCGATATAAACTGCGGAATCGGTATCTCTGTCCTTCCAAAGCAGCTTCAACTGATATCCTCCTTCAACAATAAGGGAGTGAGTGAACCAGTCGCCGGCTCCGCCGGAGTAGAGGATGAAACTCCGGTTCGCGGCGCGAAAGGCTGCCGGACCTTCCACCCGCAGATGAAGGTAGGGAGCCAGAATGTTGGTAGCCTTGTCTGCCGTATCCCAACCAGCGAACCGGCTGGCCGAATCCGGATCGATGACCCGAACCAGCCGGTCGCGTAATTCCGGAGGAGAGTACTGGATTGCTTCCATGTAGGCCAGGCCTCCGCCGATCACGACCGGAATGCCCGGTTTGTGGCGGCTGAATTCCGCCAGCCTGCTCCAGCGTTCATCCGCCCTGGTTGAGCCTGACTTCGGCAACGATGTGAGATCCTGCAGAGCCTGAACCGCGAAACCAATCAGGAACGCCAGTACCAGCCAAAAGGAGGAGGGCTTGAACCAAAAGCTGTGAAATACATAAAGCGGGACCAGAACGAGACCAAAAATTGCAGGCCAGCCATATCGCGGAGTGTAGCCGGAATGCAGAAGCTTTGTAATCACGACGAGCACAGCTGGATATAGCAGGAAGCAGGCAAGAAGAATGGCCTCGGGTAGCGCAAGGTTGCCGTCACGAATTGCAATTGCGAAGGAAAGAACCAGGACCACAACAAGCTTGTAGTCCAGTCCCAGATAATCTCCATAGGTTTCGAAGACCATGGTCCAATTCGGTCGCGCAAAGAAGCTCCTGCCAAAGTTCCTCCGGAACTGCACAAGCAGGGGAAGTCCCGCCACGAAAGGAAAGATGGCTATACAAAGCGCAATCCATACTCCCAGCCGGATCTGTTGAGACGCGAGTGTTCTGGTTAGTTCGGCCACACCGAAAGACGGAATAGCGATTATCGCAAAATAATGGCACGACACTGCCAAGGTCAGAAATAGAGCCAACAGAGGGAGGATGTACCACTGCCCGCCCACTCTCTGCCATAGGGCTGCCGATATGGCGAGAAAACCCACCAACAGGGAATAGGGCCGCGCCTGCAAGGCATACCTGCGGAATGGGGATAGGGTCATCAGGATGACGGCCGTCAGGGCGGCGGATGCTGGCACCTCCCTGATAGCGAACCAGTAGACGCCCAGCAAGCTCAGAATATATGTAGCAATAGAAGGCAGCCGGAAGGCGATGTGCGGATCCCCGCGCAACTTCCTTACGAGGCGAATGAGAAGATAGTACCCGGGAGGCATAGCGTCTACACCCTCCCGGAGTGCTTTCCAATGAAGTGAGTATGGATGAAGATTTGCCACATTAAATGTAAAGACTTCGTCGTACCAGAAACGCTGCCTGGCGGCCTTGAGACTTAGCATGCCGAGCTCCCACGCTACGACTGCCACAAGCAGGATCGGAACCAGCGGGGAAGATGTGATCAGCCGATGGGAAACATCTTGCATAGAAATCAGCGGTACGAGTGGCTTCGGCTTCAGGCTTACCGCCTGTAGACCAACTACAGCGGACAGCATCACTGCTGCGCCCCCCGGCACAATCCTCCAGATTGACCTTTCATCTCTCCAGCTCCTGACATCAGGTTGCCTTTGCAAAAAAGCTGCTTCATGACGTTATCTCATCTTTAGTCAGAGAAACGGGCCTACTCATAGCCGATTTGCGGTGGATACAGAAAGTGGATGACCTCCGGACGACATTGTACATGGGCCTTTACAAGCCACTATAATCGTGTCCGGTTTACTGCCTGCGAGGACAGTTTCATTTCCGGTCAGCTACGGCAAGCGGCAGCGTGCCCCATACGTCTCTGAGGACAATAGTTATGAAACCCGACACATCGGCGGTGCTTGAGCGCCTCCAGCAACTCCTGGACAAGCCGCCGCAGCCCGCTGAAGCACAGCCCCAGCCTTCCGTGCCGGCGGAGGTCAACCCCGTTGAACAGCAGATCGCGTCGCTTGTTGCCGCCATCAACCAGTTTGACATGCGCCGGAACCAGGTTGGCCAGCTCAATCCCAGGAACCCGGGTTTCCACAACGCCATTATTCAGTTCCTCAAGCGAGGCCTGCGGCGGCTTTTCTCCTGGTATACACGACCGCTGAACTCTACGAACGAAGCGCTTTCGCATGCGCTCTGGAACGTGCAGACCACGCTTTCGCTGATCGGTGCCGACCGCGAGAAAGAGCGGCAGTTTGGCGGCACACTCCTGCAAACAGTAAACGACCTGAACGCCGGATTGGCGGCGCGATTCAGTGAAACTGAGGAGCAGCTTCGGGCGCACATCGATGGTCTGCGCCAGGAATTTGTCCACGGCTCCGGACAAGACAAGGCTGAGGCGCTGGGCTCTGCCGAGTCGTTCCAGAGGGCGAAGGCTGCGGCGGGCCTGTTGTTTAACGATCCGATCATGATCACGGCTGATGAAAGCGGAAGGCCTCGGTGGAAGAGCACCAACGAACGCGTCATTGAACGGGCATGGATACTAAGGCATCTGGGCGTGGTGCCAGTGGGAGCCGGGATCCTGGATGTCGGGTGTGCCGAAAGCTTATTGCCGCTCGAACTGGCGAGTTGCGGCTACAAGGTCACCGGTATCGACATACGCATGTATGGACTAAACCACCCTAATCTTCATTTTATTCAGGGCGACATGACTACCGTGGAGCTGCCGGCCAATGCCTTCGACGTGGCAATCGCTCTCTCTACGCTGGACCACATCGGGCTGGGCTGGTATGGCGACCCCAAGGGCGGAGCTGCGGAACTGATGTCGGCTGTCACGAAAATTTATCACGCGCTCAGGCCTGGCGGGATGTTTATGGTGACCGTCCCCTATGGGATCAGCGGGGCAACACCCTTGCACAGGATTTTTAATCATGAGCAGCTGCTGGAGATGCTGACCGGCTTCGCCATCGTGGAAATGGAATATGGTTTGCGCTTCGACGACCATACTTGGCTGGCTCCGGTTGATGAGGAGGTTGCTGCCTCCCGGCCGCACGACCCAGCTGACTATAGGCCGGGTGCGGTCGCATTAGCGATATGCAGCAAACGCAATTCGGCGCCGCCTGGCGCCGAGGAGCGCTGATGAAGATTCACCAACTAATTAACTGGCTGGACGATTCCGGCGATGCGGTCAGCGACGATTGCATGGCCCTGGCCAGGTATTTGCGCGAACTCGGATACCACTCCGAAATCTTTGTGCGGCATCTTCATTCAAACCTACGGCATCTGGCCCGTCCGGCCGGAGAGTTACAGGGCGATAAGGACGATATCGTTCTGATGCACTTCTGCGGCGCAACCGATACGTTACCGGAGTACGTCGCCTTCCCCGGGCGACGGATGATGAAGTACCACGGCATTACTCCGCCGGAGTTTTTCCGCGGCATACCGGAAATGAAGGAGCTGGCGCAGTTCTGTTACGAGGGCTTCGCACAACTGCGGCGGGTCGCCAGTATTACAGAGCTTGCCATCGGAGATTCAAACTTCGACGCGAAGGAACTGGCGGAACACGGCTACAGCAGGACCTCGGTTGTACCTATCGCAATGGAGCTGCAGGAGCTGGTGAACGCGCCATTCGATGAAAATCTGGTGTGCAAATACAGGCAGCCAGATTTTGTCAACCTTCTCTTCGTAGGGCGGCTTGCCCCCAATAAGCGGGCCGACCACCTGCTGGAGCTGCTGAAGGCATACAAGCGGTCCTGTACGAATAACGTCAGACTTCTGCTGGTGGGGAAAACTGTTGAGCAGTATACCGGGTTTGTGAACAGCCTGCGCAGGCATGCCGCTCTGCTCGGACTCGAAGAGGGAACGGACCTGATATTGCCGGGTAAAGTCACACGCGAAGGACTTTGCAGTTACTATCGGGCGGCCAGCGCATTTGTTTCCATGAGCGAACATGAGGGTTTTGGCGTGCCTATGGTCGAAGCCATGGCTTTTGGGGTACCGACCTTCGGCTTCGCCAGTGCCGCTGTGCCGGAGACGATTGGAACGGGAGGGGAACTATTCGAGCAAAAGAACTTCCCCGAGCTGGCCAGGCGAATCCATTCAATTATTACTGACTCCAGGCGCCGGGAGAAGTTGATTCAGCGACAGTATGACAGGATCAGGGAATTCGATCCCGAGGCGACCAAGGCGAAACTGGCCCGACTGCTGTCCTCGTTGGAAAGGAACTCATTCCCAGGGGCGGTCGCTTTCGCAACTCCCGCAAACACCGGGGTTCCAATCTCGGTTGTAATCAGCACCTGCAATCGTGCTGCCTACTTGCGGCGCGCTCTGAAAGCGCTACAGTCGCAAACATACCGCAACTTTGAAGTCATAGTAGTCAGCGGTCCCTCTACCGACGATACGGAGACGGTGCTCCATAATTTCTGCCGGGCGCGCAAAATCAATATCCAGGACAGGAATCTCGCCGTTTCGCGCAACACAGGAATTCGTGCTGCCCGCGGCGACATTATTGCGTTTCTCGACGATGGTGCTATTCCAGGTCAAGGCTGGCTTGCAGGGTTTTCGCGGTACCTCCAGGACTGGCATCTGGGAGCTGTAGGCGGCGCGGTCTTTTCCGCTGACGGCAAACGCACGCAGTTTATGAATGGAACGGTGAATCTTAATGGCATAGTCGTGCCAATCCGGCAGAATCCCCCAGGCTTCAATGATCCGAGCGGCACGGAATTCAACATGGTTATGGGCACGAACAGCGCCTTTCGACGTGCAGCTTTGTATGATATCGGACTATTTGATGAAGAATTTTCCTATTCTCATGATGAGACAGATGTATGTGTGCGGCTGATCCGCAGTGGCTGGAAGATACTACACTGTCCAGATGTAACTGTGCTGCGTGATTTTGCCCTGGGGCCTTTTCAGCCTACCACAAGGGCATATGACCTGAATTGGTATGAGATTATCAGGAATACGGTGTACTTTGGCATAAAGCATCGGCCTGCGGGCGTAAGTCTGGGCCGCCAGCTTCTTGCAGTGACACGGAATATCTATCGGGAGCGGTTAACCACCTTCAGGCGCTGGGCACGTAACGGTGAAATCGACGGGAAGCTTTACAGAAGGATACTACGGGATTCAGTCCGTGGTTTCCGGCAGGGATATCGCAGAGCGCTCAAACACAAACCTGCATTCGATGAAACTATGCCATCGGGTATGGTTCAGCCGTACCTGGAAGACCGGGAAGCTCCACTCAGCGTGTGTATTCTGGCGCAGGACCTTCCCTGGTCAAGATGGAGTAATGTGGCGGAATACGCCTGGAGGCTCGCACGTGGTGTTTCCGCAATGGGCCACAATGTACACGTGGTGACGAAGGCTTCTTCGGAATACGAGGAGCTTCGCGACGGCGTTCACATTCACGCAATTCCACCTGCAGCGGATGACATTGGACTTCCGGGGCAGCCTGCCTGCGAAAGAACCCTTCGTTACTCGCTATCTGTCGCCCGTCAGGTGAAGGGCCTGCATGAAGTCCATCATTTCGACATTGTGGAGAGCCCGTTATCGGAGGTTGAAGGGCTTGCATTCGCATTAAGATCTCCAACCCGGCTGATCGTGAGTGTACAGAAGCCGCTGGCCTGCACTATCGCGGCTGTCGACCAGCTCAGCAGTGACAATTTCGCACTCTGGATCGATCTGGAAAAAGAGCTTCTCAGGAAAGCCGACGGTATAGTCAGTCCGTCCCGGTATGTTCTCGATGAAATCCGGAAGTTCCATGGTCTGTCTTGCGAAATACCCGCGGAAATCATTCCCATTGGTGTCGAGCCGATGGAGGAAGTACCTCTGCGCTGGTCTGGCAACCACCTGCCTTCTGGCGTACTTTTTGTAGGAAGACTGGATCGCAAACATGGAATCCAGGAGTTATTCGAGGCCATACCCAGGGTCATCACGGACGTGCCATCTGTCAGATTTTCGATTGTCGGGCAGGATGAGCTTCCTTGGGGAGTAGCTACGGAGGAGTATTTCCGTTCCTCCGTTCCAGCTTCGGTTGCGCACTGCGTCAGCTTTCATGGAAAACTGGACGATGCAGAGCTGCAAAAGATGTACGAATCGTGTGACGTCCTGGTGGCTCCATGGTTGTGTAAATCTTCAGGCACCGTCCTGCTTCAGGCAATGCGCCGCGGAAAGCCCGTGATTGTAACGAAAGTTGGAGCGGCCCCGGAAATTGTCGCCGATGGTGTAACCGGCCTTGTCGTGCCGAACGCCAACCCGGACAAGCTGGCATCCGCGATAACGGGATTGCTGCGCGATGAGGACATGCGGCGCAGGCTGGGAAAGGCCGCCTTCGAGGCCATCGGCAGCTATCTGAATGAGGAACGAATGTGCAGGGAGCGCATTCGCTTCTATCGCCGGGTGGCTGGACAATCGGCAAGAGCGGCGGAGGAAAGCCTTTGCGCAGAACAGGCAGGCGATCGGCCGTCGTGATGATCCGGCCGCAGGCTGGGCTTGCAGTCCCTACCCGCCAGCTTCAGCGCGTGACGTCCTGACAACAACTTCACGTGGGCAAGCACATGAACCGGGCCGTGGTACACCCGCCTCTCCAGCCATTGTGCGCCTGGCACGATCACCCGTGCTTCCTGATCCTGCTTGTAGGCCTGAATCCTTCATATCTGATCCGGTAGGCTCGTACCGAATCTGCTACCCCATCGGCTCTTTCCACGATGACCATCAGCGACAGTACCGCTACGAGTAAATTCTGATTTGTGAGCCGCAGGATGGCGTACGGCAGTCCAGCCGCAAGAAAGGCCAGACCGAATGCACCCGGGATCGTGTTCCACCAGACGGCGCGCATCAGATATTTCTGTGTAGCCTTGCCGGGACGAATTCCCGGAATAAAAGCTGGGTTCGGACCCTTGATCAGGCTGTCCGCCAGCGACATCTCCGAATCGCGGAACGGCTGCCAGATCAGCTGGAAGTTGTAAATGTAGGTGAACAGCACAATCAGGCAGGCAAGCAGGAGCCAATAGGAGCCCGCCCCCGGAGCCGTCCAGAAACTGAGCGCTCCCATGATGTGGCCAGCTCCTTCGCCGAGGTGTGCGTGCAGAAACACCAGCCCAAGCTGGAGAAGGACGAGCCATCCAATAGCGGCCGTGATGGGCCGCGTTCTGCCGTAGTTGATCAGCAGCGGCAGGTGAGGACGTGCATCCTCGGGCAGCGGAATTCTCCTGGACAAGATCGGCCTGCGAACATATTCGAGAGGCACGCGCCGCATGCCCTTCAGCAGATAAATGCTGAGCAGCACGACAACCAGACTAAAAGCTGCAAGCGCGCCAAGCCGTTCGATGCCCACCTTGGCCTCAGGTGAGTTATAGGTGACGTGGACCAACCGTGTGAGCAGACCAAGGCTTGCTCCTGCCAGCAGGATGATATCCTCGCCGGAGCCAATGCCTTTTTTCGTGATGCGGCTGCTGATATAGGTGGAAATCAGGCTGCCCAGAGTCACCAGGCATACGATCCAGAGTGAGGGCAGGAAACTCGCTGCCGTAAACCAGTGAATGTGTCCGGGAAAGAGTCCGGTCTGTTGCGCCAGATACTGGCTCAGAAGCCAGGCAAACAGGAATGCCAGCGGTATGCTAAGGAGCTTGCTCAGCAACTCGAGCCGTTTCTCGCCCTGCTCGCCTCCAAGCCGCAACTCGCGCAAGGAAGGTACTACCCAGGCTCCCCATTCAACCAGTGCCAGCGCCACCAGGTAGGGCAGAATGCCGGCCGCTACCAGGGAGAAGTGCGTGAGCACCTCGCCGCCGGCGAAGAGATTGACGATGCCCACCAGCGGATTGTTTGCCAGCAGATGATTCAGCTGTTCCTCATTCACCTTGAGCACGGGTACATGCGCAAGGGCGCGAAACAGCAGGAGCAGCAGCGCCGTCCAGATTACGCGGCTGCGAATCGTGAGCGCGCGCTGCCCCAACAGCCCGCCCTCGAATGCCGTCATCTGAACCCCCAACTGAGTGAATGCCGTTCAGGTTCGGCATCGCGAAGGTTGGCGCCGACGGATCAACCGGCCTATTTACCTCAGCTTCATCGTGCCCGCCGATCCTTTATTACACGGCGTGGAGCTATATTGACAGGAGCGGGACTGTGGTTGCCTTTGCGACTAAATCTCAGCCCATGCCCTGACCGGCCTTCCAGCATCACTCCGCTTTCGACTTTATAAACACCAGGAATTTCTGCTGTTCAGAGAGAGACGGCTGGCCACAATTGTCGCCGTCACACCGGCTGACATCCACAGGCGCCCCGCCATCTACCTGCAAGAAAACCTCGCTCCACTCCACCTTACCCGAGAGCGCCTGTCTGGTCTGGCGTCTGACAAAAACATAATGATCGCCGTAAGTGCGCGACCAGCCCTGAAGATTCTCCAGCATCTGCAGGTCCTGGCTGGAGCCGGAATCATAAGGGACAATCGTAACCGTGCCGGTGGCGACGCTGGCTAACCCTACCCGGGGACGGCCTGCCTCCTGCCCGCGCAGCAGTACGAGGATATTTGCGGGATCCTGCGGATTGGATGCCACCAGTTTGAGAACTCCCTGAAGCGAGTAAAGCTTCCTGCTTTCTCCTCCGCGCAGGGAGATCCGCAGCACATCAGCTCCGCGTAGTACAAGGACCTCATCCGTTCCCGCAAGAAAAATGGGAGAGCGATACCCGCTGCCCGAGGTCAAGGCTCGCGTGGTGCCCGAATCGAGGTCCGCTATCCACACCTCTCCGCTTGCAACCTCGTCACCAGGACCTTTGAGAGTACCGGGGCTATCGGAGATCCCCAGAAACTTCAGCAGCTTTTCGGTGAAAGACGACTTCTGATTGCGCTGGTTCGAAGTGGTGGCGCCCGTTGTAGCTGTCTGCGTCCGCGCATCGGGCGCACAGAGCAGTAAGGTCAGGAGCACGATGGGAACGATGGATCGCTTCATGCGTTTCTATCTCGGACAAGGCCTGGAACCTGCATGAGTCGCCGCGAACAGCACACAGAATATATCGTCGTAAGCAACAATCCTGACCTGAGTTTCCTTCCTTGGCATGCTGACCAGCATGCGCTCATCATTCGGCCCGCGAACCAGATACGTGAGGGCATCCCTGGTATCCCACACCAGCCAGTGAAGCTGTTCTGGCGCCGGGGTTTCGTTACCGCCGGCCTGCACAATCCGCGGTAACTGCTGTGTGGAGATCAGAATGCCATAGTTGACCGGCAGCAGCAGAAATTCCACTGCTACGAGAAATCCAAGTATTCCCAGCCAGATGCGGGATGGGGTAGTAGTGGCCGTCCCGCGCTGGAGCACGCCCGTCAGAATGGCTCCGGTCAATAATGTTCCGGCAACCAGTCCGCTGAAATAAAGTGAAAGTTTTCCATCGCTGGCCAGCAGTAGCGAACTCAGCCACTCATCGGGAAGCTGTTTGCGCACCAGCAGATTGCCGAACGCGAAACACCTGCGCAAGACCAGTTGGATAAACAGGACGGCGAGGATGACTCCCAGCAGCGGCAAATGAGAAGGTGCAGCGCTCCACCCCGACAAGCGGTCCTTCAGGCTCTGCCTGAAGGACACGGGAACCATTCTCCATGGCAGATATGCAATAACCCACATTGCAAGGACGATGATGAGGATATTGGGGACGCTGGAGACCAGGTAAACCAGAAACCGGCAGCCGGCGAACAGATATTTTTCGTCAAACAGGTCCAGATTGGTCGCCACCCCATAGGTGCTGAGCTGAAATCGCAGGGTGAGATAGCCAAACAGATAGAGCAAGAATGAGCCGAAGGCTGCATACGCGGTCCACTTTCCCGCCAGCCCGCCGAGCTTCTCCGTGAACTCATTCCATAGTTCGGGCATCTATCTTCCCGTCATCATAAACGCCGCCCAGAAGAAGGGATGAGCAAATTCAGGACGCGACTTCACGGCAATCAGGGCCCGGCGCGCGGCTTCGGCCGGAGGACTGCTTTGCCCCTGCTGATAGAACGTCTCCATCCACAATCGGGTAGAACTGGCATTGACTTCCCACGAGGAGAGCACCAGTGTACCGGCGCCGGCATAAAGCAGAGAGCGCACCATCCCCAGCACCTCGTTGGCGTGAGTTGCCTCGACGCGTCCCGTCTCGCAGGCGCTCAATACAACGAGGCTGTTCTTCTGGAGCGGCAGGCCAAACATCTCCGCCGCCGTGAGCCGCCCATTGTCAGGTGGCGCTTCTTCGAATTGCAGATAGGAGAGCAGAGGATCGGCGCTATTGAACTTCCCGTGAACAGAGAGATGAACGAGGTTGTAATCGCGAACCCAGGCCATGACATCGGCCTTGCTGCTGGCCTGTTGTGACACCACCTTGTTGCGGCCCGAATACAGCGTGGCGATGGCATTCACCTCCTGGGCAGCCTCGTGGATGCCCGGATCGGCCACGGCCAGCAAGTGTCCGTTCCTGAGTGTCGACTGTCCCTGCAGGCCCGACAGCACCGTGGCGCTGGGCGCGTAGGAGATGGCAAAATTCTCACCAAGATATTTTCCGGTTTGCGGATCCTGCAGTGCCTGAAACGGGAGCGAGTTCAGTTCCTCGTGCGGAACGACAATCAGGCGATGGCTCCTGAGGGAGGCGAGCATCGGCTGGATGAGGTAGAGAAACAGCTGACGCGAGAGGTTTTCGTCGAAGCGCGCTTCGGCCGCGTCGCGCCGGGCCAAGAGGCTGTCGTGCAGGGCCGCAGTTTTGCTGATGAGCTGCGCATGCGGCAGAAATACTTCCTTTACGTGTACCTCATCGCCATTGATGTGCCACACGATGAGGGCATGTTCCATCACGACGTAGTAGAGAATGTCGTAATTACCTGCGGCCGCGGCCTGCTGTACCTGATGCAGGGTGACCGGTTGGGAGGCGGTCAGTTCCTTCAGCCGGGGTGACTCCCGGCTGATCTGATTTTGCAGTTCGTCGTACTGCCGCTGCAGGCCAGCAATCTGGCTCTGCAGGTCCACGATCTTCTCCTTATTCTGGTCGCGATTCTGCGCGCCGGTCAGGTCAAAAAGCTTCTCCTGTTTTGCGGCAATGTTGGCCTGCAGCGTCTGCAGCCGCGCGAACAGGCTGCGCTCCTGCTCGTTCTGCAGGACCAGCGGCCGGCTGGCCAGCAGGTCAGCCATGGCGCGCGAACGGGAGCGCTCAAAAATCATAAAGGCTTCGGAAGGTTGTTTGCGATCGAGCAACAATAACCCCGGCCGATAGAAGCAGGAAAGCTTGTCCTCCATGAAGGCGCTTCGGGCCTGCTCACTACCGAGGTTTCTGCGGTCTTTCTCCATCAGCTCATCGGCCTGGAGGTATGCTTTCAGAGCGGCATCGTTGTCGCCTTTCAGCTCCGCGTACTGTCCCTCAAGGCACAGGTCGGAAGGATTGGTGTCCTGCACGATCAGCCCCTGCTGCTGGAGCCGGTTTTGCCAGTCGTGCAGCTGTTTGACGGCGGCCCCGACAAGCGCAAGCGTGCCAGGGTCGGCTGCGCCGGCCGTAGCAAAGTGCTCCGTCACGAGTACGTCTTTCGGTTTCTGTGGGTTGAAGAGCCCTGTATTGGTAACTGTCTGGTCGCCGCGCTGCATGTTCTGGATCAGGCTCTTGCGCGCATCCAGCCCCTTCAGGAAATTCTGGAACAGCTGCGAGAAGTAGGTGTAGCCCAGCTCCTGGGTGATGGCCAGGGCCTTCTGGTAGTTGTCGCGCGCCAGGTCCAGTGACTGATAGCAGACGTCGAAATTGCGCTGATAGTCGCACTTCCTGGCAATCTCTTCGTACACGCCCCCACGATCCATGTAGGCAATATAGATTCTTCTTCTGTCATTGACCTCGGCGCTCATGGCCAGAGCACGATCCAGGTAATCGCCCGCGGCCACCAGATTGCCGCGCTTGACTTCGACCTCGCCGGCGGTGTTGAGAGCTTCGAAGTAGAAGTCCCTGTTGCCGCAATTGGCGCCCACCCGTACCGCCTCGCGAGCGTGTTCTTCGGCTGCATCCGTTTCGCCCAGTTGCAGTTCGGAATAGGACAGGTTTGACAGCGCGGTGGTTTCATAGTCCTGGCGTCTGGCGCGTTGGGCTAGCTGAATGGCCTGCTGATAGATTGTCGCCGCGTCGCGGAACTGATTCACCAGGCGCTCGATGGTGGCTATCTTGATCGCGCTCAGGGACGCGCCAGCATAGTCCTGCTGCTGCATGAAAATCCCGAAGGCGGTCTTCAGCTCCAGCTGCGCGGCTGCCAGTTCGTTGACTGTGCTCCTGGCGTCTCCGGTGCGGCGGACGTAGTCGGTCCAGTGATCGATTCTGGCGGTGCCGCTTTTCAGCAGCTGTTGCGGATCGTTACGCTGCTGTGCCGATGCAGACGGTAATGCCAGCGCCAATATCACGTACCAAAGCACCCGCAGAGCGCGTTGTCTGGTTGTCCCCTGAATGTGCATAGCCTCGCCCCCACACGGCGGACCGCAGCCCTTCTGGACTCCCCCCGAGCCAGAGATGGTATTTAGCAGGAATAGTAAACGATCGACACAGTCCGGGGAACCGGCGAGGGGGCTTTTTTCGGTGCGGTCTCCGGCTGATAACGCGTACGGGCAAGGCTGACCGACGGACTTCCTGTTGTGATCTGCCGGGGAGATGTGATGGCGGTCACGAGCCGTCGTGACACAGAACACGGCGGCCTGGTAGCTGGGTGCCCTATACAGCTAAGACGGGTCCGGAGCATCTCCCTCATGCCTCGGCGGCAACCGGATGTGCGAGCTTGTCCAGGCCCCGACCATTTCTCGGCGGAAAAAGGGTTATGAGAGCTTTCAGGGATGCCGGGCATCTGTTCCGTCTTGCGGCTGTCTTCCTTGCCGGATTCCTCGTCTTCCTGGTGGTGCGGAGTGTTCTGGTGCCGCGGAGCTTTGGCCGTTATGGGCATTACCGTGCGGATGCCATTGCCGAAATCGCGGCCCTGCCCGTCTCCTACGCCGGTCATCAGGTCTGCGAAGGGTGCCACAGCGACGTGGCCGAGATGAAGAGCAAGGGAGTGCACAAACGCGTAGCCTGCGAGTCCTGCCATGGCCCGCAGGCCAGGCACGCTGACGATCCCGGTTCCGTAGTTCCGGCGAAGCTGGACACCGCTGTTTTATGCGCCCGTTGCCATCAGGCCAACATCGCCAAACCGAAAACGTTTCCGCAAGTCGAGGCCGCCGAGCACTCGGGGGGATCCGCATGCAATGCCTGCCATCAGCCGCACAGCCCGGCGATCGGCGCCGGAGGCAATCCATGACCATCACGCGCCGGCAACTGCTGATCCTGCTGCCTGCAGCCGCAGTCGCATGGGATTACCTTCTGGCGGGAACACCGGAATCGGCTCCCAATTACCAGATGGCGGAACACTGGTGGGCCATGCTCATCGACATCACGAAGTGCATCGGCTGCGGCAGTTGTGTCCGCGCCTGCCAGCTGGAGAACCATGTTCCTGATGGCTACTACCGCACCTGGGTCGAACGCTACCATGTCGAGGACTGGGAGGTGGAGTATCCCAAAGTGGATTCGCCCGACGGCGGCAAGAACGGATTTCCCGGTGCGAAGGAAACCGGGGGGAAGAACTTCTTCGTCCCCAAGCTTTGCAATCACTGTGCCGACTCTCCCTGTACCCAGGTATGTCCGGTGGGTGCGACCTTTGTCAGTCCCGACGGCGTGGTCCTGGTTGACCAGAAGTACTGTCTCGGCTGCCGCTATTGTGTACAGGCCTGTCCCTACGGCTGCCGCTTCATCAATCCCGCGACGGAAACCGCCAACAAATGCACGCTGTGCTATCACCGGATCACGAAGGGCCTGACGACGGCATGTTGTGAGAATTGCCCTACGGGGGCGCGCCAGCTCGCAAACCTGAAGGATCCCAAGGACCCGATTCACGAATTCCTCCGGACCCACAGTGTGCAGGTGCTGAAGCCGCAGCTGGCTACACGCTCGAAATGTTTTTACAACGGCCTGGATGGGTCGGTGCGATAAGGAGACGTCTGTGCAGATTCCCGTGGAAGGCTTCATGTACCCGAACGAGGTGGAGCTGCAGTGGAGCGTGCTGATCGTGCTGTATCCGTTCCTCACCGGGTTGGTGGCCGGCGCATTCATTCTGGCGTCGCTGGAACGGGTGTTCCGGGTGGAAGCCGTGAAGCCGACGTACCGTCTGGCGCTGCTGACCGCGCTCGCCTTCCTGCTGGTCGCGCCCATGCCGCTGCAGTTGCACCTGGGACATCCCGAGCGCTCGTTCGAAATGTACCTGACGCCCCACCGTTCGTCGGCCATGGCCATGTTTGGCTTTGTTTATCTGTGGTATCTGCTCGCCGTGCTCGTACTGGAGATCTGGCTCGATTACCGGCGCGACATCGTTGTACTGTCACAAACGACAACGGGCTGGAGACGGTTGTTGTATCGCGCGCTGACTCTGGGTTCCAGCAACATCAGCCAGCGCTCGCTGGAGATCGATGAGCGCGCGGGCTGGCTGATCACCATCATCGGCATTCCCTCCGCTTTCCTGCTGCATGGCTATGTAGGATTCATCTTCGGATCGGTGAAGGCGAATCCGTGGTGGTCGTCGCCGCTGATGCCTGTGGTGTTTCTGTTCTCGGCCATGGTTTCCGGCATCGCGGCGGTGATGCTGCTGTACATGTTTCTGACCTCCGTGAGACGGGAGCCGATCGACATGGGCTGTGTCGACACGGTGGCGAAATACCTCTTCTACATCTTCGTCATCGATTTCAGCCTGGAGATGCTGGACCTGGTGCACCGCATTTACGAAGCTGACGAGTCGTTCCGCAGCCTCGACTTTATGGTCCACACGCGACTGTACTTTCCCCACATAGTAGTCCAGATTCTGTTGGGGACAGTGCTGCCGATTGTCCTGCTGGCCTCGACACAGGTGCTGAAGCTGGCACCCATGCTTCGCAAACAGATCTATGTGGTTGCAGGATGCCTCGCGCTGATTGGCATCTTCGCCATGCGCTGGAACGTGGTGATCGGTGGACAGCTGTTTTCCAAGAGCTTTCTCGGATACACCACCTACAAGATGGGCTTTGTCGCCCGTGAAGGTCTGCTGACGGCCATCGTGCTGACCCTCCTGCCGCTCGTGTTTCTCTGGGTGCTGGTGAAGCTCCTGCCGCCCTGGCCGGAGCGAGGTTCGCGGCCCCTGGCCGACGCTGCCGGTGCAGACTGAGTCAGGAGATGCTTCAATTCCGGCCGCTGTACGTGCCGCCCGTCTGTAGCGGACCCGCGCGCCCGGATTCCGCGACCCCTATTCATGAGCCTGGTGTCACGGGCAGCCGTGCGCTCAATCACTGACACCCGGGAGCAGGGTGGATACCTTTCGAGGTGGGTGAGTGTAAGCGTAATCAGTGTATGTGCTGAGCGCCAGCTCACCCAGACATTCGCGATGGCGAAGAGTTGCCTACGGAGTCCTGTCCGTAGCACGGGCGGTGACCGCGGGCTTCCTGGCCAGGCGGGCGATCCGGAACAAGGAGGCCGCCTTGAAGATCCTCAAGCTCCCGAAGGAGAAGCTCGATCTTTTCGCATCAGTCATTCAGCAGTTCGGGGAATTGCATGCACCTGTAGAACAGGATGGCAGGTATGTGTTCCAGCGGCTGACCCGTTGGTCAGAGGCGCGGCTGGAATATAACAGGACCATCCTGCCACCCAAGAAATACTTCCTTCCTCCCCAGGAAACTCTGTTTCGCTACCGCCCCGGAGCGGGGTTTGAGCCCTGCACCGACGGGCTGGACCGGCGAATTGTTCTCTTCGGCGTGCATGCCTGCGACGTTTACGCCCTCAACATTCTGGATCGCGTTTTTGCTGGAAAGTATGACGATCCCTACTATCAGACGCGCCGGAAAAACATCGCCATTATCGGCATCGACTGTACCCCCGACGAACACTGCTTCTGCCGCTCCATGCGGGCCGATTTCGTGGACCGCGGCTTCGATCTCTTCTTCTACGACACGGGTGAGTGTTATCAGGTGCTGGTGGGCAGCGCGCTGGGCGACGATATGGTGCTTGCCAGCAGCAATATCTTCCAGGCGGTGGATGCGGCCGACATCGAGGACTACAAGCGGCGCTCGGCGAGCAAGCGCTCCGCCTTCCAGCTGGAAGCCGAAATTCGCGATCTTCCCGAAATCTTCGAGATGGAATACCGGAGCGAACTGTGGGAGGAACTCGGGGAGAAGTGTCTGTCCTGCGGAAGCTGCAGCATGGTGTGCCCCACCTGCTACTGCTTCGACGTGGCCGACGCGGTGGAACCGGGCTCGCGGGCCGGCGCCCGCTCGCGAACCTGGGACTCGTGCCTGTTCGCCAATCACGCGCTGGTAGCCAGTGGGGAAAACTTCCGCGGGCCGCGAGCCAGCCGCATCAAGTTCCGCTTCTACCACAAGCAGCGCGGTTTTGTCGCCGAATACGGACGGCCGAGTTGCGTCGGCTGCGGCCGTTGCATCAGTGCATGTCCGGTGAACATCGATGTCGTGCACGTTATCGACCGGCTGCGGGAGGTACAGGATGTTGCTAGCCGATGAAGTCGCACCCGACGTTGCCGTGCTGCACGACAATCCGTACCAGCCGCACATGGCGCGGATCGTGCGCATTTTTCCGATGGTGGAGGGCAACTATCTTTTCACGCTGCGCTTTCTGGATGAGCACCTGGCGCACACCTTCCGGCACCAGCCGGGCCAGTTCGTCATGATCAGCGTTCCCGGCGTGGGCGAGATGCCGATCTCCATTTCCTCCTCGCCTTCGCGCCCTGAAGTTCTGGAAATCTGCGTGCGACGCGTTGGGCGCGTCACCAGCGCGCTGTATCGCCTGCACGCGAACGATGTGGTGGGAGTACGGGGACCATACGGCAACGGCTATCCCATACAGGCGATGAAGCGCAACGACATTCTGCTGGCTGCCGGGGGCCTGGGCATGGCGCCCCTACGCTCCCTGCTGTGGTATGCCCTCGACCACCGTGAACAGTTCAGGAACATCACCCTGATGTACGGCGCAAAAAGGCCGGAGGAGCTGCTCTTCCGCGAGGAGCTCCAGACGCTGGTGGGTCGCGCGGACATCAACTGCCTGCTGACCGTGGACGCGGACACCTCCGGGACCTGGAAAGACCATATCGGCCTGCTGCCCAGCCTCTTCGATTACGCCCACATCGAGCCGCTGCGTACGTATGCTGCCGTCTGTGGCCCGCCAGTGGTCTACAAGTTCATTCTGCGGAAACTGCTGGACCTCGGTTTCCCCAAGAATCGCATTCTGATGTCGCTGGAGCGGCGCATGAAGTGCGGGATAGGGAAGTGCGGCCATTGCAGCATCGGTTACAAGTACACGTGCCTGCATGGTCCGATTTTCACCTATTGGGACGCAATCAACCTGCCGGAGATGATCTGATGAGCAAACCTACGCTGGGAATCTTCGGACTGACGGGTTGTGCGGGCGACCAACTTGTGATCCTGGATTGTGAGGATGAGCTTCTGCAGCTTGTCTCGCTGCTGGACATTCGGGACTTCCTGATGGCCTCTTCGCAGAACGACGTGGTCTGTCCACTCGACATTGCCCTGGTGGAAGGCGCGGTTCTGACCAACCGGGATGCCGAAAAGCTTCGGGAGATCCGCAGACGCGCACGCATTCTTGTGGCGCTTGGCACCTGCGCCGTGTGGGGCGGGGTTGCCGCGATGGACGGCAGCGCCGACCGCCGGCAGCGCCTCGCGGAGATATACGGCGAGACAGGCCTCAGCTACGATTCCGTACCGGCGCAGGCCTTGCATGAAATCGTGAAAGCGGACCTGAATATCACCGGCTGCCCCATCGAAAAGAGCCAATTTCTCGCGGCTGTCGCCAATCTGCTGAATGGTGACGTCCCGGTTTTTTCCGAGTATCCGGTTTGCAGCGAGTGCCGCATGCTGGAGAACAACTGTCTGCTGATCGAGCGTGGTGAGATGTGCTGCGGGCCGATCACTGCCGCCGGGTGCAGGGCGCGTTGTCCCAATCTGCGGGTGCCGTGCATAGGTTGCCGTGGTCCGGTGGCCGATGGCAATGCGTCGTCGTTACTGGCGGCCTTCGAGGAGAAGGGGTTTAGTCGGCATGATGTGGCCGCCCGGTTGCGGACGTTCGCGCCACAGGGAGGTGCACAGTGAAAACCGTGCTGATCGAGCACCTGGCGCGGGTGGAAGGCCACGGCGGCATTACGGTTGAACTGGAAGACCACACCGTCAGCAAGGTGCACTTCGAGGTGTTTGAAGGCGCCCGGCTACTGGAGTCGCTGGTGCGCGGGAAACGATATGACGAGGTGGCGCCGATTCTGTCGCGTATCTGCTCCATCTGTTCGATAGCGCATTCCCTCACTTCGCTCAAGGCCACGGAAAACGCGTTTGGAATCCGCATAAGCTCCCAGACGGAGCTGCTGCGCGAGTTGCTGTATCTGGGCGAGAGCATCCAGAGCCATGCGTTGCATCTTTTCTTCCTGGCTATTCCGGACTACCTGGATTCTCCGAGCGCGGTCGCTCTCGCAGCGGAAAACCCGGACGCGGTGCGGCTGGGGTTAAGGCTCAAGAAGCTGGGCAATCTTATCCAGGGGGCCATCGGCGGGCGAGCTATCCATCCGGTCAACTGTGTGCCGGGAGGCTTTGGCACGGTACCGAACGTGGACCAGTTGATTGAGCTGCGCGGTGCACTTACAGAAGCCATGCACGATTGCGGTGCTGTCATCGAGCTGATGGCTTCTCTGCCGGCGGCGGAGTTCTGCCACGACGACACGGTCTATGCTGCGCTGTTTGCGTCGGGACCCGACACCTACTACGCCGGCGATGAAGTGATAGTCGCTTCCGATGGCGAGCGTTGCACGGTGCGCGCCGCGGACTACAGAAACCTGACGAACGAGAAGTCCGTGCTGCACTCGCACGCGAAACACTGCAGCTTTCACGGAAGGCCGTTCATGGTTGGCTCGCTGGCGCGCCTGACTGTCAACCCGCAGCGGTTGACCGGCAGGCTGGCGGAGGCGATGAAGCGCCTGCAGTTGAAATTCCCCGCAGCCAATCCCATGGACAACAACAAGGCACAGGCGGTGGAGTTGGTCGGCGACATTGAGCGGGCAGGGGAGATTGTCGAGCACCTGCTGCGGGACGGAGTGCAGGACGAGCGGCCCGCAGCGGTGCCCGTTCGTGCCGGGACCGGCACGGCAATTACGGAAGCTCCACGCGGGCTTCTTGTCCACAGCTACACCTATGATGCCGGGGGCAGGGTCACTGCGGCTGACGTGATTACTCCGACCGCGCTGAACGCTGCCAGCATGGAACAACGTTTTCGGCGGGTGGCGGAGCAGTATGAGGGCAACGAGGATGCCGTCCTTGAGAAACGGCTGGGAATGGTGGCTCGTGCCTACGATCCGTGTATTTCCTGCTCCGTGCACCTGGTGCGCACACGATGAAACCAGTACTGGCCATCGGTCTCGGCAACCCGCTGATGGGCGACGACGGCGTCGGGTGCATTGTGGCGGAGCGATTGGTGACTGACGCGCGGCTGCCCGAGTATGCAGAAGTCATTTGCGGCGGATCGGACCTGCTGGGATGCGCCGGGCAAATGGAGGGACGCGACCGGGTAGTTGTCATCGACGCCTTGCAGAGTGATACCGATCCCGGAAATGTGGTGCGACTCGATGGAGCTGATTGCGGAGTGGAGGAGCGCCAGGACCATGCTCATCACCTTTCCGCCGTGCAGGCAATGAGGCTGCTGGAAAGGATCAGCTCCATCCGCTGTACGCTGCTCGGCGTTTCGATTTCGTCCGCGACGGTTGGAAGCAGCCTGTCGCCCGGAATCGAGGCCCAGCTACCGGCGATCCTGGAGCAGGTTCTTGAGGAGCTGGGCCGGCATCCACAGGAGAACAGGGGGCTGGTATGACTGTGATCCTCGCCATTCTCCTTTTGGTGGGTCTGGTTGGTTATGGCTGCTGGCGGGCGGCACGCGCTTACCTCCGCTTCCGTGGCAAGCGGATTGTCACCTGTCCGGAGACGGACCACCCGGCCGCTGTAAAGCTGGCAACGTGGCACATCCTGATTACCGCCCCATTCCGGCAGCCGGAGTTGCGGCTCCGGGACTGCTCCCGATGGCGTGAGAGGGCGCGGTGTGAGCAGCCATGCGTGGCGCGAATTCAGGCATGCCCGGAAGAAGGGCTGGTGTTTGCCATCCTGTCAAGGTGGTACGAGGGCAAGCTCTGCTCGTGTTGCGGAAGGCCGGTGGGTAACATCGGCCTCTGGCAGCACAAGCCGTGCCTGATGAGTCCCGACCTGCGACTTCTTCAATGGAAGGATATTCCGGGCGAGAACGTCCCCCTGGTGCTGGGGACACATGCGCCCGTTTGCTGGAGGTGTCTGGTTGCCGAAACCCACATCTCCTGATCCGGTAGTGCCCGGCCGCATTGTCCGGGCAGATTTTTCCGGGCTCGCGGTTCCTTCGATGCGGGGGAACGCTGGCCTTTGATCGCGCCAGGAAACGGACCGAGGCGAGGAATTCCGGAGCGCGAGGCCGTCTGGCGGAATGGAGGCTGAAATGTCCGCAAGAGTGCTCATCATCGACGACGATGCCGACTTCCGGGCGGCTGTGAAATCGCTGCTCGAAAGTCATGGCTACACGGTGCTGGAGGCGTCGTCGGGGCATGAAGGCCTGCACATGGTGCGGGAGCACAAACCCGACGTGATCCTCGTCGACATCATGATGGAGTCATCGGTGGAAGGATACGGGATCACACATTCTCTCCGATACAAGGATGAATACGCGGAGTTTCGTAACATCCCCATCTATATGATCTCGTCTATCGAAGAAGCGCCAGACGAGCTTTTTCAGATGTCCTCTGAGGTCGATCTGATCCGGCCGGACGGGTACCTTACGAAGCCGCTGGACATTCAGCGGCTGCTGTCGCTCCTGGAAAAGGCGGTTGGGACGAAACATGCCGTTACAGCTTGAGCATCCGACAGCCGCTGACCGGACAGGCGCGGAGCGGGGGGTGAGTGAGCCCGCTGCACCGGAGCTGGTCGTGGTAATCGATGACGACCATGCGATGCGGCTTTCGTGCGAGAAAATCCTGAGCAAAATGGGGCTCCGGGCCGAGACCTTTGAAGACGGTGCCCGCGGCCTCGAGGCGGTCGCAACCGCCAAACCCGCCATGGTGGTTGCAGACCTGAAAATGCCGGGCATCAGCGGCATGGAGGTGATCTCACGGGTCCACGAAATCGACCCGCAAATCACTATCGTGGTCATTACAGGGTACGCGACCATCGACACCGCGGTGGAGGCGGTGAGGCGGGGCGCATACGATTTTCTCCCCAAGCCCTTTTCGCCTGATGAACTGCGTCTGATCGTGAATCGCGGGCTGGAGCGGCGGCGGCTGGCCATGGAGGCGCAGCAGCATGAGATCGATCGCACCATGCTCAAGCGCCGCTTTGTCACCTTCATCTCTCATCAGCTTCGAACCCCGCTGGCGACCATTTATCAGTACCTGGATGTGCTGAGGCATCTTGAGGGAGAGGACGATGCCATGCGGATGCGGCGCCGGGAGTGGCTTGATCACTGCCTCACCCGGATCCAGGAGCTGCAGAACCTGATTACCGACTGGCTGACCCTGGCGCAGGTGGAAGGCGGAACCCTGTCCAGAGAGAGAGTCCGAGTCGATCTCACTTCCGTCATCTCCGAGATCCTGAGAGCTTACGAGCCGACCGCCGCGGCCAAGTCGATTACGCTGAATGCTGAACTCCCTGACGATTGTCTCTGTGTTTGGGGCGACCGCAATTGCCTTAACGTCCTCTTCGATAACCTGATTACGAACGCCATCAAGTACAACAAGCCCGGTGGGAGTGTCATGGTTTCCGGGCATGTGGCACGTGGGGAAGCGGTCATTGCGGTTGCCGACAGCGGCGTGGGCATTCCGGAAAAATACCGTCCTTTTCTCTTTGAGGAGTTCTTCCGCGTCAAGGACGACTCCGTGAAAAAGACCGCGGGCACGGGTCTGGGGCTGCACATCTGCAAGAAGATCGTGTCGGAGATGGGTGGAACCATCGACCTGACCAGCGAGGTCGGCGTCGGCTCCACCTTCTGTGTGCGTCTGCCGGCCTGGCGCGAGCCGGATGTAGTGAACGGGGAGCAAAACGATGCGGGATGACAAGCGAATACTGATTGTTGATGACGATCATGACTTCGTAGAAGCGATATCGTATTTCCTCGAGAGGAACGGTTTCACCGTCCTTCGGGCGCACGACGGCGCGGAAGGCGTCAGGGTGGCGAAGATGCAACGGCCGGACCTCATCCTTATGGACATCATGATGAAAGAGAGGACGGACGGTTTCTTCGCCATTCAGGAGATTCGCCGCGACCCCGTCCTGAAGAGCGTACCGATTTTCGTTCTCAGCTCGTTCTGCACCCGGCTTCCTGACTTCGAAATCCCTTCCAGTGGCGGATGGCTGGCGCACGACATGTTCTTCGCCAAGCCGGTGGACACCGCCCAGTTACTGGAGAAAATCCGCCAACGCGTAGGCGTGACGGTGTAAAAGCGCGGGGGTTCCAATGCGCTTCGACAGGCCACGGCTTTCGCTCAAGGCAAGGCTGATCTGGAGTTATCTCGTCATACTGGGAGCCGGAGGATTAGCCACCTCGCTGGTCGGCTCATGGATCGTAAGCTCCACCATCATGATGCAGGCGCGCCAGGCGGTCGATCATGACTTTGCGACCGCCAGAAAGGTGTATGACGAGCAGCTCCAGTCGCTGAGGCTCTCGGTGGAGTTTGCCGCGGCCGGTGCCGCGGTTCAGCAGTATGTGACCAGCGGCGAAGGCGGGCCGCTCTCCACCTATCTGAAGCAGGTGCGCCAGGACGGGGGCTTCGACTTTCTCATCGTCACGGATGGGAAAGGCCGCGTCGTGCTCCAGGACTCGCAACTGTTCCGCACGCAGCAGGATGTGTCTTCGGTGAGCGTAGTCAGCGCGGCACTGGCAGGCAAAGTGGCTGCGGCGACCGAAATCGTTTCCGCGGCGCTGATCGGCAACGGAAATCGCACAGCGCTCGACCCGGTTTACTCCCATGCCTTTCCGGCCGGCGGAGGTCCGGGCATGGCGCTGGTTGTGGCCGCACCCCTGGGCATTTCTTCGGGACAGCCGGCAGGAACCCTATTCGGGGGCATTCTTCTGAATGGAAACTTCGCGATCGTGGATAGCGTATGGAAACTGCTCTTCCGCGGCGAGCGGTTCAAGAACGTCGATATAGGACTGGTCACGATCTTCGAGAGAGATGTTCGTGTCTCTACCAGTGTGAGAACGCCGGCAGCCGATCGCGCCATCGGCACAGGCGCTCCGGCCGAAGTCAGCAATGCCGTGCTGAAGCGCGGTGAACTCTGGAGTGGCCGGGCCTATGTGGTGAACCACTGGTATATCGCCGAATACGCTCCCATCCGCAACTACACCGGCGCGGTGATCGGAATGCTCTCCGTCGGGCGGCTCGAAGATACCTATACCTCAGTTCGCGACCGGGTGATTCTCTCTTTTTTCGGCATCGCCACAGCAGGCTTTCTGCTGATCCTGGGTATCACCTACTACATGATTCAGAACGTCACGCGTCCCATCAGCGAGATGGTCGCCGCTACACAGAACATCACTGCCGGACGTTTTGATCAGGAAGTGCGGGCGAATGCATCCAGGGAGATCGCGCTGCTGGCAGATTCCTTCAACACAATGCTCAAGAGCCTCCGCCAGATGAAGGCCGATCTGGAGGAGTGGAATCGCACCCTTGAGGAGAAAGTGAAACATGAAGCCGAGCAACTCGTGGCCATGCAGGCGCGGGTGGCGCAGTCGGAGAGGCTTGCGTCGCTGGGCATGCTAGCCGCGGGCGTGGCCCACGAGGTGAATAATCCTCTGGGCGGTATCCTGGCGCTTACCAGTCTCAGCGTCGAAGACATGCGTGAAGACGATCCCAATCGCGAAAACCTGCAGGAGGTAATTCGCCAGACCGAGCGATGCCGCGACATCGTCAAGGGGCTGCTGGAATTCTCCCGGCAGTCGAAGGGCAACATGGAGGCGGTGGACCTGAACAAGGTCGTTCATGAGACGCTGTCGCTGATCGGCAAGCAGGCGATTTTTTTCAACATCGACGTGGTTTGGCGCCTGCAACCGGAACTCCCGCCGGTGGTCGCCGATCCCTCCCAATTCCAGCAGGTATTCATCAATATCCTGATGAATGCCGTGCAGGCCATGGACGAGCGCGGTACTATCACTATCGACACCCGGCATAACACCGCCGACAATTTCGTCGAGGTGGCGATCTCCGATACCGGTCGGGGCATACCGGCGGAATACATTAACCGCATCTTCGATCCCTTCTTTACTACCAGACCTGGCGGTCACGGCACTGGGCTCGGTCTGTCCATCGCGTACGGAATCGTGACCACGCATGGCGGAAGCATCTCGGTCCGGAGCCAGGCCGGCAAGGGAAGCACGTTTACCATCCGCGTGCCGGCCGCGGTTTCGGTCAGATTGGCGCCATGAGTTGCCGCCGGCACTCACCATGTGCCCTGGCGCCGGCTCAGAGAGAAATTACCCGTCAGGCAGCTTACCCCGTGTCCAGCAGCCTTTAGCGCAGTGGGTCGCTGATGGCGTTCATTTAATCATCGCGACGCGAACCCCAATGGCGCGAAATGAAAGACATTGACAACGTCAGAAGCAGGTTGCAAGATGGGCTGCGCGTCTCCGCCGGTCGGGGGTGGAGCGTGGTTCCGATCAGCAAAACTTCATGGCAGAACCTATTCGACAGCTATGTGTGACGCCCGCGTCACCGGAGGTGGGGGAAGACTTCCTTGCCGACGTGATGGTCCCCCTGGTCATCGGCATCACAGGTCATCGCCAGATCGATCCCCGCGATCATGCCGGGCTATACGGGGCAATTGCGGCGATTCTGAACAGGGTTCGCCACAACTACGGTGGCAGGGCGCGGCTTGTCCTGCTGTCGCCGCTGGCCGAAGGCGCTGACCGTATTGCGGCCATGGCGGCCCTCGACTCGGGATTCCATCTCCAGGTACCCCTGCCCATGCCGCGGCGCGAGTATGAACGGGATTTTCCCGGGTCCCGTGACGATTTCGAGGCGTTGCTGCTCAGGGCCGACAACTGGTTTGAGCTGCCCTACGTGGAAGGTAATTCGGATGAAAATGTGCTTAATCCGGTGAATCGGGACCGCCAGTATCTGGCGGTGGGGCAATATATCGCCCGGCATTGCCAGTTTCTGATCGCATTGTGGAACGGCGAGGAGTGTGAAGAGGAGGATGGCTGCGGCACCGCTGCGATAGTCAGGTACAAGCTGGAAGGAGTTGGTCGCACCGTTCGGTGCGCGGGCGAGGACGACAGCGGTCTGGCCTGCCCGCCGCGCAACCTGCTGGAACGCACGGAATGCGGGCTGGTGCACCACATCTGGACCCGCCGGCAGGGAGAGAATGCTCCGCCTGGCGGCCAGCTATTCACGGAGAGAACGCTGTTCCCCAATTCGTTTGCCGGGCTGTCGGGAGCGAAGACTTACTACAGCCGGATCTGCGCCAACATCGCGGAGTTCAATCGCGACCTGGAGGAAGGCGGAGATGAGCTGCAGTCGGCGTCCGAGCGTAGCCGCGACGACCTGGTTCCCAGCCGCGTGCAGGAGCAGCTTTCGCAGGAAGAAAGGGTGACTCTCGCGCGTTATGCGTGCGCTGACGCTCTGGCGGGAAAGTTTCAGGCGCTGACCCAGAGAACGACGGTGCGTATCCATCTTCTGGTCGGTGCGGGTTCGATTCTCTTCGGCTTTTACGCGCACCTGATTTATGAACTGAATCCGCTCAGAAAGCCTGAGCAATTATTGCCGACCACGATCATCGTTGGCGCCCTCGGGCTTTATCTGGTGGCGGCCTGGCTGAAACACTTCCGGGCCGATCGCCTCGACTATCAGAACAAGCACCAGGATTATCGAGCGCTCGCGGAAGGCCTTCGGGTGCAGTTTTTCTGGGACCTGGCGGGAATTCGTGAATCGGTGGTCGATTACTATCTGGGCAAACATCGCACGGAGCTGGACTGGATCCGCAATGCGCTGCGTAACTGGCGCACCACATCCTCCGGGGCCGGCGCTCGCCGGCCGCAGGACTCAATCCCTGTCATTCTGGAGTACTGGATCAAAGCGCAGGAGCGCTATTTCAATCGCCACACTGACCGGCAACGTCGCAAGGCGCTGGAAGGCCGCGTAGGAAAGCTGTTGTGGCTGTCGCTGGCGGTTTCTGGAGTTCTCGTGCTGGTGACTGTCCTGAACTATTCGCGTGAGGAGTTGGTACGGGGCGTCCTGGCGGTTATCATCGGAGTCCTTCTGCTGGTGGCCGGTCTTACGCACCACTACACGGAACAAATGGCTTTCAAAGAGCACGAACGGGAGCACGCACGTCTGGCTGCAGCGTTCGCTTCCGCCGCCGCTCTGCTGGAAAAGGCGCTGGGTCGCGGTGACTGGATACGCGTGCTCATGCTCCTTCGGGACAGCGGGATCGTTGCTCTCGAGGAAAATGCCAACTGGGTGCTGCTGCACCGCGAGCGCCCGCTGGAGATTCCCGCGGCAGCGTAGTCGATTGGGTTATGCTCAAAGGCTCCTGGAAGATTCGAGTGTGTTCTGGTTCCGGGCAGTGCCGGGAATCCTGCCGGAATCCGGTCGCGCTTTGGATAGTGAGATGGTGGGTGGGGATATTCCTGCTGCTGCTGGTGACGCACCAGCAGACGAGCGCACAGGAGTCCAGCGATATCTGGAAGGTGTATGTTCGCTCCGGAACAGGAGCGTTCATGCAGAAACGCTACGGGCCCGCCAGACTGTTTTTGGAACTTGCGTATGACGAAGCGCAGGGCGGGAGCAAGGACGATCCCCGCCGTTCCATCAGCACGCTTCTGCTGAACGACTACGCGCTGGAGACGGAAGACGCAGACCTGCTCAAGAAATATTCAGACTACAAGTGGCAGCCTGACCGGCTGGGCACGGAATTTCTTGACCTCGCGCCCGATCTGGAAAACATGGGATGGTACTGTTACAACGCTGCCGAGGACAGCATGAAGCGGGCCGCCACGGAGCAGGACAAGGACGCCCGCACAAAAACTTATGGCCAGGCAAACCGGCAGTATCAACGCAGTTTACGCTACATGCGCCTGGTCTATGACATCCGCGAGAAGAACCTGCCAAAACTGGATCCGGCTCTGATTCTCACGCGCGCGGGTTACGGTCTGGTGCTGATGAAAAACGGTATCTACAGAGATGCTTCGGAGAGCATGGAAGGATCGGTTGACAGCCTGCAGAAACTTGCCGGTCTGGAAAAGACCCGGCGGGAGGAGAATGCTCAGCATTCCGTGTTGCCTCAATCCCCGAATGCCTCCTGGCTGGCGGAAACCATTGTTCTCCCGGGGGGCGCCGATCTGCCCACGTTGTATATGGTCCTGGCGCAGAACTATTACTGGGCGGCGGGCGAGTCGGAAGCTACCTGCAAGGACGCCGCCGCAAAACACGCCAAACTGGATGCGTGCAAAACGGCCGAGGACCAGCTGATCAGTGCTGTTCGTGAAGAAGCCCACGCGGCGACGATCTGGCAGCAGCTATGGCCGGAGCATCCGTTGGCCAACACCACTCTGAACAGGCTGGCAGAAATTGTCTCCGAAATCGGTAACGTCTATCGCGTGGAGAACAGGATTGACGAAGCGGATGGCCTGGCGGCAGTGGTCAAGCGCACGCAGCAGGTCGCGAGCAAGCCGGGAGCACGCAGCCTGCAAGATTATGCCGAACTGCTGCGTCTGACCGGAAGCGCCGCGGAAGCATCGAACCTGCTCAACGCGAGATCACAAACCGTCCCCACCCATTGACCGCCAACCAGCTATCTTTTCGCCTGTTTGCGATGGAAGTCTGTTAGCTGATCGACTTCCACCTGCACATGCGGGGTATAACCGTTCAGGTATCCTGCCAGGCGCACCTGCTCCC
>Ga0335081_10000997_pt1 | contig 45463 bp, 39 predicted proteins | sample Lox_Sample_35_FD_206713 | JGI IMG/M metagenome (GOLD analysis project Ga0335081, IMG submission 206713) | Soil microbial communities from Loxahatchee National Wildlife Refuge, Florida, United States - Lox_Sample_3.5 | ecosystem: Environmental > Terrestrial > Soil > Wetlands | place: USA... | reverse complement strand
ACAGGCCGGCGAAAACCATCGGCTTGATGGCCTCGAAGCCGGGCAGCGGCGGTGCGGGGCGGTCGGCTTCGATCACGGTGTCGCCCATGCGCGCGTCGGCCACACGTTTGATGTTGGCGACGACGAATCCCACGTCGCCGGCGGCGAGTTCGTCGAGCGCGACGGGCTTGGGCGTGAGAGCGCCGAGCGTCTCGACCTCATAGACTTCCGCGTTCGCGCAGAGGCGAATCTTCATGCGCGGCGCGATGCGGCCCTCCATCACGCGCACCAGCACGACAGCGCCGCGGTAAATGTCGAACCACGAATCGAAAATCAGCGCGCGCAGTGGCGCGTCGGCGGAACCCTTCGGCGGCGGCACGCGCTTCACGATGGCTTCGAGCACATCCCCGACTCCCAGCCCGCTTTTCGCGCTGATCAGAAGCGCGTTGTCCGCGGGAATCGCCAGGACGTTTTCGATTTGTTCCTTCGCGCGCTCGGGCTGCGCCGCAGGCAAGTCGATTTTGTTGATGACGGGAAGGATCTCGAGATTGTGGCGCGACGCGAGAAACGCGTTCGCCACGGTCTGCGCCTCGACGCCCTGGCTCGCGTCGACCACCAGTAGCGCGCCCTCGCACGCTGAAAGCGCGCGCGAAACCTCGTACGAGAAATCGACGTGCCCGGGCGTGTCGATCAGGTTGAGCCGGTACTCGTGGCCGTCGCGCGCCGTGTAGTGCAGGCGAATGCTCTTGGCCTTGATGGTGATGCCGCGCTCGCGCTCCAGGTCCATCGAGTCGAGCACCTGCGCGGTCATCTCGCGCTGGCTCAGCGCGCCGGTCAGCTCCAGCAGGCGGTCGGCCAGCGTGGATTTCCCGTGGTCGATGTGCGCGATGATGCAGAAATTCCGGATGAACTGGGGATCCATCTATTCCTTGGTTTTGAGTTTCAGTTTCGATTTGTTCTCTTCGAGGAACGCGCGCAGGCTGTCGGCGGCATCGAGCAGGCGGACCCATTGCTCGTAATACAGCGTTACCGGGAAGCGGCCCAGCCCGTAGACACTGACGCCGCCCTTTTCACCCACGCGAAACTCCAGCGTCCCGCGCTTCCTCCCGCCCACCTGCGTTTCCAGCTCCGCAATTCGCGCCATCAACTCTTCTTTGGTTGGTTCCGACATGAGAGTCACCTCTTCCTGCCTCTTGAGCGAAGCGCCCGGCGCCTGTTGGCGCATGACGCTTGTTCGCTTCTGCTTTTCGCGAAGGAGTCAATCTTATCATGTCGCGTTCGCAAACCCCCGCACGCGCCCCGTCGCCGCAGTCTCTCCCTCGGCCGTCCCGTATGCTCCCCTGACGCGGCGGAACTGCGGATGATTTGGTTGAAGCCGCCGCCGGGAGTCACTATACTTCGGCCGCCTGGGGAGCGCGTGAAACGCGCGTTTCGCGTACGGGGAGGTTCTTCATGCGTCATTCAATCAGAATTCTGCGTGCGATCCTGATCGTAAGCCTGCCGGCGCTGATGATGCCGCTTTCCGCTCCGGCGCAGGAATCCGCCAAACCTGCCGCCGCCGTGCCGCGCAGCAAGGACGGAAAGAAACTCATCGGCACGTCCGACGCGCTGCGGATCGCGCGCGTCAGCTCCCCCAGGATTTCACCGGACGGTTCGCGCGTTGCGTATCTTGTCGCCGAGAACCAGATGGAGAAGGCTAAGGACCAGCCGTGGAAGTCCGTGACGCAGCTATGGCTGGTTCCCGCAGCCGGGCCTGTCACCGCCGCTCGCGAATTCACCCGCGGCGAAAAAAGCGTTTCGAATCCGGCTTGGTCGCCCGACGGCAAGCTGCTGGCTTTCACGATGGATGCGGGCGACGAAAAAGATGCCAAGCCCCAGGTGTGGTTCATGTATGCCGACGGCGGAGAGGCGTGGCAGGTGACGAAGCACAAGTCGGGCGTGCGCAGCTTTCAGTTTTCGCCGGATGGCAAGACGCTGCTCCTCGTTGCCACCGTTGCGCCGAGCGACGAGGAGGAAAAGCGAAAGAAGGAAAAGGACGATTCCGTCGTTGTGGACCACGACTTCAAAATGGCCCAGCTGTGGGCCTGGAACGTCGCCACCGGCGAGGAGGAGCAGCTCACGAAGGCAGACTCCACGGTGAGTGACCCGCGCTGGTCGCCTGACGGCACGCATATCACGTTCACCACGTCTCCCACGCCGCGGCTCGACGACAGCAGCCTTCAGACCGCGTGGGTGCTCGACGTCGCCACCGGAATGCAGCGCAAATTGGCGGAGACGCCGGCGTACACGCACGCGGCGCGATGGTCTCGCGACGGCAAGTGGATCGCGTATCTCGGCAGTTCCAACGGCATGCTTTACAAGACGGATCTCTTCGTGGTCGCCGCCGGCGGAGGCCAGCCCCGGCAGTTGACGTCCGCGTTTGATCTCTATGCCGGCGAACCTGCTTGGTCCCCCGACGGCAAGACAATCTTCTTCAGCACCGAAACTCGCGAGTCGGCCGACATCTTTGCTGCGAGCGTCGCGGCCGGTACGGTGAGGCAAGTGACGGACAAGCATGCGGCGGTCGATCTCGCGGGCATTAGCGACGCGGGTCAAACTGCGGTGGGCACGTTCTCCGATCCCAATCATCCGAACGATGTTTTCCGCGCGGATTTGAGCTTCGGCTCCATCACGCCGATTACTGCGCAGAACGCGTGGCTGGACGACTACGCCCTCGGCGCCACCGAATTGGTCGGCTGGAAGAGCAGCAAAGACGGGATGGCGATCGACGGCATTGTCACCAAGCCCGTCGATTTCGACGGCTCGCACAAGGTTCCTTTTCTCCTGAATCCGCACGGCGGTCCGACCGGCGTGTCGCTGCTCTCCTTCAATCCCACCGCGCAGATCATGGCCGCGAACGGCTACATGGTGCTCGAGCCGAATTTCCGCGGTTCGTCCGGCCGCGGCGAAAAATTCGCCACCGCAAATCAAAATGACTGGGGCGACGGCGATTACCAGGACGACATGAGCGGCGTTCAGGCCATGGTCGACAAAGGCTGGGCCGATCCCGATCGTCTGGGCGCCTTCGGATGGTCCTACGGCGGGTACATGACCTTCTGGATCGACACGCAAACCGACCGCTTCAAAGCGATTTCGCCGGGCGCAGGCCTGCCGGACCTCTACTCGATGTACTCGCAGACCGACATTCACCGGTACCTGACTCTCTTTTTCGACATGAAAGCTCCTTGGGACAACTTTCAGGAGTACTGGGATCATTCGCCGATGAAGTACGTCGAAAACGTGAAGACGCCGACCATGATTCTGCACGGCCAGGCCGATACGCGCGTCCCGACACCGCAGGGAGTGGAGTTTTATGAGGCGCTGAAGGAGAGGCATGTTCCGGTCGAGTACGTCACGTATCCGCGCGAGGAGCACGGTTTCGTCGAGCCGCGGCACATTCAGGACCGTTGGCAGCGCTATCTGGTATTCTTCGGCAAGTACTTGAACAATCCGCCTGTTACGGAACCAAAAGACGTTTTGGACCGCATGCAGAAGGATTTGCCCTAGACCCGCGAGGCTCGTCCGGACGCCTGCCGGATGCAGAGGCGGCTTCCCACGGACCCCGCGCCCCGAATTGTTCGCTTGACCTTCGAGGGCAGCAATCGGACGAAGTCCCAGATTGCCTGTGAGGGGGTGTTGTCGTAGGCTGTACCGGGCTTTGGGGTGTTCCGCCGCGGACGTGCTGCGATTCCGCGGCGCGATGGGCTGCCCGGCATTCCTCGGATTCCGGTGGCCCCCGCGTGAACCTTCGGGGGAAGGCTGACGTCATGAAGAGACACTCTGCGCCCGCTTCCGCGTTGTTGCCCGACCAATCACGACATCGCAGACTGGATGGAGGGCATTGATCAGCCTGTTCCAGACCCGGCCGGAGGAGAAGTCGAGAATCCCGCGCATTCTCGGCTACGGGCTGGCGATCATCTGCCTCGTGTGGGTCCTTCGCGATTTTCACATCGTGAAGGCGATGCGCCAGTTCGCGGCGGCCGACTGGCGATGGGTCCTTCTGGGGATGGGCTTCGACGTACTGAGCTATGTCGTGCAGGCGATTCGCTGGAAGTTTCTGCTGACGCCGTTCGGGAAGGTCAAGCTCACCACCGCTATTCGGGCGGTCTATGCGGGAATCTTCGCGAATCTGGTTCTTCCCTTGCGCCCGGGCGAAGTTCTTCGGAGCTATCTGATCGCAAACTCGGAAGAGATGTCGATCGGGCGCGTTCTCGGCTCTGTCGGCGTCGAACGCCTCATCGATCTGGTCATTGCGACGGCCTCGCTGGGCGTTGTCTCCCTGTTCCTGACGGGTGAGAGCGGCTCGATGGAGCTGCCGCGCAACCTCAAGCGCGCAGCCGATATCCTGGGCGTGGTCAGCCTTCTGCTCGTGTCGATTCTCGTCTTCCTGATTCTCTATCTGGAGTTCAAGCTCGGCAAGAACCCGGAGCTTTCGAGCAAGAAGGGACGCCACCTGCCCAGCCGGTTCATGGGAGCGCTCACGGGCCTCCACGCGATGGGCACGGCGCCGAGCTTCTACCTCGCCGTCGTGACGTCCATCGGCTTGCCTGCATGTCAGGTTTTGGGTCTGTGGTGCATGATGAAATCCTACGGATTGCACCTGTCGTTTATGGCCGCCGTGGTGGTATTGCTGGTCATCAATCTCGGAGTCTCGTTGCCGAACGCACCCGCCAACGTCGGCGCGTACCAATTCTTCTGCGTGGTCGGCGTCAGCATCTTCAACATCGAGAAGGACACCGCCACGGGCTTCTCGATCTTTGCGTTCCTCGCTCTCACGATTCCATTTGTGTTCCTCGGGTTCGCGGCTCTGCTTCGCAGCGGCATGTCGTTGCGTTCCATGCGCGAGAAGGTTTCCGCGCTGCCGCGCCAGGTTTCCAGTTCCAGCGCTGTATCCTGAGCGTGCGCGCCCCCGTTTTTCAAACGCCGGTGCGGGCTCGGCGCGCGTGAGGTTAGATTTCGGACGCGAGGCCGAATTCGTTTTGGGTGCCTCGCTCCGTCCGGTATATATTCGTACTTTCGTCCCCCGCGCGCCGTATGAACCCGCGCTGCCTGTAAGCCGCGGCCCCCTCCTCCGCGAAGGCATGCGCATGGGAGTCTGCAGCACGCTCGAGGGATGCAAAATGTCCCATGAGCCCGGACGTCAACAAACATATCGAGCGGGCGCGCCGCAGCCTGGAGAAGAATAAGCTTCGGGAAGCGGCGAACGAATACCAGGCCGCGCTCGAGGAAATTCCCTCAAACCAGGAAGCCGTCCAGGCCCTCGCCGATCTTTACACGCGCCTGAACGAACCCGCCCAGGCCGCGCAGTTCTTCGGCGTTCAATTCGACAAGCTCATCGAAGGGGGCGACGCCGCCAAGGCGTCCGCGATCTTCACTCGCTTCCTGCGCCCCTTCCCGCAGCCTCCCGACCGGCTGATGCGCTACGCGATGCTTCTGCAAAAGCAGAATCGCACCGGGGAGGCCATTGAGCAGTTCAACAGCGCCGCGGAGGTGTTTCAACAGCAGCAGCGGGATGTCGAAGGGCTGGCGTGCTACGAGAGCATCGCGCTGCTCGATCCCGAAAACCCCGTGCGCCACGTGATCTTGGGCGACCTCGCGGCAAAGCTCGGCCACGCTGACCTTGCGACACGAAGTTACCTCCGCGCCGGCCAGCTCACGCTCGCCGCCGGTGCGCTTGATGAAGCGCTCGAATTCTTCGGCCGCGCCCATCATCTTTCTCCGGACGATCGCAGCGGCGCGCTGCTCTTCGCCGAGGCAAGGCTGCGCAAGGGCGACGCCGAAGGCGCGGTGGCGCTCCTTGACCCCTTCGCGCCCAGCGACAAGGACACCGCGTTCCTCGCTCTGCTCGGCGAAGCCCTGCTGCGCACCGGACGCCTCGACCGCGCCCGCGAAACCTTCGAGGCCTATTACAAGCAGAAGCCCGACAGCTTCGGCAAGCTTTTCGAGCTGGCGAGTGCCTACGTGGTGGTCGGCGAGGAGGAAAAAGCGGCGTCCGTTCTGACCACGACGAAGGGTTGGATGCGCGGCGCGCGCAAGGAAGCCGAGCTCGCTTCCCAGATGGACCGCCTTGCTGCGGCGCATCCGAATTCACTTCGCATTGCTGAAGTTTCCGCCAAGCTTTACGAGGAACTGAATCGCGAGACGAAATACTTCGATGCGCTCGTCCGCCTCTTCGATCTCTACCTCCACGCCGGACGCATGAAGGAGGCCTGCGACGCGCTCGACCGCCTGGTCGACATCGACCCCTACGACTATCGCAACCACGAACGCATCGCCCAGCTCGAAGGCAAGGCGGATCCCGGCTTCCTGCAGAACATTCAGGCGCGCGCCGCCAAGGCCGCCACCGTTTCGACGCGCAGCGAAGGTTTCTCGGGAGCGGGCTCGGAAACAGGCGCGGCGGCTCCCGTCTCCGAAGAGCAGCGGGCGCAACAGGCGCTCGAAGATCTCGTCGTGCAGGTCGAGATTTTCCTGCAGTACGCGCTGCAGTCAAAGGCCGTCGAGCGGCTCGAACGCATCGCCGAACTCTTCCCCGGGGAAGAAGAGAAGAACGAGCGCCTTCGCGCGCTCTACGAACGCGCCAATTGGTGGCCCAAGGGCGTGCCTCGCAAGCCCGCCGCGCCGAAGCCGGCGCCAGCCGCTCCGGTCGCGCCTCCACCGCCTCCTCCTCCCGCTTCGTTCCAGCCCGCCATCGAAGTGCCCGCGGCGCCTCCCGTCGCGGCCATGACGCCTGCGGACACCCATCGCGATCTCGCCGCGATCGGCGAAATCAATCGCCTGATGTATCGCCAGCCGACGCCCCGCGAAGTTCTGGCCGCGACGGCGGCCGAAATCGGCAAGCACCTCGGCGTGCCGCGCTGCCTGGTGGCCATCGGCACCCCGACTGACACCATGCAACTCACCGCCGAATATTCCGCGCCGGGCGTGCCCGCCGCCGGCGTGCCGCGCATCGCGTCGCTCGCGTCGATTGTCGCGAAGACGCCTCCCGATAGCCTCGGCGGGGTCGAGATGCAGTCTTCCGCCGTTCCGCCGCTGCGCGAACTGGGAATCGAGTCGGCGCTCGGCGTCGCCCTGATCGACAAAGACACGCAGGAGCCCTCCGGCGCGCTCGTCGTCGGCGACACAAAGCCGCGAAAGTGGAAGGCGAATGAGAGTTTTTTCCTGCAGGCCGTCGGCGATCAGCTCCTGCTCTCCGTCAACCACACGCGCCTGCGCTCTCTGGTTCGCTCGCTCGCCGTTGCCGACGAGAAGACCGGATTGCTCAGCCGCGGCGCTTATATCGATTGCCTCATGGCCGAATCGAACCGCGCGCGCTCGCAGGGCACTCCGCTGTCGCTGATCATTCTCCATCTCGACCATGGCGGCGATCTTCTTCGCCAGCACGGCGACTCGGCCGTCGACCGTCACATCGAGCAGCTCGCGCGCTCTCTTTCCTCGGCCATTCGCCAGACCGACATCACCGTGAAGTACACGGCGTGGTCGCTCGTTTTCATTCTTCCGGACACGTCGCTCGAAAATGCGCAGGCGCTCGCGGAAAAACTCCGCCAGGTCGCCGCGACGGTCCGTCCTTCGTGGGGCGCGGCGGATTTGACCGCCAGCGCCATCGTCGCCGAAGCTTCTGCGCGGCCCGCCGACGAGAATGAAGATCGCGTCACCGAATGGATCAATCGCGCCGAATCCGGGCTCGACGAGGCGCGCCAGCGCGGCGGCAATGCCCTCGTCGCCCTCGCTACACCTTGAGAAGTGGAAGCCCCGCACTTGCGGTTTGCGGAAGAACGCCGGCAGTTCAGGGGGTCCGAGCTTTAGCTCCGGCATAAAGCTCGCAACAATCAGGGGTTTCAACCCCTGAAGCAAGTATCGGATTTTCCAGCGTCCGACGACGCTCGACAACTTTTCTGATTTGGAGAGGTCAACCATGTTTGTAACCGATGTCGTGATTCTTGCCGGAGCCCGCACGCCAATGGCGCGCTACATGGGCTCGTTCGATACCACCACTGCGATCGATCTCGGCGCCGCTGCCGGACGCGAGGCGATTCGCCGCGCTGGAGTCGCCGCCACCGAATTCGATCACGTGATTTTCGGCAATGTCATGCAGACCAGCGCCGACGCGCTCTACGGCGCGCGCCACGTGGGCCTGCGGGCAGGCTTGCCCGAGGAAACGCCCGCCGTCACTGTGAACCGTCTCTGCGGCTCGGGCATCGAGTCGATCAGCCAGGCCGCGCAGCGAATTCTTCTCGGCGAAGCGAAACTCGTTCTCGCCGGCGGAATGGAAAACATGTCGCAGTGTCCGCACGTGGTTCGCGGCGCTCGCGGAGGCTTCAAGCTCGGCGAAGGCAAGCTTGAGGATTCGCTCGTCTCCGGGCTGTTCGACAGCTACTGCGGCTTCAGCATGTCTGAGACCGCCGAAAATCTCGCCGCCGAGCAGGGAATCACGCGCCGCGCCTGCGACGAGTACGCGCTGCGCAGCCAGCAAGCAGCGGAAGCTGCGGTGAAAGCCTGCCGCACGAAAGATGAAATCGTTCCCGTCGAAGTGAAGAAGGGGAAGAAGACGCTCACTGTTTCCGACGACGATCACCGCCGCCCGGACACGACGATGCAGATTCTGGAATCGCTCCCGCCCGCGTTCCGCAAGGACGGAATCGTCACCGCCGGCAACGCCAGCGGCATCGTCGATGGAGCCGCCGCCGTCGTTGTGACGCACGCGAAGATGGCGAAGGAGCGCGGCTGGAAGCCGCTCGGCCGCCTCGTGTCGTGGGCCGCCGTCGGAGTGCCGCCGCGCATCATGGGCGTCGGTCCGGTTCCCGCGATCAAGAAAGCTCTCGCGCTCGCGAACCTGAAACTCGATCAAATCGATTTGATCGAAGTCAACGAAGCGTTCGCGGCGCAATACCTCGCGGTCGAAAAACTTCTCGGCCTGAATCGCGAGAAGACGAACGTCAACGGCGGCGCGATCGCGCTCGGCCATCCGCTCGGCGCCAGCGGCACGCGCCTCGTCCTCACGCTGCTGCTCGAGCTTCGCCGCCGCGGCGCCCGCTACGGCATCGCCAGCGCCTGCATCGGCGGAGGCCAGGGCATCGCCATGATCGTCGAGTCCGTCGCCTGATTACGATTGCGGCTGCTGCTTGTGCTTCGGGAAATTCGGCGTCAACTTCGGGATGAGGAATTCCTGCAGAAGATTCGCGCCCGCGGCCGCGCCGATTCCGATCAGCGCATTCTCGAACGTCAACTCGGCTCCGCGATCTTCCTTCGGGTAGTAGAGATTTGAAATTCCGCCCGCCGCCAGGCTTCCCAGGATGCTCGAATAATTCGGCTGCCAGTGCTTGTTGTCGCCCTTGCAGATCACGGAATTCGCGATCGCGTAGAAGACGCGCGAGCGTTTGCTGCCCGTCCCTCGGTAGAAGTAGCGCGGATCCTGCTTCAGCACGGACGGCAGCAGCGCGCTGCCGATCAGCGTGCCGCTCACCAGGTCCGCGTACGACGCGCCATAGCGCTTCCCGTATCCCGCGGCGCCTTGCCCGTATCCGCTGAAATCGTGATCCGCCTGCTGGATTCCGGCGATCGCTCCCGTGATTCCGAACGTGACCGGATCGATCAGCGTCCGCCACGCCAGTTGGAACTTCTGCTTCGAATCGAGCGGAGTCGCGTCGGGATCGTAGCTGACGTAGAAATTCGGAACCACGCCGAAGACGCGCTGCTTTTCTTCCACCTTCATCTCGGCTTCCGCCACTTCGGCGCGCGGCACCACCACCTGCACCTGAGTCGACTCGGCCGCCACCGGCAGCGTGATTTGCGCGACAACGTACGTCTGCCCCGAATTCAGCGCGCCGGTCACCGTTTGCGTCGCAAAGCCTTCGGACGCAATCGTGATCTGAAAAGGACCGGGAGCGACGTTCGCGAACGAGAACTGCCCGTCGCCGTTCGATTGCGTCTCCTGGCTTGGCGCCGAACCGCTGCTTGTCAGCTTCACGTGGGCGGCGCCGACCGCGGCTCCTGTCTGATCGACGATGGTTCCGCTGACGATCCCCGGCCGGTCGGGTTGCTCTGCGGCGGCCGGTGCGGGCGCGGCGGGCGACTGCGTTTGACCCAGCGCCGGAAGGCCCAAGAGCAGGAATCCCACGCTCAGCCAGACGAGCCTCCGCGAGCGCGCGGCCCAGCTTCGGCCGCCGCGGTTCCAAGCCCGCCTGCTCGCGTCGCTCATTTCGAATTCACGCTCGCTACGTTAGAGGCTCCCGTCGCTCGGCCGGATTCATTCCATGTTGGACGGTCTGCCGGTTCGTCAGGGTTGTACAGCGCGCTTCGTGCCGGTTTGCCTCACGGCGTGCGTCGTGAACCACCGGCGCAGCGGGCCGCCGTCTTCGCCGATGTCGGCGGTCTGCGTAAAGGAATTGGCGGTTATGTCCGAGAGGATTTCCAGCCACACCATCTTCTTTCCGTCCTGCTCGCTTTCGATGTGAATCACGAGCTTCTTGCCGTCCCATTGGGGGCCGGGCTGCGGCGGAGGTGGAAACATCTCGCATCCGTCCGGATAGACGTTGATGCACCACAGGTGCTGCAATTGCCCCTTCGGCTGGTCCCACCAGACAATGCCAGTGCCGAACAGCTCTCCGGCGGGAGTTTTCGAATGGTAGTCTTCGAGCAACGTAAATCCGCCGGGGCCCGCGCGAAACACTTGTTCGCCGGTTCCCACGCCTCCGTTCGGCGTCATGAAAAGGGGCTCGTACTTCTCGTGACTGGTCCATCGCCCCGCGAGCGCCTTCACCAGCGCCTGGATATCGGCGGCTGGTTGCGGTGCGCCGGCGTTGCCCGTCTGGCGTGCCGGCGAATGTTCGACGGCCTCGGCCGTCGAAGTTCCGGCGTTCGTTTTCACCGCTCGCGGCAACGCCGCCGCGAGGCACATCCCCATTGCGAGCACGCCCAAACCGATCCGGTTCATACGTCCTCCTCTCGTAGCTCCGTCATCGTGCTCAACGGAGTCGCGCCCAGTCTAGAACTCACGGCAATCCTTCGCGAGCGTTTTTGTTGCGATTAGGAATTTTCATGTGATTTGTTTTCATATAGTTGGCTCGGTTTCTAATCCTGAACTGTTGCGATTAGGCTCGGGCTCGGACTGGGGGCCGGAACCGGCTTCGTACGTGGTCGCGGTGGATTCGTTGACTGGGGTGCGGGCGGCGACTAAGATGGCGCGCAATGGCGGGGACGGACGCGCTCCTCGGGAAAACTGTCTCGCACTACCGCATCGTCGAGGGGCTCGGCGGTGGCGGGATGGGCGTGGTGTACAAGGCCGAGGACCTGAAGCTGGGGCGCTTCGTCGCACTGAAATTCCTTCCGGAAGATACCGCACGCGATAAGCAAGCGCTGGAACGATTCGGCAGGGAGGGGCGCGCCGCGTCCGCGCTGAATCATCCGAACATCTGCACGATTTACGACATCGACGAGCACGAAGGCCATCCCTTCATCGCGATGGAGCTGCTGAAGGGCGCGACGCTGAAGCATCGGATCGTGGGCGGGCCGATCCCGCTCGACGTTCTTCTGGAAGTGGGCATCCAGACGGCGGACGCGCTGGATGCAGCGCACACGGAAGGGATCATCCACCGCGACATCAAGCCCGCAAACATTTTTGTGACGGAGCGCGGACAGGCGAAGGTGCTCGATTTCGGCCTGGCGAAGGTGCTGCCGCAGCCGGGCGGAGACCCGGCGGCTGCGCAGGCGACGCGGTCGATGGTGGATGAGACGAACCTGACGAGCCCGGGTGTGGCGCTGGGCACGGTTGCGTACATGTCGCCGGAGCAGGTGCGCGGAGAGGCGCTCGATGCGCGCTCGGATCTCTTCAGCTTCGGGCTAGTGCTGTACGAAATGGCGACGGGGCGGCAGGCTTTCACGGGAAACACTTCGGGAGTGATCTTCAACGCGATTTTGGAGCGGGAGCCGGCCGCGGCGACGCGACTGAATCCGCAGCTTCCGGCGAAGCTTGACGAGATCATTTCGAAAGCGCTGGAGAAGGACGCGCGCCTGCGGTATCAGCACGCGTCCGAGATGCGGACGGATTTGCAGCGGCTGAAGCGCGACACGGATTCGAGCCGTCGCGTGGCGACGGCGGGAGAACCGGCGAGCCAGTCCAGCGCGGCAGCGGCGAGTGGCACGCGCGCGGCTCCAATTGCGCCGGCTGCGAGCAGCGCGCACGGTTCGAGTTCGTCGACGATGGCGGCAGTGGCGCGCGAGCACAAGTGGGGCGTTACGGTGGCGGCGATTGTGGCGCTGGCAGTTCTGGCTGCGGCGGGCTATGGACTCTACGTGTTGCTGCACAGGCCGGCGCCGTTGCCCTTCGAACACTTCACGATGTCGCAGGCTACGAGCACAGGGAACGTGCTTGAGACGGCGATCTCCCCGGACGGGAAATTCCTGCTTACCATCGAGCGCAACCAGGGCCGGCAGAGCCTGTGGCTGCGGAACATTGCGACAGGAAGCAACACACAGGTGGTGGCGCCTTCCGATCTTGCGCTGAGCGTTCCGCTCTTTACTCCGGACGGAAATTACTTCTACTTCCGGCAATACGGAAACGAGGGCGCTTTCAATCTGTTTCGCGCGCCCGTCCTGGGAGGGGCGCCCACGTTGATCGCGAGGGACGTCGACTCGAATGCGACGGTGTCTCCCGACGGGAAGAATATCGCGTATGCGCGCGTCAACGAGCCGGAGGTGAACAAGTGGCGCCTTCTGGAAGCAAACGGGGACGGAAGTGGAGAAAAGGTGCTGCTTGTGACGCCCGGAGAGCTGTATCCGCAATTTGTGGTGTGGTCGCCTGACGGCAAGCAGATCGCTCTCGCAGCGGCCACGGCATCGAATGATCAGGGCGTGGATCTTTTCGATCTGGCGGCCGGGAAGACAAGCCCATTCGCCAAGTTTCAAGACAAGCTTGCGATCCAGATCGAGTGGGCACCGGATGGCCGCTCGATTTATATGACATACGCGTCGGCGCAGAAACCGTTCTCACTGAAGACGAAAATCGGAGCGCTCTCTTATCCGGGAGGAGAGTTCCGGCCGATCGTGAATGACATCAATGATCACATCGACGTGAGTCTTGCGTCGGATGGGAAGACGCTGGCGACGGTGCAGGACGAATCGCAGAGCGAAGTGGATATTCTGCCGGGCGCGGGACCAGGGCCGGGCGTTCCGATTCCTGGAATTCCGAAGCAGACCGTTTTTCCAGCGATCGACTGGACTCCGCACGGGCAGCTTCTTGTTTCTGAGGGATTGCAGTTGGTGCAGATGAACGCGGACGGCAGCAATCGTGTGACGCTGCTGAGCGATTCAAACGCATGGATCAACGACATGATGTCGTGCGACGCAGGCCGCTCGATTGCGTTCACGTGGATGCTGCACAACAGTGAGGACTATGACGGGATCTGGCGGGCCAATGCGGACGGCTCGGATCCGGCGGTGGTTGCGTCGGACAAAGCGCTCAAGAACCTGCTGGCGTGCCAGGAAGGCTGGTTCTACTACTTCACGAACGCCGGCGTTTCGCTGATGCGAATACCGGAAACGGGCGGGAAGCCGGAAGCGACTCCAGGAACGAGCGCCGACAAGGGACTGCAGAAAGCGGTGGCGTTCTCGCCGGACGGAAAAACGATGGCGATGTTTTCTCCCCAAGCGGAGGGGAAGACCCGTACGTACAGGAACGCGATCGTGTTCTACAACGTGGCCGACAACGGGCAAAAGCTGCCGCGATATATCTACACCGATCCGAAGTGCGGCGTCGGCTTTATCACGCAGGGCCCCGGAGGGTGGGGCGGATTTCATTTCACGCCAGACGGGAAGGCCATCGCGATCCTGATCGAGGACAAGGGCGTGGACAACATCTGGATTCAGCCGATCGATGGATCGCACGGGCACCAGCTCACACACTTTGATTCTCTGCAGATTCAAGACTTCCGGTGGTCACCGGACGGGAAGCATCTCGCAGTGATTCGTTCGGCGTTTGCGGGCGACGTGATCCTCGTGCATGACGCGGGAGCGGGGCTGGCGCAGAACTAGGGCTGGCGCGGTGGAGTCGCTTCGCGGGCGTGAGTGGGCGAGTGGCCGCGTGCCCTAGGTTTCGCCTTTGGCGATTTCGAAGCCGTGAGCTTTCGCTCGAGCGGTCACCTCGTTCAACGAATCCCCCGTCGGGTACCCCATCGTTCGCGCGTTTCGAAGGGTGGGTCTTCTCTTACATCCCGTCTTGCCTCTGCGCTTCTGGCGGTACCCCGGTTCTAGCCGTACTACTCAATTTTTGAACCTGTTCAAGACTCCGCTTCCGTGCTACCGTGGCCCGTTTTCGCGCTCTGCAAAATGCGGAGAAGGGGGAGGCGTTGAAAGGAGAACTGAGGATCGCAGTCGCGACCCATTCATCAATTCTAATATACAGTTACGCGATTAGAAAAGGCTCTAACTCGTTGAAAACACAGGGTCGGCACCATGTCTAATATACAGTTGCACACCCACTTGGCTAACCGTTGCCCGTGCCGCTATCCAGAGCAAGTCAAATCAGCCGGCGGCCGCGTTAATCAGGATCCACGGTCTACTTGCCGGAATTCCGGCGCTTCGAGACTAGTCCATGTGTTCGACCCATTGAGCGCGCCATGCGGGGGCCACGAATGGATCTGCAAAGTACTGCGTTTCCCGTGCAACCTTATCGCCCGTGAACTCCATGATGCTCACGGTGAAGGACGGCTTGCCGTCATATGTCAGGATGAATTCGGTGATCCAAAGATCACCGCCGCCAATCATTCGCCGCACCGTGAAGCGCTTTTTGCTCGGCTGACTAGCGCGCTGGTTCTGGATGTTGCTTCGACCGCGGGTTCGCTCGCCCGACTGCGGGTACTCCAGCACCGCGTCCTCGTGATAGATGCGGTGCTCCGTTTCAAAATCGTTGGCATCGGACGCCGCCCAATGCCGATCGAGTGCCGCACGGATCTCTTGGTCTCGCACTCCCGAATACTGCTCCTTCTCTTGTCGATCGTTCATCTTGCGCCTTCAATTTGAAAAGAACCTAAATGCGTTGGAGCGGAATCAGAGCATACAGGACTCGTCAGCGTCAATCATGGCGACCGAGGCGGCCGCAATCATGACGTCTGGAATACGGGAGCGGTATTCGTCCGAGAAATGCGTAACTTAGGCGCGGTCCCCTAGAATAGTTATATTGTCATCGATTCGGCAGTCGGTGCGGTTCGGAGTGACTGGGATGCTCTTTCCTCAATTGGCCCGCTTTACCGATGTCGCGCTTCTGCTGCTGCGCCTCATGGTTGGCATCGTGTTCGTCACCAGTGGCTACAGACATCTCAGAGATCCGGAAACGCGAAGCAAGGACATTGAGATGAGCAAGAGCTTTACGATTTTTCTGGGCGCAGCTGAATCAGCGGGCGGACTCGGAGTAATTTCGGGCGTCCTCGCGCAACTCGCCGCTATCGGTTTGATTCTGCTCATGCTTGGCGCGATCCAGAAGAAAATATTCGTTTGGCACTCGGGCTTCTGGGGCAAATCGGGTACGAATGGCTGGAGCTACGACACGATGCTGATCGTAATGAATCTGGTGATCGTCACAACGGGCGGTGGGAACCTCGCCCTCACTCGCCTGTTCAAGTAAGGTCGGCAAGAAAATGACACAACTCAGGAGGTAGCGATGAGCACGAATGCAGTCCGAGGTATCGACACCAGCGTCGCGCCAGTCGACATGAAGTTCGAGATCGTTGTCATCCCGGTTTTGGATGTCGACCGCGCGAAGGAGTTCTACGCGAAGCTCGGGTGGCGGCTCGACGCCGACTACGACAACGGTAAAGATTTCCGCATAATCCAGTTCACGCCGCCCGGCTCCGGGTGCTCGGTGATCTTCGGCAAGAACGTCACCCCGGCGGCGCCCGGCTCGGCCCAGGGTCTGTACCTGATCGTCTCTGACATCCAGGCCGCCCGCAAAGAGCTGCTCGATCGCGGCGTTCCGATCAGCGAAGTGTTCCACAACGAAGGAGTGTACGCGGGCACGGACGAGCCCTTCCTGTTTGGACGCGTCCGCGTCAGCGGTCCGGATCCCGAGCATCGCAGCTATCGTTCGTTCGCCTCCTTCCGTGATCCCGACGGCAACGGCTGGCTGTTTCAGGAAATCACCACGCGGCTGGCCGGTCGCATCGACCCTGCGGCCACCACCTTCGCCTCGGCGAATGATCTGGCGAGCGCGATGCGGCGCGCCTCGGTCGCCCACGGCGAGCATGAGAAGCGCATCGGCGCGGCCGATCCGAACTGGCCCGACTGGTATGCGGCGTACATGGTGGCGGAGCAGGCCGGCACCGAATTGCCGAAGTAGCGCCAGCCATGCGGTTACCTTTGAAGGAGTCCAGTCATGCGCTCTGACATCGTGCCCGGAGGCCCCTTTCCCGACTACGAACTGCCCGATCACACGGGTACACTGCGCAAGCTCAGCGAACTCCAACTCCAGGACGTTGACGATGGGAGGCGTTCGAAGCCAATCCTGGCGGACACGTTTCGAAAGTCTGTGGTGATGTTTTACATTTTCTACAGAAAGGGGTCTGTATGTCTCAGGAAACCAGCGGCGTAAAGCGTGCTCAGCAAAGCGGAGTCCGGCCGCACCAACTCGGGCAGGAGGCTTTCAAAACCATCTTGTCCGAAGATGTCGATTGGAAACCGTTCCCGGCGTTTCCACCTGCCGTCCGGCTAGCCGTCGTCGTGGGTCGACCCTCGGAGCCTGGCCCTTACACAATCAGGGTCAAAGCGCCCAACGGCGCGAAGCTGATGCCTCACAAGCACCCGGAGGATCGAGTCTATACCGTGATTTCCGGCGTCTTTTATATCGGTCTGGGTGATGAATTCGACGCGAGTAAGTTGGAACCCTATCCGCCCGGCGCCGTGATCATTCTCCCTGGCAACACGCCCCATTTCCACTGGGCGAAATCCGGCGAGTACGTCACGCAAGTGAGCGCGATGGGGCCGCTTGGACTGGAATACCTCAGCGCGAAAGACGATCCGCGAAACAACAACTCGTAGGAGGAGTCTGCTATTGAAAGGAGTTATCAATGAACGCCGTACAAAACGAACACAAGAGCTATGAGATGCCCCCGCGAGAGGGGATCAGCATCGCGCATTTTCTCACCGTCGCCGACGTCGAGCGATCGGCTCGGTACTACGAGAAGGTCTTCGGCGCTCGCATTCTGACTATGGGTGACGGGAACGCGCCTCCGTACCTTCAGCTTGCGAATATCTGGATGATTCTGAACGTTGGAGGCGGGCCGACCCCGGACAAGCCGACGGTGACGCTCAGCGTCCCCGACCCGAATCGCATCAACAGCTTCATGAATTTCCGCGTTGCGGATATTCAAGCGTGCTATGAATTATGGAAAAGTCGAGGAGCGGAGTTCATCACGCCGCCAATACCAAAGTATGGCGAGATCCGCTGCTACATCCGCGATCCTGACGGCTATATTATCGAGGTGGGACAAAGCACCACACTCAAGTACGGTTAGCGCTCGGCCCGGATGGGATTCGGATTTAAACGGTTGCGGATGTTTTGTTGAGGCCTTCCGGGCTGCAGTGTCGAGCCGGTACTTTGGTCTTGATCGATACGTTCGTCCGACGGATTCGTCGTCGCGTTTCTGCCAGTTTTGCTTTGAACAGTCGCTCGCTCTGACGTCGAAAGGAGTGCCAAATGGACGGCACAAATGCACTGAAAGAGACCACGCGCGTAACGGCGCCTGTCGCGACGAGCACGCTTAGTGTGAACGTTTTTACGGCCCCGGGAAAGGTCATGGTCGGCGAGCGGCCAAAACCCTTCGGCGAGCCGTTCGGCTTTGACCCGATCACCTCGACTTTGATCTTCGGCGAGTACGACGCGGTGCTGGTGGACGCAATGATGACGTGGCTGAAGCCGAGGCTCTCGCAAATTGGGTTGCTCTGCACAGGCTAAGATCTCGGGAAACAGATTCGATTTCAGAGAGGAGAACAAATGACAACAAAAGGAAAAGTCCTGGTGCTGGTCTCGAGCGGTCGCGGCTTGCCATTGAAAGATGGCAAGGTTTATGCCGGCGCTGGCTACTATCTCAACGAACTGACGGTTCCGGTTCGAGCCTTGATGAAGGAGGGCTACGAAATCACTTTCGCCAACCCCAAAGGCAACACGCCGCAAATGGATGTCCATTCAGCTGTCGCCGACTTCTTCGGCGGGGACGAGACTAGGCTTCAGGACTATCTAGAATTCCGCGACAGCCTGACTGGGCTCAAAAATCCAACTCGCATCTCGGATGTCATCGCATCGGGCCTGGATCAATATGACGCGGTTTTCGTCCCCGGCGGCCATGGCCCGATGATGGATCTTCTCGATGATCCCGACGCTGGCACGGTGATGAGACACTTTCACAAAACATCCAAGCCTACCGCGGTGCTCTGCCATGGCGGGATTTCACTTCTCTCAGCTCTTCCGAATTCGACGGAGGTGGTCGCAGCGCTGGCAGCGGGCGATGACGCTGGAGCGCGGGCAAAGGCTCAAGGATGGATTTATTCTGGATATAAGATGACCGTCTTTTCGACGGCGGAAGAGCAGCAGCGGGAGCCGCTTGAGATTGGTGGTAAGGTTCTCTTCTACCCGGACTTCGCCTTGCGTACGGCGGGCGGTGACGTAAGCGTGCTCGCTCCTTGGAAGAGCTACGTCCTTCAAGATCGCGAGTTGATCTCAGGGCAGAACCCGTTCTCGGACGAAGCGCTTCTGAAACTTCTTCTACCGGCACTCAGCGGGAGAAGAAGTCAGGGGGCTGGCGCATGATCGAGTCTTCGCTCCCAACGCAGCCATAACCTACGTCAACCGCCGATGCGAATGTTTCCTCGCGCATGACGGAGCGTTGGACCCAGTTGGAAAGGGGCCGGAAATGGTGATGCCGAGGTATCGCGCGATACAGGGTATCGCTATAGCGCTTCCCTTCGACGGAGGGACAAGAGATGGATTGGAAACGGTTGGTTCAATTTGCGCTGCTGGGCAGCGGCGATTTGGAACAATATGCCATCCTGCTGGTACGTGTTTCGATCGGGCTGTTCTTCGCCATCTCCGGGGCAAACAAATTGTTTGTCGCCGGCGGCACGAAACCTGTCTACGAAACACTCGTTAAGGCCAAAGCCCCGTTTCCCCACCCGTTGGCTTATTTCGTGTCGGGTGTCGAGTTCGTTGGCGGGACCTTGGCGACCGTGGGGTTTCTTTCGAGCCCAGCCTGCTTTGCTCTATTGATCGATATGACTGTCGCCACCCTGACCAGCGCGGTTTCCACCATGCCAAAAGGACTTTCGCCTCTTAACTGGCTCGACGATTTTCTCTACGTTCCGGAAGTCCTGTACGTGCTCTTCTTTATCTGGCTGATCTGCTCTGGTCCGGGAAAGTTCGGTGTCGATTACTGGCTCGTCGGCAAGTTACTGAGGTGATCGACTGAAGCAAATCGATGCCGGTCTCTTGGAAGCGGCCGGCGATGTTCGGATCGAATGTGAATTCGATTGGAGCGAAATAGAATGCCCGAAGAGATCAACCATGCTCGCCGCTTTCTTCTCAGTACCTTCGTTGCCGGTTCGGCCATAACTATTGCGGCTGCCGACCTGGGCATCATTGGTCCAGCGGACGCGCGATCCTCCAAGGACGACCTGGCAGGTGCGACCCCGATTCAGCTGCCGACTCAAACCCAAAGAAAGGACCGCCGAATGAAACACCCGACTTTGTATCGCACGATGCAGATTGATGGGCTCTCCATCTTTTACAGAGAGGCAGGCCCCAAAGATGCGCCAGTGATTCTCTTGCTGCACGGCCTCCCCTCTTCCTCGCGGATGTTCGAGCCTCTTTTCGCCCGGCTCTCCGATAGCTTTCATCTCGTTGCGCCCGATTACCCTGGCTTCGGACACAGCGACTGGCCGGACCCGAAAAAATTTGCGTATACCTTCGATCACATCGCCGAGGTCATGGACCACTTCACCGAAGCGCTCGGACTCTCGCACTACGCGCTTTATATGCAGGACTACGGCGGTCCGGTGGGGTTTCGCATGATATTGGCACATCCAGAACGGGCGCAGGCTCTCATCGTCCAGGACGCAGTCGCGCACAACACAGGCCTCGGCGAGAATTGGAAAACGCGTCGCGCTTTTTGGGCCGATCGCGCGGCCTATGAAAGCGCCCTTCGCGGAAATCTCCTGTCGCTTGAAACCACCAAGGCGCGCCATGCGGGCAACGATCCCAATGTGGAACGCCACGACCCGGATCTCTGGACGGATGAATTTTATTTTCTCAACCAGCCAGGCCAGGCCGATATTCAAAGCGATCTCTTCTACGACTACCGAACCAACGTCGACGCCTACCCCAAGTGGCAGGCGTGGACGCGCGAGAAACAGCCGCACCTACTCGTGATCTGGGGCAAATATGAGAGTTCATTCGATCCCTCCGAGCCGGAAGCCTATCGGCGGGATGTGCCAAAGGCTGAAGTGCACATCGTCGACGGGGGCCATTTCGCGCTCGATACCGCGCCGGATGAAATTGCCCAGCTCGTTCGGGGCTTCATGAGCCGAGAAAGTGCTGCCGCGGCATGACAGTCGCTTGGCGATTTGATCCAACGGGAACTTTAGAAAGACACTAAGGTGGTCCCGTCCCCATCAAAGGAGCCCGACTATGCGCCCTGGCATCGTGCCCGGAGGTAGCTTTCCCGACTACGAACTGCCCGATCACACGGGCACGCCGCGCAAGCTCAGCGAGCTTCAAGGCGATGACCCGCTGATCCTTACGCTCGCGCGCGGCCACTACTGCCCGAAGGAGCACCAGCAGCATCTGGAACTCGCCGCGTTCTATCCGAAGATCGCGGTGGCGTACACGCAGATCGCCACGATCTCGACCGACGACCACCATACCCTTCAGGAGTTCCGCGCGTCCGTTGGCGCTCAGTGGACCTTTCTTTCTGACCCCGATCGAAAGGTGCAGAAGGACCTCGACATCCAGGAATACACGGACCCTGAACACAACCCGATGATTCCGCACACGCTCGTGCTCAAGCCGGGCCTCCTGATTCACAGCATCTACAACGGCTACTGGTTCTGGGGCCGTCCATCGGTCGTAGATCTCTGGCACGACCTGCGCGCCGTGACGAGCCAGATTCGCCCCGACTGGGACCTGAGCACTCCTGGACTCCGCGAGGCCTGGAACGCGGGCGACCTTTCGCCGTTCCACGGGTGGAACAAGCGGCCCGATGCGAAAGCAGCGTCGGTTGGACGCAACGAGAAACAGTAACCGCCAAGCATCAGCGCAGTGGGTTCGCGTGAGGACGAATCTATGGTTGAGGCGAGCGCAATTCTAGAATGCCGATCGGAGGAACCATGAGCACCGCAACCGTCGCAAGTACGCCACGTCGCGAACCCGCACTCCTTGGGCAAACCGTCGTAGTGATCGGCGGGAGCCTGGGCATCGGGCTCGAGACGGGCGGGCTGGCCCGCTCGGAGGGGGCCAAGCTGATCCTCACCGGCCGCGATCCGGAACGCCTGAAGAACGCGGCACGCGAAGTCGGCGCGACGAGCAGTACGGCGTTCGACGCCACCGACTTCGATCGCCTCGGAAAGTTTTTCGACGAACTGTCCACGCCGATCGACCACGTGCTGGTCACGGGTCCCGGCCCCTACTACGCGCCCCTGGCGGAGTTCGACCTGGATAAGGCACGCCGCGACGTTGAAGCTCATCTGCTATTGCCTGTGCAGGTCGCTCGGAACGCTGCGAGCAAGGTTCGCCCCGGAGGGACCCTGCTCTTCATAGGCGGCACGGGTGGCCGCCGCACGGCGGTGGGACTCGCGTTTATCTCGGCCCTCACGGCCGCGATGCCCGCGCTGGTCAAGAATCTCGCGCTGGAGCTTGCGCCCGTCCGCGTGAATCTGATCGCGGCCGGGTTTGTCGATACGCCGCTGTCGGCGGCGATCCTGGGGGACCAGTTGGACGCACGCCGTGAGCGGCTTCGCACGACGCTGCCGATCCGGCGCGTCGTCGGCCCGGCCGACATAGCTGCCCTTGCCGTCCACCTCATGACGAACACGGCGATAACCGGAGCAACATACGACATCGACGGCGGACAACAGCTCGTCGAGGGATGAGCTTGTGATTCATCCAGGTGAGCTCAGGTCTGGTTAGTCGCGTTACCGGGCAAGTGCCCGTCGCTAGACAGCGACGGGTAGTGGGAAGTGACAACGGGGGCTTGGGTGAGCCGTAGGAAGGATGTCGGCACGGGCGCAAAGGACGCGCACCCTTTGCAAAACGCCGCAAAGGGATGCGGCACCCGCAGAGTCTGAGGCAAGACAAGGCGGGAGGCTGCGCCACCGCCTTTGGACTAAGATATCCGGCTCGACCGCGAGGCCGCGGTCAAAGTCCTGCCCAGTTCGCTGACCAAGGACGGGGACCGGAATGCCGGCTTAGTTTCATAAGCAGGTTTAGGATACCGGGATGCCCGAACACGCGCAGATTCTCCCCGACACGCATTTCCTTGAGACCTTGATGCAAGACTTGCGCTTCGGCCTGCGCATGTTGCGCAAATCTCCGGGCTTCACCGCCGTGGCCGTGCTCACGCTGGCACTGGGTATCGGCGGGAACGCAGCAATTTTCACGGTGGCCAATGCGCTGCTGCTGCGGCCGCTTCCCTACGCAAATCCGCAGAAGCTGATGATGGTTTACGAAACAAATATCGTAGACCACCGCCAAGAGGACGTGTTTTCGTATCCATACTTTTCGCGATTGCGCAACCACCAGCATTCGTTCTCGGGGATCTCCGCGTTTGCCGGCGACGACTTCGACATGTCCGGACGCGGCGAGCCGCGGCAAATTGCGGCCGGCCGGGTGAGCTGGAATTTCTTCGACGTCCTCGGCGTGCGGCCAGCGCTGGGGCGGGATTTTTCCGCGAGCGAAGGACAACGCGGCGGCAATCGCGTGGTGATGCTGAGTCACCAGTTTTGGGTGAGCGAGTTCGGGGGAGCGCGCAACGCAATCGGGGAAAGCCTGATGCTCGATTCGCTCAGTTACACGATTGTTGGAGTGCTGCCGGCAGGATTCGCGTTCCAGCCTCTCGGCAACGACACGCAGATTTGGATTCCGCGCGAATTCGAGCTGAATATCGCCACGCCGGAGCACATTCAGGCGGGCATGGGATACCTGGAGGGAATCGCGCGGCTTGCGCCGGGCGTGAGCATCGATCAGGCGCGGTCCGAACTGCAAGTGCTGCATAACGACTATTGCCGCGACAATTCGAATCGGCCCGACGCCGATCCGAAGTGGCCGACAACGGTCACGCCGCTGCAAACGATGATCGTGGCGAACGTCCGCATGGCTGTGCTGGTTCTAATGGGCGCGGTGGGAGTGGTGCTGTTGATTGCGTGCGCGAATGTGGCCAGCCTGCTGCTGTCGCGCGCGCTGAAACGCAAAAAGGAAATTGCTTTGCGAATCGCGCTGGGCGCGCGGCGCGGCGTGATTGTGCGCCAGTTGTTTGTCGAAACTCTGCTGCTGGCAGCGCTTGGCGGCGCGCTGGGAGTCTTGGCCGGATACGCGGGCGTGCGGGCGCTGAACCGCGATGCAGTGTCGCAGTTGAGCGGAAGCGTCGCGATGGATTGGCGCGTGCTGTGTTTTGTGGCGGCGATTTCGCTGGTTAGCGGAGTTCTGTTCGGGCTGGTTCCGGCGCTGCAACTTTCAAAAACGGATTTGAATTCCGTGCTACGCGATGAAGGGCGGGGGCGCACAGGGACGCGACGGGCGGCGAGTTCGCAGAATTTGCTGGCCGTGACGCAAGTGGCGCTGTCGATGATTTTGCTGATCGGGTCCGGGCTGCTGATTCGCAGTTTCCTGCAACTGATCAACCTGAATCCGGGGTTCGATCCCACGAACGTTCTGACGATGCGAATGAATCTGCCGCCATCGAGGTACGGGACAAATGCGCAGATGGTCTCGTTTTACAACGAGGTGCTGCGACAGATGCAGTCGTTGCCGGGCGTGAGCGCCGTGGCGATTTCGTCGGCGCTGCCGCCGACCCCCACGCGGTTCGCACCCATTCTTGCGGAGGGCGAGCCCGTAGTGCCCGTCGCGCAGCGGTCCGGCGTGAACATCCAAACGATCAGTCCGGATTACGCGAGGGTGCTGCGTGTGGCGCTCGAGCGCGGGCGCGAGTTCACGGCCGAGGACGACCAGACCACGCCGACAGTGGCGATAGTGAATCAGGCGTTTGTGTGGCGCTACTGGCCGAACGACAATCCCATCGGGAAACATATTTGGCTCGGGCCGATCGTCAAGCCGGTGGAAGTGGTCGGCGTATTCGGCGATGAGAAGAATAATGGACTCGGCGAAGATCCCGCTCCGGAGATGTTTCTTCCCTATCCGAACCTTCCCTGGTCGCATTTGCGATTGAGTTTGCGCGGTGCGAGCGGAAACCCGTTGGGGCTGGTTCCGGCGGTGCGGCGACGGCTGGCGCAAATCGACAGCGATCAGCCGATCACCGAGGTGCAAACGCTCGAGCAGATACTCGAGCAGTCGCGCGCGCAATCCAAGTTCACAGTGGCACTGTTTGGGATTTTTTCCGCCGTGGCGCTGGTGCTTGCGATTGTGGGAATTTACGGAGTCATTTCCTACGCCGTGGCACAACGCACGCAGGAATTGGGCATTCGCATGGCGCTGGGCGCGACGCAAACGGACGTTTTGAAACTGGTCGTTGGCCGCGGACTGACGCTCGCGGGCGTGGGGGTTGCGATTGGGCTGATTGCGCCGTTCGCGCTGACGCCGCTGATGAAGAGCCTGCTATATAAAGTGAGTCCCGCTGATCCGGTGACGATCATTGGCAGCGCAATTCTTTTCCTGGTTGCGGCGCTGCTCGCGAGCTACATTCCCGCGCGGCGCGCCATGCGGGTCGACCCCCTGGTCGCGGTGCGGTACGAATAGCGCGAGACCGCGCGCAACTCTTCCTCGGAAAAACCTCGGCAAACATCACGGAGCCGAAGCAAGCTTCGGCGGAGAGAAAGCCCTTCGAAGCTCAGGGCGAGCGAGGAGTCCTTCGGCGTTGCCTCAGGACAAGCGAGCCCCGCACTCCCACGAAGGCGGGCGTCAGGACTTCCAGAAGGGGGAAGGGCCGAGAAGCTCCATTTCGCATGTGCGCCAGAACTCGGGATCGGCGTTGAGCTTGGGATTCGCTTCGACACTTTGGAAATAGAGTTCCATTTTCCCCGCAGGACAGAAGGCAATCAGCAGGTGAGCAGGAGCTGCACCGACGGACGAAAACGTGTGAGGGATGCGGCGCGGCGCCAGCACGGATTCGCCCGAGCGCAGACTGACGCGCTGCTTACCAACCTGGAAAGCCACTTCCCCTTGCATCACGTAGAACCATTCCTCCTGACTGAAATGGAGGTGAAGCGGAGGGCCGCCGGGCTGGAGATGGGTGTGCTCGATGATGAAGAGGCCGCCGTTGGTGTCGCTGCCGGCAACTTTGTAAAGAAGCGAGGGGCTGAAAGCCATGGCGTGGGGCCGGCCAAAGCGGTCCTCGCCAGCTCCAACGACGTGAACTGCGGCCGAGGGGGCCGGCACCGCGGACTGCGCTTCCACTTGACGCGCGAGGATTTCCTGAAGACCGGCAGCGGGCACGATCGAAGAAATGGCCTGGAGAAAAGAACGGCGTTGCATGGGGCTCCTTTGGCGAGCGGACCGAATGCGCAAGACAGGCCGCTCTCGAAAGTCGAGGGGATGCTAGGCGCTGGAGCGCCCCGGGGTCAAGTCCATGGCGCTGTTGCGGTGGGCGTGTGAGGTGCATCACCTGGAGCCATGACGCGGGTCACGGGAAGCGAGGGGTGATGGAGGTATGTTGCGAGCCGGGACCCAATCCCCGAGCAGCAGGCCATTCATCAACGGCGGAGTGCAGACTTGTCGAAGAAGGAGATTCTTATGAACGTGAAGCAACTGAAAATGCTGGCGGCGATCTTTGCGGCATTGATCCTCGTGATTTTCGCAGGATCGGCTCTGGCGCAGAACCAGGACGAAATGAAGGCGAGCAAGAAGGCTGAAATCGTACTCACCAAGGCAGCTCAGGTTGGCGGCGTCGTTCTGCCGGCCGGGCGGTATACTTTCCGGCACGAAGTTTCCCAAGGGCAGCACTTTGCAACGTTCGTGGGCCCCGAGGGTACGAAGTCAACGACCATCAAGGAAATCAAGTGCACGAATGAGCCCCTCAAACAGGCGGTGAAACAGACGTCGGTTTCCGTGGAGAACGTCGGCGGGGTGGATAAGATCACTCGTATCGAAGTCAAGGGTGAGAACGTCGCTCACATCTTCAGCTGAGCCGTGAGCCTGGCTAGCGAGCCAACTCAGGAGCAAAGACGAAGAGTGACACCGGACCGGGAGGCTGCGGCGCACGCCGCGCTTCCCGGTACCAGTCAACGGGACCGTCGCGGCGGACGTCCGGTATACGCTTACGGAGGCGGAGCGTTTTTGGGGGACGGCATAAGTTCGCCGGCCGCTTTATTCAGACGCCTGTCGCAGTCTTCCCACTCTCCCATCGTGCACTGACCCTTGCGGCAGTCAAATTCGCAAATGGCAGAGTCCTCCGGGACCTCCTGGACAATTTGGTTCCGGAGCCACTGCCAGATCCTGCGAATGGTTTGGATGTTGTTCAACCTGCCTCGGGCACGCGATCGAACCTTCAAAGCAACTCAGAGGTCTGGGATTGAGCGGGATTATACACCCGCAAGGAGTGATGGTCATCACGACCACCGGTGATGGGACGCAACTTCCTGCACGAAGTTGCAGCAGTATGTTTGGTTTGGGCTGCGTCAGGATCAGGGAGGCGGGCTTTGAAAGGGCTCGAACCACGCATGACTTCACTTCAAGCCAGTCCATTCATTCTGAATCTGGATAGCCCCGAGGCGACCCTCGAACGGGTGGGTGGGAAGGGCGCGTCGCTTGCGCGCATGGTGGCGGCCGGCCTTCCTGTTCCGCCCGGCTTCCACGTCACCACCGACGCTTACCGCCGCTTTGTGGATGAGAACCATCTCGGCGAGGGAATTCTGTCTGTGGTGGCACAGGCACAGGCCAACGACCCCACCACGCTCGACCGCGCATCGGAGCAAATCCAAGCGCTCATGGGGAAGGGCACGATACCCGGTGAGATCGCCGAAATGATACGCGAGCGGTATGGCGAGATGGGTGCCGATGTCCCCGTGGCGGTGCGTTCGTCGGCGACGGCGGAGGATTTGCCGGGGATGTCGTTCGCAGGCCAACTGGAAACGTACCTCAACGTGCGCGGCGGCGATGAAGTGGTCGATGCGGTGAAGCAGTGCTGGGCGTCGCTCTGGACGGGGCGAGCGATCGGTTACCGCCAGCGACAGGGGATCCGGCCGGAGGACGTCAGCATCGCCGTCGTCGTGCAGCAACTGGTGGCGGCCGAGGCCGCAGGGGTGGCGTTCACCGCGAATCCGGTGACAGGCGCGCGCGACGAAGTGATGATCAACGCGGCGTGGGGTTTGGGCGAGGCGATCGTCAGCGGGCGGGTTACGCCGGACACGATTGTCATCAACAAGCAAACGGGCGCGATTGCATCGCAGGAGATCGCAAGCAAAGAGGTCATGACGGTGCGATTGCGTGAAGGTACGCGCGAGGAGCCCGTCCCGGCCGGCAAATGCCAACGGGCCGCGCTGGAGCCGGCACAGGCCGCCGAACTGGCGCGGTTGGGCGTGAAGATCGAGCAGCTCTACGGCCAGGCGATGGACATCGAATGGGCGATGTGCGACGGCCACATCTTCATTGTGCAGGCGCGACCAGTGACCGCGCTGCCCGAATCGCACGCGACGCTCGAATGGAAGTTGCCGCGCGAAGGGCGGAAATACTGGCGGATGAGCGTGGCCGAATTGCTGCCCGATCCCCTTTCACCAATGTTCGCCACGCTGGCCTTGCCGCTGTGGAACCAAGCCCTGGAACAAATGGTGCAATCGATGCGCATGCGGCTTCTTATAGGCGACGTCGGGCTGGTGACGATCCATGAGTACGCTTATTACGACTTCAAGTTGACCGCGTGGCAATGGGCACGGCTGCTTCTGGCCTTGCCGGTGCTGGTGCCCAGAGTTGCGAGGATTATGCGATCGACCCAGGCGCGTTGGGCCGAGGAAACACGCCCGCGCTACGCGAAGGTATCGGGCGCATGGACTGCGCGCGACTTGGCCGCAGCGCCCGCGCAGGAGTTGCTGGCGGGCGCGCGCGAGATCGTAGCAGCAGCGGCGAACTACTATGTGAGCATCCAGAGGGTCCTGGGAGCTGTGAATGCGAGCGAAGCGATCTTTACAGATGTTTACAAACGGCTGATCCAGCGCAAGGGAGATCCGTCGGCGCCGACTTTCCTGCTGGGTTTCGATAGCGCGCCGATCCGCGCGGAGAAGTCGCTCTATGATCTTGCCATGTGGGTGCGCCAGCAGGGCGAGCTCGCCGGATATCTGGCGCGGACGACCAGCAAGGACATTGCGGCGGCATACGCATCGCAATCGACGCCTTTGGGCGACGGCGAACGCTGGGGCGAATTCGCCGGCCGCCTCACGGAACATCTGAATCATTATGGTCACGCCGTCTATGACCTGGATTTCGCCAAGAGCCTGCCCGCTGAAGATCCGGCAGCGCTGATTGAAACGGTGAAATATTTTGCGGCGGGACAAGGCCGCAGCCCGCACGAACGGCAGGCGGCGTCTGCAGCGGCGCGGGAACTGGCCACTGAATCGGTGCTGGCGCGCCTGAGGGGATTGCGGCTGCGTTTGTTGCGGGGCGTGCTCCGGTGGGCGCAACGCTGGACACCGCGGCGCGAAGACGCGCTCGCCGATGTTGGCCTGGGTTGGGCCGTGCTGCGGCGGATGTTGCGGGAAGTGGGCGGCCGGATGGCCGCGGCGGGCGCAATCGCGGAACGCGACGACATCTTTTGGTTGAAGTGGGAAGAGGTGGAGGAGGCAGCGCGCTTTCTCGATGCTGCTCAGCCCCTGGGGAATCATTGTCGCGCTACAGCAGAACGTCGCGAGACTTGGAAGCAGGCGCATGCCGTTACGCCACCGGTCGCGCTGCCGCTTAAGGGCGGTGGTAGGCTCTTCGGCCTCGACGTCAGCCGCTGGATGCCCGCACGGCCTTGGCAGACGGAGAGCAATATGATCAAAGGGATTGGCGCTAGCCCGGGCCGCGTGGCTGGCGCGGCCTGTGTGATTCACGGTCCTGAAGAGTTCGACCGGATGAAGCCGGGCGATATTCTCGTCGCCAAGATCACAACGCCGGCGTGGACGCCGCTGTTCGCGATGGCGTCAGGCATCGTCACGGATGTGGGCGGCCCGTTGAGTCACAGCTCGATTGTGGCGCGTGAATACGGCGTGCCCGCAGTGCTGGGGACCGGCGTGGCCACCCACCGCATTCACGGCGGACAGCACATTGCGGTGGACGGCGATGGCGGTGTGGTGACGTTGAGTCGTTGAGACAGGCTTGCTTCCGGTCGCAGGAGCCGGGCGCTCCTCAAGGGTGCAGTCTTCGGATATGATGGCCTGCCGAGCGGTTTGAAATTCGAGACCTGACATTTGAGAGAGAACCAAGAGCAACGGCAGAGGCCGAAGAGAGAGCTTTCCGCTGCGCGCGCGATGGGCGACATCCTGCTCTACGGGGTGTGCGGCGGCGCGCTGATCGTGATTCTGAAGCTGACGGAGTATCGGTTCCTGGTGGTCGAGCATTCGGTGGAGATTTATGTCGCGCTGGTTGCCGCGCTGTTTGCCGGGCTCGGGATTTGGCTGGGGCTGACGCTGACCAAAAGGAAGCCGACGGCGATTCTGCAGGAAGTCCCGGCGCAGACTGCGGGCCCGTTCGTGGCGGACGAGAGGCGCGTGAGCCAGCTTGGGATCACGGCGCGAGAGCTGGAGATTCTGGGGCTGATAGCCGCCGGGTTGAGCAACCGGGAGATTGCGGGGCGGCTGTTCGTCAGCGAAAACACGGTGAAGACGCACTCGAGCCGGCTGTTTGACAAGCTCGGCGCGAAGCGGCGCACCCAGGCCGTGCAGATCGGAAAGAGCGCCCGGCTGATCCCGTGACGTGTCCGCCCCACTCGAAAGTGTGATTTTTCGCCCGCCAACGCAAAATCACCCGAAAGTGTGACGACATCGCGCGCGCACTGCCGCTACAGTCCGGCACGCGAAAGCAGATTTCGCGAAAAGGAGAGTTGAATTCATGAAAAGGACGGTGCTGACTTTCGGGCTGATTTCGGGCGCGATTTGCGCCGTGGGGATGCTGACGACGGTCCCGTTCGCCGACAAGATCGGCTTCGACAAAGGGGAAATCCTCGGATACACGATCATCGTGTTGTCGGCGCTGATGGTGTTCTTCGGGGTGCGGTCGTATCGGGAGAATGCCGGGGGCGGACTTCTGACGTTCGGCCGGGGGTTCGCGGTCGGCATCTTGATTACGCTGATTTCCAGCGCGTGCTACGTCGGGACGTGGGAGGTCATCTATTACAAGATGATGCCGGACTTTGCCGACAAATATGCCGCCCACATGGTGGAGCGGGCGAAGGCGTCCGGGGCGAGCCAGCAGAAGATGGATGAGATGGAGCGGCAGGCAAAACAGTTCAAACAGATGTACGACAATCCGGCGATCAATGTGGTGCTGACGTTCACGGAGGTATTTCCGATCGGGCTGCTGGTGACGCTGGCGTCGGCCGGGATTCTGCGGAAGAAGGCGCGGGGGCCTGAGAGCTAGACGCAGTTAAGGCGGACTGCGAGTGCGGCGGCGTGGCTTTCGAGACGGAGCGGTGCGACGGCGCTGGCACGGAGGCGCGTTTTCTCGTACCCTACTACACGCGCCGTCCGGCGCCGGGTGGTTCCGACAGGGGAAATTCGAATGGCAATTGAAAAAGTAGGCGTGGTGGGTTGCGGCTTGATGGGTTCGGGAATCGCGCAGGTAGCGGCGCAGGCGGGGTATCCCGTGACGGTGCGCGAAGTGTCGCAGCAGTTTCTCGACAAGGGCCTGCAATCGATCGAGAAAAATCTCGGGCGGCTGGTGGAGAAGGGAACGGTCAGCGCCGCGGACCGCGACCAGATTCGCGGGCGCTTGCGCGGCACTACGAACGTCGACGACCTGAAGGATTGCGGCATCATCATCGAGGCGATCATCGAGCAATTGCCGTCGAAGCGCGAGCTGTGGTCGGCGCTGGACAAGATTTGCCCGAAGAGCGCAATTTTCGCGAGCAACACTTCGTCGCTGTCGATCACGGAGATGGCGACGTTCACGCAGCGGCCCGACCGTTTTCTGGGCTTGCACTTTTTCAATCCGGTGCCGGTGATGAAGCTGGTGGAAGTGATTCGCACGATCGCGACGGACCCGAAAGTGTTCGACGAAGTAGTGGGGTTCGCGGGGAAGCTGGGGAAGACGGCGGTGCGGACGACGGACCGGACGGGGTTCATCGTCAACCGGCTGCTGGTGCCGTATATTCTGGACGCGGTGCGGGCGCTGGAAGAAGGTGTGGCGTCGATCGAGGATATCGACAATTCGATGAAGCTCGGCTGCGGGCATCCGATGGGTCCGCTGACGCTGCTCGATTTCGTCGGGCTCGACACGACGTATTACATCGCGAACATCATGTTCGACGAGTTCAAGGAGAGGCGCTTCGCCCCGCCGCCGCTGCTGAAGCGGATGGTCCTGGCCGGGTGGAACGGACGCAAGGCCGGGCGGGGATTCTACGATTACAGTGATCCGGCGAAACCAAAGCCGACGCAACTCAGTTGACAGAAAAATGGAAAAGGGAAAATAGAAGGGACCGATGGCTTACGAAAACTTGCTGTATGAAGTCAAGGAACAGATCGCGCGGATCACGTTCAATCGGCCGAGCGTTCTGAACGCGCTGAATCGCAAGACGATGGACGAGCTTGGCGATTGCCTGAACGCGGCGCGGCGCGATGATTCCGTGCGCGTCATTATCCTGACCGGCTCGGGCGAAAAGGCGTTCATTGCGGGCGCGGACATCAACGAACTGGCGCAGCGCACGCCGGTGGACGGCAAGGAATTTTCGCTTTACGGGCAGGAGATCATTCATCGCCTCGAAACGATGGGTAAGCCGTCGATCGCCGCAATCAACGGATTCGCGCTGGGCGGCGGATGCGAACTTGCGCTGGCGTGCACGATGCGCATCGCGAGCCGCAACGCGAAGCTCGGGCAGCCCGAAGTGAAGCTCGGCATTCTTCCCGGTTACGGCGGTTCGCAGAGGCTCGCGCGGCTTTGCGGTAAAGGCGTGGCGCACGAATTGATTCTGACGGGCGACATGATTACGGCGGAGGAAGCGCTGCGCATCGGACTGGTGAATCGCGTCACGGAGCCGGCTGAATTGCTCGCGACCGCAGAAGCGATTGCGCGAAAAGTGATCGCCAACGGGCCGCTCGCCGTGAAGTATGCGATGGAAGCCGTCGAGCACGGAATGGAAATGACGCAGGAGGAAGGCCTGTTTCTCGAAGCTACTCTTTTCGGGCTTTGCTGCGCGACGGAAGACATGCGCGAAGGAACGCGGGCGTTTCTCGAAAAGCGCCCGGCGAAGTTTCAGGGGAAGTGAAGATGCCGAATCGCACGCCGGCCGGAACGCGAGGGGAACTGAACGTGGTGGGACTGCGTTTCGGAATCGTGGTAAGCCAGTTCAACAGCTTCATCACGGAGCGGCTGCTGGCGGGCGCCCTCGACGCGCTCGAGCGCGCGGGCGCGGCGGAAAAACAGCTCGAGATCGTCCGCGTTCCCGGCTCCTTTGAAATCGCGATCGCCGCGAAAAAGCTGGCGGCGACGGGCCGTTGCGATTCGATCATCTGCATCGGGTGCGTGCTGCGCGGCGAAACTTCGCACTACGATTACGTGGCATCGGAAACGGCGCGCGGGATTCAGCTCGCGCAAATCGACAGCGGCGTGCCGATGATTTTCTGCGTTCTCACCTGCGACACGCTCGAGCAGGCCATCGACCGCGCCGGGCTGAAAAGCGGTAACAAGGGCTACGATGCCGGGCTTGCCGCGATCGAGATGGCGCACCTTGTCCGCAAACTCACCAAGAAACCGGCGCCGACGGGCGCCGCCCGCGGCTCGCGGCGCTAATATGTTCTTTGGGTTCCGCGCATCATGACACTTCGCCACAAGTCCCGCGAATTCGCGCTGCAAATGCTCTTTGAATGGGATATGACGCGGCAGAAGCCGCCGCGCGTGGAGCAGCTTTTCTGGAAGTCCGCGCGCGCCGCCGATTCGACGCGCAAGTTCGCGAATGAGCTTTTCGAAGGCGCCGTTTCGCAGGCGGATGCCACGGATGAGCTCGTCGCAAAGCTTTCCGAGAATTGGCGCATCGAGCGGCTCGCGGCGGTCGACCGGAATATTCTTCGGCTCGCCATTTACGAGCTGCGGTTCGGCACGGCGCCCGCGAAGGTGGCGATCGACGAGGCACTCGAGCTTGCGAAAAAATTCTCGTCGGCAGAAGCACCGGCGTTTCTCAACGGGATACTCGACGCCGCGCTCAAATCGCTGGAGTCGAAGGTTTAGGGAAGTTCTTCTGTAGCGCCAACGAAACTGCCGAGATAGTCAGGCGTCGATGTGCGCTTCGAGGATTCGGACGGCGGAGCCGCTCACTTTCGGCACCAGCCGTCCGCGATCCGCGGTGACCTCGACGCGAATCTGGCTCGGGCGCCCCATTTCGACTCCCTGCGTAATCATCAGCGTTTCGCCGGCGCGCAATTTGTCGTTGCGCACCAGGTAAGCGCCGAGCGAGCCGCCCGCCGATCCCGTCGCGGGATCCTCGATAAGCCCCCAAGGCAGCATCCCGCGCGCAAACGCATGCCCCGCGTTTTCGATGGCGAAGCAGTAGGCCATCGACGCGTGGCTCGAGAGCAATCCGGCCAGCGCGCGCAGGTTCATGTGGATCTTCTTTAGCGTCGCCCGGTTCTTTAGCGGCACCATCAAATTGAAAATTCCCGTCGAGACGAAGTCCACGGAGAGCGCCGGATGAAAATCGCTCAATTTCAATCCAAGCGCTTCCGCCAGTTTCGCGCGATTGATTTTTGTGGGCGCGAACCGCGCGGGCTTCTGCGTCATGGTGACGAAGGTGGGATGCCCATCGCGAAACGTGAACTCGACCGGCAGAATGCCGGCGCCGGTCTGCTGCAGCACGTGTACGCGCCCCTCCGACGATGCGGGGACGACTCCGAGCTCGGCCAGCAGAAACCAGGTTCCGATGACGGGATGGCCCGCGAGCGGCAATTCGCCGGTCGTCGTGAAAATCCGCAGCCGCGCCAGGGCGCGATTGTTCGTCGGCTTCTGCACGAAGACCGTCTCGGAGAGATTCATCTCGCGGGCAATCGCCTGCATCGTGGCGGCGGAAAGGCCGTCGCCGTCGGTGATCACGGCAAGCGGATTGCCGGCGTACGGCTTCGTGGTGAAAACATCGAGTGTGTAAAGTCGCCGCTTCATGGGTCGCCTTCCCGTTCCGGTCTAGATTCGCTCCAATTTTGGCACAGTCCTTTCGTTTCGGACGTTGCCGGTGTTGAGCGTCGTCTTGGGCTCGAACAGGACAATATGGACCTCCTCGTCCGCGACGGGCAAGTGCTCGACACCCTTCGGCACGATGATGAATTCGCCGGGCAAGACCATCACATCGCGGTCGCGGAAGCGCATGCGGAGGCGTCCCTTCACGACGAGGAACAACTCGTCCTCGGCGTCGTGGTGGTGCCAGACGAACTCGCCCTTGAGTTTCACGACCTTGACGTAGGAGTCATTCAGCTCGCCGACGATTTTCGGGCTCCACTGCTCGGTCACCTTCGACAATTTCTGTTCCAGGTTCACGGCTTCCATTTGAATCTCCCGGTTTGACGAGACGCCTTGCCGAACGAGGCGGTTGAAGGTTCCAGCGAGGCCCCGAGACTTCAGGGCCGCGTCAGAGTGCGCGAACGGTTTTCACGACTTCGTCGAGGACGCGGCGCGTGGTTTTCGGCTCCGTCGTTTCCGAATAGATACGCAGCATGCGTTCGGTTCCGGACGCGCGCACCATCGCCCAGCCGACATCGCCGAGATACACCTTAACGCCGTCCAGATTCTCGCGCCGCACGATCGGCCAATCGAGCAACCGTTCGACCTTGCCGTTCGCAAAATGCTTCAGCGCTTTCTCTTTTTGCCCCGGCTTCAAGCTGAGGTCGATGCGGCCGTAGTGGTGCTCGCCGAATTCGCGATTCAGCATGGCGACAAGCTGGCCGAGCCGCTTCCCGTGCCAGGCCATCACTTCGGCGAGCAAAAGCGCATTCACGCTGGCGTCGCGCTCGGGCAGATAGAGTTTCGTTCCGATGCCGCCGCTTTCCTCGCCGCCCAGCAGGATGTTGCTTTCGAGCATGCGTTCGCAGATGTACTTGAAGCCGATCGGCGTCTCGAACACGTTGCGCCCGAATTTTGCGGCGATTTTGTCGATCATCTTGGTCGTGGAAAAGGTTTTCGCGACATCGCCCGTGAGCTTGCGCGTTCCGGCAAGGTGCCAGAGGAGGATCGAGAAAATCTGGTGCGACGTGATGAAGGAGCCGTCGGCGTCCATGGCACCGATGCGGTCCCCGTCGCCGTCGAGTGCGAAACCGGCGTCGTACTGCCCGCCGCGCAGCGCCTGGCGCAGCGCCTCGACGTGCGGCTCGATCGGCTCGGGATTGACGCCGCCGAAAAGCGGGTCGCGCGTGCCGCGAATTTCGTCGCACTCGATTCCGTTGCGGCGGAAGAGATCGCGGAGCAGGCCGCGTCCCGCGCCATGCATCGGATCGACCAGAAAGCGGAATTTCGATGCGCTCAGACGATCCCAATCGACCAGCCCGTTCAGCGTTTCGAGGTACGGCGTGCGAACGTCGAGCGAATGGAGCAGATCCTTGCGCGGCGGAAGCGCGGGAACCCCTTCCCTAAGGACGCGTTCGAGCTCCGATTCAAGCTGCGAGACGATTGCGGGCGAAGCCGAGCTGCCGTAGCTCGCCTTTAACTTGATTCCGTTCCACTGGTAGGGATTGTGGCTTGCGCTGATTTGAATTCCGGCGGCTGCGCCGCGCTGCCGCACAAGAAGGGAAACGGCGGGCGTGGGGCACGCGTCCGCGGCGAGCCAAACGGGAGTTCCCGTGGCCGCCACCGTCTCGGCGGCCACGCGCGCGAAGCGCTCGGAGCCGAACCGCGTGTCGAATCCGACCACGACGCCGCGGTCGGGCCGCTCGGCGCGAATCACGTAGCGGGCGATGGCGTGCGCCACTTTGCGCACGTTATCGTACGTAAAATCTTCGGCGATGATGCCGCGCCAGCCGTCCGTGCCCAATTTTATTTCGGTCATCGCCCTGCAGTATAAGCGATGATCTTCGTTCGGAGAAGGTAGCCAACGAAGCATGGAAGCGCCGCGGTCGTCACTCGCATGGGGCTGGCGCGGCGGCCGCAACGAACTTCACTGCTGTTCGGGCAACACCGGAAGAGCCGCAACGTTCACGCTGGAAGGGTCGTCGCGCAGCTTGATGTAGAGCAGTGTTCCGTTCGGGCGAGGAACGGTCAGCGCATTGACGACGAACCCGAGCGGGACGGGAACCATGTGCGCGAATCCCGCATCGGACGCTACCGAATCGATGAGGAACAGATTGGTCCCGACCAAGGTGCACGGTTGGTCGGGAGCGTCTGGACAACGGACTTCTTTCAGCGACGGGATGCGAACGAGGCGGGCGAGCGGTTGCCAATTGCCTCTGGCGCCGCGGGCGCTCACGGGCCGGAAGCGAAGTGCGCCAAAAGCGGACGGCCCGAAACTCTTCAACGGGTCCAGAACGGCCAGGATGGTCTGCTCGTCCTGAAGAACGAGGCTTCCGTCAGCGACGGTGAGCATCACGTCGGATGAACCGTCTTCCGTGGCGACTTCGATTTTCTCCGTGCGCGGAAACTTGTCGGGTATCTCGGTCTTCAGGAAGAAGGATATCCGGCCGTCCTGCGGAAGCTGATCCTGGTTGGCGAAATGAATGGCGGAGGGCGTGGGGCCAGCCTCGATCGTCTTACCGAATAAAGAAACCTTCGGCCGGGGAGGCGCCAAGGTGGTTTCGAGGTCGAGGACACGTCCGTCCTTGAGCGCGACGTAAGCAACAAGCTTTTCGTCCGGTTTGGTGAGACCGGCAGGAGGATCGTTTGAAGCGAGCAGAGGCAGTTCGTCCTTCTGATCCTCGCGCGAGAGCTTCCCAGGAACAAACTTCACTCCATCGAGCTTGACGCTTTCGACCTCGTCAAGCCGCGTTCCGATCAAGATGCCTTCGCCGTCGCCTGTATTGATCGCGAACTGGTCGAGGTGGGCGGCCTCCGCATAGGCGAGGAGAGGAAGGTTGTCCGGCTTTGCCAGATCGAATTGCTTGACCTTCAAGGTCACGGGGCCGCTAGTCTCGTCCTTCAGCGGCACTTTCACTTCCAGCTCATCCGGCTTCAGCAACTTCCAGGTGGCTGCGACGTCCTTGCCTCGACCATCGTGGAGCACTACCGACTCGGCGCAGACGGCGCACTCCGATTCGAGATGAAATGTGTCCTCGCGCCCGATGATCAAAGCGTCCTGATCCGCTGCCGGAACAGTCCACTTCACCTCATGCGCACTCCGGAGGTTGAAGCTCGGCCCCTCGTAACGCTCGAATCCCCAGTAGCCGCGAAGCGTTCCCTTCACTTGAGAATCGAGCGCAGCGGCAGGGAGCGCGCGCGCGTCGATAAGGAATCCGCCGCTCGCGGCGTCCACAGCGGCAGGCAGGTCGATTGCCTTCCCCAACTTGGTGGAGAGATGGAGGACAAAGTCATGCGCGAGGCTCGTTGAGAAGACCAGCGGCGCTCCCTCCGCGGGAAGAATCAGCGGGGTCTTCTGGAGGCACAAGACTCCGTCAGGGCTCACCGCCCGCAGAGGCGGTAGTTGCGCCGCTTCCACGGCCGGAAGGCCCACGACCAGAACCGACTTCGGGTTGTTGAAGGACGGTGGGCTATTCAGGCGAAGGCGAATTTCGTCCTGCCGGGAGAGGACGAGCGCCGGAATATATTGATACTCAGCGGTGTGGAGATTCCCCAGGATGCGCGCCAAGTCCACGACGGACCCGACGTAAGGGCTAAAATAGCCGCCGCGGGCGAGCGGCGTCGCGCTCACCGCGCCGATCAGATCGGACGAGGGACCCGAGGTGAGCGCATCGACCATCGATTGAGTGTGGCCGTCGTCCAGCACAAGCTGATCCGTGTTTTGCGCCAAGCACGGAGCTTGCTGTTCGGTGGGCTTGTCGAAGCATTCCTGATCGAGCTTGATGCTCAAGGTCCGCGCGAGCGTTTCGGAGCGCTCGTGAAGGGCTTTCGGGTTAGCGTCCGAAGTCTGCTTGACGTCGTCGAGGTATTTGTCGAGCCGCGACCGGTCGAGACTCGCCTGATTCAAGTCCTGCGAGGCCCGCACGAAAACTCCGGGCCTGGCGCGGACGGCGCCTCGGAGCGTGCTGAAGTCCCCGCCTGTCTCCGGAGCAAAGAACAGTAGCGCCTGCTGCGCGCCCGCAGGGACGGTGACGACGATTCCTTCCTCGCTCACTTTCTTGGTCCAAGTCTCTGCTCGCGTGAACCAGCTCTCGGGCGGCGGGTTCGTGGAGCCGCGAAGAAAACTGACGATCATCAGGTAGTGGACGGATTGGCTCTCGGGAAACTCCGGATGAATCCAGAGCCGGTCGCCCGGCTGAAGATTCGCGACCTCAGATATCGGCAGCGTCTTGCCCGCGCGAGTGACGGTCATTTCCAGGTGTGGTCCGGCGAGATCAAAGGCTGCAGAGCCCGCGCGCGCGGCCTGTGTTCCCAGGATTACGAGGGCAGCCAGAATGAGAAAGCGAAATCGATGCAGGTCCCGATGCGCCAACATTATGATTTCACTCCTTTGGACTGTGTATGGTCGCGCCGATTCCGAATGAAGATCCGCCTCGGGAATTCGAGCGCTCTAGGTCGAACAAAAGGAGGCTGCGGACAACCCATTCTAAACGGGAGGCAGCCCGCCCGCCGTCAAATTTTTTTGATGCGTTGTCTTTCCGGTTTGCTGCCAAGACTGGCCAAGACGGTGCGTTTGGGAGTAGCTTTCTATCCGCGCCGCTCGAGTCCACCGGCAACGCGATCGGACGAAGGCGACGGGGGAGGATGAAGCACATGCTCAGCCGACTTGCGGTTTTCTATGTGTGCTGGACGTTGTGTGCTCCGGCGTTTGCGCAGGATACGATCATCGTTTCGAGTTGTCCGCGCGAGCCGACGCTGCCAGTGACGTTCCAGGTCGACTGCTCTCATGTGGCAGATCCCGCGACCAAACAACTTTGCAAGCCTTTCGCGGAAAATCAGGCGTGCAAGGTTTTCTTTGCCTACAGAAAGATTACGGGGATCAACCTCGAAGAGTCCTGCCCCACAGTCACCTATACGATCTACGACAAAGACAAATGGCCGCATCAGGCTGGTGAGGCAGGCGGTGATTCCGTTGGATGCGGCGCGGAACTGATGACGGATTATTCCGTGCTGCTCAAATCGCAGATCGGACCGTATGACGTCCACGAAATGCTGCATGTATACCAGACGCCTCTCGGAGCTCTGCCCTACGCGCACATCCTTTTCGGGCCCTCGATGACCGAAGCGCGGCGGGAAATTGGGGACAACAAGGGGTACTGGGATGCGATGACGCGGCTGAAGGTCGACCAGAAGAATACTGAAATGGAGTTTCAGAAAAGGACTGTCCGCCCTGAGGACCAGTGCCGCGACGCTGAACTGTATACCGAGACGAGTCTTTACCTGAAAGATCCGAGGAACGTCGAGTTGTTCTATCGAAAGCTGGTGCGCGGCCGCCAGAGAGACATGGCCGACCGCCAAGCGCGCTTCAATCGAATGTACGACTTGGTGTCCGGCGGCACGGCGAGGGATTTCCTGGTGTCACACGGATGCGCGCCGTTTTAGAGGAGAGCCTTCCTTCGGCGTTCTTCGAGCCATTTCACGATCTTGCCGACGTCTTGCGATCTCTCGCGCGAGCAGAGCAGAACGGCGTCGTCCGTTTCGACCAGCACGAGATCGCGCACGCCGATCGCCCCCACGAATTTCTTCGGCGACCAGAAGTAATTGCCGTTCGCGTCCAGCGTGAACGACGGCCCCGCCGATACGTTTGTTTCCGTCGCGTCCGCGAGCAATTCGTAGACGGCAGCCCACGAACCGATGTCGCTCCAGCCAACGCTGGCGGGGATCACGGCGACGCGGGGACCGTCTGCCGCGGTCCCGCCCTGCGAGGGAAGGCCGGACTGCGAGCGCGTGGCCGATTCCATCACGGCATAATCGACGGAGATATTCTGAAGCTTCGGATAAATTCGCCGCAATTCGGAAGTGTAGCGTCTGGTTCCAATTGCTTTGCTCAGGTCGGACAATCGCGAGTGCGTGGCCGGCAGGTAGCGCTTCAAGTTGTCGAGGAAGGTCGAAACGCGCCAGAAGAACATCCCCGCGTTCCAGAGATATTTTCCGGACGAGACGTATTCTTGCGCCGCGGCTCGCTCGGGTTTCTCGGTGAACCGCTTCACCGCGTGGGCCCTGGCGCCGGCTAGACGATCGAACACCTCTCCCTTTTCTATGTAGCCGTATCCCGTGTCCGGGCGCGTGGGCCGGATTCCCAATACGACGAGGCGTCCCGGCGCACGCGCGACAAGGAGCGCGGCGCGCACGGCATCCCGGTACCGGACGGGATTGGCGACGTAGCTGTCCGATGGAAGAACCGCCATCAGGGCGTCGCCTTGCTCATGCGCGAGATGGATTGCAGCAAGGCCGATCGCGGCGGCAGTGTTGCGTCCGACCGGTTCCGTCAAAACGTGTGAAGGATCGACTCCTCGGAGTTCGCGCCGAACGGCGGCGGCTTGCGCATCATTCGTCACCGCCCAGAAATTGTGCGCTCCGAAAACCGGCATGAGACGGTCCAAGGTCGCGCGCAGCATGGTTGTCCGGCCGACGATATTCAGGAGCTGCTTCGGCGTGCGAATGCGGCTGCGCGGCCAGAAGCGAGTTCCGCGGCCGCCGGCAAGCAGCACGGCGCACGACGCGAGTCTTTCTTGCTCGGCGCTCATGGGTACACCAGCCGCGACCAAGCCGCCCGGGCGACGCCGCGCTCCGCGAGCCGCCGGACGAACTCATTCATGTCGGTGGGCACGTAGGTGCGCAGCAGGGAAGTGCGCGAGCGGGGCGAGAATTGATAGGCTCCAAGCGCCGCCGGGATCAGCCAGAGTTGCGCCGGGGCGTACTCGGCGCGCTCATCACCCCATTCAATGTTTCCGTAGCCTTCGAGAAAGATCACGAGATCGAAATGCTCGTGCGACGTTGCCGCTACGATTCGTTCGGCGAACTCCCACTTTTCGGTCGCGAAGTAGCGGCAAGCAACGAAGTAGGTTTCGGTTACGGCTCCGCGCTCGATCCGCAGCGGCTCGAGCTTTCCGCCGCTCTGCGCGCCGAACTGCATCACCTCGAGCGCCTTCTTGATGTGGAGCTCGCGTGGCTTGCCGGACGCATCGCGCCGATTGTAGTCGTAAACGCGATAGGTCAAATCCGAATATTCCTGAATCTCGCAGAGCACAAGCCCCGCGCCGATCGTGTGAGCCGTTCCCGCGGGCACGAAGACGGCGTCGCCGGGTTGCACGGGCACGCTCTCCAGGCAATCCTCCGCCGTGCCGTCGGCGATCGCGCGCTTGAAACGATCGCGCGTCACGTGGGACTTCAGTCCGACGAGAACTTCCGCGCCCGGCCGCGCGCGAAGCGCGTACCACATTTCGGTCTTTCCGCGGCCTCCGGCGGCCGCTTCGTGGCGCGAGGCGTAGGCGTCGTCCGGATGGACCTGCACGGAGAGTTTGTCCTCCGTGAACAGGAATTTAACAAGAAGCGGAAAGGGCGCATCGTGCCCGATGGCCGTGCCCTTCCATTCGGCGGACATTTCGGTCCATGCCTCTCCGAGCTTTCTGTCCGCGAAGGGGCCCGCGGCAAACCGGCAATCGACGGCGCTCATCCAGGCTTCGCCGATGGGTTCCGTCAGGTTCGACTTCTCAGGAAAGAACGGCGCCAGCGAAACCGCGCCCCAGGGACGCAAACTGAAGACCGGCTCCAGGCGCGCCGGACAGGGCTTCACGTTCCTCGACCGAAGAAGCGGCTCAGGCGGTGAAGGCCTTCCTCGATTCGCTCCATCGACGTCGCGTAGGAGAGGCGCATGTGTCCCGGCGCGCCGAACGCTTCGCCCGGCACGACGGCGACGTGCTCGCGTTCGAGGAGTTGCTTCGCGACGGCCGTGTCGTCCGGGACGTCCTTGCCCATGTGCGCGGAAACATTCGGGAAGACGTAAAACGCGCCGTCCGGAGCCGTGCACGTGACTCCGGGGATCGCGCGAAGCCCCAGGAGAATCCGCTCGCGCCGTCGCGCGTACTCGGCGAGCATCACGGCCACGGAATCCATCGGGCCGCGCATGGCCTCGAGCGCGGCGTACTGCGCGATCGAAGTGGGATTCGACGTCGATTGGCTCTGCAGCTTGGTGATCGCTCCGATGAGCGGCGCCGGCGCAAGCGCATAGCCGATGCGCCAGCCGGTCATCGCAAACGTCTTCGAGCACGAGCCCACGATGATCAGCCGCTCCTTCGAGTTCGGTACGCTCGCGATGGAATACGGCCGCGCGCCGCCGTACACGAAATGCGAATAGCATTCGTCGGACATCAGCCACACGCCGCGGTGCTGGCAGACCTCGAGAATCCGCACGAACTCATCCTGCGGGACCACCGCGCCCGTCGGATTGCTCGGCGAATTGATGATCACGACGCGCGTGCGCGGCGTGATGGCGGCCTCGATCTGGTCGGGCCGCGGGCAGAATCCGTCCCGCTCGTGCGTCGCGACGAACACGGGCGTCCCGCCTGCGTATTTCACGATGTCCGGATAGCTCACCCAGTACGGCGCGGGGATGACGACCTCGTCGCCCGCGTTCACCAGCGAGCAAATCGAATTGAAAATCGCGTGCTTGCCGCCCACGTTGACGACGCATTCCGACGCCTCGTACGACGACCCGAGATTCGCCGCATGCCATTCGCAGATCGCTTGTCGCAGCGCGCCGATTCCGGCCGCGGGCGTGTACTTCGTGCGATTTTCTCCGAGCGCCTTGATCGCGCCGCGCTTGATGTGCTCCGGGGTGGGAAAATCCGGCTCACCCGGGCCGAAGTCGACCACGTCGGCGCCGCGCGCCTTAAACCGCTCCGCTTCCTGCATCACCGCCAGCGTCGGCGAGACCGTGATTCGATTCACGCGGTCCGCGAACTGGATTGCTTCTTCGAGCTTCATTCCTGTCGCCGGTTCCATTCTGTTGCCTTTCTCCCCGGATTCCTCAACTCACCTTCGCGCGCAGCCGTTCTTCGACGATCGGCGGCACCAGGCCCTTAATGGGCCCGTGCAGCCGCGCCAATTCTCGTACGAGCCTCGAGCTGACATAGCTGTACGCCTCGCCGGGCATCATGAAGACGGTTTCGATCTCAGGTTCGATGTTCCGGTTCATCATTGCCATTTGCAGCTCGTACTCGTAGTCCGAGACAGCGCGGATACCGCGCAAAATCACGCGCGCGCCCTTCGACCGCGCGTACTCCATCAACAATCCTTCGAAGACGTCCACTTCCACGTTCTTCCATTCGTACGTGACGGCCTCGAGCATTTCGATGCGCTCGCGCACGGCAAAGAGCGGATCCTTATCCAGGTTGCGCGCTACCGCGACGATCAGGCGATCGAAAATCTTCGCTCCGCGCGCGATCAGATCGAGGTGCCCGTTCGTCACGGGGTCGAACGAGCCCGGGTAGACCGCAGTCACGCGATTGGCGGCCGCCGATTCCATCGCGTGGATTCTAACCTAGATATTCGGGTAGCGTGCCGACAAAAATCCGCTCGCTCCGGCCAAGTTGGGACGCTTTCGAGATGCGTTCTCTTGCGTCCCTGCGCCGGGCTCGGGCCGGTGCGATTCGATGAAACCTCCGCGCTCCGCGGGCCGTCCGAGTAACGTCCGAAGAAGTCCCGCAAGATACGCACTACAACACTTGGTGTTTGCGAAAGGAGCAGGGGGATGAAATTGAATCATGCGCTTGGTCTCGGACTCGCCGTTTTGGTCGCCACCGCTGGGGCGTCGGCGCAGGGGAACCCGCAGCGTCCGGGGCGCGGTGAAATGCCGCAGGAACGGTCGCAGGCAGAGGGCGCGAAAGGCCAGGAGCAGAAGCACCTGCCCGCGCCCGAAGAGAAGACTTCGGTGACGCACCACAGCGCGCGCATCGGCGGCCAGGAAATCAACTACACGGCGACGGCGGGAACCTACGTCATCAAGGCCGACGACGGCACGCCGAAGGCGGTCTTCTTCTACGTCGCGTACACGAAGGACGGCGTGCCTGACGCTGCGAAGCGTCCCGTTTCGTTTGTTTATAACGGCGGCCCGGGTTCGGCCTCGCTCTTCACGCACATGGGAATGGGTCCGAAGCGCGTGGTTCTCACGCCTGATGGCCACGGAATGCCCGCGCCGTACACAATCACGGATAACGAGGATTCGTTCCTCGACGCCACCGATCTCGTCTTCATCGACGCCGTGTCGACCGGCTACAGCCGTCCGGCACCGGGAGAAGAGACGAAGCAGTTCTACGGCATCGTCGAAGACGCCAATTGGTTCGCCGACTTCATCTACCAGTACATCACGCGTAACGAGCGCTGGGATTCGCCGAAGTTCCTGATCGGCGAAAGCTACGGCACCACGCGTTCCGCCGAGCTTTCCGGCGTCCTGCAGGAGCACCATCAAATCTATCTGAACGGGATCGTGCTCGTATCCGCTGTCGCGTTTTCGAGCTGGGGCGCCGATGACCGCTTCGAATTCTTCCTTCCGACTTACTCGACTTCGGCGTGGTATCACCACCTTCTGCCGCCCGACATGCAGGCGAAGAGCGTCGACCAGGTGGCGCAGGAGGCGCGCGAGTTTGCGCACGGCGAGTATGCGGCCGCGCTGCAGAAGGGTGACCAGTTGTCGCCCGGGGAGCAGCAGAAGATCGTCCAGGACCTCGCCCACTTTACGGGGCTTTCGCCGAAGTTCATTGAGGAGTGCAATCTTCGCGTGAGTCCTTTCCGCTGGTTCAAGGAGCTTGAGCGCGATAAGCGCCGCACCGTCGGCCGCCTCGATTCCCGCTTCGAGGGCATTGACGCGGATGCGGCCGGCGAGCGGCCCGAGTACGATCCGAGCGAAGCCTCCTACGAAGGCGCGTTTGTGGCTACGTTCCAGGATTACATTCGCCGCGATCTGAAGTGGGAGAGCGACCAATACTACACGGTCTCGGCCAACGTTCGCCCGTGGGACCGCGAAGGCGATACGAGGGTCGCGGAAGTCCTGCGCGGCGCCATGACACAGCAGACGCA